>ERZ833515.136-NODE-136-length-68868-cov-6.574950_pt1 | contig 68868 bp, 78 predicted proteins | sample MGYA00519949_ERZ833515 | MGnify/ENA primary metagenome ERZ833515 (study PRJEB31850, sample SAMEA3708741) | human gut metagenome | biome: human gut; feature: human-associated habitat; material: faeces | place: China | collected 2014 ...
CGGGCGGCGGCATCATCCTGCTGGGCACCACCTTGATCCCCCTGCTGTCCGGTCTGTTTTAAGGTAGCGGCTTATGGATTTTCTCACCGACTGGCTCACGAACTGGCTCAAAGAGCTGCTGATTGGCGGGATCATGGGCAACCTGGAGGGGCTCACCGATTACGTCAACGCCCAGGTCGGGGAGATCGCGGTACAAGTGGGGACTACCCCGGCGGCCTGGAACGCCGGGGTTTTCTCCCTTATACGCCAGCTTTCCGAAACGGTGATCTTACCGATTGCCGGTCTGGTGCTGACCTTTGTTGCCACCTATGAGCTGATACAGATGCTTTTGGAAAAGAACAATATGCACGAGTTTGATGTGGCGAATATCTATAAATGGATGTTCAAAACGGCTTGTGCCATCCTCATCCTGTCCAATACCTTTAATATCGTGATGGCGGTGTTCGATGTGTCGCAGTCTGTGATCGCCCAGGCGGGCGGGCTCATCCAGGGCTCCACGGACATTACGCCGGATATGATGGCGGAGCTGGAAACCACCCTGGAGGGCATGGAGTTGGGCCCGCTTCTCGGCCTGTGGCTCCAATCCTCTCTTATCGGTGTGACCATGTGGGCGCTGGGCATTGTCATTTTTGTACTGGTCTATGGCAGGATGTTGGAAATCTATTTGCTGACCAGCTTGGCCCCCATCCCTATGGCTACCCTGGCCCACCGGGAGGTGGGGCAGACGGGCCAGAATTATCTGCGTTCCCTGTTCGCCGTGGGCTTTCAAGGGATGCTCATTCTGGTGTGTGTTGCCATCTATGCGGTGCTCGTCCAGGGGATCGTCACCAGCGGAGATCCCATTGGGGCGATTTGGGGCATTGTGGGCTACACGGTTTTGCTCTGCTTTATGCTGTTTAAGACGGGCGGCATCGCCCAGCGCATCTTCGGGGCGCATTGAGAGGAGGCGCTTCAATGGAAAAAACGACATTCGATACCTCTGGACAAAGTGTCCAGAAATCCCCAGAGGGCCTGTTCCTGCAAGACGGCATCGCGGGGCTGCGCTCTCTGCCCCGTCATTCGGTGGATATGCTCTTGACCGATCCGCCCTATGGCACCACCCGGAACTTTTGGGATGTGCCGCTGCCCCTCCCGGAGCTGTGGGAGGCGGTGAAATGGGCCGTCAAGCCGGAGGGGGCGGTGCTGTTCTTTGCACAGTGCCCCTATGATAAGGTGCTGGGGGCCTCCAACCTCCCCATGCTCCGCTATGAATGGGTGTGGTACAAGAGCCGGTGCACAGGTTTCCTCAACGCGAGGCGGGCCCCGCTGAAAAAGACGGAGAACATTCTGGTGTTCTATCAGAAACTTCCGCTTTATAATCCGCAGTTTGAACAAGGTAAGCCCTACAAGAAAATCGCGGGCAACCGTGGGGACAGCACCAACTACGGAAAATTCATCCGCTCCGGCAGCGGCTCGGAGGACGGCCTGCGCTTTCCCGGAAATGTGCTGGCCTTTCCCACCGTCCAGCGTACCATCCACCCCACGCAAAAACCTGTGGAGCTGTGCGAGTATTTCATCAAGACCTATACCCGGCCCGGCGAGGTGGTGGCGGACATCTGCGCTGGCTCCGGCTCAACGGCGGTGGCTGCCCTCAACACAGGCCGCCGCTTTATTTGTTTTGAAACCGTCCCGGCCTACTACGCCGCCGCCAGCGAGCGCATCCGTGCGGCGCGGGCAGCGGTGGAGGCTGGGGAGAAAGGAGTTTAACTATCGGACGCTATTCTATCATTTATGCCGATCCCCCCTGGCGCTACACAGCGAAAAAGGTACAGGGGGCGGCGGAAAACCATTACCCAACCATGAGCATATCGGAGCTATGTGCGTTGCCTGTGGCCGACCTTGCGGCCAAGGACAGCGCGCTTTTTTTGTGGGCCACATTCCCGCAGCTCCCGGAGGCCCTGCGGCTGATCCAGGCGTGGGGCTTCACTTATAAAAGCGTGGCTTTCGTCTGGCTCAAACAAAACCGCAAGTCCCCCGGCTGGTTTTACGGCCTGGGCTTTTGGACACGGGGCAACGCGGAGGTCTGCCTGCTGGCGACACGGGGACACCCCAAACGGCAGGCGGCGAATATTCACCAGTTTATCATTTCCCCCGTCCGGGAGCACAGCCGCAAGCCGGAGGAGGCCCGTGAAAAGATCGTGGCCCTTATGGGCGATCTGCCCCGTGTGGAGCTGTTCGCAAGACAGTCCCCGCCCGGCTGGGATGTGTGGGGAAATGAGGTGGAGCCCACGATCCCGGACTTCTGGACAAAGTGTCCAGAAGCAGCGGATCAAAAGGAGGGCTTGTGAGCGGGCTCACTTTGGGGAGCCTGTTTGACGGGATCGGGGTTTTCCCCCTGGCGGCGTCGCGGTGCGGCATCCGCCCCCTGTGGGCAAGCGAGATCGAGGCCGCCCCTATCTCTATCACCCGGCGGCACTTCCCGGATATGGCCCACCTGGGGGACATCACCAAACTGGACGGCGGGGCCATCCCGCCTGTCCATGTGCTGACCTTTGGCTCCCCCTGTCAAAATCTTTCACAGATCGGCAGGCGTGAGGGGCTGGACGGCGCCAAGTCCGGCCTGTTTTTTCACGCCATCCGCATTATTCAAGAAATGAGAAAGGCCACCAATGATCTATATCCAGTTATCTCTATTTGGGAAAACGTCATGGGAGCGTTTTCTTCAAATGACCGGATGGACTTTAGAGCCGTCCTATCCGCTTTCACAGACACCGAAATTTCAATGCCTGCTTCGGGAAGATGGGCAAACGCCGGAATGGTGCGAGGGGGATGCCCCGATCTCGCATGGCGGCTCATGGATGCCCAGTATTGGGCAAGGCCCCGGCTGGCCCGACGCCAGCGCGTCTTTCTTGTGGCAGACTTTGGAGGGCGGCGTGCTCCCGCAATATTGTTTAAGCCCCGCCCAATGCTCCCACTTCCTGCGCCTTGCACAGCGGGCGGGCTGCCCGCCCCCGGCGGAGATCGAGGCCCTGTTCTTGAAACAGGGGGGCGCATACCCGTCACCAGACCCTTTCAAGGGTTCCGTATGCGGGGAGCCGCCAAGGAGGGGGAACAAACAGCGTTCCAAAACAGCTTCGGATTTCCAACTGACCCTTTTCCCACTCTGTTAGCCGGTACGGTGACGCCGTTCGCTTTTTGGTACGAGGACGATCCGGCGGGCGGCTGTATTCGTTTCCCTACGGAATTGGAATGTGAGCGGCTGATGGGCTTGCCGGAGGGGTGGACGAAGTACGGGGTCGATGGCAGGGAGATCAGCGCGTCCCAGCGGTACAAGGCCCTGGGCAACGCCATCGCCCTGCCCTGCGCGGAGTATATCATGGCGGGGATCGCGGAGGCCCTGCGTTAAAACTGTCTGGACTTCTGGACAAAGTGTCCAGAGGTGGCCGGGCCGGAAAGGAGTGACTAAAAATTCCCTATGTAAATGTTCCCAACGATTTATCAAAGGTCAAAACCAAACTTGCCTTTAATCTGACGAAACGCCAGCTTGTGTGCTTCGGGATCGCGGCGGCGGTGGGCGTCCCGTCCTACCTGCTGGCCCGCAGCTCCATCGGCAACACCGGGGCCATGTTCCTTATGATGGCGGTGGCACTCCCCGCGTTTTTGCTGGCTATGTATGAGAAAGACGGGCTCCCGCTGGAAAAGGTGGTGCGAAACATCATCCGGGCCCGTTTCCTGCGGCCTGGGGTGAGGCCCTACCGAACCGAAAACATTTACGCCCCGTTCACCCAGCGGGGCGCTGCGGGAAAGGAGGATGCGATTGCAGAAAGCAAAAAATCAAAAGCGCGGCCCCGGAAAGGCCGCTGACCGGAAAGCTGCGTTGTCTGCCCAGCAGACGATCCCTTATCTGGTGATGCACCCGGACGGGGTGTGCCAGCTCCCCGGCGGGCTCTATACAAAGACGGTGGAATATGAGGACATCAACTATTCCGTGGCAAGCACCGAGGATCAGACGGCGATTTTCGGCGGCTGGAGCTCGTTCCTCAACTACTTTGACACCTCTTTGCCGTTCCAGCTCTCCTTTATCAACCGCCGCTCCCGTTCCCGGAACAAATACCGGGTGAACATCCCCCAGGCCCAGGATGACTTCAACAGCGTCCGGGCTGAATTTACCGGGATGTTAAAAAACCAGATCGCCCGGTCAAACAACGGGATCGAGCGTTCCAAGTATATCACCTTTGGCCTCCCCGCCGATGGGATCGGGGAGGCCCGGCCCCGGCTGGAGCGTGTGGAGGCCGATGTGACAGGCAACCTCAAACGGCTTGGAGTGCCCTCGGAGCCCCTGGACGGGCGGGCGCGGCTGGCCCTGCTCCACAGCCAGATGCACCCCGGCAGCCGGGAGCCGTTCCGCTTCTCCTGGCAGGATATTCCCAAAACAGGGCTGGGCACCAAGGACTATATCGCGCCGGACAGCTTCGACTTTCGGCAGTCCCGCCTGTTCCGGGTGGGCCAGCATTGGGGCGCGGCTTCCTATTTGCAGATCATGGCTTCGGAGCTCTCCGATAAGCTCCTGGCGGAAATCCTGGAGCTGGACGCAGAGCTGACTGTGACCATGCACATCCAGACGGTAGATCAGTTAAAGGCCATTAAAACGGTAAAAGGCAAGCTGTCCGATATTGGAAAAATGAAGGTGGAGGAACAGCGCAAGGCGGTGCGGGCCGGGTATGATCCCGACATCCTGCCCCCCGACCTCATTACCTTTTCCAAAGACGCGGCGGAGCTGCTGGCCGACCTGCAATCCCGCAACGAGCGGATGTTCCTGCTGACCTTTACGGTGGTGAATATTGCCCCCACCCGCCAGCTGCTGGAAAATGATATTTTCACGGTGGGCGGCATCGCGCAGAAATATAACTGTGCCTTGAAGCGGCTGGACTGGCAGCAGGAGCAGGCGTTTGTGTCCTCGCTGGCCCTGGGCTATAACGAGGTGGAAATCCAGCGAGGCATGACCACCAGCTCCACGGCGATTTTCATTCCCTTTATGACCAGGGAACTCCGCATGGCCGGGCCGTCCCTCTACTACGGGATGAACGCCCTCTCCCACAATGTCATCATGGCTGACCGCAAAAAGTTGAAATCGGCCAACGGCCTGTACCTGGGCTCTACCGGATCGGGAAAATCCTTTGCGGCAAAAAGGGAGCTCCTAAATGTGTTCCTCACCATCCCCCAGGACAGAATTTTGATCGTCGATCCAATGGGCGAGTATGCCCCTCTGGTGCGGCGGCTGGGCGGGCAGGTCATTGAGATCGCCCCCGGTTCTCCCAACCATATCAACCCTATGGACATCCGGCTGGATATAGACGAGGACGAGAGCCCGCTTTCCATGAAAGCGGATTTTTTGTTGTCCCTGTGCGAGCTGGTGGTGGGCGGCAAGGATGGTTTGCAGCCTATCGAAAAGACGGTGATCGACCGCTGTGTGCGGCTCATCTACCGGGATATGGCCCTGGGGATCGGGGACGGCAAGCCGCCCTTGCTCCAGGACTTGTATGAGGAGCTTCTGAAACAGCCGGAGCCGGAGGCCCGGCGGGTGGCAACCGCCCTGGAGCTCTACTGCACCGGCTCCCTCAACCTGTTCAACCACCCGACCAATGTGGACCTGACCGCCCGTGTGGTATGCATCGTCCTCAAAGGGCTGGGGGAAAACCTGCGGAAGATCGCCATGCACATCACCAACGATTTTGTCACTTCGGCGGTCAACGTGAATTTCCACAACGGCATTTCGACCTGGTGCTACTTTGATGAGTTTCACATTTTGCTCCGGGATGCCCTCACCGCCAGCTACTTTGTGGCCGTGTGGAAGATGCTCCGCAAAAAGGGCTGCGTCCCCAGCGCACTTACGCAGAATGTGAAAGACCTGTTAGCCAGCCGGGAGATCGAGGCCATTTTGGACAACACCGACTTTATGATCCTGTTGGCCCAGGCCCAAAGTGACCGGGCGATCCTGGCAAAGCAGCTCGGCATTTCCGAGCACCAGCTTTCCTATATCACCCACAGCAATTCCGGCGAGGGCCTGCTGTTCTATGGGGATGTGACCATCCCCTTTGTTGACCGTTTCCCCAAAGGGGAGATTTACAACCTGCTCACCACCCGCCCGGAGGATTTGAAGAATGAAGCGAAAACCGAATAGGCTAAAACAAGAGCCAATGGAACGCCCAGGCTCCTGGGAGAGCACCGCCGATCCTGGCGAGGCCGCTGGGGGCGGCTCCCCAGGTGATGCTGGGGCTGCGGACAGCGGCACCTCTGGACAAAGTGTCCAGAAGTCAAAATTTCGGCAAAAGAGCCAGCAGGAACAGGCCGCCGCGTCCAAGCTCCGTATGGAAAAGCGCGGGGAAAAGCTGGAGGCGGCCAAAGATAAGCTGGCAAAGCAGAAGCCACCCAAAAAGCCCGGCCCGGTGAGGCGGGTGGGCCGGGCCGCTGGCGGTACGGTTCACGGCTTCGTGCATGGCAAGCTCTTTGAGGTGGAACAGGAGAATGTGGGCACCGAGGGAGCCCACCGTTCCGAGCTGGCGGGTGAAACCGCCCTGCGGCATGGCTCCCGCTTCGTCAAGAAGAAAATCCGGGAACACCCGGCAAAGGCTGTCCAGCGGGCGGAGTCCAAATATATCAAGGCTGCGGCGGATCATCAGTTCCGCGTGGCGGCCCAGGAGCACCCGGAGCTGGAGAAAAATGCCTGGAAACGGTTTTGGCAGAAACGGCAATACCGCAAGCAGGCACGGCAGACCGCCAGGGCTGGGGCGGCAAAGGCGGCAAAACAGACTGCCGCCGCCACGGAAAGAGCCGGAGCCCAGGCGGTGGGCTTCATCAAGCGGCATCCCGTGGGGGTGCTCCTGGCCCTGGCCTGTGTGCTCCTGCTCTTTATCATGCAGTCCTGTTCGTCCTCCCTGGTGATGTTTGGCAACTCCGGCGCGGGGGCCGTGGGCGCTACCACCTATCCATCAAAGGATGAGGACATCCTGGGGGCTGAGGCCGCCTATGCGGATATGGAGGCGGAGCTGCAAAACTACCTGGACACCTACGAAAGCACCCACGACTATGACGAATACCATTTTGACCTGGACGGGATTGAACACGATCCCTATGTGCTCATCTCCATCCTCTCTGTGCTTCACGAGGGGGAATGGACGCTTGCCCAGGTACAGGGCACCCTGGAAATGCTCTTTGACCGCCAATACATTCTCACCGAGGATGTGGTGGTGGAGGTGCGCTACCGGACGGAAACCCGCACAGACAGCGAGGGCAACGATTATGAGGTGGAAGTCCCGTATAACTGGTATATCTGCTATGTGACGCTGGAAAACAAAAACCTTTCCCATCTCCCCCTGGAGCTTATGGGCGAGGAGGAGCTGGCCCGGTATGCCCTCTATATGTCCAGCCTGGGCAACCGGCCCGACCTGTTCCCGGAGTCCGGGTATGTGGACAAATACACGAAACCGCCCGCCGACTACGATGTGCCGGAGGAATATCTGGACGATGAAACCTTTGCGGCTATCTTGGGCGAGGCGGAAAAGTACCTGGGTTATCCCTATGTGTGGGGCGGCAGCTCCCCCGCCACTTCCTTTGACTGCTCCGGCTTCGTATCCTGGGTGATCAATCACTCCGGCTGGGATGTGGGCCGCCTGGGGGCCCAGGGGCTCTACAACATCTGCACCCCCACCAGCGCGCCCCGCCCCGGCGATCTGGTCTTTTTTGAGGGCACCTATGATACAAGCGGCGTTTCCCACTGTGGTATCTATGTGGGGGACGGGATGATGATCCATGCGGGCGATCCCATCAGCTACGCGAATTTGAATACAAGCTACTGGCAGTCCCATTTCTACGCCTACGGGCGTTTACCATGATTGGAGGTACTCTATGGCGGCAAGCAAAAGCCAAAAAATCCAGGCCGAGATCGAAAAGGTCAAGGCCAAAATCAACGAGCAGCAGGCCCGGCTCAAGGAGCTGGAGAAAAACAAGCTGGAGGCGGAAAACAGCGAGATCGTGGACATCGTGCGGGGTCTGAGCATTTCCCTGGAGGAGCTGCCCCTGGTGCTTCAGCAGCTCCGGGAGGGTACTTCTGGACAAAGTGTCCAGAAGTCGGGGCCTATGGAAAAGGAGGAAAATTGAATATGAAACGATGGAAGTCTTTGACGGCGGCGCTTTGCGCCGCTGTTCTTTTATGCGGATTCAGCACCACCGCCTATGCTGGGGGCGGCGAGTATGAGGACTACGGCGATCCCACAATGGAAACCCCGGCCCCGGAGCCGGAGCCTACCATAGAGCCCGGCCAGGGCTTTTCGGAGGAGGGCGGTTTTGTGACCCGCGACCTGCTCTATGACGAAAACACCAACAAGCAGTTTATCACCGTCCAGACCAGCGGCGGGGCTACATTTTATTTCGTCATTGACTACGACAAGCCCGTGGACGAGGAGGGCGAACAGTACGAAACCTATTTTCTGAATGTGGTGGACGAAGCCGACCTGCTGGCCGCAGCCGAGGCCGCTGGCGTGGAACAGGCGGTGTGCTCCTGCTCTGAAAAATGCGAGGTGGGGGCTGTCAATACAGAGTGCGCCGTCTGCTCTGTCAATATGGGAAAATGCGTGGGCGTCGCCCCGGAGCCTGCGGAAACTGAGGAGCCTGCGGAGGAGCCGGAAACAGGCGGCAGCATGGGGACGCTCCTTCTCATCCTGGCAGTGGCTGGGATCGGCGGCGGGGCCGCGTTCTATTTCAAGGTGATCCGGCCCAAACAGCAGCAGGCCGCCGAGCCGGAGGAGGACTACGGCGAGGAGGACTATGAGGACGACGGCCCGCCCTGGGACGAGGACGAAAACAGCGAGGAGGATGAGGAATGAACTTTACCAATAACCCCTATGAAAAAATGATGAAACAGAAGCCCCGGCCTCTGGCCCCCTCCATCCCCAAAGCGCCCAAAGGCTCCCGTTGCTCCGGGTGCCCCTACTGGCGGGGGATCAGCTGCGTATCCTGCTACCGGGAGCTTTTGAAAACCCCTGCCGGGAGGTGATGGGGTGGCCCGTGAACTGACCCGCGAGGAAAAAAGGAAAATCCGCGCCCTGGTGGTGAAGTGGTGCGCCAACTATAACAAGGAATATGGATGCCTGCCCCTGGAGTGCGAATGTTATATGTTCGGCAAATGCTGGACGGGGGCCTATTGCCGTTATTTCCGGGAGGCTGTCCTGCCCCTTGATCCGGCGCTGGAGGCGGCGCTCTTGACCGAGGGCCCGCCCCCGGTTTTCAAGCCCTGCCCCATCTGCGGCGGGGCTGTCCCCGTGGATGGGCGCATGGCCTACTGCTCCGAGGTTTGCGCCCGGATCGCCCTGCGGCGGCAAAAGCGGGAGTATATGCGGAAAAAGCGGAGGTGATGTGTGGAAAATTAGGCCCCGGAAAACCCGCTGATCACAAGGCTTTCCGGGGCCGGTTTTGGGGTGGGCCGTATGTTTCTATGACCTACCCCCGTTTTAGCCAAATGCTTTCCACATCCCCGCGCTGTCACTTCTGGACACTTTGTCCAGAGGTGGCGGCCTATTTGATTATGACAAGGAGGCGGTATTCTGGAAGAAAATCAAGGCTATGTGATACGCCGCATGATCCTGTTTGACAACAAATGCGGCTTTGTCCTGGGGGAAAACCCCAAAGCCCCCAATCCCTATGTGACATGGCAATTCAACGAGCCGGACGGACACCGGGACTTCTTTTGGGGCCACTACCACAACGAGCCGGATATGGCAGAACGGGATTTTCACAACCGGGCTGAGGACTATCAGCGGCGCTATCATGTGTTTGAGGTAGAGCAGGCCCCGGACAAGGAAACCTACAAATACTACTCCACCCAGCGGCCCATCGGCATCGGAACCTACCCGAACAGCTACTTTAACCGTCCTGTCCACATGGATTTATATTTCACCCGCCAGGAAGTAACGGGTGAGGCGTTCCAGGCGTGGGGTGCCATCACCTATGCCCAGCCGCTGACTGAGCGGGAAATGCAGGATTATGAACTGCGGCCCTCCCGTGAAAATCTGGACATCCGGCGGCAGATGGATGCCCAGGCCCAGGTGGTAGGCAAATGGGAGGACGCCCACCATGTCCCGGAACAAAGGCGGCTGACCTGGTTTTATCCCGACTTTGGCAGCTATGTGGCGAAAGAGTATGTCACCCCGGAGCAGCTTACCGCCCGCGCCCGTGGGGTGGAGCGTCAAGCAGCAGCTAAGGCCCACAAACAGGCGAAAGAAAAACAGCCGATTGCCGAACAAATCAAGGCCGCCCAGCGGGAGGCCCTGGAGCACCGGGAGCCGGAGGCTCCAAAAAAGAAAGCCCCCGATAGGGGCGAGCGTTAGGAGGTATGTGTATGGAAAAACAGAGGGAACAGGATCGGGCCGACCTGGAAATGAAAAGGCTGTGCGGCGTGTTTGGCTCCCCCCAGCCCCCGGAGGAGGAAAAGCCGCTGGACAAGGTAAAGGAGCCGCCCCGCCCCTATCGGAGCCGGGAGCGCGAGGAACGGTGAGCCAGAAAAAGCGCCGCCGCCCTGTCCATCTTCATGTGATGGTGTCCGAGGAGGAGCTGGCGCTGATCCGGGAGCGCATGGCCGAGGCGGGTGTCCGTAACCTGGGGGCCTATGTGCGGAAAATGGCGCTCAACGGCTATGTGCTCCATGTTGACCTTTCGCCCGTCCGGGAGTTGGTATCACTCCAGCGGCGGTGCTCCAACAATCTAAACCAGGTGGCGATCCAGGCGAACACCTACGGCGGCATTTACCCGGAGGAGATCAAGGCCCTCCAGCGGGACTATGAAACCCTGTGGGAGCCGCTGTCCGACCTGCTCAAAAAGCTGTCGGCGGTGGTGGAGCTTTAACCCTTGCCGGGGAGCGCAACGCTCCCCGGCTGCCCCGGCTTCTGGACACTTTGTCCAGAGGTGGGGGCAGCCGGAGTCATCCTTGTTGGCCCCCTCTTACTGAGTTATAATATACATATAGAGGCAAATAGCAAACTTTTGTAGGAGGTATGAACCATGCGTATCATTTTGAAAATCATCGCGGCCCCCTTTGTTCTGGCGCTGATCCTCGCTGTGGCGGTGCTCTCGTTCCTCTCCTGCATCGCAGGGGCGCTCTGCTGGCTGGCGTGTACAGTTTTCGTTCTGCTGGCGGCCTGCGGTTTTTTCGCAGGGCTGCATACCGGGTGTATTGCCATGCTGGTGCTGGCGTTTTTGGTTTCCCCCTTTGGGCTCCCGGCCATCGGGGAGTGGCTGCTGGAGCGCCTGTATGGGGTGAAATACGCTTTGCAGGATTTTATGTTTAGCTGATGACCTCTGGACACTTTGTCCAGAAGTGCCGGGCGGGGGGGGATTTTCCCGCCGCCCGCTTTTCGTCTATCTGGAGGAGGTGAGCCTACGGCCACAACACGCTTGATCACCCACCATATCAGCAAGGGGGAAACTGTTGCCCAATCGCTGAAAGACCGTTTCGACTACGGCCAAAACCCGGAGAAAACCCAAGGCGGGGAGCTCATTTCCGCCTATGAGTGCGACCACCGCACAGCCGATGCCGAGTTTCTGCTGGCAAAGGCAAAGTACAAAGCCGTCACGGGCCGGGAGCAGCGGCGGGATGCGGATGTGCTGTGCTATCAGATCCGGCAGTCCTTCCGTCCTGGAGAGATCACCCCGGAGGAGGCAAACCGGGTGGGCTATGAAACGGCTATGCGCTGGACAAAGGGGAAGCACGCCTTTTTCGTTGCCACCCATACAGACCGCCAGCACATCCATAATCACATTTACTACAATTCCACCACCCTGGACTATACCGGGAAATTCCGGGATTTTTTCAGATCGGCGGCAGCCCTGCGGCGGCTCTCTGACCGGGTATGCCTGGAGCATGATCTGTCTGTGATCCAAAACCCGAAGCTCCACAGCAAGGGCCGCTTTCTCCACTACGGCCAATGGATCGGGGAACGCCCGCCCTCGGCCCAGCAGCGGGTGCGGCTGGCTATCGTGGAGGCCCTGGGGAAACAGCCCGCCGACTTTGCGGCGTTCCTGCGGCTCATGGAGGAGTCCGGCTTTGCGGTGAAGCATGGCCGAGGCGGGGTGATCTCATTCCTGGCCCCTAGGCAGGATAAGCCCACCCGCCTGCGCTCGTCCACCCTGGGCCTGGGCTTTGACCCGGAGGACATCCGGGCGGTGATCGCCGGGGAGCGCCCGATCCCGGAGCTGCCAAAGGATGGCCCGCCCCCGCCCCGGCGCGTCGATCTCATCATCGACATTCAAAATCGGCTGGCCCAGGGCAAAGGCCCGGCCTATGAACGGTGGGCGAAGGTCTACAACCTCAAACAGATGGCCGCCGCGCTCCTGTATCTCCGGGAGCATGGGCTGACCGACTATGCGGCGCTGGAGGCCACCACCGAGGCGGCGGTGGATCGCTTTCACACCCTGGCCGGGGAGCTGCGGGACACCGAGGCCGCCCTCTCCCATACTTCCCAGCTCATGGGGGCGGTGGTGCAGTACGCAAAGACGAGGCCCGTGTTTGACGGCTACAAGGCGGCCCGGTATTCTAAAAAATATCTGGCCCAGCACGAGGCGGAGCTTTCTGACTATCGGGCGGCAAAGGCCGCCATGAGTGAGCTTTTGGACGGGGCAAAACTCCCAAAGATGGACGCGCTGAAAAAGCGGCGGCGTGAGCTCTCTGAAAAGAAAAAGGCCCTCTATGCCGAGTACCGCAAAGCCCAGGCGGATATGCGTGAGGCTGTGGCGGTCAAGGGCAACATCGACTTCCTGCGCTGCTATCCAGAAGGGCGGGAAGATAAGGCCCAGGAGCGGTAGCGCCGGGGCCGCAGACAATAAGGACTTCTGGACAAAGTGTCCAGAAGTCCAGCGGGTTTGGGGAGCTCCCCAACAAGCATTTTTGCGGGGCTACCGGCCACGCAAAAATAGCAGGTGTGGGCACACCTGCCCTGCTTGCCGTTTCGTGCAAACCCGAAAAACAGGCGCTTTGGAGCGGATAGTGCAGGGGGCGAACATTCCAAAAAGAATATTGCCATACTTCAAATGTTCTGCTATAATGTCTATAAATAACTTTTCAAAAAGGGGTTGACAAGCAACATGACTTCTGCCATCCTAAAGCAAGCAAGCAAGCAAGCAAGCAAGCAAGCAAGCGGAGCGGTGCTATAACTATGTAGCATCGGGCTTTTGTCATGCCCCCAATAATATTGGTATATATAAGCGTTTCTATCAAGGCAGTTTTCTGCGCGGATAGAAACGCTTTTTTGTTTTGAAAACGTCAACTGGAGGAGGATTATGGTATGGACAATTTGCTGGAACAACTTGAACAGTGGAATAAAAACGATGAATTTTCCCGGTGTATTGAAGCCATTGAAGCTATCCCGGAAAAAGAGCGTGGATATAAATTGACCGTATTGCTTGGCCGGGCTTATAGCAATTTGGCAGTATTGGGAGATCACAAGGCGCATGGAGATGATGATGAAGTAGATAAGGAACTTATCCAACACTCCATTGACATTTTGGAAACTGTATGGAAACAGGGAGAAAATGACCCGTACTGGAACGCTCGCATGGGATATGCTCACCTCATGGCAGATGATACGGCGGCTGTTGCTCTTGAATATGGAAAGCGGTGGCTGGAATTAGAGCCGGACAATCCAGAAGCGCAGAAATTGGTGAGCGATTGTGAGGGGTATCTTTCGGAAGAACCAGTCGAAATGTATGACGAGGCCGATTGGGATGCGGTAGAGAAACACATTGAAAAATATTTCGGTCATTATGATTACGTATTTCACGAAAGTGTTTCCACAGGTATTCATTTGGACATCTGCGTTATTCCACCGCGAAAAGATCATAACTATTATACCCTTGTTACATTTGGAATGGGCGCTCATAGAATGAACGTGCCAGAGGAACTAACAGAGAAAAAATTGGAACGGGCAGAGCTTTTAATCAATCTTCCCCCGGATTGGAAATTGTCGGAGGAGGATTGGCAAGAGGAAAAATGGTATTGGCCTATTGATGTTTTGAAATGGATTGCCCGCATACCTGTTAAAGATAGAAATACTTGGCTTGGCTGGGGACATACCATAAGTTCCGGTGAGCCATTTGCGGAAAGTACAAAATTGTGCGGGGCTATGTTATTAACCCCCGGTGTGTTTGGTGAACCCTCATACTTCTGCACTCTCCCCGACGGGGACGAAGTGAATTTTTATCAGCTTATCCCTCTCTACAAGGAAGAAATGGAGTTTAAGTTAGAAAATAGTGTAGATGAACTTATAGATAAATGCCCGGACGAAATCTTGGAGGTCATTAACCCCACGCGCCTTAATGCAATTACAGATGAAGATACGATTGGCTATGATTTAGCGGAAATGGATAATGCGGAAAGTCATCTAAAACGTATCCGGGATTTGCATTTGCCTGTTGATGAACTGGCCGCTTACAACTCTATGGCCGTTTATCTGCGTTGGGCTATGGAACGAGGGCAAATGAGTAATCCGTTTCTTACCCAGTACCGAAATGTGGTAGAAGCAGTTAGGGCGGGGAATGGCCCCGACTTGCGTGTGTTTATCCGGGACAAGCTGGACGGAAAATTGTCCACACAATTTTTTGATCGGGTAGGCTCTGGCTTTGCTCAATGGTATGCCCAGGACAATCGCTCAAACCCCTATGGCTATCTTCGGGACTACCGTGATTGCGCTCTGGCTGTTTTGAAAGACCATACATGGAATAGCATTGAGGAGGAAGAAGCCGCATATTTGCTTTTGCCTTATACCGAGGAAAGCTACCAGGCGATAAGTGCAATTTTGGATAAGCGGTTAAAAGAATTTTTGGAAGCAGAATTTGAAGATGATCCCGAACTGCGTGTTGCACGTGCCGCCGATGGAAAGCCGCCTATCATTCCCGATTGGGACGGTCCCCTATTCTGCTATGCAACTGACCGTATCGCTCAAGAGGGTTATAAAATCAAGGTGGCAGAACGGGTAGCGCCGGAGCGTGAGGAATGGGGCTGGGACACCGGCTGGGGGTTCTTTTCCGATGATGACGATGAAATTGAAGATGACGAAAACGGCGGCTTTTACGATATTCGAGACATTTGCCGCATTGACCCAACCGTAGTGCCCCTGTTGTCCTTGCCTTATGGCACGTGTATGGAGAAAGACGAAACCGGGGAATGGATTGAAATTGAAGATGATGAAACGGAAAGGAGTTAATGACAATGCAGCTTGATAAAATTGAAGATGTTTTATCTGAAAATCTGGGAGAAGGGTATCGAATTGTTAGGGACAATGATGAACTATCTCCAATAATCGAATGGGTTGACTGGGTTAATCAATCGGAAAATGACGAGAATGAAGAAGCTATTCGGGTTGAAGTCCATTTTGAAGATGGCACAGAGGAAACCTTTGAAAAAGGAATTACGCTTCGTCAAATCTGGCATGAAGATGTACTATAAGAACACCCTATATGCAGGAAAAGGAGGAGAAATTTTTAATGACAATAGATGAATGTAAAAAATATCTTCCCAATCGTTGGGCAGAGATTATTCAACAAGACCCATTACTAATGGAAATCTTTGAAGAACATGATTACGATTTGGAGGAAGAAGCTGTACCGCCTTTTCTGTTTCAGGAGTTGCGCGGTGGAAATATCGAACATCTGCGCCCTATTTTTGCTCTCTATGGGCAAACTGGATTAAATATGTTACAAGAACTTTTGGAAATTGATGAAATCAGCAAAGATACAGCAAAGGTTGAACTGCCAGACGAACAAACCAGCTATGCAGGGTATTTCTTTACTCGATTTTCAGAAGATAATAGACAGAACGCTGAAAATGCAGTACAAGCCTATATTAGAAATATAAATCGTATTTTCGTGGAGGAGTTCAAGGAAGCTGCTCCATTGGACGAGAACGCCAAAATAGAAATTTTATTCGGACAAGCTGCCCAGACTTTCAGAGAAGAAGCCTATCAGCAACAAATAAATGGAGAAAGTACAGAAATAGAAACTGATTTGATAGATTGGTGTAGCGATATGCTGTACAAGGAGGGCTATGAGGATATTGAGTTAATGACTGAGGCATTGTACCATATCAACTGCGATTATCTATTGTCCGATTATCTCCAGTGGCCTATGTATGATACGAAACGGGAAAATCCTTTCCGTCCTTATTTTGAACTTTGGAAGATGGGGTTGAATATTTATTTCCCAGAGCGTGGACGTGTGGTACTAATTGGATAAAAGAAATTATCTTGATATACTCTTTCAGCGATTAGAGCAAGAACAGGAAAAATAAAGAGGAACTTGCCGCTTCATCTTTGGCGCGGGGGATGCGTGTTGATCGTGTGTAGTATCGCTACGTTGCTTGTTTAGGTGCGGACTTCTGGACACTTTGTCCAGAAGTGGCCCGGTAGATAAAGGAGGATGATATATGGGCGCATGGAATTATGGTGTTTTTGATGATGATACTGCGTATGACGCTTTGACTGACCTTAAAAATTCATTAGACATAATTGCTGATATGGAACGATATTTTGATGAGGTTATACAGGCTGAATATATCGGCTATGATGAAGCTCATTACGCTTTAGTATCAGCGGCCGTTATTGACAGCGTAATAAACAGCTTTGTGTATAGATGTGATGAGGAAGATTATTTTGAGTGGACAAGTTCACAAAAATGTTTTGACTTTTCTCCCCTCAAACAAAAAGCAGTAACGGCTATTGGTGCCATTCTTTCTGATAATTCTGAATTAAGAGAATTGTGGGAAGAAAACGAGGAATTGTATGAAGCATGGAAAGAGGATAAACTTTCAATGCAAAAACGACTGCAACAATAACAAAAAGGAAAGGTGAAAAATCATGGGATTGTTTGGAAACATTTTTAAGCCGCTGCAAGGAAAGCTGACCGCTAAACAAGAAGAAAATATGAAAAAGGTAGCGGAAGTATTTAAGGAAAAGACAGGGAAAGATTATCAGACCGCCGTTGTCTGGAAAATGACAACAAAGAAAAAACTAACGAAAACTGTTCATACATATTACAACTGGCTTATGGGCTATGGCATAGACGATAATAACATTCCTGAAATCGTACTTATTCCCGTAGATCCTAAATGGGATTGGATTGATGAACCTATTTATTGCAAAAAGACTAATTCCGAAATGACGCAGGACAAGAAAACAAGCCTGTTCATCTTAAAGAATGACCAGCTTGAAGATGGCAAAATAGATTTACAGCTTATTAGTTCCGTGGCGATGATGGAAAATTATCTCATGGACGTTAATTATATGTTTGACTATGAAAAGCTGAGTGAGTATTGCATGAAATATTGGATGGGCAAGTGATGGAGTTTATAGAAAAGTTTTTAAGTGAGTATTGGCAATATGTAACGCTTGTGATTGGTGCAGGTTTTGTGATATTCGGTTTTATCTGCAACAAAATAAAATTACCAAAATTCTTAACGAGAAATCCAGACGCAAAATATTCGTTCGGGTTGAGAATAGTGTATATATTACTTGGCATCGGCACCGTATTATATTCTCTTTTCTGTATTTTTTCTTGAGGTTAATAGTTGTTTGGGGGCCGCCAACGGAAACGGCATATAAAAAAACCGTTGGATTGGCGGCTGTGTTGTTATGCGCCTCAAATAGGGGCAGAAGTCAAACGGCGGTTTTGAAACTAATCATTTCAAGGCCGCCGCTTTTTATACCCACGGCGGCAAAGGAGGTACGCCGTGTTTCTTTGCCTTGTCCATGCCCTTAATTTGTCAAAAAAAGCCCAGGCACCGGACAAGGATATTCTGATATTGGTTGCGAAAATTGTTCTAATATAAATAAATTCCTCGCTTTATGCGCTTGTGCGGCCTTGTGCTGTGCAAGCGCATTTTGCTTGCCTTACTTCTGGACAAAGTGTCCAGGGGTACGGGGCGGCTCCCCTGGGTGCCGCTCCCCGCCAGCCCTCCATTTTGTTTCCGATCAACCAACCCACCGAAACAAAATGGAGGACAAGTTATGACTACAATCAATATGAAAGATTTTTATTATTGGTACATAGTGGACGAGCTGGTGGAGGTGCCCGATGAAGTGGCCGAGGTGCTTCTGGCCAGCCGGAGGAATGAAGCGGCCTATCAGCGGCGGCTTACCCGGAACAAGGCGTTTTATTCCCTGGACTGCGATGACGGGATCGAATACTCCGCGTGTCTGCACGAGCCCAGCCCCCAGGAGCTCCTGGATCGGAAAGAAATGTTTTTCCGTCTGTGGAACGCCCTCAACTCCCTGCCGGAAATCCAGGGCCGCCGGGTGGACGCTCACTTGATCCTCGGCAAGAGCTACCGCCAGATTGCCCGCGAGGAGGGCGTGGATAAAAGCGCCGTCCGTTGTTCCGTGGAAAGCGGCATCAAACGGATGAAAAAATATTTAAGAGAAAATTTCTAATTACCATCTCCATTTGCCCCTTTTTTGTCCTGGGTATATGAGAGGAAGTTTTTTCCCTCTCCGTAAAGAGGACGCGGGGGCCACAGGCCACAGTGCCGGGCCGCCGCCCTCTTTGCGGGGGAGCGCCGCCGCCGAGGATGCTGTCTTATGACGGGGCAAGAAAATGAGCGCGGCGCTCCCCTATATCTTTATGAAAAAGGGGAACGCTTTATGAACTACGATCCAGAATTGGCGGCCCTGCTCTCCCAGCCGTGGAGCGAGGGGGCCTGCCGGGGCTATGTGATCTCTGCGATGGAGCGGTGCGGCTTCAAGCCCGCTGACATTGAACAGATCATGCTGGAGCTCCACGAGGTTTTTGACTACACCACCCCGGAGGAGGCTGCGGCATACTACGAGCGGAGCCCCTATTGACTTCTGGACAAAGTGTCCAGAGGTCACACCGTCAAGCGGCCAGCGCCCTATGCGGGTGCTGGCCGTTTCCTTTATCCATACCGTTTTAAGAGGGAGGTATTTTATGCAGGCACAGGTCAAATACGAAAGCGAGATCAAAACTGTCGTTCTTGGGGATCGGACGATCACCGTCAAGAATGTTACCCCCATTTACCCGCCGCAGGAGCGGGATAAGCGAAGCCGTGAGGTCGAGCGGCGGCTGTTTGATGTGTTTGTAAAGTACGCCGGACAGAGGGGGTAGGCCGGAGTCATCCTTGTTGCATGGGGGCATTAGAGGTATAATATAGTTGTAGGTTGGCTCCCATTTATGGAAAGGGAGCTAATTATGGATAACAGAATTGACGCGATTTATGGGCGGCAGTCGATTGACAAAAAGGACAGTATCAGCATTGAAAGTCAGTTTGAATTTTGCCGTTACGAATTGAAAGGCGGTGAGGGCCGGGAGTACAAGGATAAAGGTTACTCCGGCAAGAATATTGAACGCCCGGACTTCCAGCGGCTTTTGCAGGACATCAAGCTGGGGCTCATCAAGCGGGTGATCGTCTACAAGCTGGATCGGATCAGCCGCTCCATTGTGGACTTTGCAAAGCTCATGGAGCTGTTCAAGCAGTACAATGTGGAGTTTGTGTCCTGTACGGAAAAATTTGATACCTCTACCCCAATGGGCAGGGCGATGCTCAATATCTGTATCGTGTTTGCCCAGCTGGAACGGGAAAGCATCCAAATGCGCGTGCAGGACGCTTTTTATTCCCGGTGTACCAAAGGCTACTATATGCGGGGCCGGACGCCATACGGTTTTGATACTGAGCCCATCGTCATGGACGGGATCAAGACAAAGAAGCTGGTGGAAAATGCGGAAATGGATTTTGCCGAGCTGATGTACCAGATGTATGCGGAGCCGAGCAGCTCCTACGGCGATATAACCCGGTACTTTGTCAAAAACTCCATTGATGTCTATGGAAAAGCCCTGCAACGGGCCTTTATCTCGAAACTGCTGAGAAACCCGGTCTATGTCCAGGCCGATATGGACATCTACGAATACTTCAAAGCCCAGGGCGTAAAAATCGAAAGCCCCCCGGAAATGTTCACGGGGGACAATAGCTGCTATCTCTACCAGGGCCGGGAGGGTGAAGAACAAATCCTTGTAATCGCTCCCCACCAGGGGCGCATCCCCTCCAGCCTTTGGCTGACCGTCCAGCGTAAGCTGTCACAAAACACCTCATTCCAGAATGGCCGCAAATGCCACAATACCTGGCTGGCCGGGAAAATCAAGTGCGGACGCTGCGGCTATGCTCTGGTGGGCTTGAGAGCCCAAAACGGCGTTACTTACCTGCGGTGCAAGCAGCGGGCCGATAACGGGAGCTGCGAGGGTGCCGGTACGCTGACGGCGCAAAGCATGGAGTCCTTTGTGTATGGCGAGATGGTGGAGAAAATGCGGAAGTATCACACGCTGAAAGGCGGCAAGGAACCGGGCTATAACCCCAAACTGACCGCCGCCCGTGTTGCCCTGGCAAAGACGGAAAGCGAGATTGAGAAACTTCTGGACACTTTGTCCGGGGCAAACCCGCTGCTCCTGCAATACGCAAACAATAGGATCGAGGAGCTGGACGCAGAACGGCAAAAGCAGTTAAAGCTGGTGGCCGATCTCACCGCTAATTCCGTTTCGGACACGCAAATTGACTGTATCACGAATTACCTCAACGATTGGGAGTCCGTGAGTTTTGACGATAAGCGCAAGGTGGTTGATATTCTCATATCCCACATTGATGCAACCAGTGAGAGCGTTACAATCCACTGGAAAATCTAAAGCCTGTTTCACTTGGCATTATGCCTTTGTAAAAAATAGTTTGGCAAATCCGACCTATCTTGACCTCATTGAGCATGATAAGGACGGAAATATTATTCGTGATAAGGACGGGAATATCCAATATTCGAGCGAATACCGCGGCCTTTACGATGTGGTAATTACAAATATGCCCTACTCTCAAAGAACAAAACATGGCAGCCTATACGATTTGCCAAGCACCAACGGCGATAGTATCTGTGTACAGCATTGCATGAAAGCTATCAATAGTGCTGCCCCTAATGGCCGCATGGCTTTGGTCGTACCAGAGGGGTTTTTATTCCGCAAAGACCTGACGAAAACACGTGAGTACTTGCTGAACCATTGTCAGTTGCAGAGCATTATTTCGCTGCCTCAGGGGGTTTTTCTTCCGTATACCGGAGTAAAAACAGATATAATCTATGCAACCAAAGTTAATCAAAAGATTAAGCCATCAGGGCAGAAGAAAAGTTTCTGGTACTTTGATGTAAAGAGTGATGGGTATACGCTTGACAACCATCGCCGTAAGCTCGATACCCCAAGTGATTTAAGCAAATACGAAGAATATCGCAAGCTTGATAAGGATCAAATGGCCGATATGCTGAAAGTGGGGTTTGAAAATATCCCGCTTGATAAGGTGCGCAGAAACGCAAATATTTTAGTAGGCAGTAGGTATCGAATCAGTTCAGTACACTCCAACTATGAAACTGTCAATTTCTCGGATATTGCCACATTAACGCGAGGTGTTACCTATAAGAAACAACAACAGACAACATTCCGAACCTCTAATGTTATTCTGCCCGCAGACAATATTACCCTGCAAGGACAGTTAATAGTAGAGAAAGAAGTCTTTGTTGATGATACGGTGAGGCTTCCCGATGAAAAACGTTTGCAAAAAAATGATATTTTCATATGTATGTCTAGTGGGAGTAAAGAACATATAGGAAAAGTGGCCTTTATAAATCAAGACACAAGCTACTATGCTGGTGGATTTATGGGAATTATTAGAACAAATGCACAACGGTGTATGCCTAAGTTCTTGTACTATTATTTATTATATTCTGCAAAGTTCAAGGAAGAAATCAGACTTCTTACTCAGGGAGCAAATATAAACAACATTAGTAGTACGATAAGCGCTGTTAAAATTCCTTTGCCGTCACTTGAAACCCAACTTGAAATTATCAATGAACTAGATGAATACCAACGGATTATTGATGGAGCACGAACCGTCATAAGTGCATATCACCCTTATCTTCCAAAATTCGAGAAGGAATTTACTTTCACACTAGATGACCCAAACATCTTTGAAATACAGTCGGGGGGCACTCCTGATAGCAAGAATCTTGAGTATTGGGACGGAGAAATAAACTGGATTACATTATCCGATCTTCCTGCAGATGATTACGTTACAGAGATAACCTCCTCTCTACGGAAAATCACATATGCGGGCTTAGATAATTCTAGCGCAAAAGTGCTTCCAGCTAATGCGGTTGTGGTGTCAACACGTGCAACTATCGGTCGTGTTGGGTTGGCGAGAGAACCATTAGCTACAAACCAAGGATTTAAGAACATAATTGTAAAAGATGAGAGCAAGGTGATTCCCGAGTTTCTGGCATATGTTATGAAAACAAAAATTCCTGAGATGGAGCAATTAGCAAGTGGGGCGACATTCAAAGAGATTTCAAAAGCCAATTTTAAGACAATTACAGTTGATGTTCCATCGGTCGAAGAGCAGATGAGGATACTTGATGGTATTCGTTATGAGCAGTCATTGATAATGCCTTCAAAAGAAATTGTCAGCTTTTTTACTAGGAAAATAGATGCCAGGGTAAGAGAAATATGGGGTGAGTAACTATGCCAGACGTTGTTGATTTTACCGAGGTGCCGCACCTGCAAGAGATTTTGAACTTTCTTCCTATAAATCCAGAGGACGAGGAAGATATTGTTAATTACGTTCAAAACATCACAAGCCTCATAGCCGTTAATTATAAGTATGGGCAATATCAGTTTGCATATTTTGGCGTCCATCTGCTATATATGACCTACATATACTGCACAGCATGGAAAATTGGGCAAATCGAACCGGAAAGGTACAAAGATGCCATTGTGTTTGCACGAGCATATAATGGGCGAGAAACAGATTTCAAAATAGAGGATGCCGAGTCCATCTTTGTTTATAGCTTGATGCCAGAAAAAGATATTGCTAAACTATTCAAGATTATTGAACTTGACAAGTCTCAGATTTCTATGGTTGGAGACCTTGTAGACGCAAGAAATGGAATGGCACACGCTTCCGGTAAATTTGAAATTCTGACGGATGAAAGCTACGATGCAAAGGTCAGCAACGTTATTTCCTCCATGAATGTTATTCATAGCTGTATGTGCCGCCCCCTTCGCAAATGGTATAGTCAAATATTGGTGAGCTTTTGCAAAGGAGAATACGAGGGATATACTGAACCGGAGGATTTTATTACTGAGCAAATGATACAATCTTTCAAGCTTTCAACAAACGAACTCCTTGTCTGCAATGATATGAGTGTCAGCAATCTGATTACAGAACACCGCGGCTACGCAACAAAACTGAAAGCTTTCAAGAAAGCGGTTACAGGGTATTGTCAAGAAATGGGGTACATCGCATAATATCCACAAATGCCATTTTTTGTTGACAGGCGGGCAGGCACAATATGTGTCTGCCCGCCTTGTCTGCCAAAAAGCGCGGCGGGCGGCGGCAGTCAATGGCGCGAAGCGTTCATCTTGACCATTGACGGCTGGCGGCTGCTGCGCTACTGCACTTGCCAATCTGCAAGCCACAGAACAATTTCGGTAGCCGCTGCCGAAATCATGCTGCCAGCCGCTCCGTTCCGTGGTATTGACGTGCAGCCTCGCCGCTGCTATAATAAAAGCACAATTTCAGATACAAGACATCATGCAGGCGCAGACGGGCTGAAAGGCTTGACAGGCGGCTGCATTTTTATTTTCAGATAGGCAAGGAAGGATGCGAAGGGAAAAGAGGCACAGACGGCAAAAGACGCTCAAGACGCCATTCCTCCGCCGCACGGGAGAAAGCTGCGGCAAAATACTTTTTCGGAGGTGCAACTTGAGCAGGCGGAAAAAGCTCACCAACAACAGCGGCATCCCTCAGCATGAGATCGAGAACATCGCCCGAATTCTGCTGCCGGATATCCTCGCCTTTTACGAGAGTGAGGAAGGGCAGCGCGAATTTGCCGAATGGAAGGCGGCACGGGACGGGGCAAAAACGGGTAAAGACAGCAACGGCGAGAACGTCGCCTGACGATAGATAGATATAAGACAAATCCAAGGGATATATGCTCCTAAAACAGCATGGCAAAAGGGGATGGCAGACCGCCATCCCCTTTGTGCGTTTATTCAGTTTTCGTAGGGCTTGTACTCCGTGACGGCGTTCAGATACGCTTCAACGTCACCATTCAGAATGAGGTCTGCATAAGCCAGCGGGTCGTTGTAGATGAGGTAATCCAGCTCCGACCGCTCATAAAGATTATCCGCCACTTCGTTTTCCACGGCGGTGCAGTCGATGGAGATCATGCTGCCGTCCTGAAACCGCAGCTCTACACAGCCCGTGTCCATGTTAATTCACAGCTTTTGATGTTTTTCATAATTGTCCTCCTTATCCTTTGCCATCTTTGGTTTTCTCGGCCCTCTGGGCTTGGATTCGGGACGCTTTACCACGCCGTTTCTGAAATGCGTATTCTCGAACTTCTCGAAGAAAACAAATAATCCGAACCCATCTCCGATTAAGAAGATTTGGTTCGGATTATATTGGTTTGGTGCGCCTGAAGGGACTCGAACCCACACGCTGAAAGCACGAGAACCTAAATCTCGCATGTCTACCAATTCCATCACAGGCGCAAACAGAAAGCGGCGGTATTGGCCGCCGCTCATAAGCCTCTATTTTTCCACGGGGAGGTTCCCGAGGCGGAGCTTATCGCTGGATCCGCAGATGCCATCTCATTTTCAACCGGCAGATGGAGCCGATGCGGAGCTGTTCGCTTGACCCGCACGCCGCATTTGCAACATTCTCATCTTATCACAGCCGCTGCGGCTTGACAAGTGGGCAAACGAGAATGCCGCACAAAAACTTTCCCGACGCAAATTGACAACGGTCTGAAAACCTGCTATCATGCATACGATTTTTTTCGTATGGAGGGGTGCGCAATGCGCAAGTATACGGCGTCCGTCATCGCGGCCGGCTGCCTTTGGGGGCTGATGGGACTGTTCACGCGCACGCTGGCGGCATACGGCGTGGACGCGACGGGCGCGATCGTGCTGCGCTGCGGCATTGCCGCGCTGCTGTTCGGCGCGACCATCCTCGTGCGCGACCCGAAGCAGTTTCGTATCCGGCTGCGGGATTTCTGGTGCTTTTTCGGCACGGGCATCTGCAGCCTCCTCTTTTTTACGTATTGTTATTTTCAGGCCATCACGATCATGGATCTGTCCACGGCGGCCGTGCTGCTGTATACCGCACCGTCGATCGTCATGGTGCTGTCACTGCTTTTGTTTCATGAGCGCATTACCGCGCAGAAGCTTGTCGCACTTGTGCTGGCGTTTGCCGGGTGCTGTCTGGTGTCGCTCGTCGGCGGGGAGCACAAGCTCTCCGCGGCCGGTATCCTCTACGGCCTCGGCGCGGGCTTCGGCTACGCACTCTACAGTATCTTCGCCCGCTATGCGCTCGACCGCGGCTATTCGAGCAGCACCGTCAACTTCTACTCCTGCCTGCTGACCGCCGCCGGCGCGGCGATCCTCTGGGGCGCAGCGCAGCCGCTGGGCGTGATGTTCGCATCGTGGCAGGGCTTCGGCCTGTGCACGGCACTCGGCATTGTCACGTGCTACCTGCCGTATCTGCTCTATACCTACGGTCTCACGGGACTCGAGACGGGCAAGGCGTCCATTCTCGCCTCGTTTGAGCCGGTCGTGGCGACGCTTGTGGGCATCTTCGTGTTTCACGAGACGCTCACGCCGCTGAGCGCACTCGGCTGTGTGTGCGTGCTCTCGGCGGTCGTGCTGCTCAATCTCAAGCGCCGGCCGAAAGCAAACTGAGTCCAACAAGAAAGCCGTCCGTTCCCGATCGGGAGCGGACGGCTTTTTGTGCGTGTGCTTACTTGTTGTTGTAGGCTTCAATGCCCTTGGCCAGCAGCTCCATGGAGCGCTTGAGGGCGTCCTGATTGATGACGTAGGCCATGCGGATCTCGTTGACGCCGGTGTGCGGCGTCTTGTAGAAGCTCTCGGCCGGGGTGAACATGAGCGTGTCGCCGTTGTCGTCAAACTCCTCGAGCATGAACAGCTGGAACTTCTCGGCATCGTCCACAGGGAGCTTGGCCATGACGTAGAACGCGCCCTTCGGCTCGGAGTAGATCACACCGGGGATCTTCCTGAGCCCCTCGACGAGGGTGTCACGGCGGGCCTTATACTCCTTGCGCACGGCGTCAAAGTATTCGGGGCCGACGGTGTAGAGCGCGGCGGAGGCGACCTGGTCGATCGTGGAGGCGCACAGGCGGCCCTGGCACCACTTCATGGCGTTGTTGTACAGCGCCTGGTTGCGCGTGATCACGCAGCCGATGCGCGCACCGCAGGCGCTGAAGCGCTTGGACACGGAGTCGATGACGACGACGTTGTCCTCATAGCCCTCGAGCTGCAGCAGGCTCATGAGCTTCTCACCGCCGTAGACGAACTCGCGGTACACCTCGTCTCCGATGATGAACAGGTTGTGCTCCTTGGCGATGTCGGCCATGAGCCGGAGCTCTTCCTCGGTGAGGATGGTGCCGGTCGGGTTGCCGGGGTTGGTGAAGAGGATGGCGCGGGTGTGTTCGTTGATGCAGGCTTCGACGCGCTCACGGATGGCAAACCGGTAGTTTTCCTCCGGCGTCGTGGTGATGGGGCGGATGGTCGCGCCGGTCAGCGTGACGAACGTGCTGTAGTTCGGGTAGAACGGCTCGGGGATGATGATCTCGTCGCCCTCATCGAGGATGCAGCTGAGCGCGATCTGCAGCGCCTCGCTACCGCCGGTGGTGATGAGCACCTGCTTGTTGGTGATGGGCGCGTCGATCTTGCCGTAGTAGTTGACGACGGCGTCGATCATCTCCGGTACGCCGTCGGACGGGGCGTAGGCCAGCACCGGCTGGCTGAAGCTCTTGACGGCGTCAAAATAGGCCGCGGGCGTTGCGATATCGGGCTGGCCGATGTTCAGGTGGTAGAGCTTCTTCCCCTTTTTCGCCGCCTCGTTTGCGTAGGGCGCGAATTTGCGCATGGGAGAGAGGCCGCACTTTTCGATTTTGCTGGAAAATTTCATGTTGCTCCTCCGTTTTTATGGATATTTCTTGTTCCTTTTTGCTCCTAAGCAAATTCATGATAACGCATTTTTTCAGAAACTACAACTGATTTTTTTGGAAAAAACCGGACACAAATTTAACAATCGCGTCCTGCGGTGAAAGACGGAACAAAGAGGCCGCCGCAGCGAACTGCTGCGGCGACCTTTCTGCTTGTCAAAGAACCTCGTAGAGTTCGCCGCCGGCGCGGCGAAAGAAAGTCCAATCATTTTCTTCGGCGACATGTGCGGCGAAGAAAATACTTCTCGGCCTGCAAACGTGCGAGCCGGCCGCCTCCGGCGGCCGGTGAGTGCGCTGCAGTCAGGCCGCAAACCCCTTTGTCAAAAAGTAATACTTTTTGACAGTCTCAAAGGCCGCCGCAGCGTGCTGCTGCGGCGGCCTTTGCTGATGTTAATATTGCTTGTGCTGCGATCAGACCTTGAAGTCCACGGAGGTCGCGCCCTGATCGTTCTGCTCGAAGGTGTAGTCCTTGCCGGGCAGGATGGCGTTGAGCAGGATGCCGACGATGGAGGCGACAGCCAGACCCGACAGGGACACAACGCCGATCTGGATGCTGCCGGAGTAAGTGATGCCGATGGCGAGCACGAGGATGAGCGCGGCGATGATGACGTTGCGGGTGTTGGTGAAGTCAACCTTGTTCTCGACGACGTTGCGCACGCCGACGGCGGAGATCATGCCGTAGAGCACGAGGGACACGCCGCCGATGGTAGCCGTCGGCATGGCGGACACGAGCGCCGCGAACTTCGGGCAGAAGGACACGACGATGGCGATGCAGGCAGCGATGCGGATCACGCGCGGATCGTACACGCGCGACAGGGCAAGCACGCCGGTGTTCTCGCCGTAGGTGGTATTGGCCGGAGCGCCGAAGAGGGAAGCGAGCGTGGTGGCCAGACCGTCACCGAGCAGGGTGCGGTGGAAGCCGGGGTCGACCATGTAGTTTCTGCCGCAGGTGGAGGAGATGGCGCAGATATCGCCGATGTGCTCGACCATGGTGGCCAGGGACAGCGGCACGATCGTCAGCACGGCGGACCAGAGCATGCCGCTGTCGACCTCGCCGGCGAAGAGGTGGAACACACTGTTTTTCCACACGATCGGCAGGCCGAACCACTTGGCGCTGCTGACGGCGGCGGCGACGGAGGCGCGCTCCGCGGGGTCGATGATGATGGCAAAGATGTAAGAGCCGAGCACGCCGAGCAGGATCGGGATGATTTTGGCCATGCCCTTGCCCCACATGTTGAAGCCGATGACGATGAGGATCGCAACGATGGCGATGAGCCAGTTGGCACGGCAGTTGGTGATGGCGGAGGAGGACAGTGTCAGGCCGATGGCGATGATGATCGGACCCGTGACGATCGGCGGGAAGTAGCGCATGACTTTCTTGACGCCGAAGACCTTGAACAGGGTCGACAGGATCACGTACATCAGGCCCGCAATGGCGACGCCGAAGCAGGCGTAGGCCAGCAGGTCATTATTATAGATCGCGGAGCCGTCCGGATTCGTGCCGATGGTGCGCACGGCGTTGTAGCCGCCGATGAAGGCGAACGAGCTGCCGAGGAAGGCCGGGACCTTGCCCTTGGCCAGCAGATGGAACAGCAGCGTGCCGAGGCCGGCGAACAGCAGCGTCGTTGCGACGTCGAGGCCGGTCAGCGCCGGGACGAGGACAGTCGCGCCGAACATGGCGAACATGTGCTGGAGACCCAGAACGAACATTCTGGGCGCGCCGAGTGTGCGTGCGTCGTACACCGGCTCGTTGCCGATGGATTTGTTGCTCATAGATTTTTTCCTCCCGTGAAAATTTAATCTATTCTATCTCCTCGTTCGAGGATACAGACACTGTTTTCCCCGTCCGTCTCCTGCAGGCGGACGGCCACGATCTCGCTCTTAGCGGTCGGGATGTTTTTGCCCACGTAGGTGGCCTTGATCGGCAGCTCCGAGTGACCGCGGTCGATCAGGGCAAAGAGCTGGATGCGCGCCGGACGGCCGAGCCGCATCACGGCGTCGAGTGCCGCGCGTGCCGTGCGGCAGGTGTAGATGACATCGTCGACCAGCACGACGGTTTTGCCCGCGACCGGGAAGGGGACATCGGTGCGGTTGAGCACGGGCGTATCCGCAGCGGGGCTCAGGTCGTCGCGGTAGAGCGAGATGTCCAGCTCGCCGACCGGCAGACGCACGCCGTCGATGCGCGCAATGTTCCCGGCCAGCCTGCGCGCCAGCGGCACGCCGCGCGTGTGGATGCCGATCAGGCACAGATCCTCCGTGCCGTCGTTCTTTTCGAGGATCTCATGCGCGATGCGCACGAGCGTGCGGTCGATCGCGGCCGCATCCATGACCTTTGCCTTGCATTTGAGCTCCACAGCGATGCCTCCGTGCATAGAAAAACGCCCTGTCCGAGTCCAGACAAGGCGGCAGCGCGCAGGGAGGGCACATAGTGACTCCCACCGTGATTCCATTGGCCGTGACACCTTGCCGGTATCTCGTACCGACTTAAAAATATCATCCTGCGTAAAATACCACCATAGGCGACAGTTGTCAATAAGAAATTCACGATTTCGCCACAAAAAATATCCCTCCCGCGACAAACGGGAGGGATAAATCATAAATATTTACATTCAGGCCTTCTTGAAGCTGTCCTTGAGCGCGACGGCGCGATTAAAGACGAGCTGTCCGGGCGCGGAATCCTTGTTGTCCACGGCAAAGTAGCCGAGGCGCAAAAACTGGAACGCTGCCGGGGCCTTGGCGCCGGCGAGCATTCGCTCGACCTTGCAGCCGGTGAGCACGGACAGCGAGTCCGGATTCAGGCACTCGAGATAGTCCTTGCCGTCACCCTCGGGGTCTGCGTCGGCAAAGAGGTTGTCGTACAGGCGAACCTCGGCGTCGGCGCAGTTGTGCGCATCGACCCAGTGGATCGTGCCGCGCACCTTGCGGCCGTCGGGCGTGTTGCCGCCGCGGGTCTCGGGATCGTACTCGCACAGCACCTCCGTCACGTTGCCGTCCGCGTCCCTGACGCAGCCGGTGCAGCGCACGATGTACGCGCCCTTGATGCGCACCTCGTTGCCGGGGTAGAGGCGGTTGTACTTCTTCGGCGGCTCCTCCATGAAGTCGTCGGCCTCGATCCACAGCTCGTTGGAGAAGGTCACGTCGCGCGTGCCCGCGGTCTCATCCTCGGGGTTGTTTTCGACGGCGAACGTCTCGCTCTGACCCTCGGGGTAGTTCGTGATGCGCAGCTTCACCGGGTGCAGCACGGCCATGGCGCGCTGGGCGTGGAGGTTGAGATCCTCACGCAGGCAGTGCTCCAGGAAGCTGTAGTCGACCGTGGACGCGACCTTGGACACGCCGATGCGCTCGCAGAAATTGCGGATGGACGCGGGCGTGTAGCCACGGCGGCGCAGGCCGCACAGCGTCGGCATGCGCGGATCGTCCCAGCCGGAGACGTAGCCCTCCTCGACGAGGCGGCGCAGCTTGCGCTTGGACATGACGGTGTAGTTGATGCCGAGACGCGAAAACTCGATCTGGCGCGGCTTGCACGGTACGGACACGTTGTTGACCACCCAGTCGTACAGCGGGCGGTGATCTTCATATTCCAGCGAGCACAGCGAGTGCGTGATGCCCTCAAGCGCGTCCTGAATCGGGTGCGCAAAGTCATACATCGGGAAGATGCACCATTTTGTGCCCTGACGGTGGTGCTCGATATACCGGATGCGGTAGAGTACGGGGTCGCGCATATTGAAGTTGCCGGATGCGAGGTCAATCTTTGCGCGCAGGGTATACTTGCCCTCTGGGAATTCGCCGGCGCGCATACGCGCAAACAGATCGAGGTTTTCCTCGATCGGACGGTCACGCCAGGGACTGACGGCAGGGGTGTTCACGTCCCCGCGGTATTCGCGGAACTGCTCCGGCGTCAGCTCGCACACATAGGCAAGCCCTTTCTTGATGAGCTCCACGGCGTATTCGTAATCCTTCTCGAAGTAGTCCGAGCCGAAGAAAAACCGGTCGCCCCAGTCAAAGCCGAGCCAGTGGATGTCCTCCTGAATGGCCTCAACGAACTCGTTGTCCTCCTTGGAGGGGTTCGTGTCGTCCATACGCAGGTTGCAGATGCCGCCGAATTTCTCGGCCGTGCCGAAGTCGATACACAATGCCTTGCAGTGGCCGATGTGCAGATAGCCGTTCGGCTCCGGCGGGAAACGGGTATGGATCGTCTGGCCGGCAAAACGGCCACCCTCTGCGAGGTCCTCTTCGACAAAGGCTTCGATAAAGTTTTTTGTATCTTCCATAGTGTCATGTCAACTCCACATAAATTTGCAATGGTATTATACACGATTCATTTTCTGTTTACAATATCGAAAAAGAAATATATAATCCAGACAGAATAGCAAACAACGGAGGTGCGGGCACATGTATGACCTGCTCATTATCGGCGGCGGCCCGGCGGGGTTGTCGGCGGCCATGACGGCGCGCAACCGGAATCTGTCCGTGTGCGTGGTCTGCGGCGGCGCGGCCGACAGCGCGCTGTATAAAGCCGGCCGTGTGACGAATTATCCCGGCGTGCCGGATGTTTCCGGCCCGGCGCTGCTGGAAGCTATGACGCAGCAGGCGCGTGACCTCGGCGCGAATGTTCTGCGCGAGCGGGCGCTGTCGGCCATGCCGATGGGCAAGGCATTCGGCGTTTCGGCGGGCAAAGAATTTGTGGAGGGCAGGGCGCTCCTGCTTGCGACCGGTATTGCCCAGCGCGGCACGTTTCCCGGGGAAACGGAGTTTCTGGGGCGCGGCGTGAGCTATTGTGCTACCTGCGACGGTATGCTCTACCGCGGCAAGTGCGCGGCGGTCATTGGCCTGGCGGCGGATGCCCCGGCAGAGGCGGATTTCCTGCGGGAGATCGGCTGTGACGTGCATTATTATGACGGGAAAAAGCACCGCTTTGAGATCCGCGGCGCCGAGCGGGCGGACACGCTCGTGGTCGACGGCACAGCGGAACCGGCGGATGTCATTTTCGTCCTGCGTGCGGGCTTTGCGGCCGATACGCTCCTGCCCGGCCTTGCCACGCAAAAGGGCCACATCGTCGTGGACGCGGACTACGCCGCGAGCATCCCCGGTGTTTTTGCGGCCGGGGACTGCACCGGCGCGCCCTATCAGATCCCGGCGGCGGTAGGTGAGGGCAACTGCGCGGCGCTTTCGGTCGTGCGCTGGCTCAGAAACGCTTGACAAACGGCACGGCAGGGCCTATAATTTTCCCATCCATTTGCGAAGAAGGGGAGGAGTAGTCTTCCGGCGGACGTCAGAGAGAAGGCGGTTGGTGCAAGCCTTTCGGATGCCGGAGATGAAGGTCGCCCCGGAGCAGCCGGCCTGAACGGAGTAGGGCGGCCGGGTTCTCCCGTTACAGAGACAAGAGTGTCACGCTTCTGCGTGGAATTCAGGTGGTACCGCGGTTTCGATCGCCCTGAAACAGTTCGTTTCGGGGCGATTTTTTTGCGCCCCGGCAATCTTAAAGGAGGAGGAGCCATGAAAGAGCTTCCGAAAGTCTACGACCCCAAACAGGTCGAGAGCAAGATTTATGACATGTGGATGCGCGGCGGCTACTTTGCCGGCAAAGCCGATCCGGACAAAAAGCCGTTTTCCATCGTCATGCCGCCCCCGAACGTCACCGGCCAGCTGCACATGGGCCACGCGCTCGACGCGACGCTGCAGGACATCCTCACGCGCTACAAGCGCATGCAGGGCTATGCCGCCCTGTGGGTGCCCGGCACGGACCATGCCGGCATTGCCACGCAGATCAAGGTCGAGGAGATGCTGCGCAAGGAAGAGGGGCTGACTCGCTATGATCTCGGCCGCGATGCGTTTCTGGAGCGCGTCTGGGCGTGGAAAAAGCAGTACGGCAACCGCATCGTCGAGCAGCAGAAGTCGCTCGGCGTGTCCTGCGACTGGGACCGCAGCCGCTTCACCATGGACGAGGGCTGCTCGAAGGCCGTGCGCGAGACGTTCTGCGAACTATACGAAAAGGGCCTGATCTACAAGGGCAACCGCATCATCAACTGGTGCCCGCACTGCCGCACCGCCCTGTCTGACGCCGAGGTCGAATACAAGGACATGCCCGGCGCGTTCTGGTATATCCGCTACCCGCTCAAGGACAGCGATGAGTATCTGACCATCGCCACCACCCGCCCGGAGACCATGCTCGGTGACAGCGGCATCGCGGTCAACCCGGCGGACGAGCGCTACCAGCACCTCGTCGGCAAGACGGCGATCCTGCCGCTGGTCGGGCGTGAGCTGCCCATCGTGGCCGATGATTATGTCGAGCTTGATTTCGGCACCGGCTGCGTCAAGATGACGCCCTGCCACGACCCGAACGACTATGAGGTCGGTCTGCGCCACGGTCTGGAGCAGATCCTGATCTTTGACGAAGACGCCCGTGTCATCAACGGCGGCAAGTATAACGGTCTCGACCGCTACGAGGCGCGCAAGGCCATCGTGGCCGATCTCGAGGAGCAGGGCTACCTCATCAAGACCGAGCCCTACAACCACAACGTCGGCACGTGCTACCGCTGCGGTACGACGGTCGAGCCGATGACGAGCCCGCAGTGGTTCGTCAAGATGAAGCCGCTGGCCGAGCCCGCCATCGAGGCCGTGCGCGACGGACGCATCAAGTTCGTGCCCGAGCGCTTCAGCAAGACCTATTATAACTGGATGGAGAACGTGCACGACTGGTGCATTTCCCGTCAGCTCTGGTGGGGTCATCAGATCCCGGCGTGGTACTGCGACGACTGCGGCCATGTCACCGTCTCGCGCACCGACGCCTGCGAGTGCGAGGCCTGCCACAGCAAGCATATCCACCGCGATCCCGACGTGCTCGACACGTGGTTCAGCTCCGCGCTCTGGCCGTTTTCCACACTCGGCTGGCCGGATAAGAGCGCCGAGGATCTCAAGTTCTGGTACCCCACGAGCGTCATGGTCACGGGCTATGACATCATCTTCTTCTGGGTCGCACGTATGATCTTCTCCGGCCTTGAGCAGATGCAGGATATCCCGTTCCCGACGGTGTTCATCCACGGCCTCGTCCGCGATGATAAGGGCCGCAAAATGTCCAAGTCCCTCGGCAACGGCATCGACCCGCTCGAGATGGCTGACACCTACGGCGCCGACGCGCTGCGCTTCAACCTCATCACGGGCAATAGCCCCGGAAACGATATGCGCTTCTACGTTGAGAAGTGCGGCGCCATGCGCAACTTCGCCAACAAGCTCTGGAACGCATCGCGCTTTGTGATGATGAACCTCACCATCGACAAAAACGAGCTGCCCGAGACGCTCGAGCTCGAGGACAAGTGGGTGCTCTCGAAGCTCAACACGCTCTCGAAGGAAGTGTGCGAGAACCTAGATAAGTACGAGATCGGTATCGCCGCGGCGAAGATCTACGACTTCATCTGGGACACGTACTGCGACTGGTATATCGAGCTCACGAAGCCCCGCCTCAACAGCGGCGACGAGGGCCGCGCCCGCAGCGCGCAGCAGGTGCTGCTGTATGTCCTGACGGATATTCTCAAGCTGCTGCACCCGTTCATGCCGTTCATCACCGAGGAGATCTGGCAGGCGCTGCCGCATGACGGCGAGGCACTCATGATCGCCCGCTATCCGGAATACAGCGAGGCGCTCGCCTTCCCGGCCGAGGAGCGCGATTTTGAGATGGTCATGAACGCCATCCGCGCCGTGCGCAGCCGCCGCGCCGAGATGAACGTGCCGCCGAGCAGAAAGGCGCACCTGTTCATCACGACCGACCGGCAGGACGCCTTCCGCTCCGGCGAGAGCTACATCTCGAAGCTCGCCTATGCCGAGCAGATCACCATCAGCAGCGCGCTGCCGGCGGATGCCGAGCACATGGTCTCCGTCGTCACGGAGGAGGCCAAGCTCTTCATGCCGATGGCCGAGCTCATCGACCTCGACAAGGAGCGCGCGCGTCTGGAAAAGGAGCTCGAAAAGGCGCGCAAGAACTACGAGGGCCAGATGCGCAAGCTCTCGAACGAGAACTTCGTCTCCCGCGCGCCGGAGGCTGTCGTGCAGACGGAGCGCGAGCGTGCCGAAAAGGCAAAGGCGCTCGTGGAAAATCTCGAGGCCAGCCTGAAAAACCTCGGCTGAGCACCCGCGTCCGACAAAAAACCACAGTGGCATTACGCTACAATAACACCGTATACGGCTTCGGCCGTATGCGGTGTTTTTTCTTTTAGAATAGGAGGGACAAGCAGATGCGGATCATAATGCATGATGACGGCCGCTGCCTGACGCTGCGGCTGGTGGGCGAACTCGATCATGCGGCGGCGCAGACGGTCATGCCCGGCATCGAGGACGCCGTGGAGGAATATCTGCCGCGCCGCTGCGTGCTCGACCTGACGGGGGTGAGCTTTATGGACAGCTCCGGGATCGCGGTCATCCTCAAGACCGACCGTCTCCTGCGGCAGACGGGCGGCGTGCTGGCGCTCTCGGGCGTGCCGGGGCAGGTGCGGCGGGTGCTGGATGTTGCGGGGCTGACGAAGATCGTCCCGGTGCTTGATGACCGGGAAAAGGAGTGTGAACAGTGTTGACGCAAAAGAATTACATGAAGCTGGAGTTTCCGGCGCGCAGCGTGAACGAGGGCTTTGCGCGCGCGGCAGTAGCGGCCTTTGCCGCACAGCTCGACCCGACGCTTGCCGAGCTCGGCGATATCAAGACCGCCGTGTCCGAGGCCGTGACGAATGCCGTCGTGCACGCCTATCCGGATGCGATCGGCACGGTGCAGGTGCGCGTGCGCATTCTGCCGGATGAGCGGCTGGAGATCGCCGTCAAGGATCACGGCGTCGGCATTGCGGACGTGGCGCAGGCACGCACGCCGATGTACACCACCGGCGGGGAGGAGCGCAGCGGTATGGGCTTTACCATCATGGAGAGCTTCATGGACACGCTGCGGGTCAAGTCCGTGCCCGGCCGCGGCACGACCGTGACGATGTGCCGCCGCATCCGCCGCCGCGCATGATCGCCGAAGAGACGCGTGCGCTGCTGCGGCGCGCGCAGACGGGTGATGTGCAGGCGGCGGAGCGGATGGTCGAGGAAAACACCGGCCTCATCTGGAGCGTGGCGCGGCGCTTTTTTGGCCGCGGCGTCGAGCCCGACGACCTGTACCAGCTCGGCTGCGTCGGCTTTCTCAAGGCCATGCAGGGCTTTGACGAACAGTTCGGCACATGCTTTTCTACGTACGCTGTGCCGAAGATCGCAGGGGAGATCCGGCGCTTTCTGCGCGATGACGGCGCGGTCAAGGTCAGCCGCAGCATGAAGGAGCGCGCGCAGGGCATCCGCACGGCACGCACCCGCCTTGAGCAGGCGCTCGGCCGCGAGCCGACGCTCTCGGAGCTCGCCGCCGAGACCGGGCTCGAGCCGGAAGAGATCGCGGCCGCGGAGACGGCCACCGGTCCTACGGAATCCCTGCAGAGGGAAAACGGCGAGACGGGCTTTACACTCGAGCACACGCTCGGGGATTACGAGCAGGAGACGCGCATGGTCGAATATGCCGACCTGCGCGAGGCGCTGCGCCGCCTGCCGGAGCGGGAGCGGCAGGTGATCGCGCTGCGTTTTTATCACGGCCTGACGCAGCAGCGCGCGGCCGAGCTCCTGCACATCTCGCAGGTGCAGGTCTCTCGGCTCGAGCGGCGCGCCGTGGAGCGCATGCGCGTGTGGCTGGATGCCTAGGCAGCCGGAGAATACTCCGGCTGCTTTTTTTGCCCGTGCACTTGACAGCACAAGATACATGATAGTAAGATAATGCGTATCACATATCTTGTGCTTTACCGGAGGACGTTACCTATGTACACACCCAAAGAGACCGCGGAGAATTATCTTTCCGCCTGCCGCGCTAAGGCTGCACTGCCGCTGGGGCGGATGTTTTTGCTCGCCTGCCTTGCGGGCGCGTTCGTCGCGCTTGCGGGCGTAGCGTCCACGGCTGCCGCGGCGACGGTCGGCGATCCGTCGCTGGCAAAGCTCGTCTCCGGCTGCGTGTTTCCGGCCGGCCTCGCCATGGTCATCGTGGCCGGAAGCGAGCTCTTCACCGGCAACAATCTCATGATCATGGGCGTTCTGGCGCGCACGATCACGGTGCGGCAGATGCTGCGCAACTGGCTCGTTGTCTATCTGGGCAACTTTGCGGGCGCGGTGCTCGTTGCGGCGCTGTGCGTGTCGGGGCACGTCTTTTCCGCGTTCGGCGGCAAGCTCGCGGCGTCCGTTGTCACCATCGCGCAGACAAAGGTGGGGCTGTCGTTCGGTGATGCGTTCGTGCGCGGCATTTTGTGTAACTTTCTTGTGTGCATCGCCGTCTGGATGGCCAATGCCGCCAAGACTGTCGGCGGGAAGATCGCGGCCGTCTTTTTCCCGATCATGGCCTTTGTGGTCGCGGGCTTTGAGCACAGCATCGCCAACATGTACTACCTCGCGGCGGGACTTTTCACGGCGGGGCAGACCGGCGCGGCTGCCGAAGGGCTGACGTGGGGCAGGGTGCTCGCCGGCAATCTGCTGCCGGTCACGCTCGGCAATCTCGTCGGCGGCGGGCTTCTGGTCGGCGTGAGCGCGTGGTATCTCTACCTGAAACAGGAAAGAAATAGCGCTAATTCCTGAACATTGCCGTTAAATTTCAGATAACTGGCAACTTGCCCAGAAACACGCGCAGAAATTAGGCACGTTCCACAAAGCCAAACAACGTTTGTTGACGAATTCGCGCGATTGTGCTATGATGATAACCGTTGAGATTTGAATATTTGAATGGATATATTTTGATTTTTAATACCCATTTGCACATTTTGAATACCCCTCGAGGGGAGGAGCTTTGTTTTGAAAAAGATATACGTTATGATCGGCAACTACGGCAGCGGCAAGAGTGAGCTTGCGCTGAATTTTGCTTTTAAAGCGGCTGAAACCGGAAAGACAGAACTCATTGACCTGGACCTGGTCAATACTTACTTCCGCCTGACTGAGCGCGGCAAGCTCGTGGAGCAGAAAGAGATCCGTCTCATCTCCCCGAACTATGCCTGCTCCGGCGTGGAGACGCTGTCGCTGCCGGCGGAGGTCGCTTCTGCATTTGCCATGAACTGGGATACCGTCGTGTTTGACGTCGGCGGCGACGCCGTCGGTTCGACCGCGCTCGGCCGTTATTATGAGGACTTTCAGGACTTCATGGCCATGGGCCCGGAACAGCTTGAGGTTCTGAATGTCGTCAACATCCGCCGCCCGCTTGCCGGCACGGTGGAGAAGATCATCGACCTGCAGCAGCAGATGGAGATCCATTCCCACCTGAAGATTACCGGCATGATCAACAACACCAACCTCGCCACCATGACCACGCCGGCGGAGCTGCGCGACGGTTATGAGATGCTGCGCGAGGTCAGCGACCGGACAGGCGTTCCGGTCATGTACACGACCGGCAAGAAGGAGATGCTCGACATCTTCCTGGCCGAGGGGCACGACCCGAAGTACATCGGCAAGCCCGTCCCCATCGACATCATCATGAAGCGCGACTGGGACAGCTATATCCACAGCTTGTCGGAGAAGAAACAGGCGTAACCCGCGCATGCGGTTTACATAGGCAATTTCGCAAAACAGAACAGAAAAGAGGTAGCAAAAATGGTAAAGGTGACCATCAACGAGAATCTTTGCAAGGGTTGCGGTCTCTGTGTCAGAGCTTGCCCGAAGGGTGTCCTGGCGCTGGCGAAGGACAAACTCAACGCAAAGGGTTATCATCCGTCCGTCGTCGCGAATCCGGAGGCCTGCATTGGCTGCGCTTCCTGCGCGCGCACTTGCCCGGACGTGGTAATCAGCATTGTGAGAGATTAAGGAGGTACATCGAAAATGGCATTGACGCTTATGAAGGGTAGCGAAGCTATCGCTGAGGCTGCGATTCGTGCAGGCGCGCGTTACTTCTTCGGCTATCCGATCACTCCGCAGACGGAGATTCCTGAATATATGTCCGCACGTATGCCCGAAGTCGGCGGCTGCTTCCTGCAGGCCGAGAGCGAAGTTGCGGCTATCAACATGATCTATGGTGCAGCCGGTGCCGGTGCACGTGCGCTGACCTCTTCCTCCAGCCCCGGTGTCAGCCTGAAGCAGGAAGGCATTTCCTACTGCGCAGGCGCGCAGCTGCCGGCTGTCATCCTGAACGTCATGCGCGGCGGCCCCGGCCTCGGCAACATTCAGGCTTCTCAGGGCGACTACTTCCAGGCTGTCAAGGGCGGCGGCAACGGTGACTATCACCTGCTGACCTACGCTCCGGCATCCGTGCAGGAAGCGATCGACATCATGATGTACGCCTTCGACAAGGCTGAGAAGTACCGTATACCGGTCCTCTTCCTCGCCGACGGCATCATCGCGCAGATGATGGAGCCCGTGGAGATGCCCGAGATGGTCGACTACAAGATCGATCCCGAGAAGAAGCCCTGGGCCTGCACCGGCTGGAAACCGGGCGACGATCCGGCCAAGCGCGGCGTCATCAACTCCATCTACATCGATACCGAGACCCTGACCGTCCACAACGACGAGCTGCAGGCCTGCTATCGTGAGATCACTGCCAACGAGCAGCAGTGGGAAGAGTACAACCTCGAGGGTGCTGAGTATGTCATCACCGCTTTCGGCACGGTTGCGCGTATCGCCAAGTCCGCCATCGCCGAGCTCAAGGAGCAGGGCATCAACGTTGGTCTGGTTCGCCCGATCACCGTCTGGCCGTTCCCGTACGACGCGGTCAAGAAGGCTGCCGAGCTTCCGGGCGTGAAGGCTGTTCTCGACGTCGAGCTCAACGAGGGCCAGATGCTTGAGGATGTCAAGATCGCGATCAACGGCGCAAAGCCGATCGACTTCTTCGGCCACCTCGGCAGCCAGATGCCGACCACCGAAGAGATCGTCGCGAAGATTATCAGCATGAAGGAGGGCAAGTAAATGTCTGTTGTTTTTGAAAAGACCAAACTCCTCACGGACAAGCAGTTCCACTACTGCCCGGGCTGCAACCACGGCATTATCCACCGTCTGGTCGCAGAGGTCATTGATGAGATGAATCTGGACGGCAAGGTCATCGGCGTCGCGCCGGTCGGCTGCTCCGTCTTTGCGTATGATTACTTCAACTGCGATATGTACGAAGCCGCTCACGGCCGTGCACCCGCAGTCGCCACCGGCGCCAAGCGCGTCGTCGGCAAGGACACCCTCGTCTTCACCTACCAGGGCGACGGCGACCTCGCGTCCATCGGCACCGCTGAGATCGTTCACGCTGCGCACCGCGGCGAGAAGATCTCCACGATCTTTGTCAACAACGCGATCTACGGCATGACCGGCGGCCAGATGGCTCCGACCACGCTGGTCGGCCAGAAGACCACCACGAGCCCCTATGGCCGTGATGAGGACTGGTGCGGCGCTCCGCTGAAGGTCTCCGAGATGCTCGCTGAGGTTCCGTGCTCCTACTACATCGAGCGCGTTGCCGTCAACAACACCCCGAACATTGTCAAGGCGAAGAAGGCCATTTCCAAGGCGTTCCATTATCAGATGGAAGGCAAGGGCTTCACGATGGTCGAAGTCCTGTCCGCCTGCCCGACGAACTGGGGCCTGAGCCCGATCAAGGCGATGGAGTGGCTGGAAGAGAACATGATTCCGTACTACCCGCTCGGCGTTAAGAAGGACAAGGGGGCTGAATAACATGAAGAAAGAATACATTTTTGCTGGCTTTGGCGGTCAGGGCATGCTCCTGATCGGTAAGTTCCTGGCTATGGCCTGCATGCTCGACGGCAAGCACGTCTCCTGGCTGCCCTCTTACGGCCCCGAGATGCGCGGCGGCACGGCGAACTGCTCCGTCATCGTCTCCGACGATCCGGTCGCTTCCCCGCTGGTCGACATGGCTGACTGCGTCGTGGCGATGAACCGTCCGTCTCTGGACAAGTTCGAGAGCCACGTCAAGCCGGGCGGCGTCCTCGTCATCAACAGCTCCATCATCGACCGCAAGGCCGAGCGTGATGACATTCAGGTCGTCTACTGCGACGCCAACGGCATTGCCGAGTCCGTCGGCAACCCGAAGGGCGCGAACGTTGCGATCCTCGGCGCTCTGATGGAGAAGGCTCCGGTCGTCTCCAACGAGATCCTCGGCGAAGCGATCCGCATCGAGCTTGGCGAGAAGAAGGCCAAGTTCCTCGAGGGCAACATGAAGGCGCTCGAGGCCGGCGAAGCCGCTGCAAGAGGCTGAGCTTACCCATAACGAAAAAAGAACCGATCTGCGGATCGGTTCTTTTTTTATTGCTTGTCCTTTGAGCGAAACAGCATGGCGACGAGCAGCCCGAAAAAGATCGCCGCGCAGATCCCGGCAGCACCGGCCGTGAAGCCGCCTGTAAACGCGCCGAGCACGCCGCGCTCGGCGACAGCCTTGCGGGCGCCGCCTGCCAGCAGGTTTCCGAAGCCGGTCAGCGGCACGCTCGCACCTGCGCCCGCCCAGCGCGCAAACGGCTCATAGACGCCGACAGCGCCCAGCAGCACGCCCGCCACCACATACAGCGTGAGGATGCGCGCCGGCGTCAGCCGCGTCTTGTCGATCAGCACCTGACCGATCATGCACAGTGCCGCGCCGACGAAAAATGCTTTCAGATACTCTGCGATCATGCGTTCACCTGCGTTTCTATGGCCACGGCGTGACAGATGCCGGGGATGCTCTGCCCCTGCATGGACGCCGTTGGGGACATGAGCGCGCCCGTCGCCGCGAACAGCAGCCGCCGGATCTGCCCGCCCGTCAGCAGCTTCATCAGATGCCCTGCGAGTACGGACGCGCTGCATCCGCAGCCGGAGCCGCCCGCGTGCACGTCCTGCGCCTCAAGATCATAGATCATCAGCCCGCAGTCGTTGTATCTGCCTGTGAGCTCCACACCGTCGTCCGCAAACAGCCGCTGAACGACGGCATGACCGATCTTGCCGAGATCGCCGGTCACGATCAGGTCATAGTCATCCGGCGTGCGCCCGGTGTCACGAAAGTGTGCCCTGAGCGTCTCATAGGCGGCGGGCGCCATCGCAGCGCCCATGTTGTTCGTGTCCGTAATGCCTGCGTCCACGATCGTCCCGGTCGTTGCCATGGTCACGCGCGGTCCGTTTCCGGCTGCCGCAAGGATGAGCGCGCCCGCACCGGTCACCGTCCACTGTGCGGTCGGCGGACGCACGCCGCCGTATTCCAGCGGAAAGCGGTACTGTCGTTCGGCGGAGCAAAAGTGCGAGCTTGTGAGCGCAGCGGCGGTCTCGGCGCAGCCGCCGTCGATGAGCATCGCGGCCAGACTGACCGCCTCCGCCATCGTCGAGCATGCGCCGTACAGCCCGAGATACGGCGCACCGACGCCGCGCATGGCATAGGCGGAGCCCACACATTGGTTGAGCAGGTCGCCGGAGAGCACGTAGTCGAGCGCCTCCGGCGGCAGCGCCGCTTTGCTGCATACGCGCGCAAAGCACTGCCGCAGCATGGCGCTCTCGGCCTGCTCCCAGCTCTTTTCGCCGAAATATGTGTCCTGACTGATGCTGTCAAAGCGGTCGCGCAGCGGCCCTTCGCCCTCTTTTCTGCCCACGACGCTGGCAGCGGCGCGGATCACGGGCGGGGTCGAAAACTGCACGGTCTGCCGTCCGATACGTTTGCCTTTCACGGGATCACCTTCGGCGATAGTATCCCCGGTTTTTTCGATATGATGTGCCGCAGTTCTGATTATGTACCTTTGTATTTTCGCCGCGTCGCCATGCCGCCGCGGATGTGCCGCTCGGCTTTGTTGCGGTCGAGCAGCTGCCGCACCTGCTGATAGAGCGCGGGGTCGATCTTCTCCAGCCGCTCCGTGAGATCCTTGTGGACGGTCGATTTGGAGACGCCGAACTGCTTGGCGGCGGCGCGGACGGTGGCGTTGTTGGCGAGAAGATATTCCGCGAGATCGCATGCGCGTGCTTCCATGTCCGTGTGCACTGACACCACTCCCTATATTTGCGTAATTCAGTATATGAAGCCTTACCGGGAATATGAGGCGGGCACGCCGCGCGTGCCATTGCTTTGCGTGGACAACCGCGCAGGGGTGTGTTAGAATTCAAATAGAATGGCCTGAAGTGGGAGGAATGAACGTGGAGCTGCTGAAAATGGGGCTGCTTTTGCTGGTCGGATTCCTGTTTGGCGGGTACCACTTTGACGATCAGGTGCTGATCTCGGAGCGGCTGTCCGGCCATCATCGTGTGAAGTTGAAAAACACTCGTGTGCTCAAAGTGTTTTTGTTCTTGCGCGATAAAAATCAACGCAGTTATTTTTCGACGGTCGCCGTTTGCCTGCAGATTTACGCATATCTTCTGGGAATCGCGAACTTTCTTTTGGCAGCCGTAATCCGTACTCGCGAAGCGGTCGATATTGTGTTATATATTGACTATGGTTTTGGATTACTGGGCATGTTCGCAATTGTGTTCTTTGGTGCCTTTTATAGCATGAAGCGCAAAAAATGAGCGAAGATGGGTACGCGCCATCTTTCAACCGATGAGAGATATAGGAGAGGAACGCATGAATTTTTGCTGCGAAGATATGCAGGCACATGTCCGCATCGTGACGGAACACACGGCACAGCTCTGCGATGGCGAAGTAATCTCATATCTGCCGCAGTTTCATGAATACGGCATCCCGTGCGTGGATGGGCATTCGCATATCGTGATCCATTACTGTCCGTGGTGTGCAAAGCCTCTGCTTCCGGCATCTCTTCGTGAGCGCTGGGTGGACGAGCTGATAGCCATGGGGTATGCCGATCCACTGTTTGATGAGACGATTCCCGAGGCATACAAGACTGACCGCTGGTGGAGAGAACATATTTGAGATATGGATGGATGACCGGAACGCCATCTTTTGAGGGGAAATAATTATGCAGATAATCAAGTCGAAGAAAAAGAACGTAAAAGGGTATGCCTGTGCGCCATCTGTGCTGGCTGGGGCAGCAGCGATGGGCGTGATGGTGGTGGCAGTGTTTGTCGGGCTGTGGTATAACGGATTTCTTACAGACGCTTTGATTCTTGTAACGATCGGCCCGATAGAGATGGGTGGGGCGTTTGGCGTATTCTGGTTTATCAGCATGGACGAGCATGTTTATCTATACCCGGACCATCTGGTCTGCACGCGTCCATTCCGCAAAAGTGTTGTTTTGTACTATGACCGATGTGTGGTCGGAATGGATTATGTAACGACGACGGGATCAACCAATTGGTGGATTTATTTGAGCTACGGGCCACTGCCAAAGTATAAGGGCAACAGTCCGGCAAATCGTATCAATTCTCTCCGGACAAATCAGGAGTTTGTGCGTATTATGTATTATGAGGAAGTGTATGAGGCGTTGCTTCAAGTACTTCCCAAGCATCAAAAAGTCTGCCTGCAATCAGCGTATAATATGCGCTGTAGAGACGCGCGGTAGAAGATTCCTGTTTCCCTTGCGGGCGGTACATTAGCACCGTCCGCATTTTCCTTCGTTTCGCTGCATATTCGCCGGTGAAAATGTCGCGGCGGCGGAAGTTTTGCGCGCGCTTTACAAAGCGCTTGCATTCTTCGCTAGGGTGTGGTAAGCTGTCGATGGTTTCCGGAATGCGGCGAAAGGGGGAGCTCCCTGGCGCCGCGCTCAACAAAACAGTGATGACGAAACCAGATCGCGAGGGAGCCCGTGTTCCGGGCTGAGAGGATCTCAGGGAAGATCGACCGACCAAATCCGTCCGTAAAGGGCGGATTCTCAGCGTCTGCCGGTCGTCGGGTTGGCATATGCAGCGCTGCATATGCCGTTTTTTATGCCCGCGGCCGGGAGAAAGAATTTATCTGGAGGGTATGTACATGAAAAAAGTAGTGGCAATGATGTTGTCTCTGGTCCTGGCGCTCGGTCTGATGGCCGGCTGCGGCCAGAAGGACAGCGGCAGCGGCAGCGGTGCAAAGACGGTCGAGAGCCTGAAGATCGCGTTCTCCCCGTATGCGGACGCCGACCAGATCACGACGGCGACCGAGCCGCTTGAGGCGCTGCTCAAGGCGAAGCTCCTCGAAAAGGGCTATGACGTGCAGAACATCGACATGACCGTCGGCACGAGCTACACCGCCGTGGGCGAGGCGCTCAGCGCCGGCAGCGCGGATATCGGCTTCATCTCCGGCGGCAACTACGTCCTGTTTTCCGATGACTGCGACGTGCTGCTCACGGCGCTGCGCTACGGCATCAACAAGGACTCCGAGAACGCCGCCGACTGGAATGACGGCAAGCTCGAGGAGAACACGCAGGATATGACCACCTACTACCGCTCGATCATTCTGGCCGGTCCGAGCGCCAAGGGTCAGGCGCTGCTGGCAAAGGTCAATAGCGGCGAGGAGCTGACGTGGGATGATCTCAACGGTGCGACCTGGTCCGTGCTCGCCCCGACGTCCGCGTCCGGCTACATCTATCCGAGCCTCTGGCTGCAGGAGCACTACGGCAAGACCATTGCGGATCTCGATCACGTGGTGCAGTCTGACTCCCACAGCACGTCGCTTGCGCGTCTGGCCACCGGTCAGGCGGATGTGATGGTCTCCTTTGGCCACATCCGCATCAAGAACGCACCCAACTGGCAGGAGAAGTTCGGCGGTACGGCGCCCATGGTCGAGCAGACCGGCGTCATCGGCGTGACCGAGGGCATCTACAACGACATGATCGCCTACAGCAAGCACTCCGACCTTATGGCGGACGAGGCGTTCCGCAAGGCGCTCGGCGAGGCGTTCATCGAGATCGCCCAGACCGACGAGGGCAAGCAGATCATCAGCGTCTTCAGCCAGGTCGGCTACACCTGGGGCAAGGATTCCGACTACGACGGCGAGCGCGCCGCACAGGCCATGCTCAAGTCGGCGGGGAAGTAACACCATGCTGCTGGAAGCTGCGCACATCTGCAAGCGCTTCGGCGCACGGCCGCCGGTGCTGACGGATGTGACCTTCGGGCTGGAGGCGGGCGAGTTCGTGTCTGTCATCGGCCCGTCCGGCGCGGGGAAGACGACGCTCTTTCGCATCCTCAACGGCACGCTGCCGTGCGACAGCGGGGAAGTGTGCATCGGCGGCCAGCCGTTTTCCCGCGCCCGCGGGCGCAAAAAGCGCGCGGTGCAAAAGCGCATCGGCACGATCTATCAGGACTTTGCGCTCGTCGAGCCGGTCACCTGCCGGCAGAACGTGCTCAATGCCTGCCTGCCGGATATGTCGCTGCAGGCTTCGCTGCTGGGGCTGTTTTCCCGCGCGCAGACGGCGCAAGCCGAGCGGCTGCTCGCGCGCGTCGGTCTTGCCGACAAGTGCGACGAGCCGGTCTGCAGTCTGTCCGGCGGGCAGAAGCAGCGCGTCGCCATCGCGCGCGCGCTCATGCGAAAGCCCGCGCTGCTGCTCGCGGACGAACCGGTCGCCTCGCTTGACCCGGTCACCGGGCGGCAGATCCTCGCGCTGCTGCAGGATATATCGCGCACCGAGGGTGTCGCCATCCTCATGAACAGTCATAATCTCGACCAGAGCCGGGCGGTTTCCTCCCGGCTCCTTGGTCTGCATGCGGGGCAGATCGTCCTCGACTGCGCGCCCGATGCCGTGACGGACGCAGATCTTGCGCACATCTACGGCGGCGCGGAAAGCGAGGCCGCGCCATGACGCGTGCGCGTGCAAAACGCTGGGCGCGGGCACTGGGTGTGCTCGCGCTGTTTGTGCTTGCCTTTTGGCTGACGGGCTGCGACCCCGCGGTGTTCTGGGCGCGGCGGGCGCACCTGCGCGACATTGCCGCGCAGCTCTTCCCGCCGGACTGGAGCTATCTGTCTGCGATCGTGGCGCCGCTGCTGGCGACGCTGCGTATGTCCGTCACCGGTACGGCGCTGGGCGTCGCGCTGGCGCTCGGCTTCGCGCCGCTGTGCGCGCACAATCTGCCGTGTCCCGCGCCGGTGCGCGCGGTGCTGCGCTTTCTGGTGCAGGTGCTGCGCTCGTTCCCGGCGCTGATCCTTGCGCTGCTGGCGACGTTTTTGTTCGGCCTCGGCACGTTTTCCGGTACGGTCGCCATCACGGTCTTTACGCTCGCAGTCATGACGCGCCTGACCTATGAGGACATCGAGACGCTCTCGCTCGCGCCTTACCGTGCGCTGTGCGCCATGGGCGCGTCCCCGGCGCGGGCGTATGCGCGCGCCGTCGTGCCGGAGATCGCATCGGGCTATCTGACCAACGCGCTCTATCTGCTCGAGACGAACGTGCGCCACAGCGCCATTCTCGGCTATGTCGGCGCGGGCGGCATCGGCCTGCTGCTCAACGAGAAGATCTCATGGCGGGAATACGACCGCGTCGGCGCGATCCTCATGTGCCTGTTTGTAACGGTGTGCTGCATCGAGTGGCTCAGCCATGCGCTCGGGCGTATCATCCGCGGCGAGCGCAGCATCTCGCGCCCGGCAAAGCGCGTTCTCTGGGCAGCGGTGCTGCTGTGCGTGGCCGTCTGCACGGTGGGCATCGACCCGCCGGACTTTGCGCACACGAGCAAGACCGTGCTCTCAGCCATAGGCACGGGGCTGCTGCATCCGGACTGGCGCTTCTTTTTCGGCACGGGCAAGGACGGACTCGGCTGGCTGCTGCTCGAGACGGTCGGCATCGCGCTGGCCGGAACGGGGCTCGGCGCGCTGCTTGCCGCACCCCTGGCGTTTTTGAGCACGCCGAAGCTGCTGCCGCGCCCGGTCGCGCTGCTGTTCCGGGTGCTCATCGTGGCGATCCGCTCCGTACCGTTTTTGATCTACGGGCTCATCTTCATCCGCGTCTCCGGCCCCGGTGCGTTCACCGGTGTGCTGACGCTCGCGGTGTGCAGCATCGGTCTGCTGAGCAAGCGCTTCACCGAGGCGATCGAGGCGCTGGATTTTCGCGCCTATGACGCGCTGCGCGCCATGGGGGTATCGCTTTTGCCGCGCATCCGCTTTGCGGTGCTGCCGCAGCTCGCACCGGCGCTCGCTTCGGCGGTGCTGTACCGGTTCGATGTCAACATCCGCGAAGCATCCGTCCTTGGGCTTGTCGGCGCCGGCGGCATTGGCGCGCCGCTCATCTTTGCCATGAACCAGTATGCGTGGAGTGATGTGAGCGCGATCTTCCTCGGCTTCGTGCTGCTTGTCTGGGGCATCGATGTGGGCAGCGCGCGCCTGCGGCACAGGCGCAGCACGGCCGCAGCTTCTGAATAACAGCTTCCGATCTGATCGGCGGGCGGTGCGTATGCGCTGCCCGCTTTTGCGCTTTTTTGCGACAGGAAAAGGAGAGTCCTGATTATGGGACTCTCCTTTTGCTATGATGTAGGAAACCGGGGAGGGGGGCAGAGCGCGGCTGCATGCAGAAATGGAACGATCATGCTGGAAGCCGTCTCCGAAAACTGTATCCGGGTGCCAAAAACGATGTAAATTATGCAGAAAACTACGCACTTTCTGCATGGGTGCTTTTTTGTGACAGATATTTGTGATAAAATGCAACCGTTCCATGAGTTGGATATGTGCGCGGAAACGGAGAAGAGAGGGAGCTATGTCGAAATCACCGAACCAGAAATTGAAGCTGCTGTACCTGATGGAGATCCTGCTGCAGCAGACGGATGAACGCCACCCGATGACCGTGCCGGAGATGATCTCGGAGCTCGCCAGACATGACATCGCGGCCGAGCGCAAGAGCATCTATAACGATCTGGAGTCTCTGCGCACCTTCGGGCTGGACATTGTGCAGACGAAATCGCGCACTACCGGGTATTATATCGGCGCGCGCTCGTTTGAAGTGCCGGAGCTCAAGCTGCTGGTCGACAGTGTGCAGTCGTCGAAATTCATCACGCACAAAAAGACGCTGGCGCTCATCAAGAAGATTGAGGGGCTTGCGAGTATCTATGATGCGCAGCTCCTGCAGCGGCAGGTCTATGTGCGCGGCCGTGTCAAGAGCATGAACGAGAGCGTATACTATAATGTGGACGAGATCGCCGATGCCATTTCCCGCGACCGGCAGATCCGCTTCCACTACTTTGAGTACACGATCGACAAGCAGCGGCACTACCGTAAGGACGGTGCGTTCTACATCGTCAGCCCGATGGCGCTGATGTGGGATAACGAAAACTACTATCTGCTGGCATGGGACGCTGAGGCGCAGCTGCGCAAGCACTACCGCGTGGACAAGATGACGGATATCTCCGCGCTCGATGCGCTGCGCGAGGGTATGGAGGACTTTTCCGAGCAGGACCTGTCTGCGTATACCCAAAAAGTGTTCAGCATGTTCACCGGCGAGGAGCGCACGGTACGTCTGCGCTTTGCCAATCATCTGATCGGCTCGGTGCTCGACCGCTTCGGCAAGGACGTGATCGTGGTAGAGGACGGGACGGAGCATTTCACCGTCTCGCTCAACGTGGTCACGAGCCCGAAGTTCTACGCGTGGCTCTTCGGCTTCGGCACGGATGTGGAGATTCTCTCGCCGACGTCCGCGCGGCAGGAAATGCAGGAGATGCTCGCCGGGATCGCGGATACATACACGCGTTCCGACGCGCAGTGTGCAGAAAGCGAAAAATGAAGGTTGACAGACTGGAATTTTGTATAGTATAATATGTATCCGGCGTCAGAACGTCTGGCGTCGGATACTTTTTGCCAACTACGGCGGCACAAGCCGCTGTTGAGTATGATCGAAAGGAGAAATCACCATGTTCCGTACCTACCAGCCCAAGAAGCGTCAGCGCAAAAAAGAGCACGGCTTCCGCAAGAGAATGGCGACTGCCAACGGCCGCAAGGTTCTGTCCCGCCGCAGAGCGAAGGGCAGAAAGCAGCTCACCTACTGAGTTGTTGCGCGTGAGCAGGCAGACTTCTTAATGATGTTTTTCAGGGCGGGAACTTTCCGCCCTAAAGGCATTTGTCCGGAAGCTGCATCGGAGAGAATCGGGGGAGACTTTTGGAATTTACCAGCACACTCAAAAAGAACTATGAATTCCGGCGTCTGTACTCGAAGGGGAAAAGCTGCGCCAACGCCTATCTGGTGGTCTACTGCCGGAAAAACCATTCGGGCCGCAGCCGCATCGGCTACACCGTGTCCAACAAGGTCGGCCATGCCGTTGTGCGCAATCGCATCCGCCGCCGCCTGCGGGAGATCTATCGCCTGCATGAGCGGGAGATCGCGCGCGGATATGATCTGGTCGTCGTGTCGCGCGTGCGCGCATGCGCGGCGGACTATCATCAGCTCGAGACGGCGTTTTTGTCGGCCTGCGCCAAGCTTGGCCTGCTGACGGAAGGGGATGGCGGCGCATGAAGCGTCTGCTCATTGCTCTTGTGAAGTTTTACCGCCGGTACATTTCGCCGCTCAAGCCGCCCTGCTGCCGGTTCATTCCGACCTGCTCGGAGTATGCGCTCGAGGCTCTGCAGAAATACGGAGCACTCAAGGGCTCATGGCTCGCCATCAAGCGCATATGCCGCTGCCACCCGTTCCATACGGGCGAGCACGAATTTTACGACCCGGTGCCATGACCGGGAAATCCTAAGAATTTAAGAATTGGAGTCGTCTTATGTCCTGGATTACTGCACCCTTTGCCTGGCTGCTCAAAGCACTCTACGATCTGACCGGCAGCTACGGTTGGGCGGTCGTCCTCTTCGGCGTCGTCGTGAACCTGATTTTGCTTCCGTTCATGGCCAAGAGCAAGAAGAGCATGATGCGCACCAGCCGCCTTCAGCCGCGGATCACGGAGCTTCAGCGCCGGCACGAGGGAAACCAGCAAAAGCTCAATGAGGAGATGGCCAAGCTCTACCGGGAGGAGAAGATCAACCCGATGTCCGGCTGCCTCTGGAGCTTGATCCCGTTCCCGATCCTGATCGCGCTCTACAGCGTCATCCGTCAGCCGCTGACGAAGATGATGGGCCTTGGCGCGGAAGCAGTCACGCAGCTGACCGACTGGGTCACGACCAATGCGGGCTATGTCGCACAGGCGAAATCCGCCTATCAGGAGATCCAGATCGCCGACCTGATCCATCAGAACTGGGACGCCGTGACCGGCGCCCTCGGCGATTATTCCGGCAAGCTGCTGGATCTGGACTATTCCTTCATCGGCCTGAACATGGGTCAGCAGCCGTCGTTCAAGATCTGGACGTTTGACTGGAGCAACAAGGCCGTCTGGCTTCCGGCGCTCGGTCTGTTCCTGATCCCGATCATTTCGGCGCTGCTGTCGTGGCTGTCGATGAAGATCAGCACGTCGATGACCCCGCAGCCTGCCGGCAACCAGCAGGCCGCTGCGACCAACAAGACCATGATGCTCATGATGCCGCTCGTGTCGCTGTGGATCTGCTATACGATGCCGGCCGCACTGGGCATTTACTGGATCGTCAACAGCATCCTCGGCATCCTGCGTGATGTCAGCCTGACGAAGGTCTTCAACAAGCAGCTCGACAAGCTCGACGCCGAGCGCATCGCGCGCGAGAAAGAGCGTGATGCCGAACTTGAGCGCAAGCGTCTCGAAACCGAGCGCCTGAAAGCTGCCGGTGAGACCGTCGTCAACCCCAACACCAGTAAGAAGAAGATCCAGGCCAGCCAGAAGCAGAAGGATGACGAGCGCAAGGCTGCGGCGATGCGTGAAGAGCGCGCTGCCCGCCGCGAGCGTCTCGGCGTCGAGCCGAATGCTGTGCCGGAGTCTCAGGTCGGCAACCGCCGCTATGCGCGTGGCCGTGCCTATGCGCGGGATCATTATCAGTCGGACGCGACTGCCGCTCCGCAGACGGAGCAGCCGGTGTCCGAGGGTTCCGAAGGAAAACAGGAGAGTACTGAATGATGTTAAAGACACTGGAAAAGTCCGGCAAGACGGAAGAGGCGGCCATTGCCGCCGCGCTCGAGGAGCTTGGCCTTGACCGGGATGATGTTTCCGTTGAGATCGTCGAGCGCGCCAAATCCGGCTTCCTCGGCATCGGTGCCAGCCCCGCGGTGATCCGCGTGCAGTATGAGGCGCCGGATGAGGAAGCGGAGCAGGAGGCTGCGCCCGCCGAGCCTGTGGCACCGGCCGCCGAGCCGGAGGCGAGCGTGGAGCCCGCCGCGCCGGCGGACGAGCCGGAGAGCTATGCGCGTATCCGCACGTTCGTCAGCGGCCTGCTTGAGCATATGGGCATTCAGGCGCAGATCGACATCACCGCGCGCGATAACGGCGGTGTGAACGTGAATCTGTCCGGCAGCGGTATGGGCGCCGTCATCGGCCGCCGCGGCGAGACGCTCGATGCCATCCAGCACCTGACCAACTATGCGGTCAACCGCGGCAGCGATAAGCACATGCACATCAGCGTCGATGCCGAGAGCTACCGCGCCAAGCGCGAGGAGTCGCTCGTGCGTCTGGCCGAGAAGATGGCCGCTAAGGCCGTCAAGTACAAGCGCAGCATGGCGCTTGAGCCGATGAATTCCTATGAGCGTCACGTCATCCACACGGCGCTGCAGGACTACGAAGGCGTGACGACGAGTTCGACCGGTACCGAGCCGAACCGCCGCGTTGTGGTCTCCTATGAGAAGCCGCAGCGCCCCAGCAACAAACCGGTCAGCCGCGAGTGGAGCTGACGAGAGACTTAGGAGGAAACGGTATTATGTTCGAACAAGTGAGAAAACTGCTTGCCCACCAGTTTGAGGTGGACGAAAACACCATCACCATGGACACCAACATCGCGGACGATCTTGGCGCGGATTCGCTCGACGTCGTGGAGCTGGTCATGTCCATCGAGGATGCCTACGGCATCACGATCGAAGACGAGAAGGCGGCCGAGCTGACCACCGTCCGTCAGGTCGTGGATTACCTCGAGAAGAACACCTGAGCACTTACATCTGAAAAGCAGACAGCCGCTGTGCTGTCTGCTTTTTTGTGTCTGCGCACGTGGGCTTTTTTGTTTTCACCCGCAAATGTGATTGACGAAACCGGCCGCAGCGGGTAAAATAAACAATGTATGCTGGAAAGGAGCGCGCGTATGCTGCAATTTCAACCGCAGGAGCATCTGCTGCATTCGTATATCGTCGTGTCGCAGTCTGAACAGGCGCGCGAGCGGCTGGCGCTCGATCTGACGGCGGCCATGCTCTGCCGCAGCGACGGCGTGCGCCCGTGCCGCGCGTGCCGGGATTGCCGCAAGGTCTATGACCATGTGCATCCGGACGTGATCTATGTCGAGCCGGATCGCAGCGGCAAGATCCCCGTGATCAAGGTCGATCAGATCCGCAGTGTTGCGGCCACGGCATACATCCTGCCGAGCGAGGCGGAAAAGAAGGTCTACGTTCTGCGTCAGGCAGAGCTGATGAATCTCAATGCGCAGAATGCGTTTTTGAAGCTGCTGGAGGAGCCGCCGCGCAGCGCGGCGTTCATTCTTGCGGCCGCAAGCCCGGATTCGCTGCTGACGACGGTGCGCTCGCGCTGCGCGCTGCTGCGCGACCCGACCGAGCAGCCGCTGGAGTCGGAGGAGATGCGCACTTTGGCGGACGATTACCTGCACGCGGTCGCGTCGCAGGATCGCATGACGCTCCTGCGCTGGTGTCTTGCGCACGAGGGCATGGAGGCGCAGACGCTTGCGGAGTTTTTGCCCGCGGTGCAGCACCGGCTCGTGGAGCTGCTGGCGCAGCCGGGGCAGACGCTTTTGCCGGAGACGCTGTGCGCGCAGCAGCTGCGCCTGATCGAGACCTGTGAGCAATACCGCCGCGCCAACGTCAGCGTAAAGCATATCTTTGGCCTGCTGTCCGTTTCCGGCGTGCAGGCGCGTGTTCAGAAGTGAGGATACCAAATTGACAGAAGTAATCAGTGTGAAATTCAAAAACCGCGGCAAGGTCTATTTCTTTGACCCGCACGGGATCGCCGTGCGCACGGGCGACAAGGTCGTCGTCGAGACCTCGCGCGGCTTGGAGTTGGCAGAGTGTGTTCTCGGAAACCACGTCGTGCCGGATGAGACGGTCGTGCAGCCGCTGCGCTCGCTTGCGCGCATCGCCACAAAGGACGACCTGCGCATCGAGGAGATCAACCGCCGCCGCGAAAAAGAGGCGTTTCAGATCTGCAAGCAGAAAATCGCCGAGCACGGTCTGGATATGAAGCTCGTCGACGTCGAGTGCAGCTTTGAGGGCAACAAGACCATGTTCTTCTTCACGTCCGACGGGCGCGTCGACTTCCGCGAGCTGGTCAAGGATCTCGCCTCCGTGTTCCGCAACCGCATCGAGCTGCGCCAGATCGGTGTGCGCGATGAGGCAAAGATGCTCGGCGGCATCGGCATCTGCGGCCGTCCGTACTGCTGCAGTCAGTTTCTGGACGACTTTCAGCCCGTCTCGACAAAGATGGCGAAGGTGCAGTCCATGTCGCTCAACCCGTCGAAGATCTCCGGTGCGTGCGGCCGCCTGATGTGCTGCCTGCGCTATGAGCAGGCGGCGTATGAGGATCTGGTCAAGGCCGTGCCGAAGGTCGGTGCCTTTGTCGAGACGCCTGCGGGCTACGGCACAGTGTCGTCGGTCAACATCCTGCGCAGCAGCCTGAAGGTCAAGCTTGACGGTCAGGGCGAGGATGTGTTCAAAAGCTATCAGGCCGACGAGATCGCCGTGATCCCCGGCGGACGCCCGAAGCCGGGCGAGCCGCTGCCGTCGCTGCTCAAGGATCGGCCGAAGCCGGTGCGCGATGAGGAGCCGAAGGAAGATCCGTGGGCGCTGCCGCAGCTGTTTGCGGACGATGTCTACGGCGACAAGAAGCCCGATGGCGCGAGCGCCGAGCAGGGCGAGAAGAAAAAGCGTCCGCGCCGCCGCTCCCGCGGTCATGGCGGGAAGAAGCCTGCCGATGCGCAGACCGCCCCGAAGGTGGAGCACGCCGCAAAGGAGGGCGCGAAGGACGGTGCGAAGGAGGGCGCAAAGCCCAAGCAGCCGCAGCGCCAGAAGTCGCAGTCCAACCGCAAGCCCGGCGCACGCAAGCCCGGTGACAAGCCCGCAGGAGAGCATCCGGAGCGCAGCCGTGCGCAAGCTCCGGCGGCTAAGCCGGCCGACGGCGCTGCGCAGAGCGGTGAAAAGCGCGCGGACAATCACCGCCGCCGGCATCGCGGCGGCCGCGGACGCAACAAGTCCGCAGCGCCCGGCAATGCCAAGCCCGGCAATACCGCGCCCAACGCGCCGAAGACCGAATGAAAACCAAAACAGGTGCATACCGATCCGGTATGCACCTGTTTTTTGTGCCTGATTCAGATGAGCAGTCCGCCGTCCACGCCGAACACCTGCCCGGTCACGAAGCGGGCGCGCTCGCTCGCTAGCAGCGCGATCGCATCGCCGACTTCCTCCGCCGTACCCATGCGCCCGAGGGACGTGCTCTCTGCGAGCTCCGCCTTGTCCTCGGGGCTGAGGTTTGCGATCATGTCCGTGTCGATGCAGCCGGGGGCGACGCAGTTGACGCGGATACCGGACGGGCCGAGCTCCTTTGCCATTGCCTTCGTGAACGCGATGATCGCACCCTTCGTCGCCGAATAGGCCGCCTCACACGAAGCGCCGTTTATGCCGAGGATGGAGGTGAGGTTGATGATGTGTCCGGCCTTTTCGTGCACCATCGGCGGGATGGCGAACCGGCAGCAATTGTAGGTGCCCGTGACGTTAACATCAAAGAGCCGCTGCCACACGTCGGGCTCGAGATCCGTCAGCAGACCGTAGACCGCGATGCCGGCGTTATTCACCAGCAGACCGACCGGCCCCGTCTGCTCGAACATGGCGGCGACGGCCTGCGCATCGCTCACGTCGGCGCGGATGGCAAGCCCGCCGGTCTGCGCCGCGACTGCCTCGGCAGCCGCCTGCGACTGTATGTAGTTGACGTGTACCGTCCAGCCGTCGCGCGCCAGCGCCAATGCGGCGGCCTTGCCGATGCCGCGCGATGCGCCGGTCACGAGTGCGATTTTTTTCATGCAATAATCCTCCCAAAAACGAACATTTGTCAAAACGCTGCGTCTATGCTATTATATACTTGTTTCATCGAAATTTCTATCCATCCTGTTGATCCGGAGGAAAAAATATGAGTCAACCCAAAACCACACGCCGCCACCGCGTCCGGCGCATGAGCGAGCGCCGGCGTCTGACAGTCACCGCGATCACGGCGATGCTCGCGCTCGTCACGGTCGTGATCTGCGCACTGTCCGGCGTGTTTAATTTCCACAAGGGCAGCGAGCGCATCCTGCCCAACCTCGTCGGCCAGACCGAGGAGTCGGCCAAGGCGCAGCTCGCGGAGCTTGACGCGGAGCCGAGCATCACCTATGAAAACAGCAGCGAGACCAAGGGCATCGTCATCCGTCAGGACGTGAATGAGGGCACGCAGCTCAAGCACCGGCAGACAGTTGCATTCGTTGTCTCGCTCGGACCGAAGGAGGAGACCACCGCTCCGGAGGACACCCCGGTCGCGATCCCGAGCTTTGTCGGCCTCTCGTTCGAGCAGGCGCAGGCGACGGCCAAGAGCCTCGGCGTCACTGTGGAGAAAAACGGAACGGCCTACGATGACAATGTGCAAAAGGGCTCCGTTGCGCGCCAGAGCCCGGTCGGCGGTACGATGGTCAAGCCCGGCACGACGATCTATGTCACCATCTCCAACGGGCCGGAGAAGAAGGAATTCACCGTCACGGTCACGTGCGGCGCCGGCGGCAGTGTCAGTCCGAGCGGGAATCAGAAGGTGGCCGAGGGCGGCAGTGTGTCGTTCACGATCACCCCGAAGGAGGGCTACGAGGTCGCAACGCTGGTCATCGATGGGATGACCGTCCTGCCGCTGACGAGCTACTCGTTTATGAACGTCGACAGCAACCACACGCTCTATGTGACGTTTCGCGAAAAGTAGACATGAGAAATCATGCGCCCCCGGCGGCAGGCCGGGGGCGCATGATTTATGCTTCCGGAATGGCGTGGATGGCGGCGCTGCGGATCGTGCCGTCTCGTGTCTCGATGCAGGCGTAGGTGCACATCGCGCCGACGCCCGCCGTGCCGGGGTTGACGACATAGAGTCCCTGCATCGTCTCGCTGAGCGCACGGTGCGTGTGGCCGAAGAGCACGATGTCCGCCCCGGCGAAGTAGGCCGCGTTGAGCAGCGCGTCGAGCGTATACTTCACGCCGTAGCGGTCACCGTGCGTGCAGAAAAACTTCACGCCGTCGAGCGTGCACTGCAGTACCTCGGGATTGACCGGCTCGCGGTCGCAGTTGCCGCACACGCGGTAGAGCGGCAGATCGGGAAACTCCTTTTCCAGCCGCTGCGTGTCGCGCTCGCAGTCGCCGAGGTGGAACACGGCGTCCGGCTGCTGCTGACGGATGGCGCGCACCATGCCGAGCGTCCGGCCGTGAGAATCGGAAAAAACAAGCACCTTCGTGGCAAGTCACCTCTGTATAGGTCATAGAATACAATAAAGCAGGATACCCGGTACTGCCGGGCTATCCGCATTATACGGGACGCGGCCTGCAAAGTCAAGCCGCCCCGACTGGAGCGTGACCGATATGAAGGACTTGGATGCGCTGAAGCAGGAGCTCGCGCGCGACGGGCGCCTGCAGCGGCTGCAGGCGATCGCCGATTCGACCGATGGGCAGCGGTTTGCCGATGCGCTCGATGCGCAGAAGATCGAACAGGCGGCGCGCACGGGCGACACCGAGCTGCTGCGGCAGATCCTCACGCAGGTGCTCAGCACGGACGCGGGGCAGCGTCTGGCCGGAAAAGTGAAGGACGCGATGCAGGATGGATGAGCTCGGCGAAAAGCTCGACGCGCTGCTGCATGACCCGCAGCAGCTCGGCAGGATCGCACAGCTGGCGTCCTCGCTCGTGGGCGACGGCGGTGAGACACAGCCGCCGTCCGAGCCGCAGCCGGAGCCCGGCTTCGACGCAGGACAGCTGCGCCGGATGCTCTCGGCCGTGCGCGGCAGCGGCCGTGACTCTGCAAGCCGCCACCTGCTCGAGGCCATGAAGCCGTATCTGGCCGAAAAGCGCCGCCGCAAGATCGACCGCGCCATGAAGCTCGCGCGGCTCGCATCGCTCGCGGAGCTAGCCGCCGGGGAGATGGGGGAGGACGACGATGTATAATCGCTATCAGGGCAACAGCGGACAGGTGGAGCGTATGCCGGACGCGCCGCATGCGGAGTTCCGCCCGCGGCCGAGCATGCCGCCGGCTGCAAAGCAAAAGCCGCCGCCGGGTACGACCGGCGGCGGCTTGCAGCAGCTGCTGCAGAAGTTTTCGCTTGCAGACCTCGAGTCGGAGGATCTGCTGCTGATTCTGGTGCTGTATCTCCTCTACCGCGAGAGCGGTGACAAGGAGCTGCTGTTCATCCTCGGCGGGATGCTGTTTCTTTAGCGTGCGGGCGCAAACGGCTCGGGTGGCTGCACATCCGGCAGGAAGTGGCTCAGGATCGCCTGCGCGATGCGCGGGCAGGCCTGTCCGTCGCCATAGGGGTTGACGGCCTTGGCCATGCGGTCATAGGCGGCCGGATCGTCGAGCAGCTCGGCGGCCAGACGGTAGATGTTCTCCGTGTCCGTTCCGGCGAGCTTCACAGTGCCGGCGGTGACGGCCTCCGGACGTTCCGTCTCGCGCCGGAGCACGAGCACGGGCTTGCCGAGCGCGGGAGCTTCCTCCTGAATGCCGCCGGAATCGGTCATGACCATGTAGCTGCGCGCCATGAGCCGGTGCATATCCACGGCGTCGAGCGGCGCGATGAGCCGGATGTTCGGCACACCGCCGAGCAGCTCCCTGGCCGTGTCGCGCACGACGGGGCTCAGGTGCACGGGATAGACGATCTCCACATCCGGGTAGTCGAGCGCCAGACGGCGCACGGCGGTGAAGATGTTGCGCATGGGCTCACCGTAATTTTCCCGCCGGTGGCAGGTCATGGCGATGACCCGGTGCGAGAAATCGACCTGCTGCAGCTCGTCGGAGACAAACTGCTCGCCGCGCACGGTGTAGTTCATGGCGTCGATGACGGTGTTGCCGGTGACGAAAATGTCACCCTCCACGGCCTCGCGTTCAAGGTTGCGGGCATTGTTCGCGGTCGGCGCGAAGTGCAGCGTGGCGATGCGTCCGACAAGTGCACGGTTCATCTCCTCCGGGAAGGGAGACCAGCGGTCATACGTGCGCAGACCGGCCTCCACATGGCCGACCGGGATCTTGGCGTAAAACGCGGCGAGCGCGCCGGCGAACGTCGTCGTGGTGTCGCCGTGGACAAGCACGATGTCCGGCTGCACCTCGCTGAGCACGTCGCGCATACGCTCAAGCACGCGTGTCGTGATCGCGGTCAGGTCCTGCCCCTGCTGCATGATGTTCAGATCATAGTCCGCCCGGATGCCGAAGCAGTCCATGACGGAGTCGAGCATCTCGCGGTGCTGCGCCGTGATGCACACGACGCTCTCAAGCTCCGGATGCTTTTGCAGCTCGAGCACGAGCGGCGCCATTTTGATCGCCTCCGGCCGTGTGCCGAAGACGGACATGACTTTAATGCGTTTGCTCATCATTGCCCTCCTGTACAGGCGCGGTGTTTTCGGCTGCTGCGGCAGTCTCCGCTTCCGCCGCGGCCTTTGCCTCCTGCAGCTCCACGTCAAGGTGATGCTTGTGCACGCTCTTGCGGATAAAGGCGCACACGACAAAGCCGATCAGCAGCGCAAGGATCAGCAGCGCGATGCGGATCGTGCCCTTCGTCGTGAGCACGACGGCGGCGAGGCCGAGCGTGGCGCTGATAGCATACAGGATCGCGACGGCCTGCTTCTGGTTCAGGCCGAGATCCATGAGCTTGTGGTGGAAGTGGCCGCGGTCGGCGTGAAACGGGCTCTGACCGTGCAGGATGCGGCGGCAGAATGCAAAGAGCGTGTCCGACAGCGGCACCGCCAGTGCGAGCACCGGCACGACGAATGTCACGATGGCGTAGAACTTGAACAGGCCGAGCACCGACACCGTTGCCAGCACATAGCCGAGCAGCAGCGAACCGGTGTCGCCCATGAAGATGCGGGCGGGGTTGAGGTTGTAGGGCATAAAGCCGATGCATGCGCCGGCGAGCGCCGCGACGATGAGCGCCACGTTCGGCTCGGACACGAGCAGCGCCACGACAAGGATCGTCACGCAGCTGATGGTCGACACGCCGACGGCCAGACCGTCGAGTCCGTCGATGAGGTTGACGGAGTTGGTGATGCCGACGATCCACAGCACGGTCAGCGGGATCGCGACCCAGCCGAGGACAATGGCCTCCTGATTGCTGAACACGTTCGGGTTCGACACGACGTTGATGACCACGCCATGCAGCACGGCGATGACGGCAGCGAGGATCTGGATCAGAAACTTTGTCCACGCGCGCAGCGAGACGATGTCGTCGATCACACCGGTGATGACGATGATAATCGACCCGATGAGAATGCCGCGCACCTCCTGCGTGATGTCCGCAAACAGGAGCGTCGAGACGATGAAGCCCAGAAAAATGGCCAGACCGCCCATGCGGGGGATGGGATGGTCGTGCACGCGCCGCGCCTCGCCGGGCACGTCCACGGCGCCGACCTTCACGGCCAGCCGCTTGACGAACGGGGTCAGGGCAATGCTGACCACGAAGGCGACGAGGATCGCGAGCATGACTTTGATCCAGACAGCAGTGTTAAGAAACATGAGAATCGATCTCCAATAATGTAAAGATTATTTGGCGACGAAGCCGACCTTCTTGTAGACCTTGCGCAGCGTCTTGTTTGCGATGTAGGATGCCTTTTCCGCGCCGGCCTTGTACACGCTCTCAAGGTAGGCCTTGTCCTTGAGCAGACGTTCAGTCTCTTCGCGGATGGGGCGCAGCGTCTCGACGACGGCCTCACCGACGGCGGGCTTGAACGCGCCGTAGCCCTTGCCCTCAAACTCCGCCTCGATCTGCGCAAAGGTCTTGCCGGTGCAGGCAGAGTAGATGCTCATGAGGTTGGCCACGCCGGGCTTGCTCTCCACGTCGAAGCGCACGCAGCGCTCGGTGTCGGAGTCGGTGATGGCCTTTTTGAACTTGCGCATGATGTCCTCCGGACGGTCGAGCAGGTACACGGTGCCGTTGGGGTCTTTGTCGGACTTGGACATTTTGTTCTCCGGCGAGGAGAGGCTCATGACACGCGCGCCGACCGTCGGGATGTACGGCTCGGGGATCTTGAACACATCGCCGTAGATGTTGTTGAAGCGGGTGGCCACATCGCGGCAGAGCTCGACGTGCTGCTTCTGGTCGCTGCCGACGGGGATGTAGTCCGGCTGGTAGAGCAGAATGTCCGCCGCCATCAGCGCGGGGTAGGTGAACAGACCGCCGTTGATATTCTCTGCGTTCTTGGCGCTCTTGTCCTTGAACTGCGTCATGCGCGAGAGCTCACCGAACATGGTGTAGCAGTTGAGCACCCAGCCGAGCTGCGTGTGCGCGGGGACATGGCTCTGGATAAAGAGCGTGTTCTTTTCCGGATCCAGGCCGCAGGCGATGTACTGCGCGAGCTGCTCAACGGTGCGCCGGCGCAGGTCGGCGGGGTTCTGGCGCACGGTGATCGAGTGCAGGTCGGCCATGAAATAATAGCAGTCAAAGATCTCGGCGCGTTCGCTCCAGTTTTTGATTGCGCCCAGATAAGACCCGAGCGTCAGGTCGCCGGAGGGCTGAATGCCCGAGAGCATGACTTTCTTTGCAGTTTTTTCTTCCATAGTTGATTACTTCCTTAGTTATCTTGCTGAAAATTCGCATTTGTTTGAATATTGTACCACAACCTGTTGTGGAATACAACATCGAAAGTTCCCTTGACAATCCCTGTGATGTAAAATAAGATATAAATAATCTGAGCAAAGTGATCCGGAGGCTATCAAAATATGAAAGATCAAAAGTGGTTTGAAGACATGGAGCTGCGCATCCCGCACGGAGAGGTGCGCACGCGGTTCGCGCCGAGCCCGACGGGGTATATGCACGTCGGCAATCTGCGCACGGCGCTTTATACGTATCTGATCGCGCGGCACGCCGGCGGCAAGTTCATCCTGCGCATTGAGGACACCGATCAGGGGCGCTATGTGGAGGGCGCGGTCGATGTCATCTACAGCACCATGCGTGCCTGCGGCCTGACGCACGACGAGGGGCCGGATGTCGGCGGTCCGGTCGGCCCGTACGTCCAGACCGAGCGGCGCGGGCTCTATAAGGAATATGCCGAGCTGCTCATCGCACGCGGCCATGCCTACCGCTGCTTCTGCGATAAGGACGACGCTGCAGAAGAAAATGTTTCCGACGGCGCGGTCATCCACAAATATGACGGCCGCTGCTCGCGTCTGAGCGAGGAGGAGATCGCGGCAAATCTCGCGGCCGGCAAGCCCTATGTCATTCGCCAGAAGATCCCGCGCGAGGGCAAGACCACGTTCCATGACGAGATCTTCGGCGACATCACGGTCGACAACGACACGCTCGACGATCAGGTGCTCATCAAGCGCGACGGTCTGCCGACGTATAACTTCGCAAACGTCATCGACGACCATCTCATGGGCATCACGCACGTCGTGCGCGGGTCGGAGTATCTGTCGTCGACACCGAAATATAACCTCCTCTACGAGGGCTTCGGCTGGGAGATCCCGAAGTATATCCACTGCTCGCCGGTCATGCGCGACCAGCACAACAAGATGTCCAAGCGCCACGGCGATCCGTCGTATGAGGATCTGATCGCGCAGGGCTATCTGTCGCAGGCCGTGGTCAACTATGTGGCGCTGCTCGGTTGGGCGCCCGGCGGCGAGCGGGAGATCTATTCGCTGCCCGAGCTCGTGGAGGCGTTTGATATCAAGGGCATCTCCAAGTCCCCGGCGATCTTCGATATCGACAAGCTCAAGTATTTCAACAGCGAGTATCTCCGCGCCATGACGCCGGAGCAGTTTGCAGCCGTGGCCGCGCCCTACATCCGCCAGACGGTGAAAAATCCTGCGATTGACCCGGCGCAGATCGCGCCGCTGCTGCAGCAGCGCTGCGAGGTGCTCACGGATATCCCCGAGAAGGTGGACTTCTTCGACGCGCTGCCGGAGTACGATATCGAGCTCTACACGAACAAGAAATCCAAGACCGATCCAGTCGTCTCGCTCGAGATGCTGCACGCGGTGCGTCCGCTGCTCGCGGCGCTCCCGACGTGGGACGATGAGACCCTGCTCGCATCCATGAAGGAGCTGGCCGAGCGGCTGGAAGTGAAAAACGCCAAGGTGATGTGGCCGGTGCGCATTGCGGTGTCCGGCCGTGCGGTGACGCCCGGCGGCGCGGTGGAGATCTGCCGCATCCTCGGCCGGGACGAGACCATGCGCCGGATCGACGCCGGCATCGCCAAGCTGGAAGGGTGAACGGTATGAAAAAACGCACGGGCGTGGAGCGGGCGGTCATCGTCATGGCCGTTGTGGTCGTGCTGCTCGCGATCGCGCTGATCGTGGTCAACGTGGCCGATATCCGCATTCGCCGGCCGGCTGCGGGGCCGGAAGCACCGGTCGAGACAACGCTGCCGCAGTTCCCGTTCGGCGATGAGCCGGAGCTCATCCTCGGCAGCGGTGAGACGCCTGCGCGCGATGCGGAGCAGGCCGTGCCGGTCGACGGGGAGGACAAGACCATGCAGCTGGTTACGGGCTCGTTTGCGCAGCGCGGCGGCCCAGACTTCTCGCTCTATCTCGACAAGGGCGTGTTTCTGAGCACGGAGCTGGACGGCAAGTGCTGTTTTGCCCGTGCAGACGATGCGAGCATGGACGCCTATCTCGAGATCGGCTATCACATGGGCGCGGATGCGCAGACGCTTGCGGGCTCACTCCTGAATGATTACGGAACCATTGCGAGCATGGAGACGCTCGGCGAGGTCAAGCTCGGCAGCCTGACCGCCTACGGTGTCAAGGGCGTCACGGTACAGCGCGAGCTCGAGGCGTACCTGATCCCGACGGCGAACGGCTGCATCTCGGTCGTGCTCTGCCATGCGGGTACCGCACCGGCGAGCTGGTATGACAGTCTGCTCGCCTCGGCGCAGACGCTGCAGATCACCGGCTGAGAAAAATTGCACATGAAAACCGCCCCTTCCGGCAACAATAGTCCGGAAGGGGTGGTTTGCTATGAAAAAGAAAACGCGTGTGCTCGTCATTTCCTACACGGCCGCGCTCGTTGCGGCGCTGGCCGTCGGGCTCATCGCCTGCCGCACGGATGCCGATCGCCGCCAGACGGCGATGGATGCCAACTATCGCCACGCCTATGGCGAGGTGCTCAACGCCGTGCAGGAGCTCGACGCCGCCCTGCAAAAGAGCCTCTATGCGACGACACCGGCCATGGCGTGCACCGTCTGCACGGACATTTACAGCCATGCGCAGACGGCGCAGATGGCGCTCGGTGTGCTGCCGGTGCAGTCGCACGCGCTCGCGCGCATCGCGCGCAACATTGCCCTCGCCGGGGACTATGCGCGCACGCTCTCGCGCAGCGCGGCGGAGGGCAGAGCGTTTGCGGCCGAGGAGCTTGCGCAGCTGCGCGCGCTTTCTGAGACAACGACGCAGCTGAGCGTCCGGCTCGGCGCGCTCGGTGCGTCGCTCGCCGATGGCGCTGTCACGACGGCGGCGCGCGTGCGCAGCACACAGTCGCTGGCGAATCTCGACGCAGAGACGGAGCTGCCCGATACGCTCGAGGCAGAGCTGGCGGCGCTGGCCGATTCATTTGAGGATCTGCCGCTGCCGATCGCGGACGGCACGTATTGTGAGCGCACAGCGGCGGAGTATGCCGTGCTGGCGGGCCGTGATGACGTCACGGAGGGGCAGGCACAGGCTGCGGCTGCGGCGTTTTTGGACATGGACGTATCGCGCCTGCGCGCGACCGGCCGCTCGGAGGGCGCTGTGCCGTGCTGGAACTTCGATATCGACGACGGGGACGACGCGTCTTATATCTCGCTTACGGTGAAGGGCGGGGAAGTGCTGCGCTACTATTCCTCATGTAACGGCGGCGAGCCGGTGCTCTCTCCGGAGCAGGCGGCGGAGACAGCGGCAGATTTTTTGCGTGCGCGCGGCTATACGGATATGCGCCTGCTCGAAACGGAGGATGCGGGACGGTCGGTCATCTGCACGTTTTGCTATGTGCAGGACGGCGTGCTGTGCACGGCGGACCGGCTGCGCGTGCGCATCCGGCTCGACAGCGGTGCCGTCTGCGGCTTTTCGTCGGCGGAGTATCTCGATACGCACCGGGGACGCACGCTGCCGGAGGACGTGATCGGCGCGGAGGCGGGGCGCGCTGTCGTGCCCGGGTCGCTGCAGGTCCTGGATACGCGCACGGCGCTGCTGCGGCTCTGCGGCGCACGTGAGACGCTGTGCTATGAATACCTGTGCGAGACGGACGACGGGCAGCGCTGCATCATCGCCGTCAATGCCCGCAGCGGTCAGCAGGAGCGCATCCGGCTTCTGGACGCACTCGACAGTGTACAGCCGCAGTTTTGATCCGCTGTCAAGAGGGGGCGAGCGCTCCCTCTTGACGAAAAAAACCGAACAGTGTATGATAAGGCAGGAAAAACATATGGATTCTTTACTTACTGGAGGCTTTTTATGAGCGTCATTCCCAAAATCACATGCCGGCGCTGCGGCCGTGAATATTCCGGCCTGCGCAGCCGCTGCCCATACTGCGGCACGAGCCGCAAGAAATCTGCCGAGCGCATCCCGCTGCGCACATCGAGCGCAAATGCGGGCACGCCGGCGGCGGAGCATGCTGCCGTCAACACGAAGTGGCAGCTGCTGTTCGGCGGCATTTTGCTCATCGCGGTCGTCGCGGCTGTCATTGTGCTCATCACCGTGAGCCTGAATGCGGAGAAGAATTCGTCCGCTGCGGTCGATCCGACCCCGCCGGCGACCGTTTCGAGCGCCGCACCGGTCACGACGCCGACCCCGACCCCAACGCCGACTCCGACCCCGACGCCGACGCCCTCGGTCACGAGCGTCACGATCACGTTCCTCGGCAGCAAGCGCACGGAGTTTGCGGCCAAGGTCGGGGATGAGGTGCAGCTGAGCGCAACGGTTTATCCGACCGGCACCGACCAGACGGTCACATGGTCGAGCAAGGACGAGTCTGTCGCAAAGGTCAGCGACAAGGGCGTTGTGACCGGTGTCGGCAAGGGCACGACGACGATCACAGCCGAGTGCGGCGGCGTAAAGGCTGACTGCACGGTATATATTTCGGCCAAATAACGCACCCCGGATCGACGGCTCTGATTTTTCAGAGCCGTCGAAAAAAAGGGTTGACAAAGCGCGATAGATGCGTTAGAATAAGCAAGCTGACACGGACGATTAGCTCAGCTGGTATGAGCATCCGCTTGACGTGCGGAGGGTCACAGGTTCAAGTCCTGTATCGTCCACCAAAGGTCCACCGTAAGAAATTGCGGTGGGCTTTTTTCTTTATCCGACTGCCCGGCGCAAAAATGCGCCGGGTTTTTCTTGCCAAATTCTGTACGGGCGATTGTGGCTTTTGCGGATCTGTGCTACAATGCTTCTGGCAATGCACCGTGCTGCGGTGCGCGATGGAGGTGCGGTGGATGGAATGGGGCGAGTACTACAGAAAATTCGACGAGTGGGCAACGTCCACGCAGATCAGCCGCCTCAGCGCACTGACATCCTACGGCCCCTCAAATGAGGTGGCGGAGGTCGCGCAGGGGCTGATGGATGAGACGGCGGCCTCCCGCCTGATCCGCAGGGCGCTTGCAGCCGGCGTGCAGTTCACGGCGGAGGAGATCTGCGAGCTGGTGAATTGCTGCAATGCGGCGGTGATGAATGCGCTTTTGGAAAATTCACTCTGCGCCTTCACGCGCGAGCAGCTTGAGGACTTCTGGGGCGTTGTCGACGATGCGGTGCTGGAGCAGACCGCGCGCAGGTGCCGCGTGAAGCTGTTTGATGACGACGAGGAAGAGGAAGAAGACGAAGAAGAGGAAGAAGTGGACGACGATCCTGAGCAAGCGGAGTTTCCGCCGCCGAAACGCAGACGCGAGCCGAGGCTCGGCTTCTGGACGCTGCTTGGCGCCGCCTTGCTCGGCGCACCGGGCGACGGTGGGCACGGCGGGCGCTGCACCGGCGACTGTGCACACTGTCTGCCGCACTTCGGCTATCGCTACGGCCGCTGGTATTATGGTCACGGCCATGTCTACGGCTGCGAATTTGGCGGAAACCGCGGCGACGGTTATGACTGAATGCATCTGGGAGGTACATAGGAATCGCACGATCACCATCAAGGGCGTCGGCGGACATGGCGATCGAACCGGACGATATCGACGTGAGCGACAGCGCAGTTTTTGTGTGGGAGATCCGATGAGCTCCGTAGCGTTTGACCATTAAAATAACCGATGCCGGAGCAACAGGCGTCGGAATGCATGCTTCAGGAGGAGACCTATGAAAGCACTGACCTATATCGAGCGCGGCCGCTTTGCCGTGACGGAAAAGCCGAAGCCGGTCGTGACTGACCCGCGTGACGCCGTTGTGCGCGTGACGCTCGGTTCGATCTGCACAAGCGACCTGCACATCAAGCACGGCTCTGTGCCGCGCGCCGTGCCGGGCATCACCGTCGGCCATGAGATGGTCGGTGTCGTGGAGGCTGCCGGCGCGGAGGTAAAGACCGTCCGTCCCGGCGACCGGGTGACGGTGAACGTGGAGACCTTTTGCGGCGAGTGCTACTTCTGCCGTCACGGCTGGGTGAACAACTGCACCGATCCCGACGGCGGCTGGGCACTTGGCTGCCGCATCGACGGCGGGCAGGCGGAGTTTGTGCGCGTGCCCCATGCCGATCAGGGTCTGGATAAGATCCCGGACGGCGTTACCGATGAGCAGGCGCTGTTCGTCGGTGACATTCTGGCCACCGGCTTCTGGGCGGCGCGCATTTCGGAGATCACGCCGGAGGACACCGTGCTCATCATCGGTGCAGGACCGACGGGCGTGTGCACGCTGGCATGCGTCCTGCTCAAGCAGCCCAAGCGCGTCATCGTCTGCGAGAAAGACCCGACGCGCATTGCACTCGTGCGCGAGCACTATCCGGACGTGCTGCTCTGCCGACCGGAGGCATGTGAGGACTTTGTGCGCGCACACAGCGACCACGGCGGCGCGGATGTGGTGCTCGAGGTCGCGGGCGCGAAGGATACCTTCGAGCTTGCGTGGCGCTGCGCGCGTCCCAACGCCATCGTGACCGTGGTCGCCCTCTATGACGAGGCGCAGACGCTGCCGCTGCCGGATATGTACGGCAAGAATCTCATCTTCAAGACCGGCGGCGTTGACGGCTGCGACTGCGCGGAGATCCTGCGCCTGATCGCGCAGGGGAAGATCGACACCACGCCGCTCATCACGCACCGTTTCCCGCTCAGCGAGATCGAGGAGGCTTACCGCATCTTTGAAAACCGGCTTGACGGCGTCATCAAGGTGGCGATCACGGCGGAGTAACGCAGCGGGGGAGGGCGTGCAATGACCAGAGACGAACTGCAGCGGTATATATTCGATCATTACAGCACCGAGCCGGACTATCCGTGGGCCGATGCGCCGAACCATGCCGTGTTCCGGCACGGCGGCAACCGGAAATGGTTTGCGCTGGTTCTGGACGTGCCGCGCAATAAGCTCGGTCTGCCCGGTACGCAGATAATCGACGTGGTGAACCTCAAGTGCGACCCGATCCTCATCGGTTCGCTGCGGGGTGAGCCGGGGATTTTCCCGGCCTACCACATGAACAAGGACAGCTGGCTCTCCGTGGCGCTGGACGGCAGCGCGGCGGACGATCAGATCCGGCTGCTGCTGGAGCGGAGCTATGCGGCAACGCTCCCGAGACCGCGCAAAAGAAAGCAGCCCTGACACCGCAGATACATAGAAAACGCGCAGCAGGGGCGGCCATTGGCCGCCCCT
>ERZ833515.143-NODE-143-length-66297-cov-8.118565_pt1 | contig 66297 bp, 51 predicted proteins | sample MGYA00519949_ERZ833515 | MGnify/ENA primary metagenome ERZ833515 (study PRJEB31850, sample SAMEA3708741) | human gut metagenome | biome: human gut; feature: human-associated habitat; material: faeces | place: China | collected 2014 ...
ATCATTGATACCTTTGTCAACTCGGTCTACGTCTTTGACGACCGGGTCGTGCTCAGTTTCAACTTCACGGATGATTCCAAAACCATCTCCCGTGAAGAGATGTTGGGTTCGAGTGCTGTGGAGAATGCTCCACCAAACGTAAGGCCGTTTACCTGAAAAGGTAAGCGGCTTTTTCTTGTACCTACGTGATTTTTGATATGCAAAAGTGAAACGAATTCACTTTTGCATATTGATAATGAAACGTGTAGGAGGCCCCCTTTTCAGTCGTTTGTAGCAAGTTTGTAGCAGATCTGTAGCAAAATTCGGGGAGGGTCGGCAAAATGACCCCGGAAACCCGATTTTTGCGGCTTTTTGAGTGTAAAATTTTATCCTTGGATTTTGTGCAAGATGACGATGCGGCTTTCCATCTGCCTTTGAATGCCTTATAATAAAGGAAAGATAGCTTTTTAGGAGGGAGGAATCACCATGCGCTATACGATCCGGCATTTTGATCTGCCACTGCTTACCTTTGAAGCAAACATGGACAGCGCAGAGGCAGACCTTCATATTATAAAGGTATATGAAGAAAACAGCGCCTTTCTTCCGCTGAATCTGACGGTATCCGAGGATGGCGTAGAACACTGGCTGAAACATCGGACAATTCCCAAGAACAGAGCCTATGTAGATGCACTGCTTTCCAAGGTAGGCCTTTCTTTGAACCGACCGCTTGGGATTATTGCAACTAATAAAGGACTTTCACTCAATGACTGTTTTTGGGTAGATGCAGAGGGTTCCGGTGACACCTTTGAAAAAGTAAATCTTTACGATAACCGATTCAGTCAGGTGCTGGCAGCAATCGCCTTTACAGGATATGGCAGCAGCATACGAACTTCGCTTGCGTCCTGCCCGGAGTTCTCGACCAACGGGATGCTGCCAAAATGCTGGCGCAGACAAAACGGAAAAATCTATCTTTATAAAGGTGGCACGTCAGGGTTCAGTAATTTGGGATTTGAACCGTACTCGGAAATGTATGCTTATCAAGTTGCACAGGTGATGGGCGTGAATGCGATTCGCTACACCCTGACAAAAGATCTGAAAAAGACGCTTTGTTCCAAGTGTGAGCTGTTCACCAGCAAAGAGTATTCTTATATTCCCATCGGACAGCTTGTGTCTAAAGGTGGAATAAAAGCAATTTTTGCGTATTATCAGACGTTAGGTCAGAACTTTGTGGATGCGCTGGAAGATATGCTGGTCTTTGATGCAATCATCTGCAATACAGACCGCCACTATGGAAACTTTGGCGTGTTGGTGGATAATAAGACCAACACGATTGCGGCACCCGCTCCGCTGTTTGACCACGGAAACTCGCTGTTCAGTTTGGGCGGAACGGATCTTTGGGACAACCAAAAAGCGTTTGATGAATATGCCCGCACACTGCTTCCGCTTGCATACGATGATTTTTTTGCAGCTGCAAAGAGTGCAATGAAACCTCGTCACCGTGCAATGCTCCATAAGCTGCTGGATTTCCATTTTGACCGCAGAGTGACACGTTATAATCTGCCGCCAAATCGCTTGAAGATGATCGAAAAAGAGGTACAGCGCAGAGCAAGAGTGCTTTTAGGGTAAAAAGGAAATCGCCAAACGTGAGAGATTTTTCTCTCATGCATTGGCGATTTTTTGTATATCTGAAGCCGTCACACCGTGCCAGTTCATCGTGCTGAGGGCATTGACATATTCCTGCGAGACTTCCTTGTTGGGAATAGTCACGGATTCATCTATGCTATTGTAGGTCAGATAACCCAAATGCACCAGCAGGGTCAGAACATCGTCTTTGCTGGCAAAGGTGGTCATGTCATTGCTGAAAGTGCCCGTGTTGATTTTTATGGCTTCGCCTGCCAGCATTCGGACAACCGCATCCTGCAAGCCATCCATATCCATCTGGATATAAATTTTCAAGGCTTCATAGGTTTCAGTTTGGTTCTAATAGGTGCCGAATTTGTGCCGCAGCATCGCATAAAGCTCTTGCGTGCATACTCCTGTGGGAGTATAATTAGAGCGAGGGGGTGGTTCTGTGGAAAAAACAATTTATCACGGTTCGGATCATATTATTGAAAAGCCAAAGTTCGGCTATGGCAAGCCCTACAATGACTATGGCATCGGCTTTTACTGCACTCAGAACCCCAACATGGCCAAAGAGTGGGGCGTTGGCATCGACCACAATGGCTACGCTAACCGGTATAAAATCGAATGCGACGGTTTGACCATTCTGGATTTGAACGCTCCCGGTTACACGATGCTGCATTGGCTGACGATTCTTTTGGAGAACCGCGAATTCGATACTTCTGCCCCGCTGGCCGCAGAAGCCAAAGAATACCTGATGAACACTTTTCATCTCGACTATAAGTCTGCTGATATCATCATTGGCTACAGGGCAGATGACAGCTATTTTTCCTTTGCATCTGATTTTATCAACGGTGCAATCTCTTACCGCCAGTTGTGCAATGCCATGCGCTTGGGCAAGCTGGGGCAGCAGTTCGTGCTGAAAAGCAAAGCGGCCTTTGAACAGCTGGAATTTCTCGGCTATGAGACCGCAGACTCTAAAGAATGGTATAAGAAAAAGGCCTTCCGTGACCAGACAGCCCGCCGCCAATATTTTGACGTGGAGCGCAACCGCCGTCAGAGGGGAGACCTTTATATTACCACGATTCTCGACGAGGAGATGAAGCCCAATGATCCACGCTTACGATAAAAGCTATCTTTCTGCTGCACAGAAAAATCTTGCCCGGATGTTGGATTATCTTGTCAACGATCTGCATTATCCGTTGGAGACGGCATGGCAGTGGTTTGTGACCAGTGAACTGTCTGCCCGGTTCGAGCAGGGGGATTGTTCTGTGTTGGTGGGCTTGTCCGGTGTAGAACTTGCCCGCGCTGTACTGGAGCAGGCGGGCGAAGTCGTGCCCATGCAGAAACCCTCGTATGCCTACGACCGCAGCCCGGAATACTGGACAGGTTGGGCTCTTGCCTATTACCAGTGGCTGACCAGTTTGCGCTTTGCGGAGATTGAACAGGCAGTGTCTATCACGAAAGTGCGGCTGCTGTATACGCCTTACCACGAGATGGATGTACGGCAGTTTGCAGACAAGATGAACGAGTTGTATCGTGCGGCAAAGCCGGAAACAAACCTGAAAGCCATGCGCACATTGGCCGGATTGAGCCAATCGGAACTGGCAGGACAGGCTGATGTGCCTGTGCGTACCATCCAGCAGTACGAACAGCGACAGAAGGACATCAACAAAGCACAAGCAGAAACGCTGCTTCGCCTTGCGCGTGCGCTGAATTGCAACGTGGAGGATCTGATGGAGAAAGTTCCACCGCTGAATTTTATCGCAAGGCAAGAAAGTAGTGCAACATGAAAACAGCATATTTGCGATATGCAATTCAACGCTGTTGCCGTTGCATTAAAAAGTTGAATTGCAATAAATAAGAATGAAGCGATGAGACCTGACACAGATTGTGCAAACAAAAAAGAAAGCTGCCATCCATGAGAGAAAAATTCTCACGGATCGGCAGCTTTTCTCTTTGAAGTTGTTATGCCTTCGTTGTGGTCAGAACTTCATCATTGACCAGCTGATTGGCCTTATCAAAGGCTTCGATCATCTGGGTCGCTTTCGGATGGAGATAGACTTCATCTAACGTTTTGGATTTGGGCGTGTGCCCGACAGCGCGTTTCAGGATAGCCATAGATGTTCATGCGTCTCCTTTCTGGCTCAAAGATAACGAGCGACATTTTTAAGACTGTGTTTTGCACCTTGAAATGGCCTGAAAACGGCTGATTTTAATACAAAACAGAATATACGGTATTTTTAATACAGTTTTAGTGGGCATAGGCAGTCATAAAATCAGAAATGGTAGTGCACGGTTTGTGATTGGCGGTGTCCTCGCCATCCAAAGGAGCGTAGTTCCAGTCGGTATCCTCGTCAATATATCGCCGCCCATCGTCCGGCAGTTCCAGCGGCTCCGCAAGAACGATGGTGCCCCAGTGATTGACCATCACAAAGGGTGCGATTTCGCAAGGGATGCCCCGGCACTCATCATCATGCCGGACATCGTAGGCGTACAGACCATCCGGGACGGTATCTCTCCTGATGCGGATGCTGGTGAACAGTGCAGGCTTTCCGCAAACCGTAATCTCCTCGTAGTGTTCGGTCATTGCATTAAAGGTCATAAGGCGTTCCTCCTTAAATTTCAATGATAAAAGCTCTGAATTTCTCTTTGTAGAAATCCATTGAACTCTGCGGCAGGGAAGTCAGATTCCCTTCGTTGTCGCATCCGGCCAGAAATCCCGGTCCGGCAAGAACATCGGCTCCATCCCACAGCGGACGATTGAGCGGCAGGCCAAGCAGCTTGCCTTAATCATTGCAGACCAGTGTGACCTCTGAACCGGTGTCACTCAATGTGATGCATTCGATCAGTCCGCCTACAAATTTCTGCATGGCTTCAAGGGTGTTGTTCAGTTCGATTTCCTTTGGCAGTTCCATCGGCAGGAGCGCAAGGACTTTGATTCGTTCTTCTTTCATTGTGCGCCTCCAAATAAAAACAGGACAATCCACGCGGACTGTCCTGTAAAAAGTGAAGGGGAGCATCCGAAGATACTCCCCCTAAGTCATATACAGTTTAGTTGATTCCAAGCTCTTTCATAAGCTTGTCACGGTATGTTTCGTCTTCAGAAGCCCGCTTGACATCTTCAATACGGCTCTGATCGAGGAGTTTCTTGACGAGAAGTGCCATTTGATTCTTGCCTTCGATTTTACCTTCAGCTTTTCCTTTGTTTTCCACTTTATCAAGCACATCGCACATATTGCGTGGGCCTCCTTTCTGGCCATCGGTATTCGTATTGTACGCCTCCTCAAACCGATTATCATTCGTCATAATACTCAGCAGTTGAAGCGTTTCCTGCACATGGGTCAGATCCTGCGAACTCGGAATGTAGTCGCCGTTTTCCTGCTTCTGTACAAAGTAGTCTGCAACAACCTTAAAATCGCTCTGGAAAAGCTCTACCTGCTCATGGGTCAGATAGGCAATCTGGAACAGGTTGATTTTATAGTCGTTGACATACGGTTCAAACTCTTTGGGAATATTCAGTCGCTCTTTCAGGGAAAGCGGCCCATTCCACGGTTTATCGTGGCCGAAGTAAAGCACCAGCGTTACAACCGGATAGAGATTTTCGCTGTCGTTGAGCAGTTGCGCCCGATATTCTGCGCCATCGTAACCCATGACACGGAGCGGCATATTGGGATCAGAAGCGGTCTGGTTTTCAAAACCGATACAGGCCACACGGATATTTCCGTTCTTCCAGCGTTTGGCAACATCCCGCTCGATCTCACGAATCTTGCCATCTGCCTTGTAGTAGGAGCGTGGAGCCTGATCTTCCAGTTCATCCGCAGACAGAACCTGTTTGCCGTTGAACAGAAGCACGTTCACAATGTCCGAAAAGACATCGTTATAGGATTCCAGAATTTTTTCAGATGTATCCTTTTGCGCCATGCCATCACCTTCTTTTCTCTTGTTATTATAGTAGCATACAGATGTGAAATTTACAAGCATTCGCCTTATGCTACGTTCAATCTGGTGGCTTTGTAGCAGTCTGCGCACATTCCCTCATGGGTGGCGGCAAACTCTGCCGCCTGCATGATGGAGCCATCCTTCAGCTTGACCCTCTTGATGGGCTGGTTGCAGCGAGCGCAGATGCAGGGCACAGGCGGCTGTTCCTGCTTCTGGCTGGTGGATTTCGGTTTCGGCTGCTTTTGCGGTTCTGCCTCCGGCTGCGGTGCGGCATCCTCCGGCAAATCTTCTCCGGCATAAACGTACAGGCCAAGGCCAAACATAGCAAGGTTCTTCACCAAACACCGCATGATAGCCTTATTCACATCGAACATGGAGGCTGCTTCTACGGTACGTTCTTCCATGCCGATCTTTTCACGGCGGCGAGTCTGCGGATTGTAGTCCCATTTCGGGGTGGTATAGGTGTAAGGCACAGCTTTCATGGCTTTGTTTGCGCCATCCAGTACAGGTAGCCACATTTCGTGCGAAACGCCCTCTATCGTGACAGTGGTATACACCATGAAGCCGGTTATGGGGTCATAAACATAGGGGAGGCCGTTGAATTTCTTGACCTCATAGCTGGCAGCAGGGTACAGCTTCTTCACCTCTGCCCAGGCATACGCCCAGCTTACATATTTCAGTTCCGTGTTGCCGGACTTTTTGACTTCCAGATGATCTTTGAAGTCGATAGCAAATAATTTTACGAATGGATTTTCCATAAGAATGCCTCCAATTTTGATAAAGAAAAAAGGGCACAACAGCGTCAGCTGTTGTGCCCCATGATGTGAAAATTACGGATTGAGCAGAAAATCAATGATGTTTCGATGAATGATTCCGTTTCGGCTTAAATTCGCCAAATCACCACTGATAACATACTTAGGATAGTTGTCGTGCAGCCGCTCAAGATTACCGAACTCCCGTTCTTCATCGGCGGGAGTGATCAGGTAAGCAACCTGAATATAGAGCTTTTCATCTCCACGGTAGCAGATAAAATCAATTTCGGTGTCGTCCAGCTTGCCGACCTGAACTTCATAGCCACGGCTCCGCATTTCCAGATATACGATGTTCTCATACAGCTTGTTGCTGTCAAGCTTTTCGCTTTTCTTGATAACATTCCGCAGGCCAAGATCGACTGCATAGTATTTTTCTGTGCTGGACAGGAGTGCTTTTCCTTTGATATCATAGCGGCGTGCATTCAGAAGGATAAAAGCTTCCTTGAAATAATCAACGTAGTTCAGTACGGTAGCAGTGGTTGTCTTGATTCCTTCCGAAACCATGCGTCCACTGATATTACGGGCAGAAAACGGATTGCCGATATTGTCCAGCAGGAATGCAAGGACATTACGTAATGCGGTCTGTTCGCGAATTTAGCATACAATTATTGTTGTGTAAACAGTATTGTGCTTTTCTATTAAACAAAAATAGCTGAAACGCGAATTTTGTGTGCCTATAGGCGTACAAAAATTATGCTGCATGGATAATGGTAAACCTGCGGCTGCTCACATTCTTGCTGTACCGATTGAAAATATCGGGCTGTTCTTTCTTCAAACGCTGGGAGTCTACCCGTTTACTTTCGGAGGATACCCAGGACACCTTGTAGCCCGGTGCTGTGCCATAGGCAGCATCCTGCATTTTCAGCTTGACTTGCTGCTCAATAGCTGTTTTCTCCTGTTCCATCTGCTCGATTTGATCAGAAAGCTCCTGCCGCTTGTCCAACAGATTGCGGATGGGATTCAGATCGGCAGTTTTGTTTCGATCATCTGCAGAGTACAGCTGATTGATCTGCTGTGTATCCCCCTCGCTTCCGGTAGGTACAGGCGGAATTTCGGGCATCACGTTGTATTTCCAGAAGTGCTCTTCCTTGGCAATGAGGTTGTTCAGAACTTCTTTGTCGGTTGTGATCTTGTGAATCACCAGTTCCTTCCCGAAAATCAGAGCAGCAATGTACCAGCAGTCAAAACCGCTGACAGCCAGATAGTGATTGACCTGAGCCATGTAATGTGCGGGGATTTTCCCATCAGCCCACTTGTCCGCAGAAAAGGGCGAAACCGTTTTGCACTCCAATCCTGCTTTCTGCCCAACGATCAGACGGTCGAAGTCCGCCAGAAGCAGTGGATGTTCCTCGCTCTGATAGATAGCATTTGCACGGCGTACCTTCAGGCCGGTTGCTTCGGTGAAGCGTTGCGCCACATAATCCTCCAAATCACGGCCCTGCCGCATAGCCTCGTTGTCGATATTTTCAGTGGTATCGCTGATTTTATCGTGGTACACCTGAAATGCCGAGCGGTAGGGATTCAGGCCAAGGATAGCCCCGGCATCCGTGCCGGTAATACCGCATTTGCGGTAACGGAGCCAATCTTCTTTAGATAAGTTCCGTGTAGATACAAGCCTTTTCATGCAATGTTCAACCTCTCTTTCATTTGTTCTTCTGCGATAGAGAAATCATATTCCACCAAGTCTTTGATAATGGTGGAAAACTCATCCACCAAAGTGCGGTCATCATCCAGCCACAGGGTATACAGGAAATCCAGAATATTCCGCTGCACCCGAAGATGGTTCCAGAAACGCTCGTCCATCTGCTTTTCGGTGTCCAACGTAATCAAGGCACTGACGATGGTGCTTTTCATCGTGATCTCGTATGCCGTGGTGCAAGTAGGCTTTGGAAAATCGGCTTCGATGCTGTTCAGGAACTCAGAAAATTCCCGGACAGCCCGGTTGCTCACATCGTTCATACGTCCTCCTTTATGCTGCTGCCAGCACCATCTTGTAAGCCTTGTCGATCATGGGGTTGCCCTCTGCGGTATGCAGGAACAGATTTTCCTTGTAGTTTTTGGTCTTGCGGAGAGGGTCTGCGTGAGTGGCAAAATCAGAGACTGCGTTGATAAAGCGCCAACCGTTCTTGCCGACCCATTCCAGATCCGGTGCGTTATAATAGCGAGCCTTCAGATCTTCCTGCAAGCGCAGGTTATTCTTCCGCTGGCAATCGGACAGGTCCTCAGAAATCGGGAAAAACTCATTGATGAACTCCTGCACCTTGTGATCGGATAAATCGATGTGAGCCATCTCTTCGCCACGGTTGCCGAGTTCAACCATATAGTTGCTGGCCAGCTGCAGGGTTTCACGGGCATCCTGCACGCGGAGCAGAACATTTTCGGTGTGGCGTGCAGTCCAGCTGCGCTTTGCGGTATTCAGCGCGAGGTTCAGCGTGTTCTGGCAGACTACACGGATCGGAGTCATGGCCACTTTCACACCAGAACTTCCGTCATGACTGTTGAAGATTACAAGATATGGTACTACTTGATCTCCAGCGATAAGATATTTCCTCGGAAGCCTTGCCAGCATCCAGACCTTCTTGCCGCCCTGCAAGGAACCTGCGGTTTCATAGGTGACCCCCTCACCAAGCAGGTCATCGGTGAACCGGAACGCTTCTTCGTTCTGCACGATGCGGTAACGGTCGGACACCACGCCCAGAACAGCTTCATCAGTGCTGCGGACATTTGCGCGATAGCCGGGGATCATAGCACCTGTACCAGAATAGATATTACGGCTCTCTACCTGCCAATCCAGACCGGCCAGCTCCAAGGCTTCACGGCTTGCGGGGGCATCCATGATGATCCGGCCAAGGCCGTGCCAAGGGGTCTCACGGACAGAGAACATCGTTTCAACATTTGCGGACATAGTAAAATCTCCTTTTCAATGTATTTTGTTCAATCGTTGTTTTCCATTTCTTCAGCGATGCGGACGAGGACTTCCACCAGGACGGTGCCAACTTCTTTGACGATTTCGGACCAAAAGTTCATAATGCTTTCTCCTTTCTGCGCAGCTGCGCTTTAAAATACGATGGTAATAATGATAGTGATGGTGCGGAATAACAAAATGCTCACCTCCAGACATAAAAAAGCCCCTGAGTCTTTCGACTCAGAGGCTATGAATCATGATTATTATATCTGGGTGAAAAATGGAAATTTGAGAAAGCTAAAGAGAGGAATTTATCATAAAAAATTATAATGCAGGACGAATTTGCGCTAAAAGAAGTTGGTCCGCCGGAAGCCACGGAACAGAATCAAGCTCCTTTTTAGTCAGCCAGCGTGCAGCCTCGGCTTCTTTCAGCACCAGTTCGCCGGAAACCACCTCGCACCAGAAACAGTCCATGGAAAGGTGGAAGGCGGGATAATCGTATTCAATGGTGCCAATCAAATCGCCTACCGCGATCTCGGTATCCAGTTCTTCCCGGATCTCTCGTTTCAGTGCCTGCTGCGGGGTTTCTCCCGGCTCGATTTTGCCGCCCGGGAATTCCCATCCGCCCTTGTACTCGCCGTAGCCGCGGGCGGTGGCATAAATTTTATGTTTCGTCTGAATATCGTCGCAGATCACGGCTGCAACAACGCGAATCATTTTCATGAAAATCTCCTGAATTATTTTTCATAATAGAGTGGACAACCCAGTTTTCTCAATTTGGATTCGATTGCTCCTGTAGAACGTTTTAGAACCAAAGAAATTCGTTTGACGCTGTTCCCCTGCTGGTGGAGCCGCAATAATTCACGTTCTTCTTTTTGTGACCATGCTGTTCCAGCGCGAGAATAACGCTCTGCCTTTTTGTTTCGAGGAAGAGACTTCAGATATTCAGCGGTAGATTCAATGGAGCAATGTTCCAATACGATTTTTAATGCTTCTTGAATTTCTTCCTGAGCACAACTATCATTTTCAGACAGAATCCAACCGGTTAAAGGATTAATACCTTTTGCAAGAGTTTCAATTATGGTGCGAGCCAGCATATCGTCCATAGTATGTTACCCCACGATCAATTTGTTGGTCTTTTTGAGGAACTTTGCAGGGATCGGGCGGTCCAGCTTCCATGTGATGTTCATGGGGCGGGAGCCCTCGTGCTTCACATAGTTCACCGTGCCCAAATAGGTATACGCCCCTGCACCGCCAAAACGGGCATCTGCCTTGAACTCGCGCACGAACAGCAGAACCCGGCTTCCTTTTGCCCGGTGATGGATGTACCGCTGCCCGGTGGCAGAGTTTTCGGCGGTGGTGCTCTGGCTCTGCCAGTGGAACAGGCTTTCGTTAATGGAATAATCCTTGTACATGGTGCTGGGAGAGTAATCCTTGTCCGCTTTGTTCAGGGTCACAAAGAATACGTCCAGCTGCTTTTCCGGCAGCCACTTCACACCCTCGCGGACGGTAGCAGGCTTCAAAAAGTCCAGTGCTACCAGCAGCTGGTCGCGGGTATAGGTGCAGTGCAGGTCCAGAGGACAATCAAAGCCTACATCCACAGGTTCGTCGATAAAATCAATGCGGTCATATTGATACTGCAAAAGTGCCTGCAGTTCCCCCAGCAAAACGGGACTATCCGAGAGAGCATACAGGTTATCGAGAACTTCTTCATCCTCCCAGCTTTCTGCAGTTTTGCCCCAGAGGGTCACATAAAACATTTGCAGCATCCGCTGCTCTACCGGCGGCAGGGCTGCAAAGTCGGTGTTATCCAATTTCGGCAGAAGCCCCAGCAAAAACCGGATCCACCTGCGGGAATCCACGACCGCAAAGCGGGCAAGGGCTTTGGTCATAGTTTCTTCCAAAGGCTCTGCAAAATCGGATGCCGCCCCTGCGCGGATGCACAGCCTGCTGAAGCAGACCTTTTTGCTGTAAATCGCACGCGGGTCAAGATGGTAGTAGTCGAGGAAGTTCCCGAGTGTCAAAGGCAGGCCGGTATCTTCGGTAAAGGCAACCGCCCGCGCCACAAGCCCGGAGGTGCGGTCATAGGAAGCGCTGATATTATCCAGCACATATTTTGCGGCAATTTTTCCAGCTGAATATAGCAGCCTTTGGGTGCAGAGACAAAGCCCTCTTTAAGCTCTCGACTGACGCTGCGGGTGGTGTTCGAGAGCAGCGCTGCGAATTTCTCCTCAAAATTATACTTTTTGTTGGCCTGTCCGATGAAATCCAAAACGGTCAGGCAATCCTTGTTTTCTGCCAGACGCAGACCACGCCCCAGCTGCTGCAAAAACACGGTCAGCGACTCGGTAGGGCGCAGGAACAGCACCGTGTTCACCTCGGGGATATCCACACCCTCGTTGTAAATGTCCACTACAAAGAGAAAACGGAGCTCCCCGGAAACCAGCCGCTGCTTGGCGGCGTTGCGCTCCTCGTCAGGAGAGTCGCCGGTCAGTGCCATAGATGGAATGCCGTGGGTATTAAAGTAGCGCGCCATGAATTGGGCATGAGCGATGGAAACGCAGAAGCCCAGACCCTTTACCTCGTCGATATCGGTGACATATTTCAGGATGGAGTTCACCACAAGGTCAGCGCGGCGCTCCGCCACCATGCCGCTGAGGGTGTACAGGTTGGACAGCTCGTTTTTATCGTAGCCGCCGGTACGCCATTTTAGGCTGCTCAGATCTGCGGTGTCGGTGACGCCGAAATATTGGAAGGGACAAAGTAGTTTCCGGTCAATGGCCTCCGGCAAACGGATCTCGGCGGCAATGCGTCCGTCGAAATAGTCCAGAACGCTTTTGCCGTCCATACGTTCCGGGGTAGCGGTCAGCCCCAGCAGGATCTTCGGTTGATAATATTCCAGCAGCTTCTGATAAGTGGGTGCAGCTGCATGATGGAACTCGTCTACAACGATGTAATCATAAAAATCCGCTGCCGTTTTAGCGGCAAGCTCTCGAGAATTGAAGGTCTGGATGGAAACAAACAGATGATCAATGCTGTCGGCTTTGTGGCTGCCCATATACAGTTCTCCGAAATTGGCATCCTTCAGTACCGCCCGGAAGGTGTACAGGCTCTGCTTCAGAATCTCCTCTCGGTGTGCCACAAACAGCAGACGGCAGGGCTGCCCCGGATGCTGTTTGCAGAAGCGCTTGTAATCCAGTGCAGAGATCACAGTTTTGCCGGTGCCGGTGGCGGCAACCACCAGATTGCGATTGTGCCCGCGCACGGTGCGTTCGGCTTCCAGCTTGTCCAGAATTTCCTGCTGGTAGGAATAGGGCAAAATATCCAGGGTATAGATTGCGCTGTGGTCGGCTTCGCTGTATTTTTCGGCTTTCAGGGCGCGGGTCAGCCGTTCCCGCTGCCCTTCATCGTAATATTCAAACTCGCTGGAGTTCCAGTAGCTTTCAAAGGTGGCTGCAATCTTTTCGATGGTCTCCGGCAGGTCCTTTCGGGTCACCTTGACGTTCCATTCCAGACCGCTGGAAATTGCCGCATTGGACAGGTTGGAGGAGCCTACATACGCTGTGGTAAAGCCGGTGTCCCGGTAAAATACATAGGTCTTTGCGTGCAGGCGGGTACGTTTGGTGTCGTAACTGACCTTGATTTTTGTATTGGGCAGCGCGCGCAGCTCCTCAATGGCTTTTACGTCCGTAGCGCCCATATAAGAGGTGGTGATGATGCGCAACTCACCGCCGCTTTGCACAAACTGCCGTAGCTCGCCCATGATGAGGCGCAAGCCGCTCCACTTGATGAAGGAGACCAGCATATCAATGCGGTCAGCGGAAACGATCTCCTTTTTCAGCTCCGTGTACATCTGCGGCTCATGGATAGCGCCGGTAAACAGGGAACTTTGCGCAATGGAGGTCTCCGGGCGGTCAAGGTCCTTTGCGCTTTTTCCTGTAGCAAGGCGCGGGTCATTCTGCTGCAAAAGCGCAAGAAGCTGCTCTGCCCGCTGGTCAACACCGAGCGCGGCAAAGTCAGCTTCCTGTGTGGTGTTCTGGATGGTAGTCACGATCTGGTTTGCCAGCTGGATCTGCGCCTCGATGCCGCCGCCGTTATCCTGCACGTTCTCAAGACCCTTCTGCACCACGTCGGTCAGATACTGCGCCAGCACCTTGGCAGCCTCCGCCGTGTCGATGGGCGCAGTGGACTTGCGGGCTTCCGGGATCTCTGCAAGCTCGCTGTTTAGTGCGTTGTTGATGACCTGTTCGTACAGTCCGGGGTAGAGCATAGATGCACTTCCTTACCGTTTTCTTTTATTATAGCGCCCGTTAGAAGAATATTCAATGATCGAGGGTATGAGATATGCTTTGCGATTCTCTACCACTTGGATCAGGGTGACGACTCGCATGATGTCAGCCTTGCGCAGTTTGCCACAACAATGCATCCTTTCAGTCGGTATTCAGCCAATTTTAGCTCTAGTTAAACATGAACGTTATCGGGAAGAAAACAACAGCATTTATATTTCGAACAATAGGAGCGGAACCTTGAAAAGAGACTCCACGCTTATTGTTGAACGAGTGGGAAAGGTGTATTTGATATACAAAAACCATTCCGAGATTTGTAAGACCTTTGCATTGATTTCGTTCGTTTGTTAGAGTAAAATAAAAATGGTTTATTATAGACTGCCACATCCGTGAATGAGCGATGTTGAGGGTTACTATGGAATACGTATCAATTAAACAAATCTCTGAAAAATGGGGCGTTTGTGCAAGACGAGTGCAAACCCTATGTACAGAAGGCCGTATCAAAGGAGCACAGCGCGTTGGACATCAATGGATCATTCCGGCAGATGCTTCAAAACCAAAAGATGCTAGAGTCAAGAGCGGAAAATACATCAAATCGAAGAATGAAAATGGAGAAGATATAGATGAACAGAAAACCATATAGTGCAGGAGCCGTGAAATTTTCATTCTGGTTTATTGAATTTCGGAAAACGGTCCAGTTGCTGGCAGAGGGCAAGAGCTTTTCGGATATTAAGCTCCTGAACGAGCAGGAAAACATTTATAGTGCATCCACAAAGGCGCGGGCGCAGATGATCTACTCTACCGTCACGGCACGCATAAAGATGCTAGACCCCAGCTTTTACCCGGTTTTCCTGAGCAGCGATATTGCAACGCAGAAGATGTTTGCGCTGGTAGCAGCACTTGCACACGATACGCTTTTCTTTGACTTTGTGTACGAAGTAGTGCGGGAAAAGATGATCCTTGGAGTGGACGAATTGACCGATGCGGATATCCGGGTGTTCTTCAAGAATAAGCAGGCGCAAAGCGAGAAAGTAGCAGCCTTTCAGGACTACACGCTGCATCGGCTGGGAGCGGCATACAAAACGCAGCTCTACGAGGCAGGAATACTGGACGGAAACAAGGGCAGCTCACGCAAGATCCTGCGCCCGATTTTGGACATTGCGCTGGAACGCTGGCTGCAAGACAATGGATATGCCATTATGGTCAATGCGCTTACGGGGGTAAGATAAGATGGAAACTGTGAATGGATGCCTGGGCGACCGGCTGGATGAGATGGAAGTGGCAATCCGGAAAACGTCCTTCCGCAAGGGAACCGGCAGAGCCAACGAGGTGAACTACTGGGTTTTCGACTATCCACCGGAAAAAGAGCTGGAAGTTCGTGCTCGAGTCGAGTATATGAAAGGCAAAAATGCCCGTGGCGATGATGACTTTGATCTGGTGGTATTTGATCTCTACGATGTCATCATTGATTTTCTGGAGAAGAAGCGCTTTTTGGAAAAGTGCTATGACTTTGAAAAGAAAAACGGGATGGAGCGGATCACCAAAGCGGTTACCAACGCCATGAAGATCAATGACAACGACAGCCTCATCGTGCAGTATATCAAGGAACATACGCCGGAGAACGCCATCGTGTTTTTGACGGGTATCGGAAAGTGCTATCCGATTTTGCGGTCCCATAAGGTTCTGAACAACCTGCATCAGGCATTTGTCCGCTGCCCGGTCGTAATGTTCTTTCCGGGCACCTACAACGAACAGGAACTGATCTTGTTCAACGAGATTAAGGACGATAACTATTACCGGGCATTCCGGCTGGTGAAATAAAGGGAGGATACAGTAGCTATGCAGATCAAGGAGATGTTCCGTAAGGAGATCGACCGTGAACTTCAGGGTGTTATCGTAGTCGGTCAGGGCGCAGAGACCAATGTTGCACAGGAACTGGAAGAGTATGTGGTGACCCGTGAATTGCAGCGGCACTTTGCGGATTTTTTTGCGGCTTATAAAAAAGGTATTCTGGGCACCACGCCGAAAATGGGCGTATGGATCTCCGGCTTCTTTGGAAGTGGTAAATCTCACTTCCTGAAGATCCTGTCCTATCTGCTGGAAAACAAGCAGGTGGGCGACAAGCACGCACTGGATTTCTTTATCGACGATAAAAAGATCACAAACCAGATGGTTCTGGCAGATATGAAGCTGGCAACAGACACGCCGACGGATGTGATCCTGTTCAATATCGACTCCAAAAGCGAATCCAACAGCAAGGAGAACAAGGATGCCATCGTGAACGTGTTCCTGAAGGTGTTCAACGAGATGCAGGGATTCTGCGGCTCCATGCCCTACCTTGCGGATTTGGAACGCCACCTTGCTGAGGCGAACCAGCTTGCTGCGTTCAAGGAAAAATTTGAGGATGCCTATGGCGATGCGTGGGAGGATTCCCGGCAGGACTTTGATTTTATTCAGGACACCGTTGTGGAGGTTCTGGTGGAAATGGGCTTTATGAGCGAGCCTGCCGCCCGCAATTGGTGCGAAAAAGCAACGGAGTCCTACCAGATCAGCATCGAAGACTTTGCCAAGCGTGTGAAGGCTTATCTGGATAAGAAGGGCAGCAACCATCATGTTGTCTTTTTGGTGGATGAGATCGGTCAGTATATCGGCGATGACTCCAAGCTGATGCTGAACCTCCAGACTGTAACCGAGGAACTGGGCAAGGAATGTCAGGGCAAGGCGTGGGTCATTGTGACCTCTCAGCAGGATATCGACTCCATCACTAAGGTGAAGGGCAACGATTTCTCCAAGATTCAGGGTCGCTTTGATACCCGTCTGTCTCTGTCTTCCGCAAACGTGGATGCCGTTATCAAAAAGCGTATTCTGGAAAAGACTGACACCGCAGCCCAGAGCCTGCGGTTGATCTACGACCAGAAGGGCACCATCATCAAGAACCTCATTGTTTTCAACGACGGTGTGGAGAAAAAGCTGTATGCCAATGCGGAGGATTTTGCAGAGGTGTACCCCTTTGTGCCCTATCAGTTCAACCTTCTGGCAAGTGTGCTGACCAGCATCCGTACCCACGGTGCATCCGGTAAGCATCTGTCCGAGGGTGAGCGCTCTATGCTGGCACTGTTCAAAGAGTCTGCCATGCAGCTGATGAACGAAGAAACTGGTGCCATCGTACCGTTCCATAAATTCTACGATGCACTGGAAAACTTCCTTGACCACAGCCACAGCAGCGTGATCATTCGTGCCTATGATAACAGCTACATCAACCCGGAAAAGAAGGAAAGAGACGTCTTTGCCATCAACGTGCTGAAGACCCTGTTCCTGATCAAATATGTGGTGGAGATCGAGGCAAATGTGGACAACATCACCAGCCTGATGATCTCCAACATCGACGATGACCGCCTTGCCCTGAAAGCAGAGGTGGAGGAAGCCCTGAAGGTGCTGATGCGCCAGATGCTGATCCAGAAAAACGGCAGCGTCTATGTGTTCCTGACCGATGAGGAGCAGGAGATCAACAACGAGATCGAAAAAGAAAACGTGGAGATGCCGGAAGTCCTCACGAAGATCGCTGAGATGATCTTTGAGGACATCTTCCCCAGCAAGAAGTACCAGTATCCGGCATTCGGCGGACGGTACACCTTCCCGTTCAACCAGATGGTGGATGACCGCCCCTACAAGGCAAATCAAAGCTACGATATCGGGCTGCGTGTGCTGACCCCGTGGTATGAGGGTGGTGTGGAGGACTCTACCCTGCGGATGATCTCCGGGCAGGGCAAGGAAGTGCTTGTGGCACTGCCCAACGATGATTCTTTCCTGACCGAAATGCGCGCCTACCTGAAGATCGAGCGCTTCCTGCGTAAGAATACCTCGGTACAGCTTGCAAAGTACGAGGCTATCAAGGAAGCAAAGAGGGTGGAGATGCGGGAACGCAACAGCAACGCTAAGCTCTATCTGACCGAGGCACTGAAGGATGCCACCATCTATGTAAACGGCGATGTGCTGCGTACCTCCGGCAAGGAAGTGAACAGCCGCATCAACGAGTCAATCGGTCGTCTGGTGCAGACGGTCTACCATAAACTGTCCTACATTACCGCCCCCATGGGCGAGACCGACATCCGCAAGCTGTTCCGCAGCAGCAACCAGCTCTCCCTCACCTTGGAGGATAGCTCGGAGGCAAACGTCCATGCACTGGACGATGTGCTGCAATTTATCGGCGGCAACTCCCGGATGCACATGAAGACCTCCATGAAAACCATCAAGGATCGGTTCATGAAAGCGCCCTACGGCTTTGTGGAGGACGATGTGCAGTGGCTGGTGGCACGGCTGTTCAAACGGGGCGACCTTGCCTTTACGGTGAACGGCGAAAGTGTGAACGCCAACAATCGCACCGAGGAAGAGCTTGTGGGCTACATCACCAAAAAGCAGTTTGTGGACAAGCTGCTGATGGAGGTTCGTGTCCGGGTGCCGGAAAAGCAGAAAAAGGCTGTCCGCACCATTATGAAGGAGCTGTTCAACGTGCTGCCCACGGCAGAGGACGAGGACACCATGATGAGCGAGTTCCGGCGTTACTGCGAGCGCACCATCACCTCCATCGACCGTCTGGAGCCCCGGTATCAGCTTTACGCCTACCCCGGCAGGCAGGTCCTTGCTGAGGGCAAAAAGCTGATGAGCAGCCTGCTGCAGATCAACGCTCCGCTGGAATTTTTCAAGGAAGTCAGCGACGGGCAGGACGAGCTGCTGGATTTTGGCGAGGACTTTGAGCCGGTGCAGAAATTCTTCAGCCCCAACAGCGAGCAGGAGCAGATCTTCCGCCGTGCGCTGGATATGCTGGGCATTTACGATGACAGCAAGACCTATATCGTGAACACCGCACTGGAGGATGTTGTCCGACAGATGCGTAGCATCGTGGCCATGGCAGCCCCCTACCGTGAGATCCCCAAGCTGCCGGAGCTGCGGGAAAAGTTCATGACCCTGTACGACGAGATTCTGGAGGAGCAGTCGGCACCGGTGGTAAAGGCCATCAAGGAAGACCGCAACCGTGTGCTGGAGGTGCTGAACGACAAGCCTTACAAGGAGGAAAAGCACCGTGGCTACATGGAGCGGTTCGAAGAGCTGCTGGACGGTGCTGTGCACTGCAACAATGTGTCGGTGCTGCGCAGCTATCAGGATAAGTCCGATGCGCTGAAGATCCGCCTGCTGAACGAGATGGTAGCCGAGGATAACCGCTTGGCACAGCAGGCACTTGCACAGGCAGAAGCAGAACAGAAGCGTCTTGCAGAGGAAGCACGCAAGCGTGGCGAGACCGTCACCGTGCCGCAGCCGAAGGTCCAGCAGCCTGCCGTCAAGGTGCGTACTACCAAAAATCTCTCCATCAAAACGGTGGCGCGGGCAGCGTCCTGGCGGCTGGAAAGTGCAGAGGATGTGGATAAATATCTGGATGCCCTGCGGCAGAGCCTGCTGAAGGAACTTGCCGATGATTCGATCGTGAATGTGGAACTGTGAGGTGTGTATGTCGGATACATCATTTAAAATCTGTATGGAGTGCGATAGCGATGGCTATGTCACATTCGAGTGTCCGTTTTGTGCATCGTCTTTTGGCCTACGTGCCGATGAAGTCAAAACTGAAGAAGGAATGGTCAATGAACTGTTCTGTCCTTATTGCGGTTTAACAAAGGATTCTGGTGCGTTCTGGTCAAAGGAAGTAGTACAGCAGGTATGTGATATTGCAAGAAACTACGTTGCAGACCAACTAAATGAGATGTTTGGAAAACTAGCAAAATCAACAAACAGACATCGCGGAATTGTAAAAATGACTTATAAACCCTTAAAGAAGGTTGGAATTTCAAAATTGCGTAGCCAAGATGGAACAGAAGTTCCATTTAAGTGCGATTGCTGCAATCGACATGTAAAAGTGATTTATGGTGTAGGAAAATCTATGACGTACTGTCCGTACTGCGGGGTTAATATATGAACGGATTAAAAGATTTGAAATTTCTGAGTTTGGATTTTCGTAGAAAATCTAGCCAGTTACTGAATAGCGATGAGCATAATGCTGATGTAAATCTTTGCCGGTTTGTGGATTTCATTGAAAGTACGCCTACTTTGCGTGGCATTGTACATGACGTGGCAGATAGAACAGAGTATGATTTTAGAGAATGTTTTCTGTTTGAGGATGGAAGCTGGATCGAAATACAGATCCCCGTTGACGAAAAGGAACATATCAAAGCAATATATGACTATGCAATATATATTGCAAATTCTGAAACGGAGAGTATTGTGTATCATTCACGCAGGTATCCATGTAGAAGCAGCAAAATGGAAGAAGTTATACAGAATTACCTGAATGATTCCATAAAACCGCTGATTGATTTTATCAATGATAGCATTTCAAAGGAAATTATTCTTATGCAAGAGGAAAATCCAGGAGTCATGACCCAGAACATTGGAACTGTGAATGGGAATGTTGTGCAGCAGCAAAGTGGAAATATCACCATCAACACAAACAATAATGGCGTCTCCGGTGAAGATTTGAACGGTTTGATTGAAAAAATTATCTCCTCTCTGTCTGAAATCAAGGATGTTGACACTGAAGAAGTGGACAGTGTAAAGGATGATCTCGAATCATTGCAGGAGCAGATTCAGTCTCCCACACCTAAAAAGAACCGGATGCAGAAAGCCTTAAATGGAGTTCAGAAATTCTTTAATGATTTTGGCATGAAAGTGGCAGTTACAGTAGCAGCAAAAGTGGTTACCAGCCAAGATTGGACTGCACTGATCCAACAAGCACAACTGTTTATCGGAAACTTATAATATGAGGATGGAATGATGAACAAAACAGCCATTAAAAGCTTTGCCATCTGGGCACGGAACAAGCTGATTGCAGATATCTGCTACCGTGCCGGACTGATGGGCATTACTGAAAAGGGCATTGCGGACCCGCTGCCCCAGAGCACGCTGGATGCCCAGTTCTACGATATTGGCGCAGCGGAGCCGTATCTGGTGGCAGGTGAGGCCATCAAGCAGCGGCGGCAGCTGGTTGAGGTGATCCGGGATAAGGAAAAAGACTCTGACTACCGGACTGCCTATCAGTATGTTATGGAAGAGGTTGCATACACATGGTTCAACCGCCTGATCGCGGTGCGGTTCATGGAGGTCAACGACTATCTGCCCTCCCACCTGCGGGTGCTTAGCTCCGAGAGCGGCAAGGTGGAGCCGGATCTGGTCACCACCCCCTTTGATGCCGACCTGCCCTTTACCGCCGAGGAAGAAGCCCAGATCATCCAGTGGAAGCAGGACAATAAACTGGACGAGCTGTTCCGCTTTTTGTTCATCAAGCAGTGCAATGCGCTGAATGAGATCCTGCCCGGTCTGTTTGAAAAGACTACCGACTACACCGAAGTCCTGCTGAACCTTTCGGTGGTGGATCAGGAGGGCGTGGTGTACAAGCTGACCCACGATATCCCGGAAAAGGACTTCAACATCGAGCAGGGCGGTCAGGTGGAGATCATCGGCTGGCTGTATCAGTACTACAACACCGAGCCCAAGGCTGCTGCCTTTGCCAAAAACGGCAAGATCACCAAAGAGGAAATCCCGGCGGTGACCCAGCTCTTTACCCCGGATTGGATCGTCCGCTACATGGTGGAAAACAGCCTTGGTCGCCTGTGGGTGGAGGGCCACCCGGACAGCGACCTGCGGAAGAACTGGAAGTATTATTTGGACGAGGCCCCGCAGGAGTCGGAAGTGCAGGCAAAGCTGGCGGATATCCGCAAGGAATATGCCGCCCTGAGCCCGGAAGACCTGACCCTCATCGACCCCTGCATGGGTTCCGGGCATATCCTCGTATACGCCTTTGACGTGCTGATGCAGATCTACGAAAGCGTGGGCTACAGCCAGCGGGATGCCGCCAAGAGCATTCTGGAACACAACCTCTACGGTCTGGACATTGATGACCGCGCCTATCAGCTGGCTTATTTTGCCGTGATGATGAAGGCACGGCAGTACAACCGCCGCATTCTCAACGGCGAAAACACCTGCCATGTCTACGCCATTCAGGAGAGCAACCCCATCAACCGGGCGCACCTCAAGTTTTTTGGGGCGGGCCTTTCGGACTTGGAAAAGAACACCGCCAAAATGCAACTGGAGGGCTTGCTGGACATCCTCACCGATGCCAAGGAGTACGGCTCCATCCTCAATGTACCGGAGTATAACTGGGACTTACTGCGCCGGTTTGTGGGCAGCATTGACGATGAGGTGCAGATTTCGCTGGAAAGTGCCGGTGTGGAGCAGACCGCCGAGGAGTTGGCAAAGTTCATCGACCTTGGTGAGACCATGGCACGGAAGTATGATGTGATTGTAACCAATCCACCGTATATGGGATATGCTAATATGGATGCAGTTCTTGTGAATTGCGTAAAGGAAAATTATCCGAATGCAAAGTCTGATATGAGCACCGTTTTTATGGAACGTTGTATGACTATGAGTAATCCGAAAGGATTTGTTGCGATGATAAATATCCCCGTGTGGATGTTTATTACTAGCTACGAAGATTTGAGAAAGAAAATAGTTGAGAATTATTGCATTATTAATATGGTTCATCCGGGCCGTGGTATTTTTGGATCAGACTTTGGAACGACAACCTTTGTAATATCAAAAGCAAATGTTGAAAATTACAAAGGTCATTATTTGAGACTGTTTAATAAAAATGTGGAAGTTGAGTCAGTTGAAGAACGCGAATTAGAGTTTCTTCAAAGAAAAGGAGAATTCTTTTCCACACAAAAAAGATATTCAGGTATTCCGGGAACGCCGATAGCTTATTGGGTTAAAGAGTCTGTGTATGAGGACTTCGAGAAAATGCCAAAGCTTGATGCTATATCACCTACAAAAACAGGAATGACGACTGGGGATAATAATAAATTTTTACGCATCTGGTATGAGGTGAGTGGTATAAAAATTAACAGCGATTTTAAATTTTATAGTAAAGGTGGGCCATTTAGAAGATGGTATGGAAATATTGAAAGCGTTATCGAGTGGAAAAATAATGGCTATAATGTTAAACAGTTTAAAGGCTCGACAATACGAAATGAAGAATCATACTTTAAGAAATGCATAGTGTGGAATCTTATTACTTCTGGTGATTTTAGCGCTAGAGCTGTATATGATTACTCTTGTGTAATGGGAGATGCAGCTCCAGCGACACATCCTAAAAAAAACTATGAATACATTCTAGCTTGCTTGAATTCAAAACCAGCCCAGTACTTGCTTAATATTATGAATCCGACTATTAATTGCAGTTCAGGTGTTCTTGGAATTTTTCCAGTTGGAATGTGTGCTGAAAAAGCTAAAACAATTGAGTCGCTTTCAAAAGAGAATGTTACTGTATCGAAAGCTGATTGGAATCAATTTGAAAATTCGTGGAATTTTACAACTCACCCCCTTGTAAGCATGAGCAAAGGCCTATGGGATGCTACCAGTACGGCTGCTGCTATGGACTACTTTTATGGCTACCTGCCGGAAGCAAGCTGCCCGCTGGAAATTTGCTATTTGCTGTGGCAAGGCCAGTGTAACGAACGCTTTAACAAACTGAAAGCCAACGAGGAAGAGCTGAACCGCATTTTTATTGACATTTACGGCTTGCAGGATGAACTGACCCCGGAAGTGGAAGATAAAGATGTGACCGTGCGCAAAGCCGACTTGCAGCGGGACATCAAGAGCCTGCTCAGCTATGCGGTGGGCTGTATGTTTGGCCGCTACTCGCTGGATGTGCCCGGGCTTGTGCTGGCTGGCCAGCCCTTTGAAGAGAAGTTTGTCCACGCCAGCAATGCTGTGACCGGAACTGGTGTTTTGGGTGCACCGGGTCTGCTGCGTGCGCCGGGCGCACTGTACCTCCGCACAGAGGATGGCGTAAAACAGTGCACCTTTGCCCCGGATGTGGTTAACGTGATCCCCATTACGGATGAGGAGTATCTGGAGGACGACATCATTGCACGCCTGTGCGACTGGCTGAAGGTGGTATACGGTGCAGATACGCTGGAAGCAAACCTCGATTACATTGCCAAGGCGCTGGGCAACAAGGGCAGCACCAGCCGGGAGGTCATCCGCAACTACTTTGTGAACGACTTTTTCAAGGATCACTGCCAGACCTACTCGGTCACCGGCTCCGGCAAGCGCCCCATCTACTGGCTGTTCGACAGCGGCAAGCAGAACGGCTTCAAGGCGCTGGTCTACCTCCACCGCTACACTCCGGATACCATCGGCACCCTGCGTGTGGATTACCTGCACAAGATGCAGCGTGTGTATGAATCCGAGATCAACCGGATGCAGGACATGATGGACCACACCACCAACGCCCGGGAAGCTGCTGCCGCCTCCAAGCGCAAGGACAAGCTGACCAAGCAATTGAAGGAGTGCCGGGACTACGACGAAAAGATCAGCCATCTGGCACTTTCCCGCATTGCGCTGGACCTCGACGACGGCGTAAAGGTGAACTACCGCAAGCTCCAGACCGCCGCCGATGGCAAGTTCTACGAGGTGTTGGCGGATAGCAAGAACATCATGGCGAAAGAGAAGAAATGATCGGTTGTTGGCGAGGCAGTAATTGAAGGTGAAGCAATGAATAAAAAAGCAATCTTAAAAAAGTTGAGAGAAGAACTATCTATATATGATGATTTTTCGACTATAAAGTATAAGGCGAAATACGTTGAAGCGTTTCGGAAGGTATTTGGACCTGACAGCCATTTTACAAAGGAAGCTAATAATACTTCAACGGGTTTTAATGTCAAGGGTGCTGCAGAATCAATGTATGGAGAGATTAGCCATGAAGAATTCATGAAAAATATTCATATAGCACTGGTAAATCTCTTGGATGAAGCTATTGATTTCCTAGATATGAGTGCAGATGATGAAGAAGCGGCGGAGGGTAGTGTTGTGAAGAATAAGGTTTTTATCGTTCATGGACATGATGCGGCATTGAAGTACCAGCTTTCTGATTGGCTGAGATCGATTGAAGTAGAACCGATTATTCTTCACGAGCAGGCGAACGAAGGAGTCACGTCTATACTGGGAAAATTAGAGAGATATTCTGATGTAGACTGTGCAATCGTTCTTTTTACAGCGGACGACGAAGGATATGAAAAAGGAAAGCCGGAAGCACTAAAATCACGAGCAAGGCAAAATGTTGTATTTGAAGCAGGTTTGTTTGTTGGACTGCTTAGTGCAAAGCGAGTTATTATGCTGTATGATAATGGCGTTGAACTGCCGGGTGATTTGGGCGGTTGTATCTATACTGAAGCTGACAAATATGGTGGCTGGAAAGAACAACTGCGGAAGGAATTTAATGCTATGGGTATCGAATATAAACATTAAACCGTGCCGCATATTTGCCAATTGATCTAATATACACAATTAAGCGGAGTGAATAAAAAAGCCAATGGCTGAGTTGAACTTAAAACAAATCATTGACCGCCTGAATGCGGAATTTGTGGGGGACACCCGCAAACTGGTGTTCTGGTACGATGACAAGGCAGACTTTGCCGAGGATTTGGAAAACGTGGAGCTGGAAAACGCAAAGATCTACCACCTCCAGCCCGATAACCAGTTCTATACCAAATACTTTCTGGAACGGGTGGACACCACCACCAATTACCTTGTCTACGCCCCGTTCCCCAAGCCCGATGTGCGGGAAAACCACTTGGAGGACACCCTGCTGTACTCCCGGCGGTTCTTTGCCGACCGTGCCTCACTGCTGTCGGTAGACCTTGGCATTGAGGAAAAGTATAAGCCTATCCTCGAAAAGCACATCAAGTTCTTTGCCGATAAAAAGCGCACCCAGCGGTTCTACGATCTGGAGATCGAGAACTTCAACGAGGAAAACATCCTCACCGGACTGCTCAGTGCCATCTGCAAAGCACGCACCTGCTCCTTTGAGGAGGTGGTCCGGATTGTGCTCACCGAGGGCAGCATGTCGGAGAATGTCTACTTGCAGCAGTTTGAACAGTACGATCTGCTGCCGTCCTTCTGGCGGCTGTGCGAGCAGCATTTTGGCTATACGGACGTAAAGCCTACGCTGGAACGGCTGCTGGTGACCCTTTTCGTCACCTATACCGCCCGCTATGTGCAGGCGGAGCTGCCTGCGGCGTGGAAGTCCTTTGTGTCCTACAAGGCAGGCAACATCATTGCCTTCCTCGACAGCCTGATGAACAGCGTCCTCTACCGGGATAGGTACGATGAACTTTCGGATCATGTGGCAAAGGGGCTGAACGTCTATCAGGCGTTCTTCGGCTGCCGTGCCGATGATCTGGTGGAGTGCGATACCTTCCTTGCGGTGGATCAGGTGCTGGTCAAGTGGCTGATGGAGCGGCTCCTTGCCGAGGATACCGGGGCAAAGCTCAACGAGCTGACCATCCCAGAGGTGTGCGAAAAGCGTGCCAAGATGCACTTTGGCCGAAAGACCGACAAGACCTACCAGTTGCTGCAAAGCGCCTATTGCATGGTGCAGGCGGCAAACTATCGCAGCGCCGAGGGCTTCAAAGCCATTGTGGACCGGTATCTGTCCGCAGATCATCAGATAGACCAGCAATACCGGAAGTTCTACTTCTATTACGACAAGCTGGAAAACACCGAAACCTTTGAGCCATTGCGGGAGCTGGTGGAGAACATCTACACCAACGAATATCTTGACACCCTTCTCCCGGCATGGAACGAGGGGCTCCGGCAGGAGGAAGCTTTGGCAGTGCTGCCCTTGCAGCGGGATTTCTACAACGCCAACCTGCGCTACGCCAAGGAGCGTACCGTGGTCATTATCTCCGATGCCATGCGGTATGAGGTAGGGCAGGAGCTTTTTGCCCGGATGCAAGATGACCCCAAGTGCTCGGCGCAGTTGAACGTGCAGTTGGGCGTGCTGCCCTCCTACACCCGGCTGGGCATGGCTGCGCTTCTCTCGCACCGCACGCTGGAAATGACCGATGACTTTCAGGTTCTGGTGGATGGCACCCTCTGCGATACGCTGGCAGGGCGTCAGCAGGTGCTGCAAAACTATGTGCCGGACAGTGTCTGCATCCAGTTTGACGAGATCAAGAGCATGAAGGTGGCAGACATGCGGGATGTCCTTACCAAGCGGCAGGTCATCTATGTGTACCACAACCAGATCGATGCCCGTGGCGACAAGCCCAACACCGAGGATGAGGTGTTCAACGCCTGTGAGGAAGCCGTGCAGGAGATCATGGATCTGATCCGCCGCATCAATGGCAGCGGAAACACCCATCACTTTATCGTAACGGCAGACCACGGCTTTATCTATAAGCGGGATAAGCTGTCCGAGAGCGAGAAAATCGCAGGCAAGAGCATGGAAAATGCTTTTGTCAACCGCCGCTTTGTGGTGTCCGCTGCTCCGCTTCAGGATGACGGCATCGGGCACATGAGCATGGGCACAGTACTGGGCAACCAGGATGCCAAGGTGGTTTCCTACCCGGTCAGCAGCAACGTGTTCAAGGTTGCTGGCGGCGGTGCCAACTACGTCCACGGCGGCTCCTCGCCGCAGGAGATGCTGGTGCCAGTGCTGGATATCAAAATGGAGCGTGGACATCAGGAGACCAAGAATGCAGAGATCGCACTGGTCAGCATTCTCCACAAGATCACGAATCTGATCACCTCCATGGATTTTGTCCAGTCGGAAGCCGTCAGCGATACTGTGAAACCGGCAAAGTACCGGGTGTTCTTTATCTCGGGGGACAACGAGAAGATCTCCAACGAAAACACCTATGTGGCAGACAACCGGGAGCTCAGCGCACAAAAGCGCATTTTCCGGCTGCGTTTTACCTTTAAGAACAAGAAGTACGACAAGGATAAGCAGTATTATCTTGTGGTCTACGATGAGGATACAGGTCTGGAACAGTGGCGGCATCCGGTGATGATGGATATTGCCTTTGTAGACGATTTTGGCTTTGGATTCTAACAAAAAGGAAGGCAGGTACACCGTATGCTAATGATGGATCAGGCAGCAGAGGGAAACCGGGAAGAACTGCGCCGGAAACTGCGGGAAAACTTTGATGGTCGTATCGTCCGTAAGGATCTGACCAAAAAGATCAAGGAAGGTGCCAACGTACCGGTCTATGTGCTGGAGTTTCTGCTGGGGCAGTATTGCAGCTCGGACGATGAGGAAATCATCGAGCAGGGTGTGCAGAACGTAAAGCATATTCTGGCAGATAACTTTGTGCGCCCGGATGAGGCGCAGAAGGTGCTTTCTCAGTTGCGCCGGAACGGCAGCCACACCATTATTGATATGGTGACCGTGCATCTGGATATCAAGAAAGACTGCTTCTTTGCAGAGTTTTCCAATCTGGGACTCTCCAATGTGCCCATTACGGACGACTACCCGGAAAAATATGACCGTTTGCTCTGCGGCGGCATCTGGTGCATCGTTCAACTGGAATATGAATCCGAGGGTGACAGCACCTTTGGCATGGAGGACTTTGATAGCGAACCCCGGCAGAAAAAGCAGAAGGATGTTTCGCCTATCAGCATCCGCAAACTGACCCCCATCCAGATGCCTCATATCGATATTGAGGAAGTACGCACCGGGCGTAAAGCCTTCACGCAGGACGAGTGGATGGATGTCATGCTGCGCTCTTGCGGTTATGAGCCGGAGCAGTTGAACCAGCGGGAGAAATGGCTCCTTTTGGCTCGTATGTTGCCGCTGGTGGAGAACAACTTCAACCTCTGCGAGCTTGGACCTCGCAGCACCGGTAAGTCCCATATCTATAAGGAAATCAGCCCTAACAGCATTCTGGTGTCCGGTGGACAAACGACTGTGGCAAACCTGTTCTACAACATGGGACGAAAGACTGTTGGTCTGGTGGGTCTGTGGGACTGTGTGGCTTTTGATGAGGTTGCTGGTATCAAGTTCAAGGACAAAGACGGCATCCAGATCATGAAGGACTATATGGCTTCCGGCTCCTTCGCCCGTGGCAAAGAGGAAAAGGCAGCCTCGGCCTCGATGGTCTTTGTGGGAAATATTAACCAGAGCGTGGATGTGCTGCTAAAAACCTCCAGCCTGTTTGACCCGTTCCCGCCTGAAATGGGAACAGACACTGCATTTTTGGATCGCTTGCATTGTTACATTCCCGGCTGGGAGATCCCAAAATTCCGCCCGGAGCATTTCACCAACGACTACGGTTTCATCACGGATTATCTTGCTGAATTTATCCGGGAACTGCGTAAGGAGCAGTACGGCGATGCACTAGATAAGTATTTCCGCCTTGGTAAAAATCTGAACCAGCGCGATACGATTGCAGTGCGTAAGATTGTAGGCGGCTATGTAAAGCTGCTGTACCCGGATGGTGAGTTTACCAAAGAGCAACTGGAGGAAATCCTTGTCTTTGCGCTGGAAATGCGCCGTCGAGTGAAAGAGCAACTGAAAAAGCTGGGTGGTATGGAGTTCTATGATGTGAATTTCAGCTACATTGATCTGGATACCTTTGAAGAAAAGTTTGTGTCGGTTCCCGAACAAGGCGGCGGCAAGCTGATCCCGGATGGAATGTGCAATCCGGGACAGGTCTATACCGTTTCTCGTGGAAAAAGCGGTATGATCGGTGTATTCCGGTTGGAAAGTCAGATGTTGCCGGGCAGCGGAAAGTTTGAGCGCACCGGTCTTGGCAGCGACCGTGACTGCAGAGAATCCACCAACACAGCCTTCAACTTCCTGAAAGCAAATGGAAACCGCATCAGCGGTGGCATCAGCACGGCATCTAAGGACTACATCATCAACTATCAGGATCTTCAGGGCATTGGTATGACAGGAAAGCTGGCACTGCCCACCTTGATTGCATTGTGCAGCATTGCTCTTGGTCGTCCTACGGTCAGCACTCTTGCAGTTCTGGGCGAGATCAGCATCAGTGGAACGATCTTGAAGGTAGATGAGCTTGCCAACAGCTTGCAGGTCTGCCTCGATAGCGGTGCAAAGAAAGTATTGCTGCCGATTTCAAGTGCCGTTGATCTGGGGACTGTTCCACCGGAATTGGTGGGTAGCTTCAATCTGATTTTCTATAGCAGCGCAGAGGATGCGGTGTTTAAAGCACTTGGTGTGGAGTGAAGAAAGGCGTGCTCTATGAAAACGAATGATAGAAAAATCACAGACCTGATGGCCACAATCCATACAGGAAAAACGCAACTTCCTGATTTTCAAAGAGGCTGGGTATGGGATGATGGTAGGATAAAAGCACTGATTGCAAGTATTACAAATGGTTATCCTGTCGGTGCAGCAATGTTTCTGGAATACGGTAATGAGAGCATTCACTTCAAATCACGAGTTGTTGAAGGGGCGCCTTCTGCAGACAAGAAGATACCTGATGAACTTATTCTGGATGGACAACAAAGACTGACATCTGTCTATTCTTCACTTTTTAGCGAGAAAGCAGTTAGAACAAGAACAGACAAAGGGCAAGAAATAGAACGCTTTTACTATATTGATATGGTCAAAGCTGTTAACAGCACGATTGACCGGGTGGATTCGATTATTTCGGTTCCTAAGGATCGGAAAATAACTTCAGATTTTGGTCGAAAGGTTGAGCTGGATCTTTCTTCTGTTTCGCAGGAGTATGCACAGAACATGTTTCCTCTGAACATTATTTTAGATCCCAGTAAATACAGCAAGTGGCAGATGGATTATATGCAATATCATCAGTATGATCCGAATGCGGCAAAGTTGTATATGGATTTTCTGTCTAAAGTAATTGTTCCATTGGGGCAGTATACAATTCCAGTGATTACATTGGATAAAGATACACCCAAGGAGGCAGTTTGCCAGGTTTTTGAGAATGTAAATACTGGTGGAGTATCACTTACAGTTTTTGAATTAGTCACTGCGATTTTTGCAATGGATAATTTCGAACTGCGTAAGGACTGGGAAGAGAGAAAGAATAAATATTTTAATGATGAGATTCTTTCGGTGACCTCTGCAACGGACTTCCTTACAGCTTGCACATTACTGTCTTCGTATAAAAAAGGAGGAACCGTAAGTTGTAAGAAGAAAGATGTCTTGAATCTGACGCTGGCAGAGTATCAGCGGTATGCAGATGATTTGACAGATGGATTTGTAGAAGCAGAAAAAATTTTGCAGGAAGAACGGATCTTTTCCAGCAAGGACTTACCGTATACAACGCAATTGATTCCGCTTGCAGTTCTTTGTACACTGCTGGCAGAGCATAATCGTATTAAAACAACAAGCGTAAAAGACAAAATAAAGCAATGGTACTGGTGCGGCGTTTTTGGTGAAATGTATGGAAGTGCAAATGAAACGCGCTACGTATATGATGTAGTGGGAGTGATGGCGTGGCTAGAAGACGCCAGCAAAACGCCTAAAACGGTGCAGGAGTTTTACTTTAATCCAGTGCGTCTGTTATCTTTGCAGTCAAGATTGAGCGCAGCCTATAAAGGCATTATGGCACGGATCTTGAAAAATCAATGCAAAGATTTTATCAGTGGTCGTGAAATGGACTTTACGGTTTATAAAGCGGAGAGTATAGACATTCACCATATCTTCCCGCGAGATTATTGCGAGAAAAAAGGGCTGCCGCGCGCAAAATGGAATTCTGTCGTGAACAAGACACCTATCACGTATTCTACTAACCGTGAAATTGGTGGAGTGGCGCCAAGCCAGTACTTGACTAAAATTGAAAAGAAAGGTCAGGTTTCACCGAGTGTATTGGATGGCTATCTTAGGACGCATCTAATCGATACAGGAGATATCCGCGCAGATCGATTTGATGATTTCTTTATCAAACGTTCGACTGCCATTTTGAATGAAATTGAGAAAGCTACAGGAAAGACTGTTTCTGGCCGAGACAGTGATCTTGTAATTCAGGATTTTGGTGGAGCACTATTATAATTCACTAAAACAGGGCGTATCTGAATTTTAGGAGGTCATCATGGAGCCATCAAAAGCAACCAGTGTCAACAGCCGTGCGGAAGAACTGTTTGTTCAGTTGTTCTGTGAGGCTTTTGGCCCGGAAAAGACCGAAAATTTGCAGGTTCAGTACCCCTGCGTGGACATTTATGGTCGGCACCGTTATATCGATTTTGCGCTGGAATCTCCTAAATCTAAGATTGCAATCGAAATAGACGGCGAGACCTATCACAACCCCAGCAAGGTGTCCGAAAATAAGTATGCTGATGACCTCCTGAAGCAAAACAGCCTGATCTATGACAACTGGAAAGTATACCGATGGATTTACAGCCAGCTTGAAAAGCAACCGGAAAAGGTCAAGGACGAGCTGATTACTTTCTTGGGCAGCAGTCCCATGTTCAAGGCATTTGAAGCGGATCTTCCGGTTCAGATGGGGCAGACAATAGAGCTGCGGGATTACCAGCAGGAGGCTATCGAAAACCTGAAGAAGATGCGTGAGGATGGTAAAACTATCGCGCTGCTGTACCACGCAACCGGTGTCGGAAAAACGATTACAGCTGCCACGGATGCAAAAGCTGTGGGCGGACGCACGCTGTTTCTGGTCAATGCCCTGAAACTGGCATCGCAGGCAAAAGAAACCTTTGCTAAGGTCTGGCCGCAGGCTACACTGGGGGAATATACCGGAAGTCAGAAGGATATGAGCCAGACGGTCATTTTTGCAACGGTGCAGAGTATCTCCAAGGATCTGGAAAAGTTCTCGCCTACAGATTTTGACTACCTGATTGTGGACGAATGTCACCATGCGGCAGCCAACACCTACCAGAAGATTTTCACCTACTTCCACCCGAAGTTCATTCTGGGCCTGACCGCCACTCCGGAACGCAGCGATGGCGAAGATATGCTGGAGCTGTTCCAGAATGTTGCCCACAAAATGGATCTCAAGACTGCCGTGGAGCGTGGCGTTCTGGTGCCGATTCGCTGCATCCGGGTCAAGACCAACATCGACCTGACCGATGTGCGGATCAACGGCATCAAATACAATTCGCAGGATCTGGAAAGCAAGCTGTTCATCCCGGAACGCAATCAGTTGATCGTTGACACCTATTTAAAGTACGTCAACGGCAAAAAGACAGTAATTTTCTGTGCCAGCGTAGACCATGCAGCCGAAATTGCAAAGTTGCTGCGTGACAGCGGCGTGAAGGCAGAAGCAGTTTCCGGGCGGGATCGTGTTGAGGTTCGGGAAAAAATCCTGAAGGACTATGAAACCGGCTCGACCAATGTTCTTTGCGCCTGCGACCTTCTGAACGAAGGCTGGGACAGCCCGCATACCACGGTGCTGTTCATGGCGCGCCCGACCATGTCCAAAACGATTTATTTACAGCAGCTTGGTTGTGGTACACGCCGCTGCCCGGGCAAAGAGGATCTGCTGGTGGTTGACTTTGTGGACAACGCTAATATGTTCAATATGCCCTACAGTCTGCACCGGGTACTGGACATTGCAAAATACCAGCCCATGGCGTATGTGCTGGCGCCGGAGAACAAGCGCAAGCTGGATCAGGATATGCTGTTCCAGGGCGAAAAGCCGGAGGCATGGCTGGATGTGCCAATCGATGTGTCCGACTATGAGATCATTGACCTTTTCAACTGGCAGAACAGCGTCAAGGATATGATCTCGCAGATCGAGTTCGTCCGGATGGTGGATGTGCAGTCCGAGACAGTGGAGCGTTACATCAAGGACGGAAAAGTCAAACCTGACCTTTCGATTCCCTTTGGTGATAAGCGGATGTTCCACTATTTCCGGGAGGAAAGCATCCGCAACATTGCGAAACAGTATGGCTGGGATCTCATTACGCCGCAGAATATGGCGGACAAGTTCATGAAATTTATCGAAACGATGGACATGAGCTATTCCTACAAGCCAGTGCTGCTCAAAGCAATCTATGAGTACATGGACACCAGCGGCAGAGTTGCCCTGCCGGATGTGGTGGACTACTTCATCGACTTCTACGAGGACCGCAAGGCGCACGGGATGATTGCAGAGAAATCCACCAGTATCTACCAGAAGGGCGGTTATACCCGGAAAGATGTGGAGAAGAACATTTTCTCTAACCCCTTCAAGCGCTTTGAGGATATGCGATTCTTGATGCGCTGCAAGGACATGGAGACTATCGAGGTGAACCCGATCATCTTCCGCAAGCTCACACGGGAAGATTGACTGCGTATTGTGAATGTCTGCGATAAGAGCCTTGAAAAATACTATTTGCGGATAAAAAAGTAAGTAGAAGAGACGCTTATCGTATATCTTGTTTTGTAAAATTAGACAGGGCAACAGAAAAAGCCCTGATAATGGACAAGGCAAGGAAAGGCTGGATGAAATGGATCTGACAGGAAAGCGTGTGCATCATCGAAGCTTTGGTGATGGAGTTATTACAGAGCAAAAGAAAACTACGATCGTTGTGACCTTTCGTGATGGAGCTAAAATGTTTAGCTATCCTGGTTGCTTTCAGACGTATCTCAAAATTTTGGATACTGACCTGAAAGAAGATGTTCAGGAAGTGGTAAGCCAACACGAACACGCTGAGACGGCTGAGAGAAAACAGCGAATCAATGAACTTCAAACGTCGATTTCGTCAAATCGTCGTCAGGAAAAAGACAAAAGTGTTCAGATAAAACCGTTTGCCTCCGTGGCTGATTTTTGTCAGGCGTACAGGATGGCTTTAAGCGCAGAAATCTCCTTCATTCGAATGACAGGTGGAAAGCATATCCTTCTTCAGGAAGGTAAGCGAATCGGACGAGACAACGGGCAATTTGTGTACCTTCTTGAATCGGAAGATGAGCTTAATTATCCTGAAGGAACGCCAGTTACAATTTGGAAGGGACAATCGCAAATTTCCGGTAAGATTCTGAATTGTGAAGCGTTTTCAGTCTACCTGATCAGTGAACTTGATTTGGGCGCAGAGGTTGAAATGCTGAATATTTCTGCGGAGGCTTGCTATTTGCTCCAATCTGTATCAGAGCGCCTTATGGATCTGTCTCTTGAACCATCGGAAATTGCACAGGACCTAATCTGTAATGGTTTGAAAGAGATCGACTATCGCAATTCGGATATTGCCAAGGGGCAGGAGACAGCGGTAAGAATGTCACTGGAGCAACCGATAACATTTGTTTGGGGACCTCCGGGAACAGGAAAGACTCAAACGCTTGCAAAAATTGCGTGGGCTCACATTGACAAGGGCGAACGTGTTCTTATGTTGTCCTACAGCAACGTTTCCGTTGATGGTGCAATTCTTCGTGTGACGTCGTTGAAAAATGACGTTTTCCCCGGACAGCTCGTCCGGTATGGTTTTCCGAAGGATAAGAGAATATCAGAGCATCCCTATCTCTCCTCATACAATTTAGCAATCAATAATTATCCGGATCTGCTAAAAAGGAGAACGCAGCTTCAAGCGGAAAAGAAGCGCTTGGAGAAAAATGATCCAAAACTGATTCAGGTGGAGAAAGAACTCAACGAGATTCGACGGGAACTCAGAGCAGCGGAAAGTCAGTGCGTGAGGAATGCGAAATTTGTAGCGACGACGGTTTCAAAGGCCATTGTTGATAAGGAAATTCGTAATGGTGCTTTTGACGTTGTGATTTTTGATGAAGCAAGTATGGCAACGATACCCCAGATAGCATATGCTGCTAAACTTGCACGAAAGAATTTTGTCTGCATGGGCGATTTCCGACAGCTTCCGCCTATTGTCCAGAGTAGCAAAGAGTCACCACTGAATGCGGATATTTTTCAGTATTGCGGAATCACACAGGCGGTAGATCAAGGCAGCAATCACAAATGGCTGTGCCTCTTGGATACGCAGTATCGTATGCATCCGGAAATTGCGGATTTTGCGGGCAGATCTATATACAATGGTTTGCTGAAATCTGCGAACGGAATGACCGAAAAACGAGAAAAAACTGTGATGGCAGAGCCATTCGCGGGACGTGCAATGGAGTTTGTTGATCTGAGTGGAACAATGTCAACCTGTATTAAAAGCGGTGACGACTCTCATGCAAACGTTCTGAGCGCATTTGTGACATTTTCGCTGGCGTTAAAGGCAGCACAGACGCAGGAAGTTGGTATTATTACTCCTTATCATGCACAATCACGGCTTCTACATGCAATGGTGCGTGACGTCAATGAGCTGGAAGCGCTTCCGCATGCCATAAAATGTGCGACGGTACATCAGTTCCAAGGTTCTGAAGAGGACGTTATTGTATACGATGCAGTTGACTGCTATCGACTTCCTTTCCCGGGGGCATTGATCGCATCAACTGCTGGACGTTATGCTGACAGACTTTTTAACGTTGCCATGACGCGATCAAAGGGTAAGTTTATTTGCGTAGCAAATGGATCGTTCATGAGAAATAAAGGAATGTCAGAAAATCTGATGTTCATGCAAATGCTGAAAAGCTATCGCGCGACAGCTCCCATGATTCCGGAAATAATTCGCCCGGATGACGACCTTGAAAAATACTATTTTGATTTCGTGGAAAAAGAAAATCAAGTGGATGAATTCATTAAGGACTTGGCTACTGCAAGGCGTGAGGTCCGGATTGACATTCCGGATTCTCCGGCAAACTCGGATATAAATACCACTAGAATTGCACAGGCTCTGGCAGAAGCTCAAAGCCGTGGAGTAAAAGTATTTGTTCGAGCCGAATCGAAGAAGAACCTCCATCCGACTTTGAAGTATTTTGCGGTAGAAAATCACTATCTGACAGATCCGGTTACATTGATCGACAAGACTGTAACATGGTTTGGCATGCCAGAATCTGCAGCGTGCTTCAAAATAGAAGGCAGGACAAGCGCTATTAACAATCGTCCATGTATTCGTTTTTGGGGAACGCACACAGCAAAGATCCTTTACGGATTACTGGAAATGAGTCAGGTGATGGATCAAGCCAAAACCGTTGAAAAGGATGCACAGGGAAACTTGATAACGGATAAGTTATCGGATTATGTTCTTGCACACAAAAAGTGCCCTGTCTGCGGAAAACCTATGCAGCTGAAAAAGTCCAGAAATCAAAAGTATTTTTTGAGCTGTTCTGGCTATCCGTCCTGCAAGCATACAGAATTTGTCGAAACGGAATTCGTAGAAGAGTATTTTTATCATAAGGGCAATAAAAACGGAATGCTTTGCCCCAGATGCGGCTGCTCTCTCGAAGCCAAGATAAGTCGATATGGTATTTATGTGCAATGCTGTGGAGGGAAAAGACACAAGTATGGCTTGGATGAAATCTAATGATTGAGCTAAAGATCGGGAACAGACAAAGATAATCGGGTAAAAAAGCTCTTGGCCTCTATATTAAGGATCAAGAGCTTTTTTACATCTTGTTTTGCAGGGGGAAAGAAGGTACAATAGTAGAAAAGAGAACGTGCATCAGTCAAATAAGGTGGTGGAGGCGATGGGCAAGGCAACAGTCTACTGCATTATGCACACGGAAAGATGTGTGGCACAGGTGAGTACGGCTGGTGAGTGTAAAATTTATTTTGAAGATTTCATGCCCTATGGTCTAGTGCTGAAAGAATCGAATGACTTTGATACTCGAATCAATAATGTGATTAGCTTCCATTCATGGTGTGCATCTCGGCTGATACCACGTGACCGTACTTATGCAAAGGAAATCCTGAACAGCATTGGCGCATCCCAGAGTGTTACGGATCGGGAGCGTGCACAGATTGCGCTTTCGTACCATTGCCTGTCTCTGCTGGATGTGTTCTGGGTAAAAGAAGAAAATGAGACTGTCCGATTTGAGGATATCAATCTCTACACACACTCTTTAAGCAATGCTCTTGTGAATATTGCACTGCGTGGGCATCAGATGGCTGTGACAAATGCCCATCTTTTGGCAAATGATTTGTCCACTGGCGGATGCTATCCTAAAGCGTGGGTGCGCAAGGATGATGGCTTCTATCTTTATAAAGATGGTGGACAAGATGCAGTTGAGCGTGAGGTGCTGGCAAGTAAGATCTGTCGATGCTTTGACTGTCATCAGATTCTGTATGAGCAGGGAATGTTTGAGAACGAGCCGGTTTCCATCAGCAAAATTATGACCTCGCAGCGATATAGCCTTGTGACGTATGCAGCCTATGATGTCTACTGCACAAACCATGATTGGAACACGCTGGATAAGATTTTAGAGTTGGACGCCCACGGATACTATATGATGAACATTCTGGATTATCTGGTGGGCAACACCGACCGCCATTGGGAAAACTGGGGTCTGTTGGTGGACAATGAGACGAATCAACCTATCCGCCTACATGACCTGATGGACTTCAACCGAGCATTTCAGCAGTATGACATATTGGATGGTGCAAGCTGTTTGACCGTTGGAAAGCGGCACTTGAGCCAGAGAGAAGCAGCATTGGAGGCAGTAAGGATATAGATTTGAATCAGTTACATAATGTAGATGGAACAATCTTTAGGCGATATAAGATTCGGAAGGACTTATTTAAAATAAGACTAACCATCTTGACGAGTGAAACGAGTAAGATGAAAATCTAAGGGAGGCGTTAACATAATGAAACACAGTCTAGAAGTTAAGAGTCAAAGTATAGAGGCATCTGGTATTACAAAAGATTATAAAGAAGCTCTAGTTGAGTATATTTGGAATGGTTTTGAGGCAAATGCGACTCAGGTGGAAGTATCTTATATCCCCAATGATTTGGGTGGGTTATCAGAAATTAAGATTTATGATAATGGCGAAGGAATAAGTCATTCAACACTAAACGATACATTTGGGACATTTTTGACATCTAAAAAGAATAGCTACCCTAATCCATTTAAAACAAAAGCAAACAAAGGAAAAGGAAGATTTTCGGGATTTGGCATAGCAGCGGCTTTAAAATGGAGTACTGTATATAAAGAAGGAAATGAAAATTTCAAATACGAAATTATAATAGAGAGTGATAAGAAAAATGAGTTTGAAGAAACACAAATAGAGAAAACGAATGACAATACTGGAACAGAAGTCACAATTTCGCAAATTGATGAAGTGACGGTAGCGGAAATGTCTATGGAAGCGTTACGTGAATCGCTTCTGAAAGAATTTGCGTGGTTTTTATTTCTTGAAAAAAATAGAGAACTTCAGCTTAAGATAAATGGAGAAGTTCTAAAGTATGAGGATTATGTTGACACGGAACTGAGCAAAGAAAAAATAATCCGATTAGAGGAAAATAATTTTATTATCTCGATAGTTGTATGGAAAAACGCAATCAAAGAAAAGTACTGTATTTATTATATGGATACGCAAGGTATAACTAAAGGAAAAGATAGCACGGCGTTTAATAGAAACACGGTGAATTTTTGCCACAGTGTGTTTGTGAAATCTGCATACTTTAATAACAAAAAAGACGTAAATTGTGAAGAATATGAAGACGAAAAGGTAGAACAACAAACCTTGGATAATGAAAAAATTTTATTGCGAAAACTTAAACATGAAATTCGTAAATTGATAGAAGAGGTCCTGGGAAAATATTTAGCCCAAAAAGCAGATGAGGCGGTAAAGGGGATGATGGATAGAAAATCGTTTCCCCAATTTGGGAATGATATATATGGGGAGATGAAAAAAAGAGAATTGATTTCAGTAACAAAAGAGCTGTATCAGTTAGAGTCAAGGATCTTTTATAAGTTGAAACCAATTCAAGAAAAGTCACTGCTCGGATTTTTAAATTTGCTGTTGGATTCTACTGAAAGAGAAAACATATTAGAATTTATTTCTCAAATTGTGGATTTAACACCGAAACAGAGAGAAGACTTTGCAGATGTTTTAAAAAAGACGAAGTTGAGTAATGTGATTGATTCGATTCGTTTTATAGAAAATCGGTACAAAGTGATTGAAGGGCTAAAATGGATGCTTTATAGCATGGAACCGTATACAAATGAGCGTGATCACATCCAGAAAATTATAGAGCAACATTATTGGCTGTTTGGTGAACAATATAATTTGGTTACAGCGGACAAGAGAATGCAAAAGGCACTTGAGAAGTATTTATATCTACTGTACGGTAAAGATAGCCCAGAAGCAGTGCTAACAAAAGATGACGAAGAAATGCGTCGAATGGACATTTTTTTGTGTGGAGCTAGAAAAACAGAAGACGGAGAAGGAAATGCAATCAAGGAAAATCTAATTGTAGAATTAAAAGCTCCAAAGGTTGTTCTTACAAAAAAAGTATTGCGACAGATAGAAGACTATATGGATTTTGTTAAGAAACAGCCACAGTTCAATTCCCAGTTCTGTAGATGGAAGTTTATAGCTGTTTGCAATGAAATGGATGACGATGTGAAAGAACGACGCAATGTGGGAGAAAATAAAACAGCAGGCAAGAAAGGACTGGTTGTTCAGCTAGAACAATACGAACTATACGCATTAACATGGGCAGATGTGTTTGAAAGTTTCGAATTGCGACATAGCTTTTTGCTTGATAAGCTTAATATGGATCGAGAAATGATAGAAAATGAATTACAGAAAGAAGTTAAAGAATTTGAGGGACGAGAGGCGATAAATACAATGACCACGAAGCTTTGTGCGAGAGCGTAATATGATTAAAAACTTGCTGTTTGTAGCAGATCTGTAGCAAATCGAGCCTATTTAACGAATTATCGCTCTGAAAATCAAAAAGTCATCATGCATCACACGCAGGGGGTCTGGGGTTCGAGTCCCTAATTCTCCACCATACAGTTCGTACTCGAACCTGCAAGGGTTTGGGTACGTTTTTTTGTTTATCATACTGGCGCAACAGAGCGGTAAACAGGCAAAGGCAGGGTATCATCGTAGTGATGGTATCCTGCCTTTTTGCTTTGCAGAAGGAAGCTTGCTTTGTGCGAACTTGGCCGCCCCTGCAAGACGGGCGTCTAAAAACAGCCCTGTTTTGAACAAGGTTTTCCATTGCATTTCACGGAAAAGTATGTTTCAATAAAAAGAGTGATACGGCGATCAGACGCAGAGAGAAGGTGGGTGCAGGATGTTCAGGATCGCAATCGTGGAAGATCAGGAGGAAACGCGGGAATGCCTGAATCGGTTTGTTCGGCAATATGCCGAGGAGCAGGGGTTACAGGTGGAGATCAGCCTCATTGCGGACGGCTCCGAGATTGCAGAACACTATACGCCGGGGTTCGACATCATTTTTATGGATGTGGAGATGCCCCGGCTGGACGGTTTTGCCGCTGCCGAAGCCATCCGGGCGGTGGACGCGGAGGTGGTGCTGGTCTTTGTGACCAACATGGCGCAGTACGCCATCCGGGGGTACGAGGTGGACGCGCTGGATTATGTGCTGAAACCGGTGAATTATTATCAGTTCTGCACAAAGCTCTCCCGCGCCATTCAGCGGGTACAGCGGCGAAGAGGCGGGCAGGTGGTGCTGCAGCTGGCGGGCGGCGGTATCCAGCTGCTGGACACGGTGGATATCTATTATCTGGAGACCCGCAGCCGGATGCTGTACTACCACACCGCCAAAGGAGAATTTGCGGTGCGCGCCAGCCTGCAAAGCGCCGAAAAGCAGCTTGCAGAGTACCATTTTGTCCGCTGCAACCAGTGCTATCTGGTCAACTTGGCCTACGTCAAGGGCGTTGAAAGTGACTTTGCCCTTGTGAAAGACGACCGGCTGGAGATCAGCCGACGGCAGCGCACGGCCTTTCTTACCGCAGTGGCGTCCTACATGGGAGGTGTGCTGTGACCACATCCCTGCTGAACAGCCTGCTCCGGGCGCTGCTGCGCTGGGGTGCGGCGCTGGTCTTTTGCCTGCCCTTGCGGCATCGCTCCCATTTCTGGGTGCGCGCCTGCGGGATGCTGTTTCCACTGCTTTTGCTGGCACAGCTGCTGGACCCACTGGCACAGTCCACAACACTGTGGCAACAGCAGCTCTTGTTGCTGGTACTTTATGTTTCCTTTTTTGCGCTGCTGGGTGGAATGATTTACCTGTGCACGGATATCAATAAAAAAGGGGCGATGTACTGCGCGGTGTGGAGTCTGCTCATCGCGCAGTGCGCCTACGAGGGATGGTGCTTTCTAGAGCTGCAATTTGCCCGGTATGGACACCCGCTGAACATGGCTTCCCCTTGGGCGGTTCTGGTACAATTGCTGTCCGGGGCGGTATTCTTTGCGGCAGTGTACCTCCTGCTGGCACGGCAGCTACCTTATAAAGGAGAGTATCATATCGGCCCCCGGCAGCTGCTCAGCTCATTTTTTATTGGGAGCCTGTTTATGGTGCAGGCAGCGGTTTTAAGCGATACCTCTATCGATTCATGGCCGCCCAGTCTGGTGGCTACGCTGGTTACCGGACAGCTCTATTTTCTTACGTTATTGTATTTCCAGACAGAGCTGTTCAAGAAATCTGCCATGGAAAAAGAAATGAACGCGCTGAATCTGCTATACGAGCGCCAGCGTCAGCAGTATCAGGTCGCCCGGCAGAATGTGCAGATCATCAACAAGCGCTGCCATGAACTGAAGGTGCAGATCGCCGATCTCCGCAAGCTGTCGCCCGAAGCGGTGCCGCAAGAGCGCATCGAGGAGGCCGAGCGCGCAGCCCGCCTTTATGATGCGAACTGCAACACCGGCAACGAGGTGCTGGATGTGGTGCTGACCGAGAAGAGCCTGCTGTGCGAGTCCCGGGGCATCCAGCTGAATGCCGTGGCAAACGGCAGCTGTCTGGGTTTTATCGAGGCAGGGGATCTGTACGCGCTGTTTGCCAATGCGTTGGATCATGCGGTGGAAAGCGCGGTGCAGACTGCCCGCCCGGAGTGCCGGGTCATCGACCTGCTGGTCTGTGTGCGGCAGGGCTTTGTGGTGGTGAATATCATCAGTCCGCTGCGCCCGCCGGAACAGCAGGCGAACCGCTCCGCACAGTATGAGCTGAAGGTGATCCGGCGCATCGTACAGAAGTATAAAGGCACGCTGACCTTGGAAGAGCAGGGCGAATTCTTTGCGGAAAAGATTATCTTTCCGCTGCAAAAATAAGTTAAGAAACCGGCAGCCGCCGCAGAATTTCCGAAAAGGGAAGTCCTGCGGCGGCTTTCTTTTTATGGTCTATTGGATACATCTTCTTGTGAAAAATACACAAATATATTGGTTTACATTTGGAAGCAAAAAACCGAATGCGCACGCAAAACGACCGATTTTCGCGGGCATCTTGCGAAATGCGGTCGCTTTGATAAAATAACAACGAAAGAAAAATGCACGGAAAAATTACCGGAGTACAGCGAAAAACAGGAGGAATCGGATGCGTAGTATTGCAAAGCTTATGAAGGACTGGCAGTTCACCGGTCCGGACGGCATGACCACTGCCGTAGAACTGCCCCACACCTGGAACGCCGTGGACGGACAGGACGGCGGCAACGATTACTGGCGGGGTACCTGCACCTACCGCACCGGCTTTGCAGCTCCTGTCTTTGACCCGGCACAGCAGCAGGTCTGGCTGCAGTTTGAGGGCGTCAACGCCAGCGCTACCGTGCTGCTGAACGGTCAGCAGCTCTGCACCCATGACGGCGGTTACTCCACCTTCCGGGCAGAGGTCACGGAGCTGTTGCAGGCAGAAAACCAGCTCACGGTGCGGGTGGACAACAGCGTCAACGACCGGGTTTACCCCCAGAAAGCAGACTTTACCTTCTACGGCGGCATCTACCGGGATGTGAGCTTGCTGGTGGTGAACAAAAACCACATTGCGCTGGGACACTTTGGCGATACCGGTGTGAAGATCACCCCCGCCCTGAAAGAGGGCAGCGCCGACATTCAGGTGGAAACGCTGGTGGAAGGCGAGGGCACCGTTGCGGTGGAGCTGCTGGACGCCGAGGGTAACTTGGTTGCAAAAGGTGAGAGCGAAAATGCTTTCCTCCATCTGGATGCTCCCCACCTGTGGAACGGCGTAAAGGACCCCTACCTGTACACCTGTATCGTCCGCTTAATGCAGGAAGGCAAGCCGGTGGACGAAGTGACCACCAAGGTGGGTCTGCGCAGCTTCTCGGTGGATGCGAAGAAGGGCTTTTTCCTCAACGGCAAGCCCTACCCCCTCCACGGTGTTTCCCGCCATCAGGACCGCAAGGGTCTGGGCAATGCCATCACCCACGAGATGCACGATGAGGACATGGCGCTGATCCGGGAGCTGGGCGCAAACACCGTCCGGCTGGCGCACTACCAGCACGACCAGTATTTCTATGACCTGTGCGACCGGTACGGCATGGTGGTCTGGGCAGAGATCCCCTATATTTCCGAGCACCTGCCCAACGGCCGGGAGAATACCATCAGCCAGATGAAAGAGCTGATCCACCAGAACTACAACCACCCCTCCATCGTCTGCTGGGGTGTGTCCAACGAGATCACCATCTCCACCAAGGACAAGGCGGATATGCTGGATAACCACCGGGTGCTCAACGAGCTGTGCCACAAGATGGATCCCACCCGTCTGACCACCTTGGCCTGCTACGCCATGTGCGGTCCCTTCAACCCGGTGGCGCACATCACCGATCTGGTCAGCTGGAACCTGTATCTGGGCTGGTATGTGCCGGGCCTGTTTTTGAACGACCTGTGGATGGGCTTTTTCCATCTGGTGTATCCCAACCGTCCGCTGGGCTTTTCTGAGTACGGTGCCGAGGGGATGCCCAACCTCCACAGTGCCCACCCCCGCCGGGGCGACCACACGGAGGAGTATCAGGCCAAGTACCACGAGTATATGCTGAAGTGCTTTGACCGCCACCCGTGGCTGTGGGCGACCCATGTCTGGAATATGTTCGACTTTGCAGCAGACGCCCGGGATCAGGGCGGCGAGCCGGGCATGAACCACAAGGGTCTGGTCACCTTTGACCGCAAAACCAAAAAGGACAGCTTCTACCTCTATAAAGCATGGTGGAGCGAGGAAAACTTCGTTCACATCTGCTCCAAGCGGTTCACCGACCGCACCGAGAAGGAGATCGAGGTCAAGGTCTACTCCAACCAGAAAACGGTTGCCCTGTATGCGGACGGCAAAAAGCTGGCAGAGCAGACCGGGGAGCATATCTTCAAGTTCCGCGTGCCGCTGCACGGAAAGGTAGAGCTGAAAGCCGTTGCAGGCGACTGCATCGACACTGCCAGCTTCCGCAGCGTGGCGACCCCGAACCCCAGCTACAAGCTGGTAAAAACCAAGTCGAAGAGTGCGAACTGGGTCTGAGTACCGGTCCACACCTTGGAATATACTGCCGCACTTTGAAAAAGGCTGCGCCACAGCGGCCATGAAAAAGCCTGCGGCAATCGCCGACACACAAGAAAAGGAGAACAACATGAAGAAGGGCAAGAAGAAAGGCTCTGGCGTTGTACTGTGGAGCATCCTTACGGTGCTTTTCACGGTACTGTTCGCCGGTGCCTGCATCGGTTCCAACCTGGCATTTGCCAGTGCACAGGCCGTGAACATCGCATTAAAGACCTCCACCCACAAGACCGTGGGCAAGGACGACAGTGCTGTGTATTACGAGAGTGATTTCAGCAATGTGGAAGAGCTGGAAGCACACGATAAGGAAATTGCAGAGCAGCTTACCGGTGAGGGTGCTGTGCTGCTGAAGAACGATAACAACACCCTGCCTCTGGCAGCGGGCAGCAAGGTGTCTACGCTCAGCCATTCCAGCGTGGACGTTGTGACCTGCGGTACCGGCTCTGCCGATATCGACACCTCCAAGGCTCCCACTTGGAAGCAGGCTCTGGAGGATGTGGGCTTTGATGTGAACCCCGTGCTGTGGGACTTCTACACCAACGGTGCAGGCAAGGACTATGTCCGCTCTCCCGGCAAGGGTACCAGTCTGGGTGACCGCTCTGCATGGCATATCAATGAAGTGCCGATCTCTCTGTACGGCACCAACGTCAAGGCTGCGGATGCGGCAGCCGGTGCAAACATCACTGATGTGCGCTCCAGCTTTGCCTCCTACGGCGATGCCGCCATCGTGATGCTCTCCCGTGTGGCCGGTGAGGGTGCTGATCTGGAGTACGGCGATTTTGTGGATGGCACCAATGTGCTGTCCCTGACCAACGAAGAAAAAGAGATGCTGAAGATGGCAAAGGAAGAGTTTGCACGCACCATCGTGCTGATCAACTCCACCAACGCCATGGAGTGCGATTTCCTCAATGATCCCGAGTACGGCGTGGACGCTGCCCTGTGGATCGGCTACACCGGCTCCTACGGCCTGAACGCCGTGGCAGATATTCTGGCAGGCAATGTGAACCCCAGCGGCCATCTGGTGGACACCTACTGCTACGACAACACCACCGCACCCGGTCTGGTGGACTACTACGCAAACCAGTACACCAACTATGACGAGAAGGATACCAGCAAGTGGTATTCTGTGGCAAACGGCGGTCTGGACGGCAACGGTTACTACACCACCTATCAGGAAGGCATCTATGTGGGCTACCGTTACTACGAGACCCGCTACGAGGATGTGGTCATGGGCACCCAGAACGTGGGCGAGTACGACTATGCCTCCACCGTGGCCTATCCCTTTGGCTACGGCATGAGCTACACCACCTTTGACTGGTCCAACTTCCAGTCCTCCTACGATGCCGCTACCGACAGCTTCAACATCAGCGTGGATGTGAAGAACACCGGCTCTATGGCAGGCAAGGAAGTGGTGCAGGCTTACTTCCAGTCCCCCTACACCGAGTACGATAAGGCAAATGGCATTGAGAAGGCTTCTGTGGAGCTGTGCGGCTTTGGCAAGACCCAGCTGCTGGCCCCCGGCGAGACCGAGACTGTTACCATCAACGTACCCCGCAGTGAGCTGGCCTGCTACGACGAGAACGTGGCACAGACCTATATTCTGGAGGCTGGTGATTACTACCTCACCGCTGCCCACGATGCTCACGACGCTGTGAACAACGTGCTGGCTGCCAAGGGCTACACCACTGCCAACGGCATGACCGCCAACGGCAACGCCGACTTTACCTACCACTACACCAACGACGTTACCGATACCGAGACCTACTCCATCTCTGCTGTGACCGGCGAGAAGATCACCAACCAGCTGGATTCTGCCGACATGACCTACTATGGTTATGATGAGATGAATATGCTGAGCCGCTCCAACTGGACCGGCACCTGGCCCGAGAAGATCGCCATTGAGGCCAACGACGCCCTGATGGTGGACATCAACGCCTACCAGAGCTACAAGGGCATCGAAGGCTCTACCACCGAGATGCCCACCATGGGTGCCGACAACGGCATGACGCTGGGCATGATGATCGGCAAGGATTACGACGACCCCGATTGGGAAAAGCTGCTGGACCAGGTCACCTTTGAGGAGATGGCCGAGCTGGTGGGCAAGGGCTTCCACAACACTGCTATGATGCAGAGCATTTCCAAGCCTGCCACTGTGGACGACAACGGTCCCCAGGGCTTTACCCAGACTCTGACCGGCGTGTCTACCTGCCACACCGCCTACAGCGATGAGAACATTATGGCTGCCACCTTCAACGTGGACCTGATGCGGGAAGTGGGCGTCTGCCTCGGCAACGATATGCTGGACCTGGGTGCCTCCGGCCTGTACGGCCCTGCCATGAACATCCACCGCACCGCTTACTCTGGCCGTAACTTCGAGTACTACTCTGAGGATCCCTTCCTCTCCGGCAAGATTGCAGCCGCCGAGGTGGAGGGCATCCAGTCCAAGGGCGTGTATGTCTACATCAAGCACTTTGCCCTGAACGATACCGAGAGCCGCTGCCGCTGCATCGCTACCTTTACCAGCGAGCAGGCCATCCGTGAGCTGTACCTCAAGAGCTTTGAAATGGCCATTACCGAGGGCGGTGCCAAGTGTGTCATGAACTCCTTTGCCCGTATCGGCGGCATCTGGTCCGGCGCACACAAGGGCCTGCAGACTAACATCCTGCGCGGCGAGTGGGGCCTGACTGGCTTCAACCTCACCGACTTCTCCGGCAACGCTATGTTTGCTACCTACGGCATCTACATGAAGAGCTTTGACGTTGCACAGGGCCTGCTGGCTGGCACCAACAGCTGGGACTCCAGTGCCCAGCAGTGGACTGATGAGCTGCTGAAGCTGTATCAGGGTGATCCCGACATCACGCAGGCCATGCGTGAGTCTACCCACCGCATCCTGTACACGGTGGTCAACTCCAACGCCATGAACGGCGTCACCGCAGAGACCAAGATCGTATCCGTTACTCCTTGGTGGAAGACCGCACTGATCTGCGTTGATGTGGTGCTGGGCGTTCTGGTGGCTGTCAGCATCTTTATGCTGGTCAAGCGCATCAAGGCACGCAAGGCCGCAAAGGCTCTGACTGCCCCGGCGGAAGATCAGGAATAATCAACCCTCCGAAAAATCAGATTTTCGCAAGCGGCAGCCTGCCCCGAAGGCGGGGTGGGCTGCCCTTCTTTTTCAAAAGGAGAGACCGCAATGGGCGAACAAAAAACAACGGCGTCGAGTGTGAACCGCGCCAAAACCTACCAGCTGGTGCTGTTTCCGCTGAACAACGGCGCAACGAATGTGTACTATGTGCTGGTGCTTTCCTACATCGCTACCTTCGGCAGCAAGGTGCTGGCCCTGAGCATGCTGTTTGCCTCGGTGATGGTCACCGGAATGCGTCTGTTTGACGCCATCACCGACCCCATCATCGGTGCCCTCATGGACCGCACCAACGGCAAGTTCGGCAAGTTCCGGCCTTTCATGGTCATCGGCAACCTCATCATGGCAGCCAGCATTCTGGTGCTGTATTGCCTTACCCCGCTCATCCCCGCCAACGCCATGGGGCTGCGCTACGCCGCCTTTGTGGGGCTGTACGCCGTGTGGGTCATCGGCTACACCTTCCAGACCAGCTGCACCCGCTCCGGTCAGACGGTACTGACCAACGACCCCAAGCAGCGTCCGCTGTTCACCATCTTCAACACCGTGGGCAGCCTGCTGGGCATGGGTGCCATGCAGTTCTTTGCCCCCATCCTTGCCAAGAACTATGAGGGCGGCTACGCCTCTGCCGGGTTCTTCCGCACGCTGGCGCCCGTGGGCATCGTTATCTCTATTTTGCTCACCCTGCTGGCTGTCATTGGCATCTGGGAAAAGGATCAGCCCAAGTATTTCGGCGTCAGCGGCAGCAAAGCCGAGAAGATCAAGGTGCGCGAGTACCTCCAGATCATCAAAAACAATGACCCCATGCAGCGGCTGATGGTGGCCGGTGCGGGCTGCAAGCTGGCACTTTCCATTGCCAACAACACCACTGTGCTGTGTATGCTGTACGGCTGCATGATGGGCAACTATGACGGCCTGTACCTGCCCATGATGGTGCTGGGCTATGTCTTCAGCGTGCCCTTCTTCCTGCTCACCGTCCGCACCAGCCAGAAGGAGGGCCAGAAGGCCAGCCTGATGAAGTACGTCACCGTGGCGCTGGTGTGCTATGTGGGTGTGCTGGTGCTGCTACTGCTCTGGGGCCGCGGCGATGCCTTCACCCTGTCCATTCTGGGCGAGAACGGCCTGTCCCTCAACCTGTACACCATCCTGTTCATCGCCTTCTTCGGCATCGGCTACGGTGCGTACTACGCCACCGCCGATATGCCCATCCCCATGGTTGCCGACTGCTCCGACTACGAGACCTACCGCAGCGGCAACTACATCCCCGGCATCATGGGCACCCTGTTCAGCCTGGTGGACAAGCTGGTGTCCAGCCTTTCCGCTACCGTTGTGGGCATTGCGGTCAGCTTTGTGGGCTTGCAGAGCCTGCCCACCCAGTATGACCCCTACACCCCGGGCATGAACTGGGTGGTCATCGTGCTGTTCTGCATTATCCCCATGGTGGCTTGGGCGGCTACCCTCATCGCCATGAAGGGCTACACCCTGACCGGTGCCAAGATGAAGGAAATTCAGGCTGTCAACGCCTGCCGCCGCGATGCAGTGGCCAAGGGCATGAAGCTGGAAGATGCCATGGACAAGTGGCAGACCATGGAGCAGCTGCCGGCGGAATACCGGAACTGAGGCGCTGCCTGCGATAAACAAAACAGGGGCTGCTGCACAGGGAAGAAACCTTGTGCAGCAGCCCCTTATTATTATATAAGATCAATCCTTCTTCTCTGCGGTGCGGGCAAAGAAGTTTGCAAGGACAGCACCGGAGATGTTATGCCACACCGAGAACACAGCGCCGGGGATAGTTGCCAGCGGATACTGTGCAAAGTGGGCAGCGGCCAGAGAGGTGGCCAGACCGGAGTTCTGCATGCCGACCTCAATGGAGATCGCGCGGCATTTGGTGGTATCCAGCTTCAGCAGCTTGCCCACGCCAAAGCCGGTGAGGTAGCCCAGCAGGTTGTGCAGGATGACCACGGCAAGGATCAGCAGGCCGCTAGTCATGATCTTAGCGGAGTTGGCAGACACAACGGCGCAGATGATCAGCACGATAGCGGTGGTGGAGATCAGCGGCAGCACGCGGACGGCGTTCTGGGTGAAAGCATGGAAGAAGTGGTTGACCACAAAGCCCAGTGCGATGGGCACCAGCACCACCTTGACGATGGACAGGAACATATTTACAGGGTTCACATCCACGCGCTGGCCGGCATACAGCAGGGTGAGCAGCGGGGTGAGGAAGGGTGCCAGCACGGTGGAAACGGCAGTCATGCCAACGGACAGTGCAACGTCGCCCTTGGACAGATAGGTCATCACGTTAGAGGAAGTGCCGCCGGGGCAGGTGCCCACCAGAATGACGCCGATGGCCAGCTCGGTGGGCAGGTGGAACAGCTGCGTCAGCGCCCATGCAAGGAAGGGCATCAGGGTGAACTGTGCAATGCAGCCGATGATCACGTCCTTCGGGCGGCTGAATACAACCTTGAAATCCTCCGGCTTCAGGGTAAGACCCATGCCGAACATGACGATGCCCAGCAGGGTGTTGACCCATGCGGTCTTTACCACACTGAAGGTGCCGGGGAACAGCAGAGCCAGTGCCGCCACCACAATGACGATGGCGGCCATGTACTTGCCCACAAAGTCGCTTACTTTTTCCAATGTTTTCATGATAATACTCCTTTTCTGAACACTTATTTTTGCGGATGTAAAGGCAATGAAACATCCGGGAAATGGCTTTCCCGCAAACAAAAACGCCTTTGTCCCTTACGGTTCGTAAGAGACAAAGGCGTATAAACTCCTCTGCGGTACCACTCTTATTGCCGGTGCAAATCCCGGCCCCTCAGTGCGCATCCAACAATGCGCGGCCCGTGATAACGGGGGCCTGCCGTTCCCGCTTACTGGGGCGCATATACCGCCCATTCAGCCGGAAAGCTCGGAGAGGATCTTCCCACGGATGCCCTGCACTGCCTTGCACCAACCGGCAGCTCTCTGTAACATTCTTTCCGGGTACTCTTTCTCGTCATAGCCGAATATTTCACTGCCCCGGAGTATACTCCCCCGGGGGACTGAAGTCAAGGGATATGACCCGTCTGTTTTTTCATCTGGCTCATATCATGAGTGAAAGCAGCTCAGGTAAGGCCTGTCCGGCTGGCTTTGCCGGGCATGACTCCTACAAAAAAGGTGAAGTGATCGCTGGTCACTTCACCTTTTTTGTTTGCGGTAAATTGGTGCTTTTTACGGCGCACCGGTGCGCCCGCTGAAAAAGGCTGTGCCGCCCATACCAAGGGTCGTTTTGATGCCGACCCCGCCGTAGGGCGCAAAAGAAAGCAGTGCGTTCCAAAGCTCCAGAAGCGGCGGCGCAAGGTGCGCTTCGACCGTTACGCTGCCCTGAAAGGACGGGATGCGCGTTTCCTTTAGCGGATAACGTGTGGTGCGCAGGTTGTAGTCCACGATATGCAGTCCCTGCTGCAAAGCCAGCAGCGCATCATCATCCGTAAGGGCGTATTCCGGGAAAGCGGTGTTCCAATGCGCAGTCAGGCTTTGCAAAAGCAGCGATTCCTGCGGAAAAATAGCATAGCGGCCGGACTGCTTGAAGGCACAGGGCGACAGAAAAACAAGCTTTGTGCGGTTTTCGCCGCAGGAACGGCCAAAGCGGATCAGTTCTGCGGCAGAGACCGCCGGGGAAACACGGACTTCTGCGACCGGCAGGGTCAGTTCGTGCAGCGGGATCTCCTTTACAGACGTCAGAAGGGGAGAGACGCTCTGCCGGACTGCCTCGTTCAGCAGGTTGACCGTCCAGACCAGCGCCTGTTTTTCCGGCGAAAAATGCAGGAAATGCGCAATGGGGTGCTCCCCTTGCAGATGCAGGGCATCGCCAACATCTGCCGGAAGCTGCGCCATCAGCCAGCCATACAGGCGGTAAGCCCATGCCTGCGGGATGCGTACATCCTTGGGCGGCGCTAAAACAAGCTGAAACTGCTGGATCATAGGATATTCACCCCGCAGTATCCATAGGGATAGACCCGGCCGCGAAAGCGGGCATATTTCATGGTGTGCGGGGAGACGCCTTTTTCGATATCGCGCTCATGCCCGTGCTTGCGGAACATCTGTGCCATTTGCTCTGCCGTCCAGCGCAGCCCCTCTTTTTCGCCCAGATAAGGGTACGCCAGCGACTTGGCAAAAAAGCCGGAACCGCCGCCAAGGATCAGGTGCGGCTGCTGCGGCAGGTTGACTGAACCGCGCGGCGGGGTGAAGTGTGCGCTGTATGTCTGCTCGTAATAAGCATCAAACTGCTGAATGGCTTCCAGAAGGGACTCTTTGGTGATACGCCCCTTCAGCACCGACTGATCCAGCGTCAGCTTGAACCGGATGGCTGTGCCCGGTGCGGCGCATTCCCGGCAGAGGTTGATACTGTGGGTCCCGCCATCCGTGGCAGAGTCCGTTTTTCCGGCCAGCATCATGCAGTTGTCCGGGATGGGCAGGCTGTCGGAGACCTGAATGCCACGGAAAATGCTGTTGACGGCGTCCGAGGCGGTGCTGCCGTCTTTCAGCGTGCGCAGACGCAGCTTGTTGACGTAGTTCTCTTCCGGAAAGGTGGCGCGGCGGGGGGCAAGGCTGTGCCCGGTACTCTGGTCGGCCAGTACAGCCTGCAGGAGCCAAGCGGTGCGCAGCGCACCTTTGATGCTGCTGCCGGGGATGTAAGCACGCCCCTGTGCGTCACGCTGGAACGCGTGGATCTCTTTCAGCGAGTGCTCGGCATCCAGAGCATCGCCTACCTCGATCTGATAGCGGGTCAGGGTTTTCAGCTCCGCATCAGAAACGCCGCAGTCTTTGGTCAGAAACGCCCAGAGATTGGATTGCTCGCTGAGCATAAACTGGGTGTACCGGTCGATCAGCCCGCGCTCGGCCAGAAAGGTGAAAAATTTCTGCTCATCCAGAAAGGAAACTTTTCCGCTGCGGGTGTTATACAGATACTCTTTTTTGGTATAGCTGCCGCCGTTGCCGATAAACAGAGGTGCCCATACGTTCAGAGTAAGATCAAAGATCTGCAGATGATCCTGCTGGATCATAATGTCACCCCCATCAAGATCGGTTTGGAATAACGGTATGCCGGGTGCGTATCGGTCAGGCTGACATCGTACAGCGCCCCCTGATAGGGGTGCTGCAGCACAGAACCGGCGGCAAGGGCATACTGCGTTTTTTTCTTCAGCGGCGTTTCCACGCGATCCGAGGCCATAAAGCCGCTGCGGCGCACCAGCTGGAAAGAGGCGTCTTGCAGCGCGCTGTCCAGCTCATCCGCCTGCGGCAGGCTGGTAGTCAGCAGCAGATAGGGCGCGCGGTTGGCAGAAAGCGCGCGGTACAGCCACTTGGTCTGCGCGTCAGAGGACGTATTCAGGCAGCGCTTTTGCACCACATGGAATTTGCCGTAACCGGCGCTGACCTTGCCGCCGATCCCGGTGGCACCCAGCCCGTCCAGCAGGTGTTCCAGCGCTTTATCCTGCCCATTCTCTGCAAGGCCGCAGAGGAAATACAGCCCGCAGTCCGGCGCGAACCGGAACAGCCCTACCTGATACGGCATGGTGTCCCCCTGCATGGGGACAGCGGCCTTGGTCTGCTCATAATGCGTGCCAAAGCTTTCCGGCTGGTCATCGGGCGTAAAATGCCCTGCGTGCAGGCTTTTGGCATAGCGGTCGAAGGCCAGCACAGGGATCCACGCCATCTTTTTGACCTTTTTGCGCAGGGTGGTCTCCACCTCCTCGGTGGATTCCGATGCAGCAATGGGCTTGGGCAGGTAGAGCGTTTCGCCGTACCACGGCATCGTATCGCTGAACAGGAGCTTGCCCTGCCGGACGCTTTCGCATAGCCGCTCCAGCGCAGCCTCTCCCTGCTGGACAAGCGTCTCATGGCAAAGCGCGGAAAACAGGGTATCTGCCCGCAACGTCTCCTCGGAGGTGTAGAGCGACAATGCGGAGTCCGAGCCGCCGAAATGCACGGCGGTGTCGAACTGAAGCTTAAACAGAAAATAGTTCATAGCTGTCCACCTCATCAAAGAGGGCTTTCAGGCTGTCAAGCTCCACCGGTGCGCCGTAGCTTTCCAGCGCAAAGTTTTTCAGGCTGACGCGGCCGCTGCCGCGGGAGCCGTGACCGCCCAGATAATCCATCTGCAGCAGCTTCATGCCCTTGGCCAGCAGGGCAAGATCTTCCTCCACCTGTGCCGGGTCGGTGACATCGTAAACGATGCTGACGCCAAAGGCTGCACCGGCGATCACACGCTCGATCTGGCGGGGATTGGCCACAGAGGTTGCACGGGAGATCGCGTTTTCGGTCTTGACCTCGGTCACGCCTACGTTGGAAAGCGCTTTTTCGTTGGTCAGGAAGGCGTCTGCAAATTGCAGGCGGGAACGGCGCACCGGCTCCGAGGCACCGAACAGGCGCAGGATCTGCTCGGGGTCCTTGTTGCAATTACCGGCTTTTGCCATTGCGTCTATATCCTGATATACGCTGCGGGCCAGCAGGGTGCGCAGCTTGCCCTTCAGGCTGCTGCCGGGCACGATGGGCAGACCGGTATAGCAGTCGCGCACCACCGGGCTGTCCACAGCACCGATGGCAGAAAACGCAGAGGAACCGCCGATGTGCATACCGGTGCGCACGATCAGCTCGCACCGGATCAGAATTTTACCATACATAATTACCCCTCCTTGCCGCCAAAGTAGCGGTGGAAAGCGACCAGCGCTTCCATGTAGTGTGCAAAACGGATCAGATCCGCACGGTCGGTGGAAATGCCCTTGAGGTATTCCAGCAGGTTCGTCTGCGCCACAAAGCTTTTTACGGTATCATCGCGCCCACACTCATAAGCCACACGCACCCGCATCAGGTTGAGCTTGACCACGCTGTCTGATTGCAGCTTGTCCTCAGTGCGGATGCTTTCTTTGTTATAGATATCGGTCACAAGGCTCAGCAGGTTGCGGATCTTGCTGGTGGTCACGGTCTTGCCGCCGCTCATCAGTTTGCGCATGATGCGCTCGGCTTCGTCCACATAATCTTCCGGCACCTTTTTCGGCGTGATCTCCGGCGGGAGCTCCTTTTGCTGACCGTAGCCGCCGCGGTTGTTATAGCTGCCGGAAGAGCTGCGGTTCCCGTTGTAGCTGTTGTTATATCCGCCCCGGCTGTTGTTATAGCCGCCGCCATAGCCCCGGCCATTGTTATTCCATTCTGCCATCTGTGTCGCCACCCTTTCTGTTCTGATACACATAAATGTAGATCGCGGTGATGAGCTGGTGACGCTGCACGGCGTCTAAAGCCCAGTCCATCATGCTGTGAGAAAATTGCTCGTAGAGCGGATAGTCCGGCGCGCTCTTTTTGGGGGAGAGCCGCGCCAGCAGATAGGCATACCGCGCAAGGTTGATGCGGTCGTTCTCCGCTTCCCGCAGCAGCGCCAGCAGATTGTAGAGCATGGAGTTTCCGCGCGGGGTCTCGCCTTTGTCTGCGCAGCTGCTGTCATAGGCTTGGAAGAAGCGCTGCAAACAGCCTACCTTTTCCTCCAGCACCGCTGTGCGGAAGGTGTCCCACGCATAGGTATGCCCCTGCTCCGGCTGCACCAGCAGATTGCCCTTTGCATCCCGGACGGCTTTGCGCTCCGGCATGAACAGCGCCACGGCATTTTTGCCGGGCAGATGCTTGGCGGCTTCCTCCAGTGCGGCGGTCTCCTCGGCAGAAAGCCGGATGGGGTAATGGTCATCGAAGATGCCGATGCCTGCGCTGAGGGTCAGCGCCCCGCAGGAAAAGGCGGTCAGATTGCGCTGGATGCGCTGCGCGGCTTCCAGAACATCGCTCCATGCGCCCACAAGGAACACGTCGTCGCCGCCGGCATAGACGATGCTTACCTGCAAACCCTCCAGAATGCCGTTGATGTAGCCCTTGAAGAACAGGGACATCTGCCGGGAGAACGCCGAGGTGCGGGACAGGTTGACATAGCGCATCCGCCGCACCGGGTCTTTTTCGTTCTCCTGTTCAAAACCGGAGATGAACGCATGGCCGAGGTTGTCCACATCCATGCGGCAGACCGCAATGCGGCGCACGCCCGCAGACTGCTGGGCCAGTTCTTCCATACTGTTGTTGGCGGCGTAATCGCCCACATACAGGTTGGTAGTGGAAGAAAGGTCGCTGTACGGTGTGTTTTTGGTGTATATCCGCAGGATCGGTTCGCCGGAAGCAAGGCGCTTTTGCGCCGCAGCCCGGTCGGTCGTGGTCAGGTAGGCGCCGCAGCCGTCCAGCGTGGGCAGCGTGCAGTCATCGGCTGCCGAGGGCTGACGGCTTACCACCAGAACGCTCTTGTGCTGAATTTTGTAGGAAAACTCCGCAAACAGCCTGCACCACGGGCAAAGCTCGCCCGAAAGGGCGGCGCTGGTGCCGCACACCTTGCATTCCCGGCCGTCCGGGTAAGCGGCGGTATCGTTCAGCAGCCGCAGATCTTCGGCGGTGTAGCGATGGAATTTGTGCTGTTCCAGCAGCCGGTTCACCCGGCGGAACAGCTCCTTATAGGGGCTGCTCTGGGCGGGGGTGTTGGTCAGGTCGTTGCCGGAACAGGGCGTCCATGCGTTGGCCAGAAACAGCTGGGTGCCGAACTGCTGTTGCAGCCAGCGGTTGAACTGCCGGTTCCACCGGGTCAGGGTATCGGCCACGGCGGCAGTATTGGGCAGCAGCACATAGCAGTGCCCGCCGCCGCTGTAAATCAGGTTGGCGCGGGACACGCCGCACCCGGCCAGAAGCTCGTCCAGATAGTGCTCCATGAGCAGCTCCAGAAAGAACGACCGGCTGCGCAGGGAGCGCAGGGCGTTTTCGGTGTGGACGGTATAAAGGAACTTCTGGATGCGAGAAAAATCGGCGGTGTAAAGCAGAAAAACGCCCTTCCGGCAAAAATCTTCCTGCTGTTCAAAAAGGGCTTTGCGCAGGTCGGTAATGTGGTTTGCCTGCACATATTCGCTAAGGCACGCCGCAATGGCTGCGGTGGTCTTGGCGTGGTCGAACAGGGAAATATCCGCGCCGTCCCCGGGATAGATGCTGGACGGGAAACAGCCAAGCTGCGTTTCCAGCAGCCCCAGCAGCTTGCCGAGCTGCTGGGGCTGGGGCTGCAACTGCGGCAGCTGCGCTTCCAGCGTGCGCACGGCTTCGGCGTAGACGGCAGCGGAAAGCGGCTGGGACTTCTGCGGCAGCTTCAGGCTGCCGTCCTGCGGCTGCGCGGGCATCATCCAGCCGGGGTGGGAACCGTTCAGGTGGGTGAACACTGCATCCAGCGGAAGCTCCCGCCGGTAGGTATCGCTTTCGCCTTCGGTCTCCCGGCGGTCAGCCGCGCCGGAAAGCAGGTTGGCCAGATAGACCAGATATGCCGGGGAATCGGCCGGCAGCGCCTTTGCAGCACCGCGCAGCGCGGCGGCGTGGTGGTAACGCACACAGTCCAGAACCGGGGCCCAGTCTGCGCCGGACAAAACACCGCGCAAAAACTGGCAGCCCTGCTCCCCGTGGCTGCCGCGCTGCCCACCGGCACGGTACACCGCTTTGCCGGTGTCGTGCAGCAGCCCGCCGTAGGTGGACTGCAGGGTGAGAACGTTCAAAATACCATCTCCTTTACAAATTGTGGAAGAATTGCACAATAAATAAAAAATGCGTTTGTGTATTTTGTAAGAGATGCTTGGAATTAGCTCTATTATAGCACATTTTGTCGCAATACAAAAGCCATGGCAGAGAAAATGCCGCAGCAGCTCTGTTCATAGAGGAATAGTCCACGGAAAACAAAGAGTTAAGGTTTGCAAAAGAAAAACTCCGCACCATTTTTGATGCGGAGTTTTTTGCCCCCTTGCGGGGATAAGTTGAAATATCATTCATCAGATTCTGACAATGGGATATGGCAAGTTTCCGTCCCCTTGCGGGGATAAGTTGAAATGCTTCCTAAAAAGCCGGATCTGAAGAAGGAGAGGTGTTTCCGTCCCCTTGCGGGGATAAGTTGAAATTGAAAATTCTATGTTCATCGTCAAGAATGCTACTGGGGTTTCCGTCCCCTTGCGGGGATAAGTTGAAATCCAGTACTATGGATACGGTGAAGAACGCGTCCTGTTTCCGTCCCCTTGCGGGGATAAGTTGAAATCCAGTGGTCAGGTAAAGCCGAGGCCTACATCGTGTTTCCGTCCCCTTACGGGGCAACCCCATTATACCACGGCGGCGGAAAAATTGAAATCCCTTTTCAGGGCGAACCATACCGCCGGAAGCCTGCAAAGGCGAAGATGCTGCGCTTCAGGGTGCTGCCGTCCGGGCAGGTGGTCTCCTGGCTCTGGCGGCGGGAGCAGGCGGCCAGCGTGGGGATGCCCGCGGCTTCCAGACGCTGGACCACCCGGTACACAAAGGTGCACTCGCCCTGACAGAGCACGGCGTCCGGGTCAAGGTGCAGAATGTGGTCGGCGTATACCGTGGCAAGGGAGTCCAGCGCGGCCTCGTCGGCGGCGGGGTCGATGGCGGGAAAAGCCAGATCGACCACCGTGCCGTAGCGCTGCGCCGCCGCCTGCTGCTCGGCGCTCCACAGGGCGTGGGGGTGGTTGGAAAAGTTGATGAACATAGCGTGTACCTCCCGGTTGTTTATAAAAGGCTCCCGTCCGCACAAAACGGACGGGAGCGCTGGCGCGGGGCTCACCGCTTGTCGATGCGGTGGCCGACGTTGTTGCCGGCCAGAGCGCCGGTAACGCCGCCAACGATGGCCAGCGGGACGGTGCCGGCAATGGCACCGACAGGGCCGCCCACGGCGATGCCGATGGTGGCGCCCTTCACGGCGCCTGCGACGGCACCGGCTGCGGCGCAGCCCAGAGTAGAGATCAGCTCAAACATGTTTTTCACCTCCTTTCACCTACCAAAAGCCCACGGCAGGGGCGCAGTTAAGGCAGAAAAAAATAAATCTGCATAAATTTTTTAAACCATTGTAGCAGCGGTTTTTTATGGTATGATGCAGATAATGAATCTTATAAAAAGGAGTGTTGCCCTGTGCTAAAGACTTATATCACCACCGTGCCTTTGCAGGGAAAGCTGGACCCCATGCTGTACCAGCGGGAGCGGGCAGAGGCCCCCACGGCCACCTGTTTCCCTATCGTACAGGTAATACGGGATACCCTTGAACCCGGGGACACGGTGCGGCTGCTGGCCATCCGACAGGAAAACGCCGATACCGCCCGCAACTATCAGCGCCTGCTGGAAGAGCTGGCGCAGCTGGGTATTACGGAAGAACAGGTGGAGCCGGTGCCCCTGCCCGAGGATCAGCGCCCGGAAACGCTGATCGGCCTGTGCCGGGATCTGGTGGATGCCCTGCCGCAGGTCACCCGGGTGTATGCCTGCATCACCTACGGCTCCAAGAGCATCCCGGTGGTCACGCTGACCGCGCTTACCTGCGCCGAAGCCACCCACACCGAGCTGGAGGTGGGCGGCGTCTATTATGGCGAGGTCAGGCGGGAGAACGGAAAGGTGGTGGGTGCGCGGCTTTACGATATGGCAGCGCTGTACCAGCTTGCCGGGCTGGTGGGTACCATGCGGGACAGCAAGACCGCAGAAGAGGTGTTCCATCAGCTGATCTGGATGAGCCAGCACCGGGAGGACTGAACCGCCATGAAGAATGATAAAGTATGGGACAAGATCAACGCCTCGCCCCTGCTGCAGCTGCCGCCGGAGCAGCGCAAAGCGCTGCACGAGGCGGGGAATGAACAGTTCCGCACCCTTTGGGGCGATTGCTTTGCCGCTGCGCTGACCTTAGGTCAGCCGCTGGACGGCGGGGACTTTTGCCGCATCTTCCTGAATGCGTTTGACTTCTGGGTGCCGAAGCCCGGGCAGACCTTCAGCGCCTATCTGTGCAGCGCCCTGAAGCACCAGAACGCCCATGACGCACAGCAGGAACAAATGGCGGTGACCGGTTTTGGCCGGGAGACCAACCGCAAGATCAAAAAGGCCTTGGATTATATGGCGCAGAACCAGATCACCGAGGAAAAGCTCTGCCACGACCCGGAAAAAGAGCAGCTGGTGGCCGATATTGCCGGGGTCGGGGTCAAGACCCTGCGGGAGGCGCTGCGCAACAAGCAGTCGATCCTCAGCTTGGACGGCACCGACGGCGAGGAGACGGCACTGGAAACGCGGGTCGCCGCCCCGGCGCAAAGCGTGGAGGAGCAGGCGGAGCAGACCGGTGAGCTGCTGGCATGGCTGCACCGCGGCATCGGGCTGATGAACTTGCAGCAGAAGGAGCAGTACGGCAAGACTTCCGGCCCGCTGTGGAGCAGCGTACTACTGGGCTTTTTGCGCAACAGGGACGTGCTGCCCCCGGCAGAGGATACCCCCGCACGGCTGGCAAACTGTGATGACCTGCGCTTGCTGGAACAGGACAACTGCCTGTGGGACATCCTGCTGCTGCATGGGTATGTAGCGTTTACCGTTCAGCCGCCCTATGCGCCCAAAGCGCTGGAATGCGCCGCGCTCCACGCCCTGCTGGACCCGGAGCGCAACCCGGCGCAGGATAAGACCGTGGCAGAATTTCTTGGTGTGAGCCGGGCGGCGGTGTCGCAGCGGCGCAAAACATGGCAGCAAAAACTGGTGCAGATGAAAACGGAACAGGAGGACATATAAGATGGGACGCGATGTTTTACTTTTATATATGAGCCCGAAAAACCCGAAGTACACGACCCAGACCAACGAGGGCGCGGTGCGGTACCTGATAAAGGAAAAGGAGACCCCGGACTGCATTCTGGCACTGTGCAGCGAGACGGTGCGCAAAAAAGCGATGGTGGAAATGCCGGACGGCAGCACCTGCACCACGCTGGAATATTTCCGCGATGCGTTGCGCAGGGTGGGCATCCCGGCAGAGCGGCTGGTGGTGATCGAAGTGCCGGACAGCATGGATGACGAAAAAAAGCAGTTTCAGGCCATCTCGCAGCTGCTGGAAAAGATCAACGAAGGGGACACCCTTTCCATCGACCTTTCCGGCGGTATGCGGGACACTGCCATGCTGCTGGTGACCGCTGCCCGCTGTATGCGGGATCTGCGCAAAGTGGAGACCCGCCGGGTGATCTATGCAGAGCTGCGGGGGGAAGAGCCTGTCGCGCACGACCGCACCCAGCTGTATGATCTGTTCGACTTTGTTACCGCCATGGACGCGTTCTTCTCCACCGGCACCGCGCAAAAGCTGAAGAGCTATCTGTGGAGCGAGGGCGAAAAAGACCCGGTGCTGCACACGCTGCTGACCCGCATCAACCAGTTTTCGGAAGATCTGGCGCTGTGCCGGGTGCAGAAATTGAACGACGATCTGAACCAGATCGCTCAGGCGCTGAAAGAAACGCCCAAGAAGAGCCAGAACCTGACCGACCTGTTCTTCCGGCTGCTGAAAGACCGTTTCAACACCGAGTTTGCAGAGCTGCTTTCCTCCGGCGAAAAGGCGCTGCCTGCACTGGTGAGCTGGTGCGCCGACCACGGGATGTACCAGCAGGCGCTGACCCTGCTGTGCGAGCAGATGCCGGAATATGTCTGCCAGCATATTTTTGTGCAGCCCACCGAAAGAGGCTGGGAGTATCTGGCAGCGCAGATGCAGAACAGGGGCAAGCCGTGGGTGTACCCACTGTTCCACTTCCATTTCTGCCGGTTGACGCTGTTGCAGCGGGAAAGTCCCTATACAGCAGATCTGCGCCTGACCCGCAGCCGGGACGATGCAGAAGGCAATATGCTGTTCGGCGTAGCAGATGATGCAGAAATGCACGATTATCTGGATATGGCGCTTGCCTCCGACCAGCTGGTCATCGACCCTGCCATCCGCCCGCAGCTGGAGCGGGCCGCCCTGCTCTACCAGCGTGTGATGCAGTACCGCAACCAGATCAATCACGCCAGCGCCAACGACTTGGGCTTGCAGAGCGAGCGCGTTCTGCCGCTGGATACCGAGAGCATTGAAGATACCCTGCAAGAGATCGCCGTCTACCTGCATGAGATCCGCCCCCTGAAGCGGAACGTCCCGCAGGGCATCAAGGCAATTCCCGTTGATGCGGCCATCCCCGCCGGAACGCCCGCCCGCTGACCCCAAAACAGAAAAAACCTGACAAAAAAGCCCCTCCGCACTGGTTCGTACCAGCGCGGAGGGGCTTTTTTGTCCCCTTGCGGGGAGAAGTTGTAATTTTCCGAAACCTGTTTCTCCGAACTAACTGAAAGAGTTACCGTCCCCTTGCGGGGATAAGTTGTAATCATACACATACACACAAGAAAGGAAGCGCAACTAGTTACCGTCCCCTTGCGGGGATAAGTTGTAATATCACCACCACCATCAGCACCACCAAGGGCAAAGAGTTTCCGTCCCCTTGCGGGGATAAGTTGTAATGTTGAGTATGCTAAATCGCTCAAAGTCGAATATAGTTACCGTCCCCTTGCGGGGATAAGTTGTAATTTCCGTCATTACAAATCTGGCAAGGTAATCTGGGTGTTTCCGTCCCCTTGCAGGGATAAGTTGTAATGTCAACGTCCTGCCCCCGAAGCGTCAGGTCAATCTGTTACCGTCCCCTTACGGGGATGAGTTGTAATTTTGAATCAGTTCGTTGAATCCCTTTCTAATGACTGGAGGTTACCGTCCCCTTACGGGGATAAGTTGTAATTCGAATACAATGTATCTGCTGATGATACTCTTAGTAGGTTACCGTCCCCTTGCGGGGATAAGTTGTAATGTACAAGGCCACGGCGGCGGCTATCGACTATACGTTACCGTCCCCTTGCGGGGATAAGTTGTAATGATTCTCCACTGGCTAAGTTTACAACGCCTATTATGTTACCGTCCCCTTGCGGGGATAAGTTGTAATTTAAGAATGGTTGCGAATTCGTTTCTGTGATCCGTTACCGTCCCCTTGCGGGGATAAGTTGTAATTTGGCCTTCCCGAGAAGCAGGACGACACCATTCTGTTACCGTCCCCTTGCGGGGATAAGTTGTAATCCGACTGTTGATTGCTGGATCAATGATCTTTCCGGTTACCGTCCCCTTGCGGGGATAAGTTGTAATCTATCAATGTTAACACTGTCCGCCGTATCGCTAGTTACCGTCCCCTTGCGGGGATAAGTTGTAATTATGGTTGCCCCAAGTTCAACCCCAATGCAAACTAGTTACCGTCCCCTTACGGGGATAAGTTGTAATATGTTCGGCGACCACAAGGTTGAAGAATAAGAGGTTACCGTCCCCTTACGGGGATAAGTTGTAATCGATTTCTGGTGAAAACGCATTCTGACATCCCCGAGTTACCGTCCCCTTGCGGGGATAAGTTGTAATAGCAAACTTCACTGGAAAAGCGCGAAAAATACGCGCAAAACAGGGAAGAACGCATAATACAAAACTATTATACCTCTTTTTGCCGCAAAAGAAAAGGATGTTTTCAGGAAAAAGGCCGGATTCCGGGGTGCGAAGCGGAAAGCCCGGCGGGCGGCAAAATGCCCGCAACGCACAAAACCCGCCCGGCGGGGCAGAGGTGCTCCGGCAGGGCGGGTGTTTTTGGTGCTGCTTTGGGCGGTTTACAGGATGCGCACCCGGATGACAGCGGGGATGCTGCTCAGCTTCTCGCTCAGGCGGGCATCCACGGCACCGGTGGCGTCCAGCATGGTGTAGGCCATGTTCTTTTTGCTCTTGTTCACCATGTTTTCGATGTTCAGGCCGGCTTCGGTGGTCAGGGCGGTGATCTGGCTGATCATGCCCGGCTCGTTTTTGTGGATGATGCAGATGCGCTTGCCGCCGGCGCGGGGCTGGTGCACCTCCGGCAGGTTGACCGAGTGGGCAATGTTGCCGTTGCGCAGGTAGTCGCTCAGCTCCTGCGCCGCCATGACGGCGCAGTTGTCCTCGGCTTCCGGGGTGGAAGCGCCAAGGTGCGGGGTGCACACGATGCCGGGACGGCCGAGAATGGCTTCGGAGGGGAAGTCGGTCATGTAGCCGGATACCTTGCCGCTGTCCATGGCTTCCAGCAGGGCGGCGGTGTTTACCAGCTCGCCGCGGGCGTAGTTCAAAATCTTGACGCCGTCCTTGCACAGGGCAAGGGTCTGGGCGTTGATGGTGTCCTTGGTGGTGGGCAGGTAGGGCACATGGATGGTGATGTAGTCGCACAGGGGCAGCATATCGTTCAGGTTTACGCAGTGGTGCACCTGACTGCTCAGGTTCCATGCGGCTTCAATGGAGATGTAGGGGTCGTAGCCGTAGACCTCCATGCCCAGCTCGATGGCGCAGTTTGCCACCCGGGAGCCGATGGCACCCAGACCGATGACGCCAAGGGTCTTACCCTTGATCTCGTTGCCCACAAACTGCTTTTTGCCCTTTTCCACGCTCTTGGCCATGGCGGGGTCACCAGCCAATCCCTGACACCACTGGGCGGCGGCTGCCACGTTGCGGCTGCCTGCAATGAGCATCCCGACGACCAGCTCTGCCACGGCGTTGGCGTTGGCACCCGGGGTGTTGAACACCACGATGCCCTGCTCGCTGCAGCGCTCCAACGGGATGTTGTTCACACCCGCACCGGCGCGGGCGATAGCCAGCAGATTATCGTTGAAGGTGGTGTTCAAAAGGTCGGCGCTGCGCACCAGAATACCGTCCGGGGCATCGGTATCCACCGAGACATCGAACTGGTTCTTGGGCAGCTTTGCCAGCCCCACCGGGCTGATAGCGTTGAGCGTTTTGATGGTGTACATATAAAAAAACCTCGTTCCAGCTGTAAATTGTAAGCGTGCTCGCCCTCTCAGGCCGCTTCGCGTCCAGCTCTCCCAAAGGGAGAGCCCTTGGCATAAAGATGAAGTTTGCATGGACTGCCAAAGCCTCTCCCTTTGAGGAAAGACTTCCCCCGCTCCGGGGGAAGATGTCGCGCAGCGACAAAAGGGGGAGTGTGGCACGGCGTAAGCCGTGACGGAGAGGGCGAGGATGCTGATCTTTATGCATTCTCTTTGCGGAACTTCTCCATGAAGTCCACCAGCTTGTCCACGCCCTCGGCAGGCATGGCGTTATAGATGGAAGCGCGCATACCGCCTACCAGACGGTGGCCCTTCAGGTTCACAAAGCCCGCCTCGGCAGCCTCGGCGCAGAACTTTTTGTCCATGTCCGGGTTAGGGCTGGTGAAGGTGACGTTCATGGTGCTGCGGTAGCGGTGCTCCACAGGGTTCGTGAAGAACTCCTGCCCGTCCAGATAGTCGTACAGTACCTTGGCCTTGGCTTCGTTGATCTTCTGCATATTGGCCAGACCGCCGATGTCGTTTTCCAGATACTTCAGCACCAGACCGGTCATGTAGATGCACCAGCACGGCGGGGTGTTGTACATACTGTCCTTCGCCAGCAGGGTGGTGTAGTTCATCATGGTGGGTACGTTGTCTGCGGCGTGACCCAGCAGGTCGTCCCGGATGATGGCAATGGCCATGCCGGCGGGGGCTACGTTCTTCTGCACGCCAAAGTAGATGCAGCCGTACTTGCTGACATCCACGGGCTTGGAAAGGATCATGGAGCTCATATCTGCCACCAGCGGCACGCCCTCCACCTGCGGCAGCTCCACATACTGAGTGCCGAAAATGGTGTTGTTCTGGCAGATGTGGATGTAGCTGGCGTCCTTGTCGTAGTCAATGGCGTTTACATCCGGGATATAAGTGAAGTTTTTATCCTTACTGGACGCTACGATCTTGGCTTCACCGAACTTGGCGGCTTCCTTGGCAGCCAGACCCGAGAAGTTGCCGGACACGATATAGTCCGCCTTGCCGGTGGTCATAAAGTTCAGCGGCACCATGGCAAACTGCTGGGTAGCGCCGCCCTGAAAAAAGCCCACCTTGTAGTTATCGGGGATGTTCATTACCCGGCGCAGCGTGGCTTCAGTGTCCTTGATGATGGCGTCGAACCACTTGCTGCGGTGGCTCATCTCCATGACGCTCTGACCGCTGTCGCCGTATTCCAGCAGCTCGGCCTGTGCCTGCCGCAGCACCTTTTCGGGCAGCATACTGGGACCTGCACTGAAGTTATATACTCGTGCCATAATCAACCTCTCCTTTTCCTGTGATACACCTATCACGCAGCACCGCCGTTTTTGCGGTGTGTCTGTTACTTTCCGTAGCCGTAGTATACCGGTTTTTCCATGCCGAAAACAAGAGCATCTTTGCACAAAGATATTGCCCCTGCACCCCGCCTGATGGCACAAAGCACACAAATGTACGCCGTGCAGGGACAAAATATGAGACAATTGTAAAAGATATGCACTATCCTCTGATTTCATGCGGATTTTCCACCCTTGCACCTTTAGCGAAAATGCGGTATACTGGGAATACTGAGACAAACGTAAAAGAAATAACTCCCTCAGTCAAAACCTGACGGTTTTGCCAGCTCCCTTGGAGAGGTTTTGGCGAAACCCCCTCAGTCTGCTCCCTTTGGTCGCAGCCACCTTCCCCAAGGGGACGCCTTATGGCAATGCCGGAAACTTTGCCGCCACCGCTGAAGCCGTCCCCTTGGGGAAGGTGGCTTGACGCGAAGCGGCAAGACGGAAGG
>ERZ833515.148-NODE-148-length-65537-cov-15.708760_pt1 | contig 65537 bp, 58 predicted proteins | sample MGYA00519949_ERZ833515 | MGnify/ENA primary metagenome ERZ833515 (study PRJEB31850, sample SAMEA3708741) | human gut metagenome | biome: human gut; feature: human-associated habitat; material: faeces | place: China | collected 2014 ...
AACCCCCGCTACAAACCCCTTTGACAGTGTGTTTTCCTAATAGGCGCTAATCATAATAGTATTCATCTACACCAGTTGCCAATTTAAGGCAGCCCTTTTCATCGGCTATTTTGATATCCGTTAGGTCTAATCCTCCTCCTGTGGGGAATAGCATATGATTAAGAGCAGAAGTATGCACTAACGAATTCAATACGTCATAAATGTCACTGATTTCATCCCATTCAATTATTGCTGGCTTCGTACCAGGCAATATAATGTTTCGGATGAAATCCCATTCACGTGTTTGCTGTAAAGCAGGGAAATCACGCGTTTCCTGATAACTCTTTAGCTGTCGTACAAATTGACTCATGGTAGGCCGATCTTCGGGAGAGTTACTTGTTGACTGATACAGAAGTTCTTCAAGTTCTACAATATGCTGATTAGGAAATGCACTACAATAGCGTAATGAAATCTTTGAATCGTTATAATCGTATCGCCCCTCGAAGCTCTGATCATTCCGAGAAAAAAATGTCCATATGGTTTTTGCAAATGAATAAACGTCTGCCTTTTCACCAGAAGCACTTTTAGGATGCCGCTTCATTTCGGGAGCCATTGTAAAAAGTGGGCCAAGTTTTTGATTTGGCTTTGTTTGATGAACTTTTTTGTGTGGAAAATCGGCCAAACCAAAGTCTCCGAAGGTAAAACGACCATTATATAAGTAGATGTTTTGGGGCTTTATATCTCGATGGTAAATGTTCTTTCTGTGAAGGTCATTTAATGTGCTACTTAAATCAATTGTGCCAGATAAAATTAAATCAAAAGTAGTATCAGGGGCTTTTATATATTTCATTATTGGAGTTGCGATTGGCATTACGTACCATGCATCGCGTTCGGAATAATCTCCAATGGGCAAAACCCCAACAGTCCCTTTACTTTTGAGCACAATTGAAATTTCATCGCCAAATCGTTGAAATGGTTCGAGGCGTGAACACCTTGGTTTTGCGTCTCGCCAACCAAGTAACTTGATGGCGAGTTCTTTACCATCTGACTTACGTGTTACTTTAAATACAGTGGCATTCCCGCCGCTGCCAAGTTTTTCTCCAAGGTTGTATAGAGCCTTCCATGTGTCATTTAGTATCCTATTTTTCATATACGAAACCACCTTATTAAAGAGCATACGGCAGATAAGATTTTTATCTACTAAGTATATTTATTATATCAGAAAATTCGATAAATTAACTCAGTTAAATATATTTATGGAAGAAGTGATTCTGTGAAGAACATAAAAGAAAAGACGACCGAACGCATACCAAAAAGCGAAACCGCAAGGGCGATTCCGAAAGGTGCACGGAAAAGGACATGGATGGGAACTAAAGGGAAAAGCCAATCTGAGCTACTGGGAAGAGCCTCTGTACAGGAAGATGGCGATTACACTACCGCCAAAGATATAGGCACAGTGCTGACCGATACTTCTTATGCCATAGTCAAGAAAAATACTGTTTTCACCATGCAGCAGGGCCGTAAGTTGGCTCGCGAGCAAATTGAAAAAAGCCGAGAAAGCCGCGCCGCAGAGCAGGTCGAAACCACCCGCGCCCACGCCGCCGGTGAGCGCGGTGTCAGTCCGAAACAAGCCGAATGCGGCACGCTGCCCGATGCGGCGCAACGCCCGCACCGTGGGGCAGATTTGCCCCGACAGCGGGCAAAAGAAAAAGCCGTTACCGCCAAGACCGCGCCGCGCGATATTCGCGGCGTTACCCAAGGACAGCGCCAACTGCGTACTGCCGCAAATGAAACTGTGCGGAGCGTAACAACCCAAGCACAAATGCATACCCGCACCCGCCAAGTACAGCTTGCTATCCAGAAAGCTGCCAGCAATACCCGCAGGACGGTTACAGCGGTACGCTCGGCCATACGACACTTTCTCGCCAGCCTCCACAGGCTTGTTGCGGCCATTGCCGTAGGCATCAGCGTGGCACTTAGCATCATTATTGTTATCAGCCTTGTGGCGTTTGTGTCCGGCTCGGCTTACGGCATCTTCTTTGCCGCCGATGCCCCCAACGCAGCGTCCGTCACCGTGCGCGAAGCCGTAGAAACCCTGACCGAAGAATACCGCGACAGACTGGAAGAAATCTCCGACACCGTACAGCACGACCGCCAAGACATTACAGCCAACGATGATGTATACTACATCCGCTGGCAGGATGTCCTAGCGGTCTTTTCTTCGTATGTGTCCGGCAATGAGCAGGGTTCCCCGGTGGCGGCGCTGACGGAAGAACAGGTGGACAAACTGCGGGAAACTATGTGGGCGATGAACGCGGTGGACTACGCTATCCATACGGAAACCGCTGTTATAGAAACAACGGACAAGAACGGAAAGCCTACCACCGCAACCATAACCGAAACCGTCCTTGTAATACATCTTACCCACAAAACGCCGGGCGAAATGGCGGCAGATTATCACTTTACCGCCCGCCAGAATAACTATTTACAACTTTTGCAAGACCCGCAGTACGAGCAACTGTGGGCAGAATTGCTCGGCGGTTTTGCACAGGGTGGTGGAAAACTTATGTCCCCGGACAGCACCCGCACACCGACAGGCACCCTGCAATGGCCACTGCCGGTTGCGGGTACCATTACCTCACAATTCGGACATCGCGTAGACCCCATCACCGGCGAAGTCAGCTCCCACACCGGCACCGACATCGCCTGCGCCGAGGGTACGCCGATCCTCGCCGCCGCAGATGGAACCGTCACCGTTGCCAACGGTCTTGACAGCTGGGGCGGCAGTTACGGCTACTATGTCCAAATTGACCACGGCGGCGGGCTTGAAACGCTGTATGCACACTGTTCGTCCATCTGCGTCACCACCGGTCAGCAGGTGCAGGCCGGGCAGGTCATTGGCTATGTCGGGCACACCGGGCGGGCAACAGGGAGCCATTTGCATTTTGAGGTAAGAGCAAATGGAAATCGCGTAAATCCACTACAAAATTTTCTGTGATAGAAATCACTTTATAATTCTGAGTGCTGATGCGACAAGCGAAAAATACAGACCGCCACAGAGGTGTTTAATCCTCAAGGCGCAAGGAAAAAGAGCGTTTATAAAATACATTAAAATCCATCGATTGCACGTTCGACAATCATGGAAACAAAAATAGACATCACAACTAACCATGTGGCAGCAACGGTTTGAATAAAGTTACTTACTGCAACACAGATAAAGTTGTATCACAAATATATGCATGACTGTCATAGCAGGAATTTGTTCGGATAACTTTTATCATCAAAACATTACCCCCATTTACACTGACACTAATAGGCCGAATATGTTCATCTCGCACAACGTCATCAACACGCCCAACGAGAACATCATCAAGATAGATCTCCACGCTCATGTTTGCATCTCGATTTGTATCTTCCGATGTAACAATATTTGCCGCGAAGGTATCATATTGACCATCCAACTTGAACTTGGCCCATGCTGTATCTGAAGCCTCAAAGCGATACGATATACTGTGCGTGGTTCCATATAAATCCTTGACTGAGGGGACTTGCTCACAATTAACACTGTCAAGGCATTCCAAATTGTCAAGGCGCTTGGAAATGTCTCGCTTTAATCCACCCTGCTCAATTACGCTATTGATTTCGTCTGAGGAATATGTATTTAACAGTGTTTCCTTAAGTATTTGAATTTGATTTTTCAAGTCATCATTTTCGTTTTGTAGGCTTTGGACTTGTCCCTGCAACGTTGATTGATTTGCCTGATACTGATTATTCTCATCAAGAACCTTTCTGTATGCGGAGATTAGCTCATCCGTTGAGTCTGTTAAATCAGTGCCGGCAGATACATAACTGCCGGTTTCCCCCAAAATTTGGAGCACATTTCCATTTACTGTTTGGGAGATGTTCTGGACGTTATGAAGTTGAAAAGCGCTTCCACTTGCTACAATAGCGGAAATGGCGGTAACTACTGCACAAATAATTTTGGTTAGGTTTTTCTCTTTTGTAATCATTTTTACACTTATCCTTCCCAGTCACCGAAGTGAATTATTCGAATCGAATATCCTTCCGCAGTTTTTAGGCGTCATCTACCTGTGATTAGCGGCCTTTCACCCGGAGAGTGCATACCCCTGCCTCATTACGGTTTTCAAATCATTTTGCCCCAAGTCCAGCTTCTTCCGTAATTTTGCGATATGTACATCGACCGTCCGTGTCTGAATCGGAGTTGTGATATGCCAAGCGGATGACAGCAGAAGATTCCGGGAGCAGACACGCCCGGAATGGTCGAGCAACGCAAGGAATAGCTGATACTCCATGGCGGTCAGGTGAATCGGGTGACCTTCCTTTTCAACCATGCAGTTGGTTTCATCGATGGAAAGATTTTTATAGTACCTCATCCGGAACCCCTATCATATCATAGTCATCCATAAGAGCTTGCCCGATTGCCCATGCGAGAAAGAATGCTGCGCATACCAGAAAAATCGGAATCCACATTGCATTGTAGCTTTCTCCGTTGGCGTTATAGCCTTGATTTTGCCAGAGCGCTGCAGCATGGAATAAGGGATAGAATCCCAGCCACTCGATACCGTTTTTCATGCCGGAAAGGCTCAACAGCGCGGGCAGGCAATAGGCAACTGCACTGATAAAGAGCGCAGTCAGCAAATTTCCCAATTTCTGCCCGAGCCATAAGGTGATCCGGCTCATGCAGAGGCAGGCGGCAAAACGACAGATTAGCCAGAAAATCAGCAAATCCGACAGGGTTATAAACTTGGGTACAGCCTGCAAGTCGGAGATACTCATCGCAGGTCCCAGCAAAGAGGGAAGGCCATAGTCACGCAGCACCTGCCACAGATGAGGCAGAACGGTTCCGAACGATATAACCGCTGCCACGGCGGTACTTTGCCGCAGCTTTGCCTTTACAGTGTATTTGCGGCCCAATGGTGTGCAGGCCAGAATCTCATCCATGCCGCCTTTGCGTTCCATTGCAAATAAGCCGCTGAAACACAGCGCACACAGTAGCCCCGCCAGAAGTGTATCCTGTACATCGCCGGTGCCGGTAAATCCGAACAACTTTTTATATCCGGTTTCATAGACAAGCCATGCACCGGGATTCTCTTTCAGATAGTAATTGATGTTGGACTGCACTACACGCTGATAGACAGAATATTTCTGCTGCAGTGAACTGTAGGCCAGCAACGCATCACTGCTCAATTCGCCGCTGTTGACACGCTTCTGTGTCTCCAGCATGGGAATAAACTCGTTACGCTGATTCCGTATCCAGTCGCGGCTTTCTTCGCTCCATGGGCCGGAAATATGCTTCATATAATAGGCGTAGTAGATTTCATCCGCGTCTATGTAGCTTTCAGCTGTCACGCCCTGATAAATGCCGAATGCCAGAAATGCTGCCAAGAATACTGCGGCCCCATTCATCAGCAATAACTTCCTGCCCTCTTCATGGGTAACAGAGGTCGCACGCGTTTTGCGGGAAAACGGAAGTGCAAAGCTGTGCTTGGCAGCCGGCAGTAGCTGTGCCTTGGCAAATACCGTACAGAATGCTGCAAATAGCGCACCACCCAAAACGGCTGCCGTCAACCATTCGACCAGCGGCAGGCTGACAGGATTACCAAACCAGAAAAGATTCCGATAGTTTCCCAGCAGCTCATTGGTCTGCAGCAGGCTCACCATATTCGCATATTTTACAACGTTCCAATGACTTGTGGCAGGAATTGCAGCACGAATACCGTACATTGCCAAGGGCAGCGCCAACGCGCCAATCCAACCGGCCGCAGCACGTTTGGCGATAAGGGCAGCCAGCATGACCCACAGCCCCATCACAAACGCACCGGCCCACTTAGCAAGTAAAAACCGAAAAAGATACTGGCCAACGGTAATCTGCATGGTACAGCGCATCAAAGCCGGAACGCTTTGAATCGTGCGGTTCATGGGGCCAAGGCTGAACGATGCCGAACAGTATGCGAGATTGACCCCATACAGCACCGTAAGAACGACCAATAAGCTGGCAGCAAATGCCGCCAGCTTTGCAATGGCCGTCTTTAACCGTCCACCGGGCAAGCTGCGAATCAGGCTCAACAAACCGCTGTCGCGCTCTTGGCGTACAAGAATCAGCGCAAGCAGCAGCATAGCCGCCAACAGGATAAGATCCGTGAATGCATAGCTGATGGCCGTGTACAAACCCTTTTGCGGGTAATACTCTATAGGCGTATCCGTCAGCCCGGCATAAACCTGCGCGGTCAGTTCTATGTTTTTTAAATCGTACCCGGTACGGTCATTTTGAAAAATGGAGATGCCGGACAGTTGGGTGGCCTTGGTTTGAACCCCCTCCAAGAAGTCGTTGTAAGCAGCCACGGTGTCATACTCGCTTTGCAGCTGGCTGAACAGGCGGTACTCTATGTTCAAATCATCTGTGAATAGGGTGTAGGATTTGTCATTATATTCCTGCTCATAGGCATCAAACATAGCGGCATTGTCCTGCCGATACTGGGAAAGGCCATAGCCACCGTATGCCATTTCACGGTAATACTGTCCGATTTTTACAAGGCTTTCTATCTCGGTGTATTTGTCATGCAGATAGCTGCCTTTTTCCTCCATGGTCTTGCCTGTCAGTTCTGCGCCTACAACCCGGTACGCAGAGGCGGGCGGCTGTTTGGCGGTGGGGCGGGTGCCCATCCACAGCAGCAAGAGATTGGCGGATGCCAGTATCGCCAACAGGACAGGAAACACCCTGCCGCCCCAAATTTTGCGGAGTTCAGCAAAAAACAGGCTCATTTGCCGTCCCCCTCACCGAACACATTCAGGTAGACATCCTCAAGACCTTGGCCGGGTGCGTATTTTTCAATCAACTCCGGCACGGGCGCGGCATCCACGATCTTGCCGGCGCGCAAAAGAATAACCTTGGTTGCTACTGTTTCTACATCCGAAACAACGTGCGTTGCCACAAGAATAATGCGGTCTTTCGCCATATCTGCCAGCAATTCACGCAGACGGACGCGCTCCTTTGGGTCAAGACCTGCCGTTGGTTCGTCTAAAATTAACAGCTTCGGATCTCCAAGCAGGGCGGATGCCAACAGCAGGCGTTGCTTCATGCCGCCGGAATATGCAGAAAGGCGCTTGTCCAACTCAGCAGTCAAATTTACGGCAGCGGCCACACGATCAACCTCGACTGCAACGGCTTTTCTAGGAATTTCTTTTAAGGCAGCCATGTAGGCAAGAAAGCGCCGCCCAGTATAGCTGTCGTACAGTCCCTGCTGCTGCGGCATATAGCCAAGAATGCGGCGGAACGCAATGCCGTGCGCGGGGCGGCCGCACCATAGCACCTCGCCCGAATCGGCGGCCAATCCGCCGGTGATGATGCCGATCAGCGTCGATTTTCCCGCGCCGTTCGGCCCCAAAAGGCCATACAGGCCCGGGCCGAGGGTGATGGACACCCCGGCCAGAGCCTGTTTGGTTTTCGGTTTGCCCTGCCCGCGGCGGTGCAGCAGCGGGGCGGGCAGCAGATAGGTTTTGCGCAGATCGTTCAGTTCCAGTTGCATGGCAGAGTCTCTCCGTGTAGCGAAAAGATAAATGCATAAAAAAGGAATCAGGCCATTATGAATCAAAAGCTATCGTTAGAAATCGGATGAAAATTATCACGCGAGTGAAAATAGTCATCTTGTGAGAGCAATGCGTATTTTGGAATCAAAACATTTTCCATCGTGTTGTCATCGGCAACGGCGATATTGACGGATGTGTAATCGTAGACAACACAAAATTGATCTTTTACTACGGTTAACGATGTAAGGAAATTCCCTTGAGAATCTTTCAAATTCATCTCTTCGGAAAACTCACCGTTTTCGAGATTTAATACTCGATAGTGTGGCAGAAAATACCCCTCTTTGCTCACATAAGATGTTTCGTAAAGCAGGTATTTCCCATATGGTCCTCTGCAATCAGGACGATGCTCATCATCCGGCTGCTCTGCATAAGGGGAACAGTCAAAACATTTTTCCTCGCCGGTAAGTAAATTCCGCATTTTTAGAGAAGCTGTTTGATAGTCATACTCGAAAAGTGTGTCGACGGAAACAAAAGCTCCTGTTTTTGAAGTCTCATTGCTATAGAAAGGTGTACTCGCAAGAATCGCGGCCGTGTCATATCCCGGATAAAGGTAATAGAAGTGCTGTTCTCTTTCGTTTGCCTGATAAACTATAAAACAGTCTCCGCAAGCCGAATAGAGGCCGCAATCTGTTATATCCATTAACGGAACTATTTTCGCTGTTTTTACATCTAATTTGCTTAAGGTCTTTTTTTCCGTTATCCCGCCCGACGATTCGGATACCTCTGACAAAACAAAATACAATGACGAATTTGTTTCATCTGTATAAAAAGCAGGGCCGATGCTCTGTCCGCTTTGGGCACTGAATAACAATTTCTTGTTTTCTCCGTTCGCATCAGCAATCCAAATGCAAGCAGGGTGGTTTGATGACTCGCCGTTTTGCACAAGAAGAATTGAATTCCCAAGTTGTAAAATTCCGGGGAGAAAACCGCTTTCATCAATTTGCAGCCAGGCAGTGCAGCTATCATTTGAGTGTGTACAATTTGGTGTATCGCATAAAGGTATCTGCTGCATTGTCTCAAAATCAATATAAAAAATGTTGCCATACCCATTAGCAATCGAATCTACAGTATACATCCCTTTCTCGGAGCTCGGAACGCAAAGTGATAATGTATGTTCGGTTGTTGAGGGGGTGACTATATCATCAGATGCCATTTGCGATGATGGCGTTGGCGTTGCTTCGCCGACATTGCAGGAGCATCCGACTAAAAGCAAAGACAAGGTTCCAATTGCCAACAGATTAAAATGTTTCATTCTGTTCTCTCGATCTGCTACAAATGCATTATATTTTACAGAAAAGACGGACCCCTGCTTTAGTAGAAACGACTTTTTTAGAATCTGATGAGATGAAGTGCTTTCATAAAGCAAGGATCCGCTTTATACAATATAACAATCGTCTGCGATATTCGAACTGCTTAAAGATATGGATTTATATCCACATTCGTCGTGCTCAAAGGAAACTCTGGCGTTCCGGATGCAAACCAACTTGCGCCAGAGGCCCCAAAAATAACATTAGAGCCAGATACGCCAATTGTTCCATAGCGGTAGGAAACCAAAAGGGTCGAAGAATCCGACTGTGGAGTTTTTAAACGAGAGTCACCATAGCCATTGTTTGATAAACTCCACAGCCATGCACGACCATTGTTGGAATTACGATTCATTGCGTACTGAGAGTTTGTAGAAGCACACAGAACAAAATTGTCCCCGAAGCCGCTCGAACGGTATAGATGGAAGCATTGTTCGCTATTCGGAGCACTGGTTTTGTAGAGAGTTAAATACCGCATATTCAAAGAGCTGCCATATGTGCCATACACGTTGATATAACGGTTGCTGTTATCATCAACTTCGATTGTCCAATCCGCAAACGCCGGAACAGCCATAGCCATAGCCATAACACAGGCGATTGCAAGGGTGAGAAAACGCTTGCTGAGTTTCTTCATGATGTATTCCTCCATTCTGAAAGAAACTTGTGTCGGGTTGGTTGTGGGGCGGATATGTTCAGCATCTGCGCGCCGATGCTTGAGCCTTAGATGTGGATGGCGGTTCTTTGGAACAACTTCATTATACCAAAAAGTTTTCACATTCGCAACGTTTCGGCAGTATTTCAAGAGTTCCATGTATTCGGACAATTACAAGCGCCTGTGCACCGACGCTTAAATACACATAGAAACTTTAATTTGGGAAAGGCCGTGCTTTGATTTGCCATAACCATACCATTGGGAATGAAAAAAATCAACGGAAGTGTCATACAAGACGGATTTTTTGCTATGAAAACGGCAAAAGGGTTACAAACCGCCAAAACGATTTTATCTGCGAGGTTGACAGTCCCTGCGTGGAGACGCCCATTGGCCTTTCGAAGTTAAGCAAAGCGTCTAACGAAATACCAAATAACTCAGCAATACGAATCAGTACATCGGTGGGAACGGGGTGGGCATCGCTTTCATAGCCACTGACAGTCGATACAGATTTGTTAAGCTGTTCAGCCAGATATGCCTCCAAGAATTGCGGCCAGCAATTCACGCAAGCGAACACGCTCTTTCGGGTCAAGGCCCGCCGTTGGTTCATCCAAAATCAGCAGCTTGGGGTCGCCCAGCAGGGCGGATGCCAGCAGCAGACGCTGCTTCATACCGCCGGAATAGGCAGAAAGACGCTTGTCCAACTCGGCGGTCAAGTTTACGGCGGCCGCCACGCGAGCCACCTCAGACGCAACGGATTTCCGCGGGATTTCTTTCAGCGCGGCCATATAGGCAAGAAAACGGTGGCCGGTATAGCTGTCATACAGGCCTTGCTGCTGCGGCATATAGCCAAGAATACGGCGAAAGGCAATACCCGCTGCGGGTTTGCCGCACCAGAGAACCTCCCCGGAATCGGGCGCAAGCGTACCCGTGATAATGTGAATCAGGGTGGATTTCCCCGCGCCGTTGGGTCCCAGCAATCCATAAAGACCTGGTGTAAGGGTGAGTGACACGCCCGACAGCGCCTGCCTTTTCTGAGGCAACACCTTACGAACGGAAAGCCCCTTGCCGGGCAGCAGATAGGTTCTTTTCGGATTTGCAATTTTTAATTCATACATACCAATCCTACCTTGAGCAAAAACGGGTTCTGTTTACAGATTTACATCGGACTGAATGGCAGTGTAAGCACTGCAAGGATCACACACGGGATCATCAGGAAAAACGGGGTGGTTTTCTTCATGGCAATACACTCCTATTAGTAGGGAATAAAACTCTCCAGCAGAATTACCAAAGCGGTTCGTTGATGGAGGATTGAATCATGGTATAGGCGGGGTTGGAATTCGGGTAAGTCCTTCACCGATAAAATACCGGGGCGTCTGTACGCAATGCCATCCACAACTTCCTCCTTCAGATCCACCAGCAGGGAATCACCAATGACAGAGCTTTCTTCACTTTGGAATGTGAATTTTCCACAAGTGTAAACAGAGAGATATGCGGAATATAGGTCTTGCAGATCGATTCGAGTTTAAATGTATACATGGAATTTGTCACGCTTACAATTAGTTCGATAGATTATTCAATCTATCACCAATGGCGTTATCGGCTGTCCTTTAATACCTTTTTCAAAGTCGGATTTGGAAACAACTGCAAACTGATCGAGATAACACATTTCATTAACCAAGCCATACTGATCAGCGTGGACAAGGGGACGTTCAGATATTGCCTGCTGATATAATAGTTTATCACCAAACTCGGCTACAAGCTGATTCATATCAGTTTTAGTTTGAGCATATTCCACCCCGGTCAACTGCCCTGTCTCTATATCGAACAAGCATTCCACTGGTGTGCCACCCTTTTCAATTGTTAAGGCAAATGTTTGATCGTAAAGAGGCAGAATGCCGCGTACAATTTCATCTGCTTTAGTAGGAGGGAAACAAAATGTTAGTTCTTGTCCAGTAAGTAAATTCTGACAAGTAACTTTTTTATCAGCCTGCGTCATCCCACAAAGATAAGGATCGTTTACAATAAAGGATACGTTTACGCCATCAAACGGTTCACATAAGACGTTTTCTTTTGCGGCAGAGGTCAATTCTTTACGTGAATTGATATCATATAAAAACAGTTGTGTTTTTGAATTACTGTTTGTGACATAGACAAGCTGATTAGCAACGGTTGTAATGGCAGAATAGTAAGATGAGGTGGGGTATGTCAGAAGATTCACACGCGAACCATTTTGCAAATCGATTTTTTCGAGCGTAAGCGTAACATTTCCATCCTTGTCCACATGACTGATTTCGGCCAAAATTGCATCATTACAACCATAGGCACGCCCATAGAATGATTCGCCACTTTGCAATTCCAGAATTGTTCGCTTGTTACTTCCATCAAGGGACATTTCCGTCAGTGATGGTGCCTGCTCATCAGATCCGGCTGTTCGAAATATGTAAAGATTATCCTTATAATAAGCTAATGCATAACTAAAATAGTCATCATTCACAGGAAGATATGCGTTGCAGTTAGCCGAACTATGAGTGCAGTTAGGGTTTGAGCATAAAAAGATTTCCTGCTGTGCTTGCATATCAATATAGCAAAGACTGGTACAAGCTGGGTAGATGTTTTGCAATAGATACAGCCCATTTGGTGTTGCAACACGAGATGAAAGAAAATCCCCATAGGCAATATGGCTGATTTCGACCGATAGATTGGCTTCCGGTTCATTGGTGGATGTATTTGACGGTGCATTATTGTGCGGTACGCTGATTGAGCAGGCTGATAACATAACTGAAAGAGCTACGAAAACAGGTACAATCGCTTGAATTTGTGATAGAAAGGTATGCTTCATAAAATACCTCCTTAAATTAAGCAGTCGAGAACTCTCTCTTGTGGAGCGCTCTCGACTGCAGTTTCTTACAACATTGCAACTAATTTATGGAAAACGTTTGATTAGTTATCCCATGTTGATATATCCGAGGAGAAATATACCCGTGCCAAATGGCTATCGCTTGCATAGCTTAGATAGGGACGTGCATTTGCTGCGCTATGATAAGCTAATCTAATATTTTCCAGAGGGTAAGTGAAAGCAGAATCTTTGATATTGCTAGTAGAGTTCCATGGATACAAAAAAGCATCATAGGTTTTCGTGTTTTGATTGATTGCCAAATTTGTAGAAGAAGCAAATTGAATGACATATCCGGAATAATTTCCAACGGTGACATAAATCGCATTAAACTTTTGATCTGTACCCGGATTCGTGGTATTCCACAAAGTCAGCTTCTTCTTGTAAGGATCAGCATCTCCGATTCGGGTGACGTTTAACCAATTGTTCTTTGAAGTTGCAAAAAAGTTGGGTCGATATGAAATGTTGTACCAGTCTGCAAAGGTGGGCAATGCCATTGCCACCATCATTGCGAGGGCAAGCAGGAACATGGGAATGCGTTTCTTCATGCTTGACATTTTGTAATCCTCCAATCTAATGGATTTAATAGGGTTGATATTCGGACAATTACAAGCGCCTGTGCACCGATGCTTACATACACGTAGAAACTTTAATCGAGAAAGACTGTGCTTTGATTTGCCATAACCATACCATTGAGAATGAAAAAAATCAACGGAAGTGTCATACAAGACGGATTTTTTGCTATGAAAACGGCAAAAGGGTTACAAACCGCCAAAACGATTTTATCTGCGAGGTTGACAGTCCCTGCGTGGAGACGCCCATTGGCCTTTCGAAGTTAAGCAAAGCGTCTAACGAAATACCAAATAACTCAGCAATACGAATCAGTACATCGGTGGGAACGGGGTGGGCATCGCTTTCATAGCCACTGACAGTCGATACAGATTTGTTAAGCCGTTCAGCCAGATATGCCTGCGTCCAATTACGACTTTGACGCAATTCCTTGATTTTGGCTCCAAGATAGCGCTCCATAGAATATTCCCCCTTACATATATAGTCTACCGTTTGCAATTTCTATATTGTCGTAGTATTATTTTGTTGAAATACGATATTGCAGAAATTACATTGACTATCTCAGGGGGATACGCTATGTTGGAAGAAACAAACAAGCTCTGGAAATTAGCCGACAGGAGAACAGGTATGAACATTTTAATTTGTGATGATGAACGATTCGCCGCAGAAAAAATCGCCGAACTGGTAAGCCGTTCCGCTGTACAGCACCATCTGGCAGTGTCTGTTGTAAAATATACCGACGTTGAAAAGTGTCTGGCAAGTCCGTTAAATCGGTGCGATATAGCCTTTTTTGATATTGATATGAAGCCCTATAACGGTATAGATCTGGCCAGAAAATTACATAACGAAAATCCGAATGCAATCATCATCTTTGTCACAAATTATATTGAGTATGCACCGGCAGGGTATGAGGTAAACGCGTTCCGGTATCTGCTAAAGCCGGAGATAGATAAGAATTTCGAACGAATCTTTGAGGATGCACTGGAAGCATACAAAAAAAATCACCAGATTGTATCGTTTTCTATTGATGCCGAGCATATTGAAGTGCCGGTACATAACATTTTATATTTTGAGTCCGAACAGCGTATTATGCAGATGCATTTGCTCCAAAGTGACCGAGCTTGTCACAGATTCTATGCGAGTATGACGCAAATGGCTGCGGAACTGGAGCCTATGGGATTCTTGCGGATTCAAAAAAGCTATCTTGTCAACATGGAGTATATAGAATCGCTTAAATACGGCGAGACAAGACTAAAGGGTGGCATTGTTCTGAAGTCGAGCGAAAAGAACCATTCCGAAATCAAGCAGCGGTATTCTTTGTGGAGGGCCAAAAACAGATGGAATATTGTTTGAGCTTACTTTATGTGGCAATAGACGAATTAGGATTGATCTGGTGCATGGATGCATTTATGGAGCGCCGGTATAAGGATTGGAAGTTTTGGGTAACTTTTACAATTAGCATGGCTTTTTCCTTCTATTTGTTTAATTTTATTGTCAGTGGTATTACGGTTTTGCATATTTTAATTGCTTATGCTATGTTTTTTATCTGGTCCTATTTATTCTTTAAGGTTACAAGTATTACACTTCTAGTGTTGGTGGTACTGCTGTATAGTGTTATTTCCTATTTCATCTCGTTTGTGGTGATGGGAACAACATCCTATCTGCTTGAAACTAGTATACAAACCCTACGACAGACGTATTTTCCCTTTATTGCGAGTAGTATCATAAACTACTTGCTGTTACTGTTGATTTGCTCTATTGTCAAAAAAATTCATCCGTTTAAACGTGCAAGCCAGATACGCTGGTCACTTCTATTTCTTACATTTTTGTTCCCACTGGCCAGTTTCGTTGTTCTTCTTACATTGATTTTTACGAGCCTGAATTTTCCTAATAACAGTAGTGCTTTTCTTCTTTGCGGCATTTTTCTTGTAGTTGCAAATATCGCTGTATTCTTACTGCTTGATTGGGTAGATAGCAGCGATGAGGCAATTAAGCAGAAACTCGCTTTGGAACAGACCGTTCAATTGCAGGCGCAAAATATGTCGGCTCTGGGAAAAGCGTATTCAGAACAACGAAAAATCACACACGATTTTAATTCTCAGCTTGAAACGATTGGATGCCTATTGAAAAATGGCGACAGCAAAGATGCCATAGAGTTTGTTACGGCACTTCAAGCAAAGCAAACCACGCGTTCTCTGCTTGTAAACACGCACCATCCTATCGTGGACGCTTTACTGAACCAGAAAGCGTACATTGCCAAAGACAAAAACATTCAAATTCATTTCGAGGTAAATGATTTATCCAATCTGCAACTGGATTCGGTTGATATTACTACGATATTGGGAAATCTTCTTGACAATGCGATTGAGGCCTGCGTAATTTATGGAGAGAATAGTCAGATTCAGGTAAAAGTACTATTTGGAAATACATTGTTCTTTGCGATACGTAATACCTGCAAGCCGGTCAAGATTATAGGAGAGTATATCCCGACAACAAAGCCAAACGCACAATTACATGGATTTGGTTTGGAAAATGTAAAAACTCTTTTACACAAGTATAACGGGGAATATGCAATGGAATATGATGAGGGGTGGTTTACTTTTACGGGAGAAATTGATAATTACCCGATTTTATGACATAAAAACACTTTTTCATTACAAATCCCGTGCGGTTTTTCCGTTTGTAAACTATAATCAACTCAAACAAGCAGGAGTCATCAAATGGAAACAATTGCGAAGAAAGTTGTCCAAAATTGGGCAGCAAAGGGATACATTTCTGATGACGAAGTAGAAGTGTGCCTCTACAACCTTTTTCGTCACACATTCACCGTTGCAGTTCTTTGCGTTCTCACTGTTGTAGGCGCTCTTTTGAGCGAATGGAGTAACACAATCGTTTTGATTCTAAGTATTCTGTTTCTCCGCACATACACAAATGGCTATCATTGTAAAAGCTGCGTTGCTTGCATTTTCCTTAGTCTGGCAGTAACACTGTTATCTTTGCATATTGTTTCCCTTTTGAATTTTATCACCGCTTTGATTCTGATGTTCGTTGGCTCCAGTATAATTCTTGCGATTGCCCCTACAAATAGTCCGCAGATGCATCTTACAGAAGCCGAAATGACTGCTATGCGTAAACACGTTCGCATACGTTTATTGATTTTAACGGTTTCATTTTTACTGTTTGTGTTTGTCAATATGGAAAAGGCGTACTGCATAGCTGTGGCAGTGGCTGTTGTGGCTATTTCATTGCTCACAGTACGGTGTAAATCACAATAAATTTAGGAGGCCGCATATGGAAAAACGTAAGGAAACCACACAGAAAATGGAAGCTGTTACCAAAAAACTAATTCGACATTCTTTCTTGGAGAGCGTTGAAAAATGGCCGCCGGAATGTATAGGCTTCTTCTATCAGCCGCACCGCCCGGAGAAAGCCTTGTCCAAAACGCAGGAGCATAAATAGTAGAAAGACTCCTGAGTGAGATAAAATTGCAAGCCCGTCGCATCTCAAAATGCGGCGGGCTTTTTTGTGTGTTCGGTTGGGCAACAACTGGCGAAAGGATGCTACGCGCTTAGCAGTAGGAAGCGCTAGCCGAAGGCAAGGGCATCCATCGTGAGGTGGCATCAGAATGCCAGCAGAAAATGCTGACGGGCAAACACATGAACCAACAAGCAGAAATTCATATATTTATAAATTATAGTGATCTAGATAAAATTCGAACGGATTTAAAGTTTAACTCCGCAAAAGTTGCGGGGTATTTGCGATATTATAAGTGCAAAGCAAATTCGGAAGGAATTTCAAAGATGACATCTAACGAGCGACAAAAGAAAAGAATTCGCTTGTTAGATAAGCGCCGGAAAGATACGATGGAGCATCTTTCAATAGAATTCCATGTTTCAACAGATACTATCAGTAGGGACATAGCAACATTAAACGAGGACTATCCAATAAAAATAGCCCGGGGCCGAAATGGAGGCCTTTCCCTACCAGACGGATACCACTTGTTCAAGAAAATGTACATGACTCCTGTTCAGGCACTCGCATTACATAGAGCGTTGCTGTATGTCCCTGATGAAATCAAGAAAATCCTTGAGACAATTTTGACCGATTTTGCTTGGTAGTCAATTATGATTACCCAGCACCTTGACAACTGAATACCCAGCATAACAGGTCCGTTCCTTTTCCGGCAGACCCGATGGGCGGTTTGGCAAAACCATATGTTGCCAAGGAAAAGGCTATAATGATACACCTGCAGCCTCCCGCGTCAGAGGGGGTGACCGAGCCGGAATTGTAAGCAGTAAGATTCCGGCAGAGTCAGCGAACGGCCGCCGCCAACGGTCTGCCTGTTATGTTCCCGGTGTCAGGGGTGCGGGCGGCAAATGTGGCACACTTACTTAACTATCTACTTTTGCCGTTTAGGGCAAATCGTGGGCAGCAGGAACCCAAGCGCCTGCTGCCCATCATTTTGCTTTAAACGAGATGGAAAACAGGGGTGTAAACCAATGCAAACTTATCCGACAGGCTATACGGAATCCCACCGCATGGCCGAGAAAATTTTCCGGGAGATCTTACTCCGGCACGGCATGGCGGTGCGCGAGGAACAAATTGCACTCTGCCACGAAATTCTGGATACCCTATATAATAAGGAAATTTCCTTGTGCGAGGCCGGTGTCGGCATCGGCAAGACGTTGGCCTATCTTGTAGCCTGTATCCTGTGGCAGACGAACCGGCCTGACAGGCTCAAGCTGCCTGTTGTTATCTCAACTTCCAGCGTGGTCCTGCAGGACGCTATTATTAACGACTATTTGCCAAATTTATCTGCAATTTTGCTGGAAGAAGGAATTATCCAAGCACCGCTTACAGCGGTTATCCGCAAGGGAAAAGAACGCTTTGTCTGCGATGCTCGGCTTATAGAACGCGAATCACAAATTCCCACCACCAGAAACCGTCAGAGGAACAGCCTGCGCATGGCTGAGCAACTTCTGGATATGGACCACCTCCCGGAGCTTTCCCGCTTTGATCGCAGCCGTATCTGTGTGCCGCAGTCCTGCCCGCGAAACTGTGTTTTACAGGAGGATTGCCGCTACCAACAATATCTGCGGGATTCTATGAAACCCGATATTCAGATTTGCAACCACAATTATTTGCTGGCAGATGCAGCACACCGCCAGCAGGACAGACCGTTATTATTGCGCAGTTATCAGGCGCTGGTCGTGGACGAGGCGCACAAGCTGCCGGACGCGGCCCGCCAGATGTACACGGAATCCTTGTCAGAACGCGAAATGCAAGAGCTTTGCACACTTCTGCGGCAAGCGCACTATTCTCACATTGCCCAGAACTTGCGCACGGCGTTCCGGACACTGGTTTTAGCCTGTCAGCATAGCCGGACTTGGAAAGAAAAAACCGTCTGCAGTCCTTTTGGGCTTACTCCGTTTCGCAGCAAGGCATTGGCCGATTGTATTGCACAGCTACAATTTGCAGGCTGCCGGGCAGATATGCCTCGGCACTTGCGGAACCGGCTGGGAGAGGCGGAAAGCACACTGCGTCTTTTTCTCTTGGAGGTTCCCACACGCATTCTCTACATCGAAACCGATATGCAAGGTCAGCTGACATGTTGTGCGGCCAGCAATCGTGTGCCACAGCTTTTGCGCAGTGCGCTTTGGAACACCGGCGAACCGGCTATTTTAACCTCCGGCACGCTGGCCGCAGCGGGAAACTTTGACCACACTGAGCAGCTTTTAGGCCTTGCAGCGTACAAACCGCTGCGCCATTTCAGCGCGGACTCTCCGTTTAATTACAAGAAAAAATGTCTGTTATACCTCCCACAGCGCCGCAAGGAACGCACGGATAACCGGCAGCTTGCAGATGAAATTGTTCGGCTTGTCCATGCCTGCTGCGGCCATGCGCTGGTGTTGTTCACGTCCTATCGCCAGATGGCAGAGGTAAAAGCCATGACAGACGGGCGTTGGCCGTACCCTACCTTTCAGGCATGGCGCAACGGCGGCAGGGTGATTCAGCAGTTCAAAGAATCCGGCAATGGCGTTCTGTTCGCGGCCGGTTCCTGCTGGGAGGGTATCGACTTTCCCGGCAATATGGTGTCACTGCTGATTATCGCAAAGCTGCCGTTCCCGATTTCCGACCCAGTCAGCGACTATGAGCGCCAGCAGTACCCGAACCTGCGCGACTACATAAACGTCGAAATCATCCCCGAAATGCAAAAGAAACTGCGGCAGGGTTTTGGCCGTGCCATCCGCACCGAGCAGGATTCCTGCGTAGTGGCAATTCTGGACGAACGTGCGGGCATCGGCGGCAAGTACCATGACGCCGCGCTGGCAGCGCTGCCGTCCTGCCCGACCACCGAGAAAATTGAAGATGTGCAGCAATTCATCCGGGAGCAGAAGCGCCCGGATTACTTTTTGTGAAAAGAGGAACCTGAGATGTACCTTATGCGAAACCACGATGTTTGGATTTATGTGCGCTGCGCCAACAGCGATCCGCGCATTGCCTTTGACCGGCTGTATGACCTTATCGACGAAGCCGCCGGACACGGTTTTCTTGTGCGCGGCACATCTTTTGACCATTGCAGCGGAAACACCTTGAAAGACCGCATCGGTCTGCGCACCATGCTGGACGCCGTGGAGAACAATCTGGTCGAGGCCGTGATTGTCCGTGACTTGGAGCAAATCAGCCGCAACAGTTATCTGCTGGTAGGTGTTATCGAGATTTTCCGCAGGCGGGATGTCTATCTGATTACCACCGAATGTGACTTAAACGCAGAACTCATCAACTGCGGGCTGGAACGCTTTGCCGGAGATAGGTTCACAAGAGCCTCATTCGGTAAGCCGCGCTTTGATGTGCATTTGCCCCTGATGGATCAATTCTGAGGTGCAGCCATGACAGAATACAAAGTCTGGGCCTACGCCCGCAGTGCCGCACCGAACCTGCCCGCATTGGAAGAACAGCTTGCAGAAGTCATGCGCGAGGCCGACCGGCGCGGCTATAGCATTGTCAACTCCTGCATGGAGCAAAAGTACGGCACTGAATTCTGGCGACCCGCCCTGTTCGCCATGCTCACCGCCGTGCAGCAGGGGCGCGTCAATGCCGTCATGGTGCAGAGCCTTGACCGGTTGAGTCACGACATTACAACCTTGTACCGCATCCTGCGCTTTCTGCAAAATTACGGTGCAGTACTGATTACGACCGAAACCAATCTGCAATATGAACTCTATCTGACAGGGTTGGATGCACGCTTGCTGCGCCACCACAACCGAAAACCTATTTACTATGTGGAGTGTGAAGAACGATGAAAGAACCTGTGCAAATGCCGCCGCAGGCGTCCGCCTGCGAAATTGAGAAAATCACCCTGCCGCAGATTGTCAGCATCAAACAGGCCAGCGAGATTATGAACCTGCCGCCGTACTATCTGCGGCGTGTCTGCCGCGAAAACCCGGATTTGGCATTTCAGTCCGGTGTTAAGTGGTATATTAACCTTGGTAAACTGGCGGCCTACTACAACAATAAAACGGAGCAATCTGAATAATGGCATCGGCAAAACTTATGATACCCAAACGCAACGCCCCCTATTATGTACTGACCGCTAATGTGACTGTACATGGAAAAAGGGTGCGGCGATATGGGCGCTTTGACTTTGACCCCACTGTACTGAAAACCCACCGCCAGCGTGAAAACGCTGCCATTGAAGCCGCACTTGTTTTTGAACGCGCAGAGCAACAGAAAGCCGACGATGAAAAAGATGGCAAAAACACGCCCTTCCGAGATGTAGCAAGAGCATACATTGATTCCAAAAAATCGATGCTCGACCCCTCCGTTCGTCTGGAGGGCGACTACGAACAGCATAAGAATAAAGCCAACACCACAGCAGGTAAGGAAACCATGCTGCGGCGAATCTGTGAAATCAGCCCGACATTTGCAGAAATGCCTATTTCAAAGGTAAATAAGCGCGAATGCGAGAAGTTTCTGGATCTGCTGGGTGAGGCCGATGTGCGCAGCGTGAAAGGGTATGCGGTGCTGAAACCCAACGCAAAGCAATATAAGAAACTGTCCTGTCCCCAAATTACAGCACAATGTTCCATACAGACAAAATCTGTAGAGCGAGTGTTCCGCGGAGAGCGTACCACACTAAAAACAGCACAGGAAATTGCAGCAGCTCTCAAATGTAAGCCCGAAAAGCTGTTTCATATTGAACTGGATCACCGCCCTATTGCACGAAAAACCATCAAGGAGTATGCCATCTTTCTGCGGCTCGTAATGCAATATGCCGAACGCGAGTACGGCATAGACAACGATACCCAAACACTCGCGGTTAAAGGTACGCGCAGCCGACCGGTTGACTGCCTGCATCCTGAGGAAGTAGAGGCACTTTTTAAGGTGCTGCCGCGCTGTTCCACGCTGGAGCAAGTCATCGTCATGGGGCTGCTGAATACCGGAATGCGGCGCGGCGAGTTAGCCGGGCTGACATGGGAAGATATTGACTTCGACCACTGCACCGTCCATGTGGACAAGTCACTGCTCATAGTGAACAAAGGCTACCACCTAACGACCACGAAAGAGGACAATGTCCGTGACATTGATGTAGCGCCCGAATTTATGGAATATCTGAAAACCTACCGGGACCAATGGCTTGCACAAAGGCACCGTATGGGCAGTGCTTGGCAGACCTGCATGGATGGCAAATGGGAATTGTACCGGGAATCCCTGCAAAAGCTGCGCGGGGAAAATTTTATCGTTATCAATGATTTCGGCTGGCCCATCAGCCCCGACCACTATGGCAAAATTGTTGACCGCGTGGCCGAGAAAGCGGGCATCCGCAAAATCCACCCGCATATGTTTCGCCACACCTTTGTCAGTATCCTGCTCTCCAACCCGGATATCGGTGTCGCTACAGTGGCGGCTGAGGCGGGTCATGCCCAACCCAGCACGACACTGGCAATTTATACGCAGGTTTACCACAAGCGGCAGGACTCCATCCGAAACCAAATGAGCGAGACTCTCTACAAGAACAAAAATCCAGAAAGATGAAAAGAGACATGCAAACCTTACGATTGCACGTCTCTTTTTGGTGGGCCAGGCAGGAGTTGAACCCGCGACCAGTCCGTTATGAGCGGACAGCTCTAACCAATTGAGCTACTGGCCCTTATGAAGCATCTGCGGGTAGATAAAACCACCCGTAGATGAATTGTAGATGAAAACGGTAAAAAAGTCAAGAAGAACACAAAACATAACGGATTATCGTTAAACTGCAAGCGTGAAAATCCTAACATCCAATGTTTATGAGCCGCCGGCTTTAACCGTTAAGCTAATGGCCCGCACAGATGTACTATATAGTATACCAGAAATTATCCGGTTTGCCAAGGGTATGCGGGTCGAAATATAAGATTTTTTTCAGGCCGGTGTCCTATCGGACGGGCAGGCGTCCTGCAGGTCGCTGCGGCAGCGCCAGACTGCCAGCAGAATGAAGACAAAGCAGATGATCCAAGTCGTTGGCTCACAGAAGCAGACAGCGCGGTAGCCCCAGACCGGCACCAGCCAGACTGCAAAGATCACCTTGCCGATCAGCTCCAGCGCGCTGGCCAGCAGCGGCTCGACCGTGTGGCGGATGCCCTGCAGCATATTGCGCAGGATCACCAGTACGGCCATAGGCGGGATGATCGGTACGCTGATTTTGAGATACAGCATCGCGTTGGAGATGATGCGCGCATCGCTGCTGCCTGTGATAAGGCGCAGCACCGGCTCGCCCAGCAGGAAGGTAAACGCCAGAACAAAAAGCCACCAGACAAAATAGATCTTCAGCGCTGCGCGGACGCTCTGACCAATGCGGCTGCGGCGGCCTGCGCCGAGGTTCTGGCTGCTGAAGGTTGCCACGCCGATGCCAAGCGCACCGCCCGGGATAAAGTACATCTCTGCCATGCGGCGGGCCGCCGTTTGGGCCGTGATATAGACACTGCCCAGCGCGTTAATGCTGCTTTGCAGCGCCACGCTGCCCAGATTGTAGATCGCACTCATCAGGCCCATGCTCATGCCGGCCCAGAACATATTCATGACCGCGCGGCGGGTAGACTTTTTGAAATGCGCGGGGGCGAAGTGCAGCTCCGGATAGCTGCGGACCAGATACACCGCGCCCAGCACGGCGCTGATGCCCTGCGCCAGCACCGTGGCTACAGCGGCACCGCGCACGCCCATGCCCAGCGGGCCCATAAAGGCGGCGTCCAGACCGACATTCAGCACACTGCTGAACAGGAGAAACAAAAGCGGTGTAACACTGTTGCCCACAGCGCGCAGCAGGGCGGCCTCCATATTGTACAGCATTGTCAGCGGAATGCCCAGCAGAATAACGGTCAGGTAGGCAGCTGCGCCGTCCCACACCTCGGCAGGGACCTGCAGCGCGTGCAGCAGCGCACCGCGTCCCAGCAGCGACACTGTGGTCAGCACCAGCGACACCGCCGCCGAGAGGGTGACCATCCAGCCAACGGCGCGGCGGATGCCCTCCTGCTCCCCTGCCCCAAAGCAGCGGCTGACCGTCAGTGCCAGACCGTTGTTCATGCCGAAGGCAAAGTTCATGATCAGCCCGTACAGTGCGGCGGTAGCGCCGATCTCCGCCAGAGCGGCGGAGCCGAGCAGATGCCCCGCCAAAGCGGTATCGGTCAGGTTGTAGACCTGCTGCAGCAGGTTCGAGCAGAAAAGCGGCAGCGAGAACTGCAGCACCAGTCGGAACGGGTCGCCCCGGGTCATATCCAGCACGCGGCTTTTGTGTGCGGTGGTCATAGGGGTGTACATCTCCTTCATGGGACTTATAGAGGCCGATGCCCGGCACCGGCCTGCGGCAAGGAAATTATTCCTTTACAATATTCTTCACCCAGATGCCCTTTTTCACCAGCACAAAACCGATGGCGCATTTGACGATGTCCATACCGTTGACGAGCAGATAGATCGCAACGATATTCAGCCCGGTAAAGCGGGACAGGCCGTAGGCCAGAGGGACCGAGACCGCCCAGGTAAAGCAGCTGTCAAACAGGAAGGTGATAAAGGTCTTGCCGCCGGACCGCAGCGTAAAATACGCGCAGTTGGAAAAGCCGTACAGCGGCATGCAGAGCGCCGCCATGCAGATCAGCTCGGTCGCCAGCAGGCGGATGGATTCCTCGGTATTATAAATACGCGGGATATAGGGCGAGCAGAGTGCCAGCAGCGCACCCATAATAACGCAGCTGGTAAGGCTCAGGGTGATCATGCGCCAGGCCGTGCGGCGCGCCCCGGTCAGCCGGTCGGCACCCAGCTCCTGCCCGACAACGATGGCCGTGGCGTTGCCCAGCGAGAGGAACACCTCATTGAAGATCTGGGCGATGGTGTTGCAGATGTTCAGTGCGGCCACCGCCTGAATGCCGCGCACCGAGTAGCACTGCAGCAGCACAGCCTGCCCGGCACCCCACATCAGCTCGTTGGCCAGCAGCGGCGTGGAGCGGATCAGAATGTCCCGCACCAGCGCGCCGGGGATCGCAAAGCTGCTGTAGATGCCCCGCAGGAAGGGGTAGCGGTCGCTGCTGCGGTGGGCACCCACCACCACGATGGCCAGCTCCACAAAGCGGGACAGCACCGTGGCAATGGCAGCGCCGGCCACGCCCATGCGCGGGAACGGCCCTATGCCGAAGATGAGCAGCGCATTGAAGATAAAGTTCACGACCATGGCCAGCATACTGGCCTTCATGGGCAGCACGGTCTGGCCGCTTTCACGCAGGGTGCCCGCATAGCACTGGGTCAGGCCGAAGGGCACAAGCCCGACGAGCATAATGCGCAGATACCCCTCGGCATATTGCAGGGTCGCAGCGGCGTCTGCCGGGGAGGTATCCGCCGCAATATAGGCCCCGATGAGTGAAGGCCCTGCGGCGAGAAACAGCCCGATGGCTGCCGCTGTGATGGCAAGCGCCACCAGCAGCTTGAACCGGAAGGTGTGGCGCACGCCCTCCATATCTCCGCGGCCGTAGAACTGCGCGCCGAAGATGCCTGCGCCTGCAGTGCTGCCCCAGACTGCCAGATTGTAGACGAACAACAGCTGGCCTACCACGGCAACGCCGCTCATAGGCAGCGTGCCGACCTGCCCGACCATGACATTGTCGAGCAGGGATACTACATTTGTCAGGGTGTTCTGTACGATGATCGGCAGAACGACCACCAGCACATGCCGGTAAAATGCGCGGTCGCCGATCAGACATTCCCGCAGCGTCAGCTTTTCCGTTTTTTCCATACCTTCTCCTTTTTTTGCCGTGTACGGTCTATTATACGGTTCGGCGCGCAGGCTGTCAATCGGAACTTTTCACATAAAAAGCCGAGACCCCATCATCGGGTCTCGGCGTTGTGTCATGCTGCGGCGGTTTCCGGGGTGGCGGTGCCGTTCAGGGCGGCAAGGCGGCGCTCAACCTCGCTGTCAAGGTATTCCTTGGTCGCGCCTTCGCCATCGTGTGCTGTTTCATACTCCTGCTCAATCTCATTCTCCAGCTGCGCCCGGATATAGCTGTCTCGGTCAGCCTCGGTGGAGAAGGCGCTGCCGTCATAGTAATACTCCTTCTCGACACGCCCGGCCAGCTGGGCAGCGGTCAGTCCCACCGGGAAGGCAGCGTTGCAGTCCAGAGTGTACCGCGTTCCCTCCTGCAGATCATCACACGAGCTGAAGTAGTAGGTCGTAAAGCCCAGCCCGTTCGCATCGGCGGCCTGCATCACTGCCTGGCAGTCTGCGGCAAATGCCTCGTCACTGTCATACTCTGGCGTAAAGCTGAGGTACAGCGCACATTCATCGCCGGCCTGCAGCGCGTAGCTGTCGCTTGCCGTATGGCTGATCCAGACATTTACATGCGCATTGGCAACGCGGGATTTCAGCGCCGGGTCCCCGGTCAGGGCGTTATAGATGCCGGCGACCTTTTCGGACTCGATGCGGCTGGCCGCATGCTCCCGCTCGGGGCCCCACAGATGCCACACCGTGGGCAGGACGGCCGCCGTACCCACTATGCAGAGGATAAAGGCACAGCCGAGCATCGACAGCCAGTCAAACCGCACCTTCGCATCGGGCTTACTGCTGTAGAACAGCAGCTCGATGCCCAGCACGATGAGGATTGCAGGCGAAAACTTTAAGATCCAAAGCAGGTCAAGGCTGGGCATTAGCTGGTAGAGCATCAGCAGAACGCCTGCCAGAATCAGCACCAGCGCAAACGCCAGCGTTCCCACGCGGCGTGTCTTTTTCGGGGTTGTTTTTTCGTCCATGATTTTACCTCATTCTAATTATATTGAGCGGTAGGGGCCGGGCATGCCCGGCCCGCGCGTGTGTGGCGGGCACAGCGGCGGTGGGTCAGCAGCGGGCGGGACATGTCCCGCCCCTACCCTGCGGCAAAAGGCAGACGAGCGGCGTCCGTAAGGCCTCCCCTCATCCGGCGCTGCGGCGCCACCTTCCCCCAAGGGGGAAGGCTTAGCGTTATTCATGCGGATACGGCGGCAGCTCGTCATCGCTGTGCTTCGTTTCGGGGTGCAGGCCCAGCAGCTTGAGGCCCGCGAAAATCAGCAGTGCCGCAATGACAACATTCGGTATGCCGGTGATGATGTCGTAGGCGTAGCCGTTGCCCACAAGATTGCACAGCAGCGTATAGAGCCAGTTTGAGATGAATGTCTCATACAGTGCCCAGACGCCGATGCCGACCAGACCCCAGCCGATCAGCTTGTTGTGCTGGGGGAGCAGCTTTTTGATTTCCTCATAATTGCCCAGAACCAGCAGGGAATCCTCCTTCGGCTCACCGGCCGCCATGTGGCGGATGAGGTCATAGGTGTCAAAAAAGCTGTACATCCAGATAACAAGGCAGAGGAACAGCAGCGGCTGAATGACGGTGGCCGCCATCATGCAGAGTATCAGCATCATCGCAATCGAGAGGCCGCGCTGCATATAGCCGTAGTACATCTGCCCCGCACCGGGGATGCAGGCGAAGATAAAGGTCAGGAATCCATTCTTTTTCATAGGTCATTCTCCCTTGGCGGTGCTGCCGCCGATGGTTTGTGCTCTGATTTGGTCAAGGCCGTTTTCAGCGGTCAGGGTAAAGCTTTTAAAGGTATCGTCGAGGCTCTTGTAAAAGCCGTTGACAGCGGTGCTGAATTTGGTGCCGAACCGCTCATGCGGGGTGGTGGGCTGCTGGGCGGTCAGGGCGGAGACATCCGGCAGGCCGAATGTGCTGACCGCGCCCCACAGCACGAAGCCCAGCACCACCGCCGCAGCGGCCGACACATACCGGTTTGTCATGATACGGAAGCTGCGCAGCCGCATCAGGTTCTGCACCTGAGGGATCAGGTCGCGCATGGGCTGTTTCATGGCCTCGGGCGCGGCCTCGATCAGCGCCGTGTAGCGCAGCAGGCAGTAGTCGCAGAAGCTCAGATGCTCGGCGGCCTCCAGCGCGCCAAGGTCATCGAGCGTGCCGTCCTTCAGCGCGTACAGGCCCGCATAGGTCAGGTGGCCCTCGGCGTCAAACAGCTTTTCATTATCAAAATACAGGCTCATTCCCTCTGCCTCCTTTCAAGTATCTGCTGGCGAAGCAGCAGCTTTGCACGCCAAAGCTGGCTGTTGACGGTTGCGGGCGGGCGGCCCACAAGCCTTGCGATCTCAGCGCTCTCTTTGTGCTCCAAAAAGTACAGGACGGCGATTTTTCCGTAGGGCTCGCGCAGGGTGCGCACAAGCTGCTCCAGCTCTGCGGCACCGGCGCGCGCCAGCACACTTTCCGCCGGGTCATCGGCATCGCTGCCGGGGGCGCCGCGCGGCTCCGGCATGGCATCGTCACCCGGGGCCTCCACCCGGCGCACCCATGCGCTTTTCAGGTGGTCCTTGCATTTGTTGGCCGCCACCCGCACAAGCCACTGCTTGTAATACTGCGGCTCGCACCGGTCTATGGCCGAGAACGCCGAAAGAAAGGTGTCCTGGGTCAGATCCTCAGCGGTGTGGGGGTCATGAACAAACTGCAGGCAGACTGTGTAGATCAGTCTTTGGTACTGCTGCATCAGCCCGGTAAATTCCTCATTTGTCAGCGCCCACACCTCCCTTGCTTTGTCCTTCTGTATACTAAAACGAATTCCCCGGCGCCGGTATTGCAAGCGCGGGGGAATTTTTCAAAAATTTTTTCTGCTTTGGCTTTTCCCGAGGGGCTGCGCCCGCAGGCGCGTGTCGAAGCGCAACCGCCGTAGGCGGCTCTTAGCGCGGAGACTGAAGCTGTCTGCGAAGCAGACTGATGAGGGGCAAGCGTACCGTTATCGCCCCTTTACCGGGCAGCCCCCGTAAGACCGCCCCTCATCCGGCCTGCGGCCACCTTCCCCCCTTGGGGGAAGGCTTTACAGGTCGATATCCAGCTCCACCGGGCAGTGGTCGCTGCCCATCACATCCATCAGGATCGCAGCGGTCTGGATTTTTTCGGCAATGCGGTCGCTGACCAGAAAATAGTCGATACGCCAGCCCGCGTTGCGCTCCCGCGCGCGGAACCGCATGCTCCACCAGCTATACATGCCTGTGGCATCGGGGTGCAGGCGGCGGAAGGAATCGGTAAAGCCTGCCGCCAGCAGCTCGTCCAGCTTGCCGCGCTCCTGATCGCTGAAGCCCGCCGCGCCGCGGTTGGGGCCGGGATTCTTCAGGTCGATGTCCTCATGCGCCACATTCAGATCTCCGCAAAGAATGACCGGCTTTTCGGCGTCAAGCCTCTGCAGGTAGCGGCGCAGGTCATCCTCCCACTGCATACGGTAGTCGATGCGCGCCAGCTCGTTCTGCGCGTTGGGAACATAGAGGTTGACGAGGTAGAAATCCGGGTATTCCAGTGTGATGGCGCGGCCCTCATGGTTATGGACATCCTCGTCCAGACCGTACCGCACGCTGAGCGCCGGTGTTTTGGCCCAGACAGCCGTGCCGGAGTAGCCCTTTTTATCGGCGCTGTAGATGTACTCGGTGTAGCCCTCCGGCGCAAAGTCGGCCTGCCCGGGCTGCATTTTCGTTTCCTGAATGCAGAAAAAGTCCGCGTCCAGCGTGCGGAACACATCCTCAAAGCCTTTTTTAAGGCAGGCGCGCAGACCGTTGACATTCCAGCTGATGAATTTCATTGATAAACTCCTTTTTAAGCCTCCCCCGTCAAAGGGTGGCTTTATTTGCTATACCTTTTTCACTGCGCTCTTTTGCCATGCACCGCTGGCAAAGCGGATCACAAAGCAGGTCACACGGCAGATCCAGTCCACGACCATGGCCAGCCAGACACCGACCGCGCCCATGCCCATATGGACACAGAGGACCCAGCTCAGGCCCATGCGCCAGACGATCATCGAGAGGATCGAGGTGAGCATCGTGAACCGCACATCGTTGGCGGCGCGCAGGGCGTTGGGCAGCACAAAGCCGGCCGGCCACAGCAAAATCGCCACACCGTTATGAATCATGACCAGCGTCCAAGACAGGGCGCGCGTCTCCGGCGAGAGGGTGTACATGCCCAAAATCCGGTTCAGGAAGAACAGCACCAGCAGATTCGCGGTGCCCTGCGCGATATAATCCCACAAAAGCAGCTTTTTTGTATAATGCTTCGTCTGCTCAAAGTCCTGTGCGCCGACACAGCGCCCCACGACCGTGATCATGGCAAGGCCCATTGCGTTGCCGACGATGCAGCCGACAGCATCGAGATTGTTGGCCACCGCATTGGCCGAGATATGCACCGTGCCGAACAGTGAGATCATCGAGACGACCAGCACCCGGCCAAGCTGGAACAGGCTGTTCTCAAACGCTGAGGGGATGCCGATGTAGAGAATGCCCTTGACGGTGCGCCCCTCCAGCCGGGTAACCGTGCGCGGCGTAATGCGCAGCGCGTAGTCCCGCCGGGCGGCCAGTGACAGAATGATGACCGCCCCCACCGCGCGGGAGACCAGCGTGGGCACGGCAACGCCCGCAACGCCCATGCGCAGCACAAAGACGCAGAGCGCATTGCCGCAGAAGTTGATGGCGTTGACAAGGACCGAGACCTTCATCGACACCGCGCTGTTGCCGGTGGAGCGGAAAATCGCCGCGCCCGCGTTGTAGAGCGCCAGAAACGGAAACGACAGCGCCGTGATCGTAAAGTAGGTCAGGCACGCCTGCATGACATCCTCGCTGATCGTGCCGAAGAAGAGCCGCAGCTGTGCCGTGCGGGTCACAAGGCAGAACACCGCCACCGTCATGCCGAGAATACCGCTGAGCCCCACCAGCTGCCCGGCGCTGCGGGCGGCCTCCTCAGGCCGCTTGGCGCCCAGATGCTGGCTGGTCACGACCGCGCCGCCGGTTGCCAGCGCACCGAACACTGTGATGATAAGCTGATTGATCATATCCACCAGCGACACGCCGGAGATTGCCGCCTCCCCCACCGAGGAGACCATGACGGTATCGGCCATGCCCACCAGAACACCGAGCGCCTGCTCGATGATAAGCGGCCAGAGCAGCGCCAGCAGCTGTTGGTTTGTAAACAGTCGTTCTTTTTTCACCCCATAGTACATCTCACTTTCCCAGTATGAGTATAGCACAAAAAAATCCCCCGCGCAATGCGCGGGGGGCAGAGTTTACTCGTACCGCAGGGCCTCGATGGGATCAAGCTTTGCGGCCTTGTTGGCGGGATAGTAGCCGAAGAATACGCCGATGGCCATGCTGAAGCCGACTGCTACCACGATGGCGGTCAGGCTTGGGCGGGCGGCATAGCCCACGGCCTTGCTCAGCCCCGCACCGAGGGCCAGCCCCAACAGGATACCGGCGATGCCGCCGATCAGGCAGAGGATGACGCTCTCGGTGATGAACTGCATCCGGATCGCCGCCGCCGGGGCGCCGAGCGCCTTGCGGGTGCCGATCTCGCGGGTGCGCTCGGTGACGGAGACCATCATAATGTTCATAACGCCGATGCCGCCCACCAGCAGCGAGAGTGCCGCAATGGCGGAGATACCCAGCGATACCGTGCTGAGCATCGAGGACATCGAGTCGAGCAGGCTTGCCAGACTGGAGGCACTGACCGTCCATGAGTCGTTGCGGGTGTAGTAGCTGGCGAAGAAATCGCCGACCGTATCCACGAACGAGGTCACATTGACCGCCGCGCCGTCCGCCACGACCGTGATGCTCTGGTAACCGGCCCCCGCCCCGGCAATGGACTTTGCCACATCAAGCGGGATATAAAAATCCGTCTGGATCGAATCATCGTCCGTGCCGGAGAACATGCTGGAATAGCTGTCCTCGGTATAGCGGTAGACGCCCTCTATATAAAAGGTATACAGATCCTTGTTGATGGTCAGCGTCACTGCCTTGCCGATGGCATCCTGCGCGGTGCCGCCGATGGCCTGCGCAACGAACTTTTCCGACACACAGGCCACCTTGCGGCCTGCATCCTTGTCATCGTCCAGCCAGCGGCCATACAAAATCTGCGAATCCGTGTCACGATTTTCCAGCGTGGCGGCGTTGGCACCGCTGACCGTGGCTGTGATGGTCGTGGTCGGGTCGCCGTATTTTGCCACCGTACCGCTGCCGACCTGCTGGGTCAGCTCGATATGATCGACCTTGCCGGGGAAGGCATCCAGAAAATCTTGCATCATCGCATCGGTGATGAGGTCGGCGTCCGACGGCTTGGAGTCCTTGAATCGCCGCAGCGTGACGCCCTGCGCCGTGCCGGAGGTATTGCTTGCGCTTTTCTGCACAACACTGACTGAAATGTTGCTGGCACCCATACCGGCCATCGAATCGGTGACCGAGCCGGTCATGCTGTTGCCGACCGTTTCAATGGCAATGACGGCCGCTATGCCGATGATGATGCCCAGCATGGTCAGGGCGCTGCGCATCTTGTTGCTTTTTACACTGGCCAGCGCCATGCCGATATTTTCAAAGAGCTGCACGTTCGCCTGTCCCCTTTCGTTCCCCCACGATCAGCCCGTCGCGCAGCGTCAGCACCCGCTGGCATTCCTCGGCCAGCGCAGGGTTGTGCGTGATCAGCACAATGGTCTTGTGGTATTTTTCATGCATTTCGTGAAAGAGGTCCATCACAACACGGCTTGTCTGGCTGTCCAGCGCGCCGGTCGGCTCATCGGCCAGAATCAGCGCAGGCTCGTTGACCATGGCGCGGGCGATGGCCACCCGCTGCTTCTGCCCGCCGGAAAGCTCGTTGGGCTGGTGACGCATCCGCTCGCCCATGCCGACACGGTCCAGCCAGTCCTTGGCGCGGCGGGCGCGCTCAGTCGCAGGCACACCCGCGTAAAGCATCGGCAGCTCAACATTTTTCAGGGCGCTCTGCCGCCCGATCAGGTTGTAAGTCTGGAACACAAAGCCGATCTTGCGGTTGCGGATGGCCGCCAGATCATTGTCATCGGCCTCATGTATGTTCACGCCGTCCAGCACATACTCTCCGTCGGTCGGCTTGTCCAGCACGCCGATAATGTTCATCAGAGTGGACTTGCCCGAGCCGGACTCGCCCACGATCGCAACGAACTCGCCGGGGTAGACGGTCAGGTCGATGCCGTGCAGGATCTCCAGCTCATTGGGCTGGCCAATGTAGTAGCTTTTGCGGATGCCGCGCATCGCAATGAGCGGCCGGGCCGGGAGGTCATCCTCCGCCCCGAGCAGGCTCTGCGCGATCGTCTGGGCAAACTGTTCGGTGTTCTGCATCACTGACCTCCCGGCCCGCCGGGACCGCCGTCGGGGCCGCCTGCATCGTCCGTGCGGGCAATCGTCACGCTGGCAGGCATACTGCTGCCGTCCCCCACATAGAGGCTGCCGTCCTCCATCATCTGGGCGGCGCTGTCGGTGCTGCTCTCAATGCCTTGGGTCAGGTCGGCGGTGGCTCGGATGATGTCACCCTCATGCAGGTCATCGCCGGTGATCTCCACATAATAATCGTTGGTGTCACCCTCGGTGACGGCGACCTCCTCAAAGGTCATATCGGTGCCCTCGCCGCCGGTCCGGCGCAGCACATAGGTCGTGCCGTCCTCGTTCGTGCCCACAGCATCGCGGGGTACGGTAAAGACACCGTCCTTCTCGCTGATGACGATCTCGACCTTGGCCGAGATACCGATGAGCAGGCCGCTGTCCTGCCCGTTGACCGTGACAGTCGCGCCGAAGCTGCCGCTGTCATTCGCCACGGGGTCAATGCGGGTCAGCGTACCGCTGATGACGGCATCGCCGGTGGCATCGCTCGTGATGCGGCAGGTCATGCCGGTGGACAGCTTGCCGACCGAGCTTGCGGGGATCGTGACCTCCACGGTCAGATTCTCCACATCCTGAATCGTGGCCACTGTGCCGCTGCAGACATCGCCGACTGTGGCGTTCAGGGCGGTGATCGTGCCGTCCATCGTGGCGGTCAGGGTACATTCCTCCAGTGCGGTCTGCAGGCTGGTCAGCTTATCATCCTCGCGCTGGGACTGCGCAAGCTTGGTGGCGGCATCGTCCACATTCCGCGCGGCATTCGTGGCCGACTTCTGGTAGGACTCCTGCGCCTTTTGCAGCGCATCGGCGTAGGTCTGGATGCTCTCATAGCACTTCTTCACCGCGTCAAAGCCCTGCAGCCCCAGCTCCGGGATGCTGCACTGCGTCTTGGCGATGCTCTCACGGTTTTGATAGTCCTCGATCTGGCCCTGCAGCCCCTCGGCGCGGTCCGTCTCGCCGCTCTGCCGGGCCTGCGTCAGCTGGATCTGCAGGTTGGCAAGGGTGTTCTCGTACCCAGCGATCTCCTCGGCATAGCGGGTGTACCAGTCTGTCACGACCTCGCGGTTCGTCTTGCCGGTGTTGCCGTCCGTGGTCATGGTGCTGTAGTAGTCGTTCAGCCCGAGCCTGTCATAGTCCTGCTGGGCCTTTGCCAGCTCCTGCTGCGCGCTGGCCAGGTCGGTGGCCTGATCCTCCACGCTGCGGGTATAGCTTTTCTCGGCGCTCGTCCGGGTATCGCTGCTGTCAAGCTCGGCATTGGCGATCTGCTTTTCGACATCGGCGGTGTCCAGCGTAGCGATGATGTCGCCCTTGCTGACCGTATCGCCGACCGCGACATTGACTGCCGTGACCTTGTAGGTCTTGACCGCATCCGCCGCCGTAACGCTGGCGCTGCTGCCCGACTTGACTGTGCCGTTGACGTTGACCGAATCGCTCAGCGTTGTTTTGCTCAGCACGGTGGTGCGCACATACTGGTAGGCCGTACCGCCGGCCTGCCGGGCCTTGCCCCGCACACCGGCGATGGCGATGCCCACCGCCAGCAAAACAGCCAAAAGAGCGGTCAGTTTTTTGTGCTTTTTGACCCACGCAAGCGGGTTGTGTTTTGTCTTTGTTTTCTCTGCCATACCGGCTCCCCTTCTTTATGCAGGTGATATTTCAACAAAATGAGTATATCCTGCAAATGTGTTGATTTTTTGAAAGAACCATGAAAAAAGCGGCACATCTTCCGTAAAAGATGTGCCGCACAGCCTTCTTTACCGTTCCTCGCGGAAGTAGGCGAGCCCCAGATGGGCCGGGGGCTGATTTTCCTTTTTCTTGCGCATCGAAACCACGATCAGCACCACGATGGTGACGACATAGGGCAGCATCTGCACAAGGTCGGTCATATAGCTGGCCAGCGTGATGCCGAGCAGGCTGGGCAGGAACTGGTACAGCCAGTAGAGCATACCGAACAGGTAGGCGCCCCAGATGGCGTTGAGGGGCTTCCATGTCGTAAAGATGACGAGCGCCACGGCCAGCCAGCCCAGCGCCTCGATCTGGCCGGTGGTGGCCCAGATGCCCTGATTGTAGTCCAGCACATAGTACAGGCCGCCGATACCGCAGATGCCTGCGCCGATGCAGGTAGCCAGATACTTGTAAAGCGTGACATTGATGCCCGCCGCATCCGCTGTGGCGGGGTTTTCGCCCACGGCGCGCAGGTTGAGGCCCGCGCGGGTGCGGGTCAGGAACCAGTGCAGCACAACGGCCAAGACGATAGCCGCGTAGGCCAAAAAGCCGTAGGAGAACACGGTCTGCCCCAGCGCACCCAGACCGGACAGGACGGGGAGTTTTGCGCTGAACGCCTTGTTGGCAATGGGGGCGGCGGAGTAGCTGGCACCGTTGAGGATAAAGACGCCGAAGAAGTTTGCCACACCCATACCAAACGTCGTCAGCGCCAGACCGGTGACATTCTGGTTGGCGCGCAGGCTGATGGTCAAAAAGGCGTAGATCAGGCCGCCGGCCATGCTGGCCAGAATGGCGCAGGACATGGCGATGAGGATGCTGACAAAGCCGTTGGGGTTGGCGGCGGTATTCTCATACGCCCAGGCGCTGGCAAAGCCCGCAAAGCCGCCCAGATACATGATGCCCGGCACGCCGAGGTTGAGGTTGCCGGATTTTTCGGTCACCGTCTCGCCGAGCGCACCGTACATAATGATCGTACCGAACGGGATGGCACGCATGATCCATGCAATCAAGCTGCTGTGCATATCACTTGCCCTCCTTGTGTGCGCCGCGCGGAATGACGCGGTAGTTGATGAAGAACTCACTGCCGAGGATGAAGAACAGAATGATGCCGGTGATGATGTCGGCAGCATACTCGTTCAGCGAGTAAGCGGAGGCGATCTCCGAGGCGCCGCGCTCAAGAAAAACGAGCAGGAAGGAGATCAGCGCCATATAGAAGGTATTGAACTTGGCAAGCCACGCCACGATGATAGCCGTAAAGCCGCGGCCGCCCGCGCTGGTGGTCGAGATGGTCTGGTCCTTACCGGCCACGATCAGGAAACCGCAGAGGCCGCAGATCGCGCCGGAGATCAGCATCGTGCGCACCGTGACGCGGCGCACATTGATGCCGGCATAGCGGGCGGTGTTCTCGCTCTCGCCGACAACGCTGATCTCATAGCCCTGCTTGGAGTATTTGAGGTAGGCGTACATGACAAAGGTCAGCACCACAACAACGATGATGTTGATGGTGTAGCGCTGGCCCATCAGAATGGGGAACCAGCCCGCCTTGGTGGCCTTGTTCAGCGTACCCAGACTGGAGGCCTGACCGCGCATGATGTTGGTCATGCAGGCCACGATGCTTGTGGCAACATAGTTCATCATCAGGGTGAAAAGCGTCTCGTTCGTGTTCCAGCGGGCCTTGAACCACGCAGGGACAAAGCCCCACAGCGCACCCGCGGCAATGCTGCCGCCGGCCATGGCCACAAACAGCAGCGGCAGCGGCAGATTGTTGCCCTGATAGACCATGATGAGGGCGGCGGTCAGGCCGCCGATCAGGATCTGACCCTCACCGCCGCAGTTCCAGAAACGCATCTTGAACGCGGGGGCCAGCGCAATGCCGACGCAGAGCAGCGTAGACAGATCGCGCAGCATCCAGCTGAAGCGGGTCATGTTGGCGAAGGTGCCGCCCCACATAACGCCGTAGACGGCAAGCGGGTTCAGCCCCGTGACAAAAAAGATAAAGACAGCATCCACGACCAGCGCCAGAATGATGGCGATGGCACGGACGGCGATCTTTTGGGGCATCGTAGTGCCCTCGCGCTTGGCAATGCGCAGCAGCGGCTCGCGGGCCGCAGCAGCAGTCTGACTCATGCCTGCTCCTCCTTTACCAGATTGGTCATACGCAGACCGACCTCTTCCTTCGTGGTCTTGCGGCCGTCGAGGATGCCGTTGACCTTGCCGCCGCAAAGCACGACGATGCGGTCGCACAGCTCCAGCAGGACATCCAGATCCTCGCCGACATAAATGACTGCTACACCGCGCTTTTTCTGCTCATTCAGCAGGTGGTAGATCGTGTAGGAGGTGTTGATGTCCAGCCCGCGCACGGCGTAGGCGGTCATCAGCACAATGGGGTCGGCGGCCAGCTCGCGGCCGACCAGCACCTTCTGCACATTGCCGCCCGACAGGCGGGAGACCGGCGTGTTCAGGTCGGGCGTAACGACACCCAGCTCTTTCTTGATCGTCTCGGCCAGCGCCAGCGGGGCCTTGCGGTCCACGATGGGCGAATGGCCCTTGCCGTAGCTTTTCAGCATCATGTTGTCGGTCATGCCCATCGAGCCGACCAGACCCATGCCGAGGCGGTCCTCCGGCACGAAGGAGAGGTGGATGCCCGCCTCACGGATGGCCTTGGGGCTTTTGCCGACCAGCTGCACGGGGGTGTCGGCATCGGGGGCAAAATACTCGATGCTCGCGCCGCTCTCCGTCGGCTGCAGGCCGGCGATGGCCTCGAGCAGCTCCTTCTGGCCATTGCCGGAGATGCCCGCAATGCCGAGGATCTCGCCGCCGTACACCGTGAAGGACGCATCGTCAAGGACGGTGATGCCGTCCGCGCTGCGCACGGTCAGGTGCGACAGCGCAAGCCGCTTGACCGGATCGACCGGCTCGGGGCGCTCGATGTTCAGCTCGACCTTCTCACCGACCATCATCTCGGTCAGCTTGGCCTCATCGGCATCTTTTGTGGCAATGTCACCGACATACTCACCCTTGCGCAGGATGGCCACGCGGTCGCTGATGGACAGCACCTCGTGCAGCTTGTGGGTAATGATGATGACCGCCTTGCCGTCCGCCTTCATGTTGCGGATGACGCTGAAGAGCTTCTCGGTCTCCTGCGGGGTCAGAACAGCCGTCGGCTCGTCCAGAATCAGAATATCCGCGCCGCGGTAAAGCACCTTGACGATCTCGAGCGTCTGCTTCTGGCTGACGCTCATCTCATAGACCTTCTGGTTGAGATCGAGGTTGAACTCATACTTCTCGCAGATGGCGCGGGCCTTGTCGTGGACACGCTTGAGGTCGAATTTATCCTTGCCGCCCATCGACAGGGCGATATTCTCGGTAGCCGAGAATACATCGACCAGCTTGAAATGCTGGTGGATCATACCGATGCCGAGGTCCAGCGCATCGCGCGGGGAGCGGATGGTCACCGCCTCATCACCGACATAGATCTCGCCCTCATCGGGGAAATAGATGCCGGCGATCATATTCATCAGGGTCGTTTTGCCGCTGCCGTTTTCGCCCAGCAGGGCCAGTATCTCGCCGCGGCGCACGCCCAGAGAGACATCCTTGTTGGCCACGACAGTGCCAAAGGTCTTGGTAATGTGCTCCAAGCGCACAGCATATTCGTTCTGCGCCATTATGCAGGCTCCTTTCGGATGGTTTTATAAATATGTAGGAAGAACAACCTTGCGCATTTGCGCGTTTTTTTGTAGGGGCGAACATTGTTCGCCCGCAGGGGGTTTGCGGTATCGTGAGCTTTCCGGGTCGATGACGAGCATCGACCCCTACATGTAGGGGCGGATGCTTGCATCCGCCCGGGAACCTCGCCGCTTCCGCACACGGGCACGGGCGAACAATGTTCGCCCCTACACATCTCACCGTACTTTCATATAACCGCCAAAAGGGAAGGCCGCGGTTTCACCGCAGTCTTCCCTTATAGATTCAGACAGAATCAGGCGACGGGGTCAGCGTCCTCGATGATGCCATCGATGCGCAGAGAGAACGTCGGGGCAGCGCGCAGCTCACCCTCATGGAAGTAACCGTCAGAGACAGCCTCCTTGGTCTCGCCCTGATACACGGCAACGGGGCTGCCGGTGCTGAAATCATAGTAGGTCAGATCGACCGGGCAGGAGGTGACTTCCTTGCCGTCAACGGTGAACTTGCTGGTGTCGAACACACGCAGGCTGCCGTCCTTCAGTGCTGCCTCAACCTCGGCAACCTTGGCGGCAGTGCCCTCGGCAGTCTCGGGTCCCAGCTCGGTGATGGCAACGGCGCCATCCTCATAGCCCTTGCACCAGTTCTGGGGGATGCTGCCGTTCTGGGCGCCCTCGATCAGCTCCTTGTAGCAGACGCTCCACACATTGGTGGCGGAGGTCAGCGCGGCGGTGGGGGCGGTGGAGAGCATGTCGATGTTGTAACCGACAGAGTAGCAGATCTTGCCGGCATCCTTCAGCTTCTGGGTGGCGGCGGGGGCACCGGTGGAGTCGGCGTGCTGGCCGATGATGACCGCACCGTTGGCGATCAGGGCCTCAGCGGCAGCGCCCTCCTTGTCGATGTCGAACCAGGAGTTGGTGTACATGACCTCCATCTGGACATCGGGGTAGATGCTCTGAACGCCAAGGAAGAAGGCGGTGTAGCCGGAAACGACCTCGGCGTAGTTGTAAGCGCCGACATAGCCGATCTTGACCTTGCCGTCAGCAGTGAAGCTGTCGGGCTGGGCCTCGGGGGTCAGGGTGCCGGACTCGACCAGCTCCTTGATCTTCATACCGGCAACCACGCCGGAGACATAGCGGCTCTGGTACACAGAGGTGAAGGCGTTGTAGAAGTTGTCGCAGTCGGAGATGGCAGCAAAGTCACCGGTCATGGCAACAAAGTTGACATCGGGGTACTTCTCAGCCTCCTCGACCATGTAGGTCTGGTGGCCGTAGGAGTTGGAGATGATCAGGTTGCAGCCCTGACCGACCAGATCCTCTGCTGCATCGGCGGTCTCGCCGCCCTCGGGGATCTTGTACTTCCAGACGATCTGGTCATTGCTCATGCCCAGCTCGGCAGCGGCCTCCTTGATGCCGTTGATATGTGCGGCGCTGTAGCCCTCGGTCTCATCGCCCAGGACGATGACGCCGATCTTGACATCAGGCGCTGCGTTCGTGCTGCTGCCCTCGGCAGTGGCCGTGGTGCCGGCGGCACTGCTGGCGGCAGTGTCAGCGGTGGAACCGCAGGCGGCCAGGCTGAACACCATAGAGGCGGCCAGCAGAATGCCCATCAGTTTCTTCATGTGTGTTGTTCCTCCCTGTAATATCTGCATATAAAAGGCAAAATGCGCCGTTTCATGTCGGACCGTGCCGGGAATCGACGCACTGTGCTATCTTGCAGAACTCATTGTAGCCGCTTTACACAGCTTTTGCAATAAGTTTTAAATTTTTGTGAAAAGTTTGGCGAAAGCGGTAAATGTTTTGCGCACGCGGACACTGCTGTGAGCAGGACGCACAAAGAAAAGCAGCAAAAGTCATACTGTTTGCACAAAATGTATGACTTTAGCTGCTTCTTTCCGCTGTTGTCCCTGTTACCGCTTATGGATAAATTTTTTATCCAGCCCCTGCTTTACGGCGGCGTTCAGCACCATCCATGTCAGAAAGACCTCAATAGGCAGCATGATGGTGTTTTTCACCGCGCCGGAGGTCATGTAGTAAAGGTAACCCTTGCCGTAGAGCATCGCCTTCCAGACGCTGCCCAGCAGCACATTGCTGCCGTAGTTGATGATGAGCCGTGTGATGATGATGCGCGGCAGCGTGGGCTTTTGCCGATAGAGCATGACGCCGTAGATCAGCCCCGACAGCACAGCCGAGATCAGGTAGCCGGGGAAATACGGCTCACCGTAGCCCGCCAGCAGAAAGCCCACCGAGTCGATGATGGCACCCGCCATCATACCGGTCACCGGGCCGTAGCACATGCACCCCAGCGAGACAGCCAGAAAGCTGAAATAAATCTTAAGGCTTGGCCCCATCAGGTAGATGGGCATGCTTTCCAGCACGATGGAGATCGCGCAGACAAGCCCTGCAAAGGCCAGCACCCGCGGGTTTTTCAGTTCATTGCGGGCAGTGCGCCAGTAGGTGCCGGAAAAGACGGACAGTTTTTCTTCGCACATAAAAAATCCTCCTTTGTGCGTTGCCGCACAAGGGAGGAGGCAATTTGACAGGATGTGTACAACGCCACATCCGCCGTTGCACACCGTCATGCAGCAGTGGGATGCGGAACCGGCACCGCGGGCCTTACGGCCGCTTCGTCCTGCCACAACTCCCCGTTGGTCAGGCACTTCGGGGCATGACGCCCCACGCGCAGGTTCCTACTCTGCGATATCGCTTTTATTATACACAGGTTTTGGGAAAATGCAAGAGAAAGTTTCGGGGTAAGCCCGCGCAATAAGGCGCCCCACGCAGTGGGGAGCTGGCCGAGTTTACGAGGCCTGAGGGGCTTTGGGCAGCTTTCCCCTTACTGCCCGCTTGCACCGTAGTTGGCCAGCACACGGGCGCTGGGGTCGCTGACATCGCAGTGCGGCCATGCGCGGTTGGGCATCCAGTAGTCAACGATCATGCCGGCCTGACCGGGGTAGTATTTCTCAAAAAGCTCACGGTAGAGCAGGCTTTCCTTGGTAAAGGGGCGGCAGTAGCTGTAGCGGCCGCAGCGCTCGGCAAACTCGCGGTCTGTGTAGACAGTCTCGGCGTATTCCTTCAGATCATCCACCATCGAGTGGCCCACCGCATCGCTGAAGGCGGCCTTCTCACGCCAGAGGATACTCTCGGGCAGCCAGTCCCCCTCAAACGCCTTGCGCAGCAGGTACTTGCCCTTGCCGTAGGTGTTCAGCTTCTTTTCGGGGTCGATCGCCATGACATACTTGACAAAATCCAGATCACCGAACGGCACGCGGGCCTCCAGACTGTTGACGCTGATCGAGCGGTCGGCGCGCAGGACATCGTACATATACAGTTCCCGGATGCGCTTCTGGCTCTCGGTCTGGAAGGCGGCAGCGCTCGGCGCATAGTCGGTGTACTTGTAGCCGAACAGCTCGTCGGAGATTTCGCCGGTCAGCAGCACCCGGATGTCGGTATGCTCATGGATGTATTTGCAGACAAGGTACATACCCACCGAGGCGCGGATCGTTGTGATGTCCCATGTGCCCAACATCGCAATGACATCCTCGAGCGTGCGCAGCACGATCTCCCGGTTGATGATGACCTCGGTGTGGTCAGCATGGAGATAGTCGGCCACCTGCTTGGCATATTTCAGGTCGATGGCGTCCTCGCTCATGCCGATGGCAAAGGTACGGATCGGCTTGCCGAGTTTTTTGGCGGCAATCGCGCAGACCAGACTGGAATCCAGCCCGCCCGACAGCAGGAAACCAACAGGGGTGTCAGCGTCAAGGCGCTTATCGACACCGGCAATAAGCTTTTCCCGGATGTTCGCCAAAATTTCGGGCAGCTCATCCTGCGTATAGGCCGGGGTGTCGGCAATATCGCAGTACCGCACAAACTGACCGTTGCAGTAGTAGCTGCCGATCGGGAACGGATAGATCTTTTTGCACAATCCCACAAGGTTTTTCGCCTCGGACGCAAAGGCAATATGCCCGCTCTCGCTGTAGCCGTAGAACAGCGGACGGATGCCGATGGGGTCACGCGCGGCGATAAGCAGCTTTTTGCGGCTGTCGTATAGGATCATTGCAAACTCGGCGTCCAGATGCTTGAACATAGCAAGACCGTACTTATAGTAGAGCGGCAGGATGATCTCGCAATCGGAGTCAGACGCAAAGGTGTAGCCCTCGGCCTCCAGCTCGGCCTTGACAGGGCGGAAGCCGTACAACTCGCCGTTGCAGGCCACGCAGTCCGCGCCGCGGGTGAAGGGCTGCATCCCCTCCGGCGTCAGGCCCATGATGGCCAGACGGCCGAAGCCCAGCAGGCCGAACTCGGTCTCGATGACACGCTGGTCGTCAGGACCGCGGCTGGCGGTGCGCAGCAGATACTCGGTAAAGGTTTCCTTGGGCAGATCATGCCCGGCATAGCCCATGATACAGCACATTTTCGGTGACACTCCTTTTTACACTTCCAACACCAGTTGCTGCAAACGGCAATAAAAAAAGACAGCCCATTCGCCCTGTATTAGGACGAATCGCTGTCTTGGATCCGCGGTGCCACCTAAATTACCGCAGCCGAAATACGGGCATACGGTCACTTTTTCCGTACGCGTTCACCTTTGAAACGCTGCCGCTGTAACGCACGGCCTGCGGCGCACCCTACTCCCCTGCCGGGTTTCAGGCGGCGGCTCCGGGGTGTTCCTTCGCGCCCTGTCCCCGTCCCGACTTACACCATGCATCAGGCTCTCTGTGCGGATCTTGGGCGGTACTTTTCCCCATCAACGCTTTTGTTGAGTAAAGAATAACACGGTCATGCAATCCTGTCAAGAATAAATTTCAGATTTTTGGGCGTATGCCCTGTTTTTTCAGCGGGTCGGCGGCGCAGCTGGCGCGCCGTGCTTCGTCATCTTGCACAACTTTGCCCCGGCTCCGCAATTTTTGCAAGGTTGCCGAACGATTCTTGCAAATATTCGTGATGCAAAATTCCATACTATGGAACGCTATTCCATCTGCTGAATTTTGCCGCGCACTGCCGTTCCGCCCTGCGGAACCGCACCGTTCTGCCGCCCGCACCGTCCATATAAGCAACCGCCGCAATGGTAAATGCCGCCGCCGCATGGTACACTGAGGATGACAAAATTCGTGTGCTTCGCGGCGCCTCTACCCGACCGGGAGCATCCCACAACCAGAGGCAAGCACTGCTTGCAGGAGGAAAACTATGGCAAAAAACGCAATCGTCGGTCAGTCCGGCGGCCCGACTTCCGTTATCAACGCAAGCCTGGCCGGTGTCTATGAAAGCTGCAAGCGCCGCGGCGCGGGCAAGGTCTACGGTATGCTGCACGGCGTGGCCGGCCTGTTGGAGCGCCGCACCTGCGTGCTGGATGACAAGCTGAAGACTGCGCTGGACATTGAGCTGCTCAAGCGCACCCCGTCCAGCTACCTCGGCTCCTGCCGCTACAAGCTGCCCGACTGGCACACCGCCGAGGGCGAGGCCGTCTATGTGCAGCTGTTTGAGATCCTGAAGGAGCTGGACATCGGCTACTTTTTCTACATCGGCGGCAACGACTCGATGGACACCATCGGCAAGCTGGCCGACTACGGCGCACACATTGGCAGCGACATCCGTTTTATGGGCGTGCCCAAGACGATCGACAACGACCTGATGGTCACCGACCACACCCCCGGCTACGGCAGCGCCGCCAAGTACATCGGCGTTGTCATGAAGGAGATCATCCGCGATGCCACGGTCTACGGCACGAAGTATGTGACGATCGTTGAGATCATGGGCCGCAACGCCGGCTGGCTGACCGCCGCCGCCGCACTGGCCAAGGCCGAGGACTGCGAGGGCGTGGATATGATCTGCCTGCCGGAGGTTCCCTTCAATGTGGACCACTTTGTGGAGAAGGTCGAGCGGATGCAGAAGGAGAAGCCCTCCATCGTCATCGCCGTGTCCGAGGGCGTCAAGCTGGAGGACGGCCGCTATGTCTGCGAGCTGGCCGATGATGTACACGCAGTCGACGCCTTCGGCCACAAGGCCCTGACCGGCACGGCGCGCTTTTTGGCCAACACGGTCGCCCGCCGTCTGGACACCAAGACCCGCTGCATCGAGCTTTCGACCCTGCAGCGCTGCGCCGGCCACCTGACCAGCCGCACCGACATCACCGAGGCCTATCAGGTCGGCGGTGCCGCCGCCAAGGCCGCCTTTGAGGGCCACACCGGCGAGATGGTCGCGCTGGACCGCATCTCCAACGCGCCGTACCAGTGCGGCACCAGCCTGCACCCGATCAGCGAGGTCGCAAACCTTGAGAAGAAGGTCCCGCTCGAGTGGGTCAACGCCGACCACACCGCCATGACCGAGGAGTTCCTCGCCTACGCCCTGCCGCTGGTTCAGGCTGAACTGACCCCGATCTATGTAGAGGGTCTGCCGCATCACATCTACCTGCCGGAGGCGTAAAGCCAAACAAACTTAAAGAGCCGCTGTAGCGAAAACGCGTTACAGCGGCTCTTTTCGTCAGAGTGCCTCCCTTGTCAAAGGGAGGCTCAGCTTGTAGAAAAAGCCCTTTTTCGGGTAGTAATGTAGGGCGCGTGTCTCGACCGGGCCGTACCGCTGGCCGCGCGCAGCGCATTCAATCGCGCCGAATGGCGCGCGGTTTTCTCGTAATGTCGTGCTTTTGGTACGGCGGCACGGAACGGTCAAGACCGTTCCCTACAAACCAAGCGAAAGGTTGCAATCGTCCCGTTAGGTTTATCGACAGTCTGTGCCTCCCTTGTCAAAGGGAGGCTTTTTCTTTAATAGAACCCAAAGCTTGGCAGCACTTCCAGTGCATCGGCCCACCAAGCGGGGATGGGCAGACCGGAGAGAGCCGGATAATAGGCGGCAAACAGCACCGCCGCTGCGGCGCAAAGCCCTGCGGCCAGCCAGCGCGCCCAGTCCCGGCGGCGCATACGGGCCAGCACAAGGGCCAGCGCCGCCAGACAGAACATCGAGCTGGGAAAATAGTGGTACAAAAAGGTGCAGCGCGTGACAAGCATCCATGGGATAAGCTGCGTGCCGTACAGGATCAGCACCGCTGCGCCCTGACGGCTGCCGCGGCCGCTGACCTGATGCCAGAACAGCCCCACCAGCGCCGCCAGCCCCACGACCCAGATGACCGGCCCGGCCATGCCTGCAATGCTGGCCTTCATGCCGTAGGGCAGGCTGCCGTTGCGGTAATACCACACGGGGCGCAGCCCCAGCAGCCATGTGTACCAGCGGCTCTCAAACGGGTGGGTTGCCTTGAGCGTGGCATGGTAGCTGTACATCGAAAGCTGGCACCGCCACCAATCGCCGAGGCTGAAATCCGGCTGCCGCCACCAGTACGGCAGGTAGGACGCCACATAGATGCAGAGGGGCAGCACCACATAGAACAGTACCCCGCCCAGCGCCGCCAGACGGAACTCTGCCCAAAAGCCGGGGCGGCCCTGTTGCCGGCGCGCCCAAAGCACGCCCAGATAAAGCACCGCCAGCCCGGCCCCCGCATAGATGCCGGTCCACTTGGCTGCGCAGCCCAGCCCGAAGGCGATGCCGCCCAGCGCCATCGGCAGCAGGGCATGCTGCACGCCATCAGTCAGCACCCGCTGGCAGTACCACACCATGCAGTACGCGCCCAGCAGAATAAAAAAGGTGCCGTAAATGTCGATTGTGGCAAGGCGGCTCTGGGAAAAGCGCATAAAGTCGAGCGCCAGCAGCACCCCTGCCATTGCCGCCGCCCCGGGCCTGCGGGTCAGGCGGCGCACAAAGCACCACGCCAGCGGCACCAGCAGCACACCAAACAGCGTGCCGGAGAACCGCCAGCCGAACCCGGTCATGCCGAACAACGCAATTCCCAGCATGATAAAATCCTTGCCGAGCGGCGGATGGGTCGTCTCATAGACAGGCATCCGGTGCAGCTGCTCATAGCCGGTGCGGCCGTGGTAGATCTCATCAAAATACATGCTGTTTAGCTGGCTGATCGCATCGGGCACGGCGTTCTGCTCGTCAAACAGCGCCCCGCCGCCCACGGTCGGCACAAGGCCGCCCGCCGCATCGCGGAAGGCCAGCTCAAACATCTGGGCATTCTGCACCGTGACGGTCAGGCTCTGCCCCGCTGCGGCGGTCACCGCGTTGGCAGTCCAGCTAAAGCAGGTGCCGTAGTCCAGTTCCTTCTCAAACACCGTGTTTCCCTGCGCGTCCGTCAGCGTCATCCGTCCGCCGAAGGAAACGCCCGGGTAGACCCACAGCGAGACAGCGTCCCCCTGCAGGGTGACACTCTCGGTCAGCACGGTGTTCGTGGCATCAAGCGGCTGCTGCGGCGCGGTGCGGCTGCCGAGATAGGCAAAGCTCAGCACCGCCGCAGCCGCCGTCAAGGCCAGCAGCGCCCCCACCTCCCGGCGGGTCCAAGCGGGCTGGGCATCGGGCGTGGCAGTAGCGTTGACACGCCCAGCAGGCAGAGCCAGCGTGTGGCCGTGGCGGGTAATGTCCCACACTGCGAACAGCAGCAACACAAAGCAGACCGTTTCCCCAAGGCCGGTCAGGATGGCAACTGTAGCGCTGGTTGCACTCGTCAGCCATTCGTCCTCGGTACCGGTCAGCGAGTAGACTGCTGCCAGATTGATAAACCCTGTCAGTGACAGCCCCACCCCCGCCGCATAGAGCCGGATGTCGTTCCACCGGGCCGCTGCCAGCAGGGTCAGCAGCACGCCGGGCACCATGTACCGCTCATGCATGCAGTGGGAGAGCGTAAATACGCCGATGCCGTAGTAGGCCGCCAACAGCAGCGGCGAAAAACGGCCGCTGCGGCTGCTGGATGCCGCAAAATAAGCAAGCCCCGCCGTGACCAGCAGGATATGCACCCAGCCCAGCTGCTGCCAGCTCATACCAAACAGCGCAGGCTCGGACAGGCTTTTCCAGTTGCCGCCCAGCGCCGCAAGCCAGTTGAAAGCGTTGATGCTGGCGTAGGGGTAGCCGGACATCGTAGCTGTGTATTTTTCTACAAGGCGCGGGCCCAGCTGTGCCAGACCGAAAAAGGGTATGCCGGTCAGCAGCGGCGCCAGCAGCGCCAGCGCTGCGCCGCCGAAGCACCGTCCAAAGGCGCGCAGGCGGTCCTGCTCCACCGCGATGCCCGCCAAAAAGCAGGCCGCCAGCACCGGGCCAAACAGCAGCGCCTGCGGCTTGATGGCCAGCGCCAGACCGAACCAGACGGCGGCGGGCAGGTAGCGGCGCTGCTCCAGCAGCAGGAAGCAGAGCAGCAGCGGCAGCGTAAAGGCCCCATCAATCTGCTTCCAGACGGCGGTATCAAACAGCAGCAGCGGGTCGAACGCCGTGAACGCAGCCAGCACCAGTGCCATCTGCCGCCCCACCGTACCGCGCCGTGCCACCGCATAGACCAGCGCCGCCGACACACAGTCGCAAACCGACGGCACCAGCGCCAGCAGGAGGTAGGTCCACCGCGATTCATACGCGATGCCAAGCGCGGCGCGCACCACCCCCACCAGCCCCAGCACCCAGAGGTAGCCGGGCGGGTAATCGGCAAAGTACCCCTCGCTGTAGAAGGCGGCAGGACCTTGGGCGGCCAGCTTATCCCCCCACGCAACAAAGCAGCTCATGTCATAGGGGTAGCCCTCGGTGACAAGGGCAAGCACCAAACGCAGTGCCAGCGCCGAGGCCAGCACCACCCAGAGGGCCGTATTCGGTTTTGTTCGTTGTTTCGTCATAGCCATACAAATAAGGCAGGGGCAGCCCGCACAGCCTGCGGCACACGCGCAGCTGCGCAAGGCCGCCCCTGCGTCTGTTATCGGTTACAGTTTTGCAATTTTCGGACCCTGTGCGGTGTCGGTAACGCTCCAGCCCATCTCGGTCAGCTGGGCACGGATGGCGTCTGCGCGGCCCCAGTCCTTGGCCTTCTTGGCAGCGGCGCGCTCCTCGACCAGCGCCGTGACCTCGGCGGGGATGCTGTCGGTCTTTTTGCGGTTGTACAAAAGACCCAGCACGCCGGTCAGCTCGTCAAGGGTCTTGGCGGCCGTCTCCAGCGTAGCCTTGTCGGAGGCATCGGACAGCGTGTTGATGTCCTTGACGAGATCAAAGATGGCAGCCAGTGCATCCGGCGTGTTCAGGTCGTCGTCCATCGCGGCCTTGAACTTGGCGCGGGCCTCCTCACACTTGGCAGCCAGTGCCGTGTCCGTGCCGTGGGCATGCTCGATAGCGAAATCGAGATTGTCACGGCAGGTGTACATCCGCTCAAGGCTGCTCTTGCAGCTCTCGATCAGCTCAACGGTATAGTTCAGCGGCATGCGGTAGCCGGCGGTAAGCATAAAGTAGCGGATCGGCTCATAGCCGTACTTGTCCGCAATTTCACGCACGGTGAAGAAGTTGTTCGCACTCTTGGACATCTTCTCGTTGTTGATGTTCAAGAAGCCGTTGTGCATCCAATAGCGGCTGAAGGTGCAGCCGTTGGCGCACTCACTCTGGGCGATCTCATTCTCATGATGGGGGAAGATCAGATCCTGCCCGCCGGCATGCAGGTCGATGGTTTTGCCAAGGTGCTTGCGGGCCATGGCGCTGCACTCGATATGCCAGCCGGGGCGGCCGTGGCCCCACGGGCTTTCCCAGTAGGGCTCGCCGGGCTTGGCAGCCTTCCAGACTGCGAAATCGGCGGGGTCCTCCTTCAGATCATCGTCCATCTGGCTGCGCAGGGCACGGTTGCCGCTCTCCAGATCATCGAGGTTGAGGTGGCTCAGCTTGCCGTAGTCCGAGTCAGACTTGACGCGGAAATAGACATCGCCGTTGCGCGCCACATAGGCGTGGCCGGACTCCACCAGATCCTTGACGATACCGATGATCTCGCCGATATGCTCGGTCGCACGGGGACGCACGGTCGGCGCCATGACATTCAGGCCATCGGAATCCTTGATGTACTCAGCCTCAAACTTGCGGGCAACCTCCTGCATGGAGGTCCCCTCCTCCTGCCCCTTCTTGATGAGCTTGTCATCAATATCGGTGATGTTGGAGACATAGTAGACCTTGTTGCCGCAGTATTCCAGATAACGGCGCAATGTGTCAAAGACGATCATCGGGCGGGCATTGCCGATATGGATATAGTTATAGACCGTCGGGCCGCAGACATAGATGCGGTACTCGCCCTCCTTCTGGGGGGTGAATTCCTCTTTCCGGCGTGTCATCGTATTGAAGATCTGCATAGCTTGCACATTCCTTCCTCTGTGTAGGGATATCTATTCCATTATAGCCAGCGTGTGCGCAGGTTGCAAGGGGGATTCAGCCGTTATTTGCAAATTGCACGGCCAGCGCGTCCCAGACGGCGCTGAAATTGTAGGGGAACCGCGCATCCTCCTCGGCCAGCCAGCTGCGGTAGGTGTCCAGCTCCGCAACAGTGGGGGCCTTGATGCGGCGGTAGGCGGTGATCGTATAGCCGTTGCCCATGTCAAACTCTGCCCCCACCTCAAACGGCGCGTACTTCTCCTGATTTTCAAGGAAGGCCGCGTTCAGCTTTTCGGTATGATTGTTGGGGTCAAACGGTGTACAGGTCAAAACGACCTGTGCCGTGAGCAGCTCCTTCGGGAAGGCATCGTTGCCGGGGTTGCAGGCGCCGTAGGGCAGGATCTCGCGGATGGTCTCGTCCGGCAGGGCCGAAACGCGGAACACATCCGGGCTGTATACCACACCGTGGCAGATCATATAGGCCGAATTGGCGCCGCTGCAGTTTTGCCGCAGCCAGTCATTGACAGCTGCCACCTGCGCAAGATCGCTGCGGGGGCTGTCAACATAAAAATACAGCCCGCTGTTGACTGCGTTTGGCAGAATGACCGGCAAAAGCTGGCTGCAGGCCCCAAAGTTGAGGCCGCACAGCACACCCAGCACAGCCGCCGCAGCACGGCGCGGCCACACCCACGGCAGCTCGCTTACAAGCAGCGCGCAGAGAAAGCAGCCCAGCAGGTAGAACGGCGCGACCGCCAGCGACTGGTGGTCGTCCATATTCTGCACCCGGGTGACAAGCAGCACCGTCAGGACTGCACCGACCGCAGACAGCACAGCGAGGGAGCGCGTCCGCTTTTTGTACAATCCGTATAATATGCCAACCAGCATAATACCGAACACGAGCCAGCCCAGATAGATGCGCTGGTTGTCAAGCTCTGCCAAAAAGCCGCCGGTCTGGTAGGTGGCATAGCGGTCGCTGTAGTCGGCCCGGACGATGCGCCAGAACATCGGCAGCAGCGGCACACCGACACAGAACAGCGACGCTGCGGCAAATTTCACAAAGCGCACCGCTGCGCCGCCCTGTTTTGTGCAGGCAGCCCGGGCCAGCACCCAGACGCCATAGAGCAAAAAGAACGAAACCACGGTGAACATGTAGCTGCGCCGGGTCAGCATCAGCAGCCCGGTAAAGGCCGCAAGGCTGACCAGCCGCGCGGGTGCCGGGCGGGCAAAATCATAGCCGACACCCAGCGCAAGCAGCATAAAGGCGAACGCCACGCCCAGCAGATCGGGCATGCCGCGGTACAATGCAATGTGCAAAAGCGGCAGCAGCAGCACAAACGCCATTGACAGTGCCGTAAAGAGATCCGGGGCGTCCGGCTCCAGTTTTTGACGCAGCACCGTCAGAAGCACCCATGCGCTGTAGTAGACGAGCGTGGGGATCAGCAGCGCGCAGAGCAGCGCAAAGGTGTTGGCTGTGCGCGGTGTAAACATAAAGAACGGCTCTGCCAGCAGGTTGATGACAAGCGGTGCATAGTCATTGAACCATGTCTTATAAACCGTGGAGCCAACGCCGGTGAATACGCCGTCTGCAAAGTTGGACTCCAGCCGCACCTGCAGGTTGTAGTAGGTCGCATTGTCCCAGAGATACAGGCTCTGGCGGCCCACCATGGCGTGCAGGTAGAAGGCGGCGCTCAGCGCGATGCAGACCGCCAGAAGGACGGCATCCGCTTTCGTCAGCCTTGCGCCCACGGCCCTGACCGCGCGGCGGTACAGGCAGAATGTACCCAGCACCGCCGTGCAGGAGAGCAGCAGCAGCCAGATATCCACGGGGTTCCGCCCGCTGCCAAGCATGTCGATGCCCTGCAGGGGCGTGATGAAATGCGCGGCTGTGCTGAATACGAACTTGACTGCAAAAATGCACAGCAGAAACAGGACGGCCCGCTCAGCCCGGGTCATCCTGCGATAGATGCTTTTAAAACAGGTGGGGAGGTTGCACTTTGACAAGGTGGGGATCTCCTTATTGGATTACTGCCTTGCGGCGGCTGTTATTTCGCCTGCATGAACAGCTTGCGGTTCTGCCACAGGTAAATGCCGCCCGAAAGCACGGTGGCCACGCCGCACAGCCAGCACAAAATCTGGGTAATCAGCCCCACGGCCATCACATCGGTGGGGGCTGCCAGCGCGGCGGCAAAGTAGTAGAACAGCACGGTCAGCATCTGCAGAACGGTCTTGACCTTGCCCCACATATTGGCGGCGATGACGGTGCCGGTCTCGGCGGCAAGCATACGCACACCGGCCACGGCGAACTCGCGGAACAGAATGACCGCCAGCACCACAGGGCTGCAGATGCCGCACGCCACCATATAAATAAAGGCGGCGGTGGTCAGGCATTTGTCCGCCAGCGGGTCCATAAACTTGCCGAAATCGGTGACAAGGTTATTTTTGCGCGCCAGATAGCCGTCCAAAAAGTCGGTAAAGCTGGCAACGGCAAAGATAATCCCGGCAATAAGCGCAAATGTGGGGTTGAAATCGGCGGTGCCGTAGCGGCTGTAAGCGGCAAACACCATAAAGACAGGCACCAAGATAACACGAAGCATCGTAAGTTTATTGGGCAGATTCATACATCAATCCTCCAGCTTTTCTTCCACATAGCCGTACAGGTCGTAGGTATCGGCATCGGTGATGGTGACATTGTAGAACGCGCCGGTCTCCAGCGGGGTATCGGCGGGGGTCAGCACATTGCCGTCGATCTCCGGGCAGTCGGCCTTGGTGCGCAGCAGGTACATGCCGGTCTCATCGTCCACCCCGTCACAGATGCACTCGTAGGTGTTGCCGACCTTCTCGCCCTCGCGCGCGGCGCTGACCTCGGCCTGCAATTCCATAATGTGGTCGGCGCGGCGCTGCTTGGTTTCCTCGTCCAGTTGGTTTTCCATGCGTGCGGCGACGGTGTTTTCCTCGGCAGAGTAGGCAAAGCAGCCAAGGCGGTCAAATTTGACGGTCTTGACGAAGTCGCACAGCTCGGCGTACTGCTCCTCGGTCTCGCCGGAGAAGCCCGCAATCAGGGTGGTGCGCAGCGTGATGCCGGGGATGGCGGCACGCAGGCGGGCGATGGCGTCCTCAATTTCCTTGCGTCCGCCGCGGCGGTTCATCGCCTTGAGCACGGCATCATCACAGTGCTGGATGGGCAGGTCAAGATACGGCACGACCTTGGTGTTGCGCACCATGGCGGCGATAAATTCGTCAGTGATGCGTTCCGGATAGGCGTACAGCACGCGAATCCAGCGGATGCCCTCGATCTTTTGCAGCGCGTCCAGCAAATCGCAGATGGCGCCGGGCTTGCCCCAGTCCTCGCCGTAGGCGGTGGGGTCCTGTGCCACAACGATCAACTCGCGCACACCCTCCCCCGCCAGCCAGCGGGCCTCGGCTACGCAGTCGTTCAGCTCACGGCTGCGCAGCTTGCCGCGAATCAGCGGGATAGCGCAGTAGTAGCAGCCGTTGTTGCAGCCCTCGGCAATTTTTAAGTACGCATAGTGGCGCGGGGTCGAGATGACGCGGGCACCGCCCAGCTGCATATCGCTCTTGGGGCCGTAGCTTTCGACCTGAGAGGCACCCGCGGCACAGACGCGGCGCACGATGGCGGGCAGTGCGGCGTTGGAGCCGATGCCGACCACAGCGTCCACCTCGGGGATTTCCTGAATGATCTGCTGCTTATAGCGCTCGGCCAGACAGCCGGTGACAATAACCTTGAGGTCGGGGTTTTCCTGCTTGTATTGGCAGGCCATGAGGATGTTCTCGATGGCCTCCGTCTTGGCAGACTCGATAAAGCCGCAGGTGTTGATGATGATGATATCGGCCTCGCCGGGGTCCGCCACGGTGACATGGCCATCCTTGATGAGGGCATGGCAGAATACATCGGCATCCACCTGATTTTTCGGGCAGCCGAGGGAGATAATGGCAATTTTCATTGGGTAGTCCTTTAATATAATATTGTATGTTTGCGTAGGGTTGTAGGGGACGGCGTCCTCGACGCCCCGCAGGGTGGCAGATGCTTGCCGGAAATTGTAGGGCGGCCAGCCCTCTGGCCGCCGCGGAGGGGTCAAGACCCCTCCCTACATTGCGAACCGGTAAGGGGATGCAATCGACAAGCTGAGGGCCGGGCATGCCCGGCCCCTACCGTGCAGTTTTACTCGTTATCGGATAGCACCTCGCGTATGACCGCGTGGCTGAAGCCGCGCCTTGCCAGTGCGGCAGCGACCTGATCGCGCTTACCGGCGGCAAGCTTTGACGCATACTGCCGCGCGACCAGTGCGCGGGCTGTTTCCAGCTCGGGGCTTTCGCCGTCCTCGTTCTCGGCAAACAGCTCCTCCACCACCTCGGCGGCGGTGTCGCGGTCGATGCCCTTGGCCGACAAATCATTCAAAATTTCCCGGCGGGACTTGCGCTTGCGCAGCAGCTCGGCCGCACGGCGGCGGGCAAAGCCCGCGTCATTCAAAAGGCCCAGCTCCCCCGCCCGCGCCACCGCGTAGGCGGCGCTGTGGGCGTCAAACCTGCGGCAGAGCTTTTGGTACAACTCCCCCGCCGCATGGTCGCGCAGGGAAAGGTAGTCCATCGCCTTGTCCAGCGCACGGCGGGTCTCGCTTTTCTTGCGCAGCTCCTCGATCTGCCAGTCCTCCAGCAGGTCATCCTGATGGAGCGCGGCATCGGCAAAGGTTTTCTCATCGAGGGAGAAGGCAAATTCCCCATCAAAAAACAGCGCAAGGCGGCCTTTTTTTGTCTCTTTGATCTGTGTCAGGCGCGGCATTTCGATCACTCATCGACCATGATATCAAGGTCAACCTCGCTGCCCGTTGTCTTGGCAGCCGGGGCGGCAGGGGCCTCGCCCGGGGCGACCGGCTTGACGATCTCACTCGGGTCCAGCGGCTTGACGGTGCCCTTCTTGCCGGCGGCCAGCAGGCGGTCGGCGTTGGCGCGGACGATCTTTTCGATCTCGTCGGAGACCTCGGGGTGCTCCTTCAGGAACTGCTTGGCGTTGTCGCGGCCCTGACCCAGACGCATCTCGCCGTAGTTGAACCACGCACCGCTCTTCTGCACGACACCCAGCTTGACGCCGAGGTCGAGGATCTCGCCCAGCTTGGAGATGCCCTCGCCGAACATAATGTCAAACTCTGCCTCACGGAACGGGGGCGCGACCTTGTTCTTGACGATCTTGGCGCGGGTGCGGTTGCCGATGAACGCGCCGGTGGAGTCCTTCAGACCCTCGATGCGGCGCACATCAATGCGGACGCTCGAGTAATATTTCAGTGCGCGGCCGCCGGTCGTGACCTCGGGGTTGCCGTAGACAATGCCGACCTTCTCGCGCAGCTGGTTGATGAAGATACAGACGGTGTTTGTCTTGCCGATGACACCGGTCAGCTTGCGCAGCGCCTGGCTCATCAGGCGGGCCTGCAGACCGACATGGCTGTCACCCATCTCGCCCTCGATCTCGGCGCGCGGCACCATGGCGGCAACGGAGTCCACAACAACGGCATCGATTGCACCGGAGCGGACAAGCGCCTCGCAGATCTCCATGGCCTGCTCGCCGGTGTCGGGCTGGCTGACCAGCAGGCTGTCAATATCAACGCCCAGCGCGGCGGCGTAGGTCGGGTCCAGCGCATGCTCAACATCAATAAACGCGACCTCGCCGCCCATCTTCTGGGCTTCGGCCAGAATCTGCAGCGCCAGCGTTGTTTTACCGGAGGATTCGGGGCCGTAGACCTCAACGATACGGCCGCGGGGCACGCCGCCGATGCCCAGCGCCAGATCCAGACCGAGGCTGCCGGTGGGGATGGCATCGACCTGCATTGTGACATTGGCGCCCAGCTTCATAACGGCGCCCTTGCCGAACTGCTTTTCAATCTGGGCCAGCGCGGTTTCCAGCGCGGCTTTTTTGTCAGAGGCAGGGCCTGCCGTCTTGGGGGTAGTATCTTTTTTTGCTGCCATGTTGCGGTTCTCCTTTTATATACAAGTAAGTCTAGGATTTGCGTTTGCATCTATTATATACGATTTACGAACAGATTACAACATTTTGTTGTGCATTTTTTGTCCCATAAATCGGATTTTCAGCAGCTTTTTTCGGCTTTTTGGAGCAGCACGGCCCGGTCATTGCCGCCGTAGTCCTTGCGGCAGCTGGTGTTGACCCAGCCGCAGGCGGCCCCCAGCGCCAGCACGGCGGGGCCTTGGGCATAGCCGATCTCCAGCACAAGCCAGCCGCCCGGCCGCACAGCGTCCCGGTACTTTTCGGTCAGCAGACGGTAAAAATCCAGTCCGTCCGCGCCGCCGTCCAGCGCCATGGCAGGCTCCTGCGCCGTTTCCGGCATCAGCGCCCGCATCTCCGCCCCGGTCAGGTAGGGTGGGTTGGAAATGATCAGGTCCGCCCCCTCGGCGGGCAGCGTTTTATAATAGGTAAAGACATCGGCCTGCACGGTGCGCACACCGGTCTGTGCCGTGTTGGCGGTCAGGTAATGCCATGCCTCCGGGCTTTTTTCCACACAGGTCACCAGCGCGCCGGGGCTGCGGCGCGCAATGCCAAGCCCTAAGCAGCCTGTCCCCGCGCAGAGGTCATACACCACCGGCCGTTCCCTGCCCTGCAAAAGCGCGAGGGCGCTCTCGCAGACGATCTCGCTGTCAGCCCGGGGGCACAGCACACCCGGCCCAACCTTGAGCGTAAAGTCCATAAAGTCCCACTCGCCCAGAATGTACTGCAGCGGCTCGCGGGCTGCGCGGCGTTCGGCAAGTGCGCTCAGGCGGGCTGCCTCGGCGGCGCTGGGGCCGTCATCCAGACGGGGGTCGCGGCCGGTCGCAAAGCGGTACAGCTCGGCCGCGTCAAAGCGGGCATCGGGCACACCGGCGGCCGTCAGCTTGGCGCAGAGCTTTTGAAATGCAGCGTTCACCAGCGGGCATCCTCCTGCTTTTCCGGCAGAACGGGGGTGACGGCGGCAATCGCAACCTCGATCATCGAGTCGTCCGGCTCAAAGGTCGTCAGCCGTTGCATCCAAAGCCCCGGCTGGGAGATAAGCTTTGCCGCCGCACTGTCGGAGCGACCCGCCCATTTCAAAATTTCATACGATATACCAACCAGAAGCGGGAACATGCAAAGCTTGTACACAACCCGCATCGCCGTGCTGGTCCAAGGCAGCACCGCATACAGGAAGATGCTGATGATGATGACGAGGATCATAAAGCTGGTGCCGCACCGCGGGTGAAAGCGGCTCTGGCGGCGGATGTTTTCCACCGTCAGGGGCAGACCGGCCTCGTAACAGGCGATGGTCTTATGCTCGGCACCGTGGTACTCAAACACGCGGTGCAGCTCCTTCATGCGGGTGCAAAGGAACATGTAACCGAGGAAGATGACCATCTTGAGCACGCCCTCAAGTATTACGCGCGGCCAGCGCCCCAGCGGCACGGCGCGCATAACAAGGCCGGTCAAAAATGTAGGCAGAAAGGTGAACAGGAACAACGCCAGCGCCACGCCCACAAAGGCGGCGCAGGCCATCAGCGCGTTCTGCACAGCGGGGGTGGCGTGCGCTTCGAACCATTTGTCCAGCTTGGACTCGGCGGGCTCGGTCTCGCCCTCCATGGCGATGTCGGCCGCGTGCATCAGGTAGCGGTAGCCCTTGTAAAGGTTTTCCGCCATGTTGCAGACGCCCCGGACCAGCGGGACCTTATTGTACCAGTGGGTCGTGACGGTGTCATAGCTCAGGTCGATGGTGCCGTCCGGCTTGCGCACGGCGCAGCAGATCTTCTCCGGACCACGCATCATGATGCCCTCCATCAGGGCTTGACCCCCGACGGAGGTGCGGAATTCTTTGGACATAGGCGTTCTCCTTCGTCATTTTTGCCTTCCCCTGAGGGGGAAGGTGGCCGAGCAAAGCGAGGCCGGATGAGGGGCGGATGTATCGCTATTGCCCGTTACCGGGTTGTCGCGGAAAGTTTGCCCCTCATCAGTCCGCTTCGCGGACAGCTTCCCCCTCGGGGGAAGCCTTAAATTTTTTCATGCAGATGCTCCTGCCCGGGGTGGTAGACGGGCAGGGTCACTGTGACGGTCGTGCCGCAGCCGAGGGCGGAGGTGATGTCGAACCGGCCGCCAAGCGTCTGGACGATCTCGTCCACGACCGCAAGGCCGATGCCGGAGCCGCGCACCGAGTTCTTTGCCTTGAAGAACCTCTGCTTGACCTTTTCCAGATCATCGGGCGCAATGCCCCGGCCCTGATCGCGGATCGACGCGCTGACCGTGACCGGTGTGCGGCGCAGGGTCAGAAAGATCGTACCGCCCGGCTCGGAATACTTGATAGCGTTGTCAAACAGGTTGACAAACACCTGCCGCAGCCGCGCCGGGTCTGCCCAGACCGGGTAAGGCTCGGGCGGCTCCTGATAGACAAGCTGCATTCCCTCCTGCTGGATGCGGGCCTCGACAAAGAGCGCCGCATCGGTGGCCTCGGCCACAAAGTCCAGCACCTGACAGTTCATCTTGATGCCGTTCTGCATACGGGAGAAGTCGAGCAGTTCCTCGACCATCGTATAAAGGCGGTCGGTCTCGGTGCCGATGACCGCCAGACCGCGCCGGTAGTTCTCGTTGGAGGGGTCGTCAATGTTGCTGATCGTTTCGACCCAGCCCTTGATCGAGGTCAACGGCGTGCGCAGTTCATGGCTGACCGAGGAGATAAACTCGTTTTTCAATCGCTCGGTCTCGGCCAGATCCTCGGCCATCTGGTTGATGGTCTTGCACAGGCGGCCGATCTCGTCATCGTACCGGGTGTCCGGCAGGCGCACCTTCATGTCGCCCTTGGCGATCCGGGTGGCCGTTGCCTCGACCTCGCCGAGGGGCCGCACGATGGAGCGCACAAAAAAAAGTCCGCTCCAGACCGTAAAGCACAGCACAAGCAGGCCCAGCCCCACACAGATGGCCACGGTGCGCCACCAGAGGTTGTCCACCAGCACAAGGCTCGTCACCATCCGCATGGCGGCGATGCTGCCCGCCGCGTAGGGCACAAGCATCGTCACTGCCATGACACGCTCGCCCTGCGGCGTGGTAAAGATGGCCGACCCCAGCCCATTGGCGGCGGTCAGCGCGCGGCCGTAGTCGGTACCGTTGGTCAGGTCGCGGTTCATCGTGCCGCTGCTGGTTGCCAGGATCACCCCCTGATTGTCCAGCAGCATAAACTCAAACTTGTCCTTTTCGTCAAACTGCTCAACCACGCGGCGCAGGACCTGCCCGCGGCTTTCGGCGGTGACGGCCGTATCCCCCGCCGTGCCGGTGGCCTGCAGGCGGCCCACCACGGTGGAGAAGCGGTTTTCCACAGCGCGCTCAACGCCGCCGTACAGATCGCTATAGCTGTAATAGAGGAAAAGCCCCTCCGCCAGCACCAGCACCAGCACGGTGATAAGCAGGCTGCCGCGCACCCATCGGCGGATGATACTACTGCTGTTCGGTTGCATAGGGGGTTCCCTCCTTTCGCGGTTTTCTAAGGGGCCGCTGTCACACATTCCAGCGGTAGCCGTAGCCCCAGACGGTCATGATATGCCGGGGGTTGCTGGGCTCGTCCTCGATCTTCATCCGCAGGCGGCGGATGTTTACATCGACGATCTTGACATCGCCGAAGTAATTCTTGCCCCAGACACCCTCCAGAATTTTTTCACGCACCAGCGCGGTAGCCGGGTTGCGGAAAAACAGCTCCATGATCTGGAACTCGACCTGCGTCAGATCGATCGGCGTGCCGGATTTGTAGAGGATGCGGCTCTTCTCATCCAGCACAAAGGGGCCGCTGACAAGCTGCTCCGGCTCCTCGGCGGGCTTGGCGGCGCCGGTGCCGCGGTGGATGCGCCGGGTCAGCGCCTCCAGCCGGGCGATCAGCTCCGACACTGAGAAGGGCTTTGTGATGTAATCGTCCGCGCCGATGGACAGGCCGCGGATCTTGTCGCTCTCCTGCCCCTTGGCCGACACAATGATAATGCCGATGTCGCTGTCATCGCGGCGAATCGTTTCGCAGAGGCTCAGCCCGTCCATGCCGGGCAGCATGATGTCCAGCAGGGCTGCATCGCAGGGCTCGCCGCCGTGCATCAGCTCCAGCGCACGCTCGGCGCTGGGGGCCTCGACGACCTCCCAGCCTGCCATTTTCAGGTTCAGGGCTACCATTTCGCGGATGCTGGCTTCGTCCTCGACTACCAAAACTCGTTTCATAAGCCTTTCCCTTCCTTATCAATTTGACCCCAGCAGCACAGTATTCTGGCTGATGGAATCGAGATTCAAGCCGTAATAGGGCGTAACGACCCGCGCCTGCAGCTGTTGGCTGCCGATATTGGCGATGCGCAGGTAGTTGCCGTCGCCGCTGGCTGTGTCCGTGGTCGGTTCAACGACCCGCATCTCGCAGTAGACGGTGTTTCCCTCGGCGTTGCAGATCAGCCAGCCGGTGCCGCCCTGATTGGCGCGGATCAGCACGCTGCCGTGCATTGACTCAGGCAGCTCCATAAACAGATCGTACTCGCTGTCGTAGACACCGAACCGGCTGTTGCCGCCTGCGGTGGAGGTGTAATCCTTCCAGAGCAGAAAGCTCAGCCGCTTGTCCATCGGCGTCTGCAGGGTGCCGCCATCGTCGATCTCCACGGGGATGTCCACCGTGCCGTTGCCGTCAATGTCGCAGCTGAGCAGGGTGTCGTTGTAGCGCAGCGTGCTGCGCTGAATGTCGCTCATGCCGCCGGGGCGGTAGGGCTGCAGAAAGCCTGTACCGCCATCGTACAGGATAATGTCCGACACAAGGCTGCTTGCCCCGGTCCATGCGTCCATCACAAGGTACATGGCGTCATCGCTGCCGGTCCCGGCATGCAGGGCTGCACAGCTGCTGTAAACACCCTCGCCCAGATTCAGCGTCTGGGTCGAGCGGAACTCCCCCTCGTTGGCGGTCAGCAGCTGCAGCGTCACGCCGCCAAGCTCGGTGTCCGGCGGCAGGGCCAGCACAAGATCCTGGGTATCGCCCTTGCCGGTGAAATTGGCCACGATCATATCGGTGTAGCTTTTGCTGATGACGGTGGACAGTCTGCCGTTGTCGTACTGGTAGACGGCTAGATACTGGTCCCCCTGCGGGGAAATGTACCCGGTCAGCAGCTGCTTGCTGGCCGCGTCCTTCAGGCTGGCGGCGGAAAAGCTTTCCACCTCGGAGGACATACCTTCGATGGCCTGACTGACACGCCAACCGCTCTCGCCGCTCGGCTCCAGCACCGCAAGCCAGACATTGGAGCTGGTGGTGTCGGCCGTGTACAGGACTGCGGCCTCGTCAACGCCGTCACCGTCCCAGTCACCAAACGCAAACGGGGAAAGGAAATCGCCGCTGGCGGGATATTTCAGGGTGGCGCTGCCGCCCAGATAGCTGTTCAGCGCTTTCTGCAGGGCCGCGCTCTCGCCGGAAAGCTGCGGGGCGCGCAGCAGGGTCTCGACATCGCCCGCCGCACTGCAGCCTGCCAGCAGCGCCGCCGCAGGGAGCAGCGCCGCAAGTCGCTTTCTCATGGGTGGCACGCTCCTTTCCTGCGCAGATTACAAATCCAAGTACGGCTCATCAGAGAATCCCCGGTTTCTCAACCTCCGAACAATGCCGTCCAACATACCGCGCCACGCTTCACGAACTTTCACATTTCTGCCAAGCACATGTACAAGTGTTGGGCTGATTGCATAGTAAACTGCCACGAAGCATCGACCGGGTACTGATTTTTTCAAGATTTCATCACGGTAACGGCGCAGAATCCACACCTGCGGGCAATCATACGACCCATAAACGCAAGTCGCAATATAGCATCCCTGTTTCTTTCCATGGGTTTCATTATGCTGTTCAGCCTGTTCGTCCCAGCTTTGACGCGGCACCACGACATTTTCCATCGGCTCTGCCGACTTTTCCTTGAAGTGCGCCACACGCACCGGCGGCGTTTCCAATGCCGTTGTGATGCGCTTTTGGATATACTCACGGTTCACACCGTAATTTGTCCAAAGCGTCACCAGCGGCACACCCGCCTCCTCGCATATCATTGCAACCTTTTCATCACGCTTGCGGCGTTCCGCGTCATGGTGCGATGGATCGTTAATTTCGACGGCAATTTTCGGTGCGAACGCCGCATCTGTCACCAAAAAATCCACATTGCGAAAAAGCTCATTCCTATATGCGGCGTTATCGGTTCGCTCGATAAATGTCGCAAGATTGATTTGCGGAAACACATGATACCCCTGCGGGATAAGCTCTTGAAGGGCTTTAAAAAACAGCTGCTCGTTTGCGGTAATCAAGCTTTTGCGGCACTCATAGCGAAACTCCGGCTGCTCGCGTTGCGGACAGGATGCGCCAACATAATGCCATTGCCCACATTGCGGGCATTTATGAATCAAGCCCTGCTCTTTCTTTTGGTTGCAGACGCGGCACAATGGGTAACGACCACTCTCTGCACCACAGACACAGCATTTCATGAGCAAGGCCCCTTTTCCCTCAATCTTTTACAGCAATACATAATATAGTATACCACATTTACGGCAGCGCCGCAATGCCTAACAGCATCAGCAATGTACCTGCGGCGGCGCCCAAAATGCCGGCGGCGCGATGTCTAAGGGCAAACGCATCGGGCAAAAGCTGGGCAAAGGACACCCACACCATAATGCCTGCCGCCAGCACGACCGTGCCGTTCAAAAAGCCGGGTGTAAAAAACCGGCGCAGGAACAGCCACGCCAGCACAGCCCCCAGCGGCTCGGCCAGCCCTGAAACGAGCGCCGCCAGCACACCGGCCGCACGGCTGCGGGTTGCGTAGGCGAAGGGCACCGCCACAGCAAGGCCCTCCGGGATATTGTGCAGCGCGATGGCCGCCGCCGTGCGCAGACCGAGCGCCGGGTCCGCTGTCCCAGCGAAGAAGGTAAGTACGCCCTCCGGGAAATTGTGCAGCAGCAGCGCCGCGCCGGTGATAAGAGCGGTGCGCATGGTCGCCGCACGGGCGGGGTCACGGCCCCGGCCGAAGCGGGCAGCAAGCTCGGATTCCTCCGGCAGAAGATTGCCCAGCAGCCCCGCCGCTGCCATGCCAAACGCCGTCAGTGCCGCAAGCGCCCCGCCGCACGCCAGAGGCGGCAGATAGCCGCCGTAAAAATGCAGTGCCTCAGGCAGCAGATCGGTCAGCGATGCCGTGAGCATGACCCCACCCGCAAAGCCCGCCGAGGCGGCCAGAAGCCTTTCCGTTGGTTTGCCAAGCACCGCCAGCACCCCGCCCAGACCTGTAGACAGACCGGCGAGGGCGGTAAGGATCAGTGGTGAAGTTTGCATATCGGTACACCCCCAAGCTTTAGACTTATAAATGTATACGGTGCGCAGGACGGCATATGACAAGGGCGCAGGGGTGTACTTTTGCGGGTAGGCATGGTATACTTGCTTTAGTATATCAAGTCGAAATTTGCAGGTGTGATTGATGAGAATTGTAGAAGTTTCAGAAAACAAAAAACAATATCTTGATTTGCTCCTATTGGCGGATGAGCAAGAAGATATGGTTGACCGTTATCTCTGTAAAGGTAAAATGTATGTTCTCGATGATGACGGAGTGAAATGCGAGTGTGTCGTAACGGATGAAGGGACTGGAATACTTGAAATCAAGAATATCGCTACAGTTCCCCCATTTCAGCGAAAAGGCTATGCCAAAGCACTGATTGAATTTCTTGTTGAAAAATACCGTGGACAATTTTCGATACTGCAGGTGGGAACCGGCGACAGCCCATTGACGATACCCTTTTATGAAAAATGTGGCTTTGTACGCTCGTATATCGTGCCAAATTTCTTTACGGATCATTATGATCACCCGATATATGAGTGTGGTGTACACCTTGTAGATATGGTGTATTTGCAAAGGCCTCTATAAAACCAATTCCGGTTTGTTTAATTGGATAAATCGAAATTTGAGGAAAAGATGAATGGAAGATAAAAAAATATTACTCGATAATATTAACAAAATTCATACAACCGAACTGGGAGTTGATAGAATTAAAAGAAATCTAAAAATAGATATAGTAGATGTTGTTGCGTATTGCAAAAATAAGGTATTGGATGAAAATTGCCATATATACAAACAAGGTAAAAATTGGTATTGCGAAATTGAAAATGTCAAAATCACTATCAATTCATATAGTTATACAATTATTACAGCACATATTATTAAGTAAATTATCAATTTGCAGAGATGATAGGAGTATTGATGAATAAAAAGTTAGTGAAAGAATTTTTAATAATAACATTTGTTATAATGCTAATATTTTGGGGTGGTTGTGCTTTAATCAGTCAAATATGTATCCTGACAATAAATAATATATTTTTAAGGATTATGCACATTATTGGGGGATTCTCTCCAACTATTGCCTCTTATATATCACTAAAGAGAAATAACAAAGTTAAGAATTTAAAAGAATGGTTAAAAAAGATATTTGATATAAAACATAATATTTGGACTTATGTTTTAGTAATTTTATTTGTATTGATTTATTATGTTTTGGGGTGTGCAATAAATGGATTTGAATTTGGTGCTCCTATATTTATGCTTATAGTAATTTTACCAATGATGATATTTGGTGGTGGAAATGAAGAAGTTGGATGGAGAATGATTTTACAACCTGAATTGGAAAAGAAATTTGGATTTCATATAGCAACAATCTTTACTTCTATTATTTGGTGGTTATGGCATTTACCAATATTTTTTATAATAGGAACAGCAAATGCAAATATGAACTATTTTCTTTTTGGAATAATGTGTTTAACCTTATGCTATGCTTTGGCAACAATAAGAAAGGTATCGAAAGGTGTATTTCCTTGGTAAACGTCAAATCCTGCGCCTTGGCTAATTAGTCTTTTTGTGCCACACTCTAAATGACACGAAAAAACTATTAGTTTTTTAGAGGAGGCTAAAGCGCATGGATCAATTAACTCACAATGTCCGCAGGTCGAACTGGATAAACATCATTCGACAGTGCCAGGACAGACCGGCAGGCACTACGGCAAAGCAGTGGCTTGTTGAAAACGATATTTCTGAAAAATCTTATTATTACTGGCTCCGAAAGATCCGCCGGGAAGTCTGTGAACAGGAGGGACTCCAGGAAGACACCAACCCGTCTGCCCTCTCTTTTGTAGAAATCCCGGTAAAAACTGCTCTGGACACAACACCGGTGCCAGCCGTCCCGGCAGCAATGACTCCGGTTGCAGTGATCAGATCAGGCCGCCTGACGCTGGAATTATCAAACGATATTTCAGAGTCCCTGCTTTGCAGGCTGCTGCAGGAGGTGCTTCATGCTTGAAGATGCTGCCGGTATCCGCAGAGTCGTGATTGCCTGCGGATATGTGGATCTGCGCAAAGGGATCGATGGGCTGTCCATGATCATCGGAGGCAGATACCATCAGAATCCTTTTGAAAAGGGAACTTTATTCCTATTCTGTGGCAGACGGTCCGACCGCATCAAGGGACTTCTATGGATGGGAGACGGTTTTCTTCAGCTCTACAAACGGCTGGAGGCAGGTTCCCTGTCCTGGCCTAGAACCAGCGAAGAGGCCGCAGACCTTACAGAGGAACAGTTCCGTTATCTTATGATGGGGCTGAATCCCCTGAACCCCAAAGTCAGGGAAGTAACACCGCAAAAGCCCACCTGATCTTTGTGCAAAACATAGATTTTTTATGCCTGTTATCCGGTCAGATCCATTCCCGGTGTTACAGCCTCTCTGAACGCTGTTTCCTGGTCTGTGACGTATCCACAGGAGGATCCGGATAAAATTTCAGCGCCTTGAAAACTTTATATTTCCCTGGCTCTATGACCATCACACCGCCTTACAGGCATAGGCAGAATGACGAAACCTGCGGGGTTGCCGGTTCGCAATCCTTTGTGTTTTCTGGTATAATGAAAACAGTTTAAGGAGCAGGACAATGGCAGACAGACATACATTGGAAGAACTGAATAACTGCAGCAGGGAAGAACTGATCACCATCGTTCTTATGATGCAGGGACAACTGGATACCCTGAATGAGAACATCGAGCGGCTGATCGAACAGGTACGCATAGCGAACAGCTATCGTTTCGGAAAACATACAGAAACACTGGATTCCATAGATGGTCAGCTGTCCTTCTTTGATGAGGCAGAAAACTGCTGCAATCTGTCTGTCCCGGAGCCTGCTGCGGAGGAAGTACTTCCATCCCGACGTAACCATA
>ERZ833515.149-NODE-149-length-65423-cov-20.170190_pt1 | contig 65423 bp, 87 predicted proteins | sample MGYA00519949_ERZ833515 | MGnify/ENA primary metagenome ERZ833515 (study PRJEB31850, sample SAMEA3708741) | human gut metagenome | biome: human gut; feature: human-associated habitat; material: faeces | place: China | collected 2014 ...
CGTTGCATAATAACCAGGTACCACCGTCTATAGGCAGCGTATGGGATGGCCAAGCCAGAACGGTACCTATAGGTACACCAATGCTCTGCTTTTCAGCGGTGGAACGAATCAGCTTCAGTGTAGCCCGTGGACGTATTTCGCCCTTTACGTAGACATTAACTGTTACCTCTCGCTCCTTATAGCTGTCATTGTCTGTTTCTTCTGAAACAAGAACTTCATCCTGATAATTGCTTTCTGCTAAATCTTTTTTTGCTTGAGCCGTAAGCTCATCATATTTTGTTAGTTTTACGATATCAGCCTTGCTTTCTGCATATTCATATGCCTGTAGAGCAGTGATATTGCTGCTCGAAGAAGCCAGGACTGATTGCTGAAATCTGGCAAGATTGATAGCAGCGCCAGTAAGCAATGCCATTACTACCAGAAATACAACAAGAAAACTGTAGCCCTTTACCTGACCTGAATTGTCAGATACGGGGGGGTATTTGTATTTTTCCCGTAGATTTTCATTTTGATCCTTTCTACGGCTCAAACAAAAAGATTAAATATTAAGCAGCTCTAATTATCCAATTCACAGAACGGTTGATTGGTCGAATTTCATTGGCTGTTGGAGTACCTCTACTTAAGTTTAAATATGTAGAGTAATTTTTTGTTCCATCATCATCCCCAACTAAATGATTAGAATGATTTCCCTGATAAAATACTCCTTCATATCCACTCCAAGAATCAACGCCCATTGGAAAACTGCCAGTAACATTACGGACAGCATCGCCTTGCAATACTCCCAAGGCTTCCGATGAATGTGTTACTGTTCCATAGTGGGTACTGACTTGACTGCCATAGCCTCTGAGAAAAATTCCCTGATAATTAGGTACCGTACTCTTTCCAAGTACTTTGACCAATTCAGGATACGCAGTGCATGACTGACCGTTGCATAATAACCAGGTACCACCGTCTATAGGCAGCGTATGGGATGGCCAAGCTAATATTGTGCCTATCGGAACCCCAACGCTTTGCTTTTCAGCGGTGGAACGAATCAGCTTCAGTGTAGCCCTTGGGCGTATTTCGCCCTGCAGGTAGACATTAACCGTAGCAGTTCGCTCTTTATGGTCGTCTATACTGCTTTCTTCCGAAAGAAGCACTTCGTCTTGATAATTACTGTCCGCTATATCTTTTTTGTTTTGAGCCGTAAGCTCGTCATATTTTATTAGTTTTACGATATCAGCCTTGCTTTCGGCATATTCGTATGCCTGTAGAGCAGTAATATTACTGCTCGAAGAAGCCAGGACTGATTGCTGAAATCTGGCAAGATTAATGGCAGCACCAGTAAGCAATGCCATTACTACCAGACATACAACAAGAAAACTGTAGCCCTTTACCCGACCTGAATTGTCAGATACGGGGGGGTGTTTGTACTATTGAAGTGTACTTTACCCATTAGAAGCTCCTTTACTTATGCGTTTTAGAATGAAACGGTTACTGTTGTAAGTGCCTTACCATTGCTGTCTTTAGGCGTACAGCTTATTGTTCTTTCCGTTGAATCGTAGACATAAGCTTGACCCCACGGATCTAGGAAATTACCTTCAGCATTTTTATTGCTAAAAACAATATAATTGTCATGTTTCTCGCCATCGCGGCTTTCAGTAGCGGATAATCCAGTAGTAAGCCCTGCTAAAGTAGTTGGCAGTGATGCAGTATTACTGTCCATTTCATACATCAAAAGTGCAGCTGAAATTGTTCGCATATCGCTTTTCATTTGCGTCATACGTTTGTTATGCTGCATCGAATCAAAGCGCGGCATAATCAAGTTGTATAAAACAAAGAGAACTGCCATTACTACAACTAACTCAATAATGGTAAAGCCTTTTTTTACTGAACGTTCATTTTTTTCCCCGTTGATTTTTTCTTGCCAAGTACCAATAGATAAGATAGTATCCATAATTTATTCCTTCTTTCACTTAAAGTTAATATTGACTTATTGTACCGATATCATCACCGGTAAATTTAGATGGGACTCCACCACCTGAATTGTTTGCTCTGTCGGGCCCAGAGGACCAGACGGCAAATATCCTGTCATTATCATCGTAGCTGTAATTAAATTTACTGTTCCATTCGTCTGTAAGCGCCTGAGTTGTCGCCCACGGACCAAACTGATCCTGTTTTTGCGTTAGACTATCTAAACTAGCTGGCATACTGCCGGTTTCAAAGTAATATTGCCCGATGCCAATTACCAGGCTATTTACTGCAGCAGTTGTTGCCGCGCGACGTCCTTGCCTTAAGCTTTCATTGGTGCTCGGAATGATGAGAGATGCAAGTACTCCCAATACTCCTATAACTATTACCAATTCAATCAGCGTAAAGCCTTTCTTTCTCTTTAACATTTTCTGCCTCATTTCTTCACCGTTAAAACTGTGAAAGTTTGTCAGAAATATCAAACATTGGCGATAACAACATATAATACATACATCCGATTACGGTAAGACTAGGGAATAGTATTACTGCAGCAAATTTCATTGCAGATTTTTCTGCAGCAGTGCGTAAAAGTGCTTCGCCAAAATCAGTAGCTTCTTCCAATGTTTCATCTAGCCTACCGCCTTTTTCTCCGACACGGATGAAAGTCAGTAGATTTCTTGACATCAGCTTGCTTTTATTGGATCTTGCAAAAGATGCAGATAGCGGCATCCCCTGTATTTGCAGATCAACAGATCTTTTCACATCTTCCTGAAGATGCACATTCGATAATGTACTGGCAACGATGCTGCAGGCTTTTGTAAAAGAAAATCCTGAAGCAATCATTATTGATAGCCCGGATGCCATTTCAAACTGCAGCATTTTAAAATGCAGATCATTATATATTGGCAGCTTCATTTTGATCGTATCTATCAATCCCCTATGGCTTGCTGCAAAACTTACATATAGTTTGTAAAGCAGGCAAACACCGATCACAGTAAAAAACCAGTAGTCGAATAAAGCATTGACAGACGTTTCTATTGTGATCAGAAGATCAGACATTTCCATTCCCATATCAAGATACAATTTTTTGTACTGAGGAATTGAAACTAATGCGAAGTAAAAGAACAAGCATACTACGACTGTTAGACTGAATATCGGACTAAATAAAGCAATAGAGATTTTCTCTTTTAAATCCCAATTGATTCGCATTATTTTAACGAGCTGGTCGAGTACTTTATCCAATCTGCCAGATGCAAGACCGGCACGAATGGTTTCGCAGATAGTGCTGTTAAAAATATCGTGTTTACTGAATGCTACAGCCAAATCATCCGTTTTTATATCAACTGCTATTTGTTTGGCTGCATCACGGATTTGTACATTTTCCTGTGATTCCGCAATTTCTTCCATCATTTCCTGCATAGACAGCCCGCTCTTATGTAGAGTTCGCATATTAAGAAACATTAAATACAGATCTTCATAAGAAGGTTTAGTTAATAACTTTTTAAAAAAATCAATCAAGCCAAACATTGCTTCCTCCTTTCCTACTCCTCTACATTCAATTCATTACATAAATGTTCAAGAGAAACTTCTCCGTCTTTTACGAGCTGCCAACCACGATCCCACAAGCTGATAAAATTATTTCTCCGGAGGATTTCTTTGCTTTCTACCCAACCGACCTGATGGCTGAATAAATCACGCAACTCGTCATTAAATCTGACGATTTCCAATATAGGCTTTCTGCCAATTATCCCTGTATTACGGCATTGGCTGCATCCTTTTGACTCCCAGGTTTTCCCTTCAGGTAGCTCACTCAATTGTTTTTCATTCAAAAGAGCATTATATGGGCTTACAACTTCCTTTCGGCAATGTGGGCAATTTATTGGCAAAAGACGCTGGCCAATTATGCCTATTACTTCTGATAAAAATTCATAACGGTTAATGCCGATCGTTGCCATACGTTCAACAGCTGCAATGGCTGATTTTGTATGCAGCGTACTAAAAACAAGATGACCAGTCTGCGAAGCCTGGATTGTTATTTTGCCGGCTTCCTGAGTACGAATTTCGCCGACAAGGATTATATCCGGATCTTGACGAAGCATCTCTTTAAGTGCTTTTTCCATCGTATTGGAGTCATCTTCGTCCTTCACTATTCGTACCGGCGATTGTGCCATGCCATCAATCTGCTGTTCAGGCGGATCTTCTACTGACGTAATAATATATTTGCTTGTGCCTTTATAGCCCAGGCATGCATACTGCAATGATGTTTTACCGCTGCCAGTCGGCCCGGTATTTAAAATCATGCCGCTTGGTGCCATAAGCATTTTTTTTATGACCTCAAGATCGTCAGGATGAATATTCATATTATCTAAATCTGACAATTTATTCTGTCCATCAAAGATACGCAGCGTAATTTTTTCGCCGCAAACTGTAGGCAAAGTACCGATACGATAATCAGTGCCGCGCTCACTCTTAGCAGAGTCATGCGGTATTTTATCTTTCTCCTGCGGTATCCCACACCAATATTTGATAACATTGTTTAACCGACCTTTAATTTCTCTGTCTACAGTTTCTTTTGATGTATGCAGGTTACCGTCAATACGCAATTGGACAATTGCTCCTGTGCGGTGCGGAGTGATATGAATATCACTCGCACGACGCTCTAAGGCTTCTTCCTTGATTCGCTCAAAAAGTTCCTGTGCGGCCGATACAATTTCATCTTTTTTTGCATCCTGGTCTATCGAAGAACGGTCAACGCTGACAGGCCCGTAAATACTCTCAAAGAGTGGATTGAATTCACTGTATTCGGCGACAACGATCAAAATTTTTTCAAATACTACGTCCGGCTGTGCTTCTTTGATCTGACTTGCTATAATGTCAGCTTCAACGACATTATTTTTATCAAAAGTGGCAAGCGTCAGAATATTGTCAGTATAATCAACAGGTAAAAGCTTGCGTGAAGTCGCTATACTTCTGTCAACCAGCGAAATTAAATCATCATTCAACTCATAAGAAGCAAGACTTTTTATATTCGTGTGTTCAACAGTCAAGACTTTCACTCCTTACCTAAGATCTTCTTCATGGTCTCAGTCGTTTTTCTAAGCTCTTTTTCTACGGCCGCTTTATGCTGATTGATTTTTTTCTTTTCAGCACGCAGCTCTTCATTTTCGGCTTCGATTTTTTTGATTTTCGCTTCTAAGTCAGCATTAGCACTTTCAATTGTTCTCTGATCAGCAGCGGAAATATTGTTATCCATTCGTTCTTCCTGAAGCTCGCCCAATTTTTTATGGAGGTCAGGCGTCGTTTTTTGAATAGATACCTGCGGAATACCATTGTCGTCATAAATAATTGTCGGCGTTATAGCAATGAGAATTTCAGTATTTTTCTTTTCTTTGGATCTGGATTTGAATATTTCACCGAAAATAGGAATTTTAGATAAGAAAGGCACTGCTTTGATATTTTTAACTTCTTCATCTTTAAGCAGGCCACCAATGAAGATTGTTTCTCCAGATTTTACTCTGACGATAGTTTCAGCTTCACGGGTAGAAATCTGAGGAGCTTTGTTATTTCCTGATTCGACCCATTCAGTAATGGTAGAAATAGATGGCTTAATCGTCATTGTAATCGTCTCACGATCAGTGTCATTAATGCGCGGTATAGCTTCAAGCTTGACACCAACATCCTTATATTCAACAGTTACTGTATTATCAGTAGTTTCAGTTGAAGTTGACGTACTTGTGAATACAGGCACTTTATCGCCCATCAGGATCGAGGCTTTACGTCCGTTGAAAACTGTAACTGACGGCCTGGCCAAAATATTACCTTTAGAAAGTGTTTCTTCGTGCAGTGCTGTAACATTAAATTTGAATCCGTTATATCCCCCGACAGAAGTATCTTTGGACCAGCCTTCAGATCCGAATGATAATCCCATATCGCGGGCTTTGCTGTTTGACAATTCAATAACTGTTGCCTGGACATGAACTTGGGGCTGTGCAACGTCAAGCTGACGCAGCTGGGCACGAACTTTTTCTATTTGTGCAGTAGATCCATTAACAGAAATGGTATTATTGTCCGGATTTACAAAAATGCTGTCTTCGTCTAAAACTAGCGCCATCTGTTTTTTGGCAAAATCGAGATCCAGGTGCTTGAGCCTGAATGTTTCCATAATGCTCATAGTTTTAGACGGTGATACTAATACAACATCGCCTTTATACTCGTAGCTAAATCCATGAGTTAAGGCCAGGATATCGATCGCCCTATTAAAATCTGTGTTAGTAAGGCTAAGAGCTACTGTTCCGCTTAAATCGCCATTTATAACAACGTTTTTATTGGCCCGATAACCAAGACTTCTAACAGCATCTACGATAGGTGTGCCGGGCGCGAAATCAACATCGAATATAGCTTCATTTGCATAAGCTGCAATGTTGCCTATAAAAAACATTACAGCAAATACGACCGCTGTTATTCCTTTACGAATACTTTTTGGAAAACCCATTATTTAATCACCACCAAATTTATTTTTCAAAATCAATCCATTCCCCACCAACAGTTACGCCGCTCTTTGATACGCTGGATAATGTACCCCAAGGGGTTTCAGTCCCAAGCTTTGCAGTAACTGTCTTGCCACTGCGCTGCAGTATTGCAACATCCGGAGGCAGGACGCCAACCACGCGCAATGTATCATCATAACCACCAACATTTGGAGCGTTGGGATTGCTTGGCATTTGCGGAACTATTGGCGCACTCGGAGGAATCATTTCAGAACCAGGCATACCTGGTACCGAAGTTAAATCTACTTTTGCCGGAAACGGCGAAGATGAAGCAAATACCGTTTGTCCAACCTGTATTTGGCTAAAATCGCCTATTGCTGGCTGACTTACATCTGGCATATTAGGAGTAGATGCAACTAAAATCGTAAAGAAAACACCAGCTGCCGTTAAAACAGAAATACCATATCCTAACAACTGAGTTGTACTTTTAATTTTTTTCATAAATCTCACCCCTATTCGTAATAAACGCGATACTTAATTGTCAGTTCTATACGGCCGTTTTGAGGATTTGTCCCAAGATGCAGATTATTAATGACGACTAAGTAATTTTTCTCAAACTCGTTGAGGCAGGCAACAATGTCGTTCCACGCGCCGGTAACTGTTACCGATGTTTCTGCAAACTGCAATTTCTTCTTTGCTCCATTACTGTTCGGTGGTTGAGCCGTACCTTTACTAACGTTCAAAATCATTAATTTGTTTCGGCGCAGCAAATCCAGCTGCGCCTGATGTATTAATTCAACATCTTCATACCTGGCAGGTTTAAGAATCTGATCCAAAAGCTTTTGATTGGCACTAACATCGAACTCTTCAAGCCATTTTTTGTTTGCAACTGATTGTGCGTACTGTTCAGAATAAAAAGCAATTTCCTGCTGCCGATATCCGTCTAAAAAATAACAACCTATGGCGCCCACGATTATTATTGCCATAATGGCTTCCATTGATTTTCTAAAAGCACTTTTATCTTTGGCAAATTGCTCAAAAATTACCTTAATCATTTTTTCTTCCCTCCTGCCGGTGGCAGCTTCGCCTTATCAGGTTCAATGCTGATAACAAATTGCTGAGCGCCGTCAGATTGGTTTTGATTCGGTGTTTTTATAGTTTCTACTATTGCTTTAAAGCCTGGAAGATCAATATTATTGCAGAAAGAGTTTACAGAATCTATATTTGCTGCAGTTCCTGTAAAGCTTGATTTGGTTTCACTTATATCAATAGATAACAGCGTAACTTCTGCAGGCTTCGCGTGCATGACAGCAGACATAGTGGCAAGAACATTTATTCCGTTGGGCCGACTTTCCTTAATCAAGGCAACCTGGTGCTTTAAGGCGCTGTGTATTTTCTGCCCGGCATTAAATTTTTCGGCATCATATCCGACTGGCTGATAGCTGTATCTGGCATAACCTAAAGCTATCAATTCACAAATAATACCTGTAATAACGAAAGTCAGTATCATCTGCAGGCCCATTTTTATGTACTCTTTGTTATGCTGGTATTCTGCCTGGTCAATGTCCTGCTTTGATAAAAAATTGCCTGATCTTTTCGTATAAGCCACTCTTATCACCCTCTTCCTGCCGTTTTCCTGTAGTCACGTCGCTTGCTTCGCCTGGAGGGGCTAGCTTCCTCTGATGGGGCTTCCCGCTCCATGCGGCACAAGCTCCTAACGATGCAAAAATTTCTTTTTTTAAATCCTCAGCAGGTATATAGCGATTAACCACATTAGCATTACTGATGATATCTAACTTATCTGCAAGCATTATTCTTGGTATTTGCGAATCTTGATCTGTTTCAAACAAGTCATTGGCAAACGCATATAAAAAAGATGCTGCATCTTCATCGGAATAGGCTTGATTTTGGCAAACTACTATGCCTTTTGGTGCGGAATATACAAATTTACCATTACTTAGTTTTAAAATGTATTCATTCACATTATTGGCCGCAAGAATTTCCGTAAAAACATAGGCTTCAGGATAAATCGCAAACAGTTCGATACCATTTGAGGTGAAATATAACTTGATTCCTTCATACAATTCCTTTTTTAAGTAGGCCGTTGATACGAAATCCTGACGTTCTGTTTTTGGAAAACGGCGCATGATCGTACCTAAGTACTCATTTTTCTTTAACCCTGCTGGTAACAAATCTTCGCATATATTTGCAATCTTCAGCTCTCCTAAATCGCCGCTGCCAACACTTTCCGCTTCATCCACTGTTGCAGTGCCGCACTTGTAAAATGCGTCACATACGACAAAATATCTGTGCGATGTATAATCAGGGATATTTTGAATAATCTGTTCAGAAACAGTATTATTTACGAAATCGCTATAAACTGAATTAACTTTAAAAACATCAGCTATCTGAAATTTGCCTTTTGCTTTGTATAAACCAACTACGGTCGTATTTGTTGATCCTAAATTCAGTACATAAAACACCTGGGCTCTCCTTTCATAAATAGGTTTTATTATTTACGGCTATAAAAAACAAAAATCACAACTCAAATAAGTTGTGATAAATCCGCCTTCACCCCTTATTAAGAGCTGACGTTTTTGCTGAAGACTCTCAAGCTACAGCTCCTAACGGTGAAGGAAATATTTAGTTATGGACATATCTTCTCTAATCGGTTTCCTCTGAAATATCATTCATGACGAAATCTTTGACAAATTTCAACGTTCTTTCCAGAGCCCTGACATCAGCTTGAGTCGGCTTGCCTTTCATTGGCATTCGCCCGACAATATCACTAACATCACATCCAAGTATTTCTGCTATTGCAGATATTACTTCTATCGAAGGCAGCCTATTACCGCGTTCGTAGTTGCACAGCGTTATATTAGTACATTTAAGACCTTTTTCTTCAATTAGAATCGCTAATTTTTTTTGAGTCATTTTTCTCAGACCACGAATTGCTTTAATGTTCTGACCGATCATTTCTGCGCTGGCAACTGTTTCTGAAATTTTCTTGCTCATAATTACCCCCAAAGAACTAATGGATCAGAATACTGGTTATCATGCCAATATTCTAAATGTAGATGAGGGCCGGTACTATATCCGGTACTACCAACAGCAGCAATTACTGTCCCTTTATCAACATATTGCCCATATTCGCACAGCAGTCCGCTGCAATGAGCATATAATGTATGATCCCCACCTTCGTGCTCAAGTATTACTGTATATCCGTATCCACCGTACCAAGCAGCATAAACTACGGTTCCAGGCAACATAGCTGTAACCGGTGTGCCTTCATCATAGCCGATATCTACTCCGCTATGGAATTTCCAATCCCCGGAAATCGGGTGGACACGCCACCCGAATCCCGAAGTAATCGTTGCTGCTTCAGCACAAACTGGCATAGCGGATAGTAGTATAACTGCTAAAACCATGATTACATAGGATTTCCGCTTCATTTAGAAAATCACCGTCCGCGTGCGTTATCCAATTGCGCTACTACTTTTTTAACAGCCGGAAGCGCAGCTGTTTGTGCCACAATATCCCGTGCTCTTGTAAACGTATTCACAGGGCTATTATTGGCAATAGCAGTCATTACTTCATTGGAAGATAACCCTGCCATTAACATTTTTTTGCATATTTTCTTATCATCTAACACACATCCGGTATTGAGCTGCTTTTGCGCTTCTTTCTTATAAAAATCATTGGCTGTGAGCTTTCTTTTAGGATCATCTTTATATTTTGTGATAGCTTCAAATTTTTTCGCTTCACCGATCAGCTTACTAACATCTCTTTTGGTGGCATTTTCAGGAATTTCAATTTCATATTTTTCTAATGCCTTTTTCTGATTTTCTGTGATGACAAATTTTTTGTAATTATCTTGCCGAATAGCGTCTGACGCTTCTCCTCTAGTCATATTTTCAGTAACTGGCAGATGACGTTTTTCCATTAATTCCAACTGTTTTTCAGTAGCGGGTAATGCTCTCTGCGCTTCAATATGTTTCTTCAAATCTTTGATTAGATCATAAGCCTGCCCTTTGGTAATATTTTCGTCAAATTCAATTTTATGCTTACTAAGCTTTTGTTTTTGATTTTCCGTTGCCGGCAAATTACGATTAGCTTCAATCTCTTTTTCATATTTATAGATCAGATAGGACGCCTCACCTTTACGAATGTCCTCGTTAAATTCGATACCACGATCCACTAAAAACTTAACCTGCTTTTCAGTAGCGGGCTTGCGTGCTTCAATTTTCTTGTCGGCAACAATTCCTCGAATAGCCTTAATAGCCTCGCCGTTAGAAATTTCAGGACTGTACTCATAACCATGCTTGTCCATAAACTTTTTCTGATCTTCGGATGCAGGAGAGGCCAAACGCTCTGCCCGTTCTTCCATTTTTTTCAACTTCTCGGAAATCATCCCACTAGCCGCTTCAGCGGTAATATCCATGTCAAATTTAAGACCAAGATTTGACATAAATACCATTTGCTGCTCAGTTGCTAATTTTAGATCTTTGTTTTCCTTAATTTCACTTGTCATTTTTACATCTCCATTCATATTATTATTTGACATTTGTTTTTGTGCCTTACCTTCCATCTCTTTTACAACATCCTCTAAAGCATTACTGGCCCTTGCTATGGACTCCTGTATATGTTCAGCGATTGAATGGCTGGAGGCAATAATTTGAGTATCCAACTGTATTTTGGCAAAATCAAAAATTTTAGCTGCAGCAATCATTTTCTCCCGTTCACTTAATGGTAATTGTTCAATTTTAGCTAATGCAGCATTGTATTGATTATTAACGATTTCGCCCATTCTTCCTAAAGTACTGCTCTCATTAGCACGAGATATCAGCTTAGGATCTAGAACATAATATAAGTGTTCTTTAAATGATTCTCCCTTGAATTTTTTTTCACTGATTTGTTTATAATCAGCTAGCTGGCCCCTTTGCAATCGCGAATACTCAATATAATCTTCTTCCAAGAAATCTCCATGGTCTAACATTTCTTTTTGTGAATATTCGAAGTCTCCTGGGGTCAAAAAATCAAATATTCTTACATTGTCGGATAATTCTATAAGCGAATTATCTGCATTGTTGTATCTATCATTGCCAATAACATTTTGTTTTAAGCCCAAGCAGACTTTATTATCAAATGGTTCTTCGTTATGCAATAGAGCAACCATGCCTTCATAATTAGACGGTAAAATAGCATCAAAGTATTCTAAAGCTTCATTATCAGCCACTTGTATCACTCCTGTTTTTGTAATTTAGTTTATCGTTTGCTTTTTTGATTTTCACGTTTCTTATAACAGGAATATGAGCAGTAGTATACCCTCCTGCGTCCAACTAACGATGTATAGACGTGAAAACTTTTATTGCATGAGAACTCCCTGCCGCATAGCGGACACTGCTCTATAAGCAGCCCTCTGACCAGTTTTACACTATCTGTATGGCCAGCCATATTATCGCCCCCTGCTATTATTCCTATCCATCTCAGCAGCGCTTTTATAAACCAAGGCGGCAATGTTTTTCATTGGTACACCGGTTTTTTTTGACATATACTTAGTTATACCAACACGGTCAAACCCTTTTTGCAGCATAGACTTAATTTGGATTTTTATTCTTTCTGTTTTTGATAAATTTGTTTTTTTACTGTCATCGTTTCTTTGTTGTGCAGCGGTACTAATATTTTCCTTGCGACCATGAGCCAAAGTATTTACCACTTTACTCAAATCCCCATCTGCAATATTTTCATAAGAAGTTTTTTCCGTTTTGACAAATAAATCTACACTGCCTTTGTTATTTACTAACATCGAATATTCTTCTGTCTTTTGTCCAGGGAAAGATTTCTTGATAATATATGCGTCATCTGATGTCGGTTTATTAGCGTCCACTTCAATTTCATACACAGCTCTTGGATCGCTGCAGGCTCTTAATCTATCTTGAAGGTTATTAATAAAATTTTTTTGTTCTTTTTCTTTTTCACTGTTTAGATTTTCAGCTTCCAAAGTAACTGCAGCTTTATAGTTTTCTAAATATTTATCCTTGGCCAAAGTATCTGCAGCTGAAAATTGCGCTGAGCTTACATATTTGTCATCATTAAAAGTAACCAACAGTATTTGGTTATTTTCTTTATCATAAAATTCTCGAAGTTTATACTTACTATTCGGCTCTTGTCCTGAAACCTCAATTTCTTTGCCCATAGCACCATAATTGGAATAATCTTCATGGAGCTTTGCTTCATCAAGAAGTTCTGGAGAAGATTCCTTCAGATCCAAACCGATTTTTCTCATAAATTGACAATAATGGTAGTCATCTTCAGCATGGTATTCTCCATATTGAATCAATTCGTCATTCTTGTAAGCCCCCAAACGCTGCATCTCAACATGATCATCATTAAAAAATGTGTTTCCGAACACCTTATATGGCCCGCCATCTTTTTGAAATGATATTTCTATTTCATCTTTGGGTTCAAAATCATAATCATCTTTCAAATAATTTGATTGGGATTGGGAAAGAATATTTTCATAGACTGCCAATTCCCTACCATATCTTTCCTCATATATTTTTTCATCTAAATATTCCGGTGCTGTTTCCTCAATTGTATCCTTTAGATTTTTCATGAAATAATAATAGGAAACCTCATCTTCACTATGACTAGTTTCATAATAAATTAATTCTTCGTCTTTATATACGGCCATAGTAGCCAAATCCGTACCATTCTCAGAAATATCTGACTGTATAAATAAATGATACGGCCCACCACTTTTTTGAAAATCTATCTCAACTTCGTTTTTAGCTTCAAATCCTTCTTGTTCATAATACATTTCTACTTCGTTAGTTTTTACATCAGCCATATTAGCGCCCTCTTTCATTGCTCATTGCAGCAGCCGTTTTCGTTACGATAGCAACGGATGTGGCAAGTGGCTCACCTGTTTTTTTAGATACATATTTTGCAATTTTAACTTTGTCAAAGCCTTTCTTTAATAGTGCAGCGCTGAGGTTCTTACATTCTTCGCTTTTTTGATCACTGGCCACATTTGATACATCTGGCGCTGACTGTTCTTCTGTATTAATTACTTGTTTAACCAATAAACGTTCACGTTCGAGCAGATAGTCACAAATTTTTTCTGCATCAGCTGCAGCTCGGAAGATTTCATTATGATCTTCCTTCAGCACTTTAATCCAGCTTTTTATATAGCCTGCATGACTGGCATCTGTATGCTCAGAGTTCAAATTGATGTCCCGGCAAAGAAACATTGAAGCAAGTTCGGCCCGCAGCTCCTCTTTTGCATATTCTGTACTTCCGAATCTATTGTTGATCCGCCTATCCAGGCGACTATGGTGCCCGGTTGAATGACCGGTTTCGTGCAGAAGTGTTTTATAATAATCATTACTGTTGGCAAATGTAGCCCGCGGAGTCATATGAATTTCATCGGCCGCTGGAATATAAAAGCATCTATCGCCCTGGTCATGAATCACTGGTACGCCGTTAGCCTTAACTATATTCTCGGCCCGCTCAACTGGATTCCAGGTTGGTACTGAAGCTTTATATGGCTCCAGCCCTTCGATCATAGTCGCATTGAAAACTACGAAATACCGTAATATTGGTTTTTCCAATTTTTTATACACATCCTCTCCAGCTTCTTGAGAGGCTTCTTTATCTTTCACTTTATCCGTCCAAAACTCTATTTTTATACCTTTGGAACCTTTGCGAAGCTTAGCTCCTTCGATCTCGCTAATTTGTTTAAAAGTATACCAGCGCGGATCATTATAACCCTTTTGTAATTGCTCACAGAGCAATATTATACTATTCGCACAGCGATATCTTCTGCCGGATTTTCCGTTGGCCGGAGTCAGCAGCGATGTTCCAGTGCTAGCCCAGGGCTTTTGCCAGGCTACATTGCCCTGCTCCAGCATTTCTATGATTTTATTTGTAGCTTCAATACGAGTTTGCTTGAGCTTCTCGGCTTGTGATAATTTTGGTTGATCTGATTTTCTATAATCTGCCATATTTTTACCTTTCCAGCCTTTATTGCATTTCCATGAGTACAGCTCCCTCTCACGGGGCTTTAAGTACTCATGTCATACAAAAAGGCTTTTATTCAACGTCTGGTTCTTCCTCGGGGCCAAGATCTTCTTCAGTTAAGGCAGTTTCTTTAAAAGCACCAAGTTCTTCAGCCTCTGCAGCAGTAAATATCATCGTATCTTCCATTTTTCCTATCCTTTCGATAATCTTTATCCTATTCTCTCCTGATCCTGACAACCTGATCTTTCACTCTCATCTGAAACTCAGTGCCTACCGTATCAACTACCAGATTTCCATTGCTGATTAGATAGTTAACAAATACCAGTGTCCCATCCTGATTGACCATAAATAGAGCTGGATTAATTTTATGCAGCACATCTTCATGAATATTGATATAAGTTCTGAAACCATCGTCAAATACAAAATTAGGCGTCCAGGAATACCGTTTTGATTTAGATATGACATACGAGAAATTCAGCTTATCTACGCTCTCTACTTCCAAAACTTTTTGGCTTTTAGTTCCTGAGCCTAAAGTATATTCCTGGGCTTCACCTGGATAATCCCATTCAACGATCGGATTATACAATGTATCTGTTGCGGCTAGAACCTGATAGTTATGCCGGTCTGTGGATATAATTAAATTTGTTTCCAGTCCGAGCTGCAGCGGTCTTAAATAAATATGCCACCTGCCTCCTTCCAATACATCACTGTAAAATGTTTCAATGTTCCAGCGTGATTTATCGCCGGTCGTGATTTTTTGGATCTGTTCTCCAAGCTGAAGTTTAATATCAGTCACATATCCAGGGCAGCAATAGATTTTATTGACCACACCTGACCTGTATTCCAGCAACAAACTATCGTCATTTCTTTGCGATGATTCTCCAAGCGAATCATCCTGGACAATTTCAATCTTTGGCGTATTAAAGATGTAGTTGGCTTCAGTATTCCTGGTGATTTTATTATCGATGCTTTTTTCTGGTACGCTATCTGCAGCTAAAGCTGGTGCTTTTTTTACACTGGCTTTTTTCTCTGCATCCAATTCAGATATAATTGCTTCTAACTGCTGTCGATACGATGCAGCTTCAGCTAATAAATCATTATGGAGATCTTTATCCTCTTGCTCTTTGCTTGTTAAGGGTGCTTTTACAGTTGCCTTGTCCTCTTCATCAAAAAGTTCCTGATCGCCTGCAGATGTATCATCTCCATCAGCATCCCAAAAAATTGAAAATGGACTTTCACTCAAAATTGCCTGGACACGTTCCTTGATAGACGGTTTTTCTGGCTTATATTCTTCTGCAAATACTGGCTGAGTTGTAAGCAAGCAGCATAACGTAGAAACGATTACAGCTTTCTTATTCATTTTTATTAATACACCTCAATTCTTTAATCATCACTTCTGATTGGTGCGCTCATGCCACCTTCAGGAGCACCCTCTGGGGGAATTGCTCGTTGGGCCTCGGACATAAATTTATCAAATCTGCCACCATATCCACCACCGCTGCCTGTAGAGTTATTCGATGACCAATCGGCCGACCCAGATGAACTTTTATTTTGCGCTCCTGCAAATCCGGAAGGTTTCTGCCCTGCATTAGAAGCCGTTGATGAATCATTGCTTCCGCTTGAAAACCTGCTGCCGCTGCCACCGTTTCCTATACCTCCTCCGGAATCAGATCCGCTGGACATTGTAAAACCATCACCATGCACTGTATTACTATTTGAAGAATTTTGCCCGGCAGCGCCGTTTCCAGCACTGCCTGACTTAAAATTTCCAGCATCACCACCTCCTTGATCCGAGCTTCCACTGGAAGCAGAAGAACTGCCAAAACCAGCTTCTTTAGCTGAACCGTATGAAGCTCTCATCCCTTGGGTAGCACTATTATAAGCACCCTTAGCCTTTGCTCCTGCGAAGTTACCCATGCCCTTCATAGCACCTGCAGCAGCACCCAAGTCACTTGTCGCTGCCGCTCTTTGCGCTCCACCAACTGCTGCGCCAGCTAACGAGGACGCGCCTTTTAAGCCAGCTCCTGCAGCTGCTCCTGTTGCACTAGTTATACCAGAAAGCATCGTCGCACCAGCAGCGCCACCTGCGGCACCTGCCATTGCTGCTCCGGCAACAGTACCGGCAGATAAACTTGGCGCGCCAGTCATAATACCTGCTGCCATTGACGGAGCCTGCCATGCTAAAAATGTTACTGCCCATGGTCCAACTAATGCCCCTAAAATCCCATCCCATGTTGGCTTACCATCAAATTGATACATTGATGCTTGAACAATTGGATAGCTCAGACCTAAGATTGCACTTAATACCATTAGTTTTGTTCCAAAAGATATAACAGCTCCTATTGCTTTTTCAGCTACAAAGCTGGTATGTTTATTTACTCCCCAGGGAATGAATACCAATACTAAGGCTGAAGCTATATAAAATTCAACATATGTTATAAAGCACTGTAACGCTAAGATCGCAAATGCCAGCCATATTCCAAAACCACCAAAACACGCCATTAGCCACAAACCTATTGACCCAAAAAAGCCAGTCATAGATGTAAATTGTTCACTTGTCAAATAACGATAAAATGGTTCAGCTTGTTGGTAACCAGCATTAATTATTTGCGATGGATGCTGCAATGCAGCAACACTATACCCACCCATAGAAGCACCAGCTGTACTTAAACTATCCACTACAGCATTCAACAAAGTCCCCCAATTACCGATAAGCCAGAGAAAAAAGCCATATCTGAATATCTTGCCTATTAGCTGTTTAATATGGTCTGTATCACCTAAATTCAGCAATACTGCCAATACGAAATCTATAGCAATTAACAGGAAAAACGTCGTCTGAACCAACCCTGATATGCTACCCATTGCAGCAGAAGCATTAGCTGCTACCATTCCAAGTAAATTATCTAAAACCATTATTTTCTCCTAGATTAGTTAGATCCAAAATGATGTGGATTACCATTATCAACTAATTCACTAGACTCATATTTTTCCCCGTCCATAAACTCTTTATTTCTTTGAACAGCTTGCTTTTCGCCTTCAATCATACGCTGTTGGTAAATGTTCTGTGACCTGATACTATCGGCCATGACTGCCTGCATTTTTTGCGATTCTGCTATTTGCAGCGCTATCATTTGACTCATGGCTTGTGTTACTCCTACGATACCGTCTGCATTTTGTGATGCACTAAGTAATTTTTCCAGTGATTCCGCAGTCTTAGCCTGTTCAGCTGGACTGGCCATTGTTTGTGATTTCATACTCTGTTCTAATGCCTTATCCCAAATATCACGAAAAGCCTTGATCTGATCGCCATACTCTTCAGCACTTGCTCCGTTCCATGTCGTATAATCCGGTCTGGCAGCATCCCATTCTTTCATTAAATCAGTAAAATCGGTTCCAATGGCATCTGTCGTTTTCCGTAGCCTTTCCATCGTAGAAATAGTATCCTGAATACGTTGAATTGTTTGTGCCTGGTTAGAAGGATCTAATTTCTTCAAATTTGCCAGCTCGTTCTGCAGCTGTTGAGCCTGTTGTTCAACTTGTTTAATAGCTTGTACCTTTGCTGCCAGATTCTCAGCATAATTTTTAGGATCAAATACTGTATAGGCAGCAAACGCTGCATTAGAAAGAAAGGTAAAACATACCATCAATGACAAAATTCTAATGTACTTATTCATTTTTAAAGACCTCCAAATTGAGTTAGTTTTAACATCATTGTGATGTTAAACGCTTGCATTTTTGTTGCTAAAATGTTATAATATAGTCAAATAATTATGAAAGGAGCGTTAAAAATATGGCCAAAACTACTCAAGTAACTTTGCGGATTGACGAAAATCTTAAAGAAGCTAGCAATCATTTTTTTGAAAGCTGTGGGATATCTTTCAACCAAGGGATACAGATTCTTTTGAGGAATGCTATAACTTCCGGCAAGATTGTTATTAGCCCGCATTACAATTCTGAAACCCTTCAGGCATTAGCAGAGGCTGAGGAAATATCTGCCCATCCCGAACGTTTTGAGGGATTCTCCTCTGCCGCTGATCTTATTGAATCAATAAAAAATGAGAAGGACTAAGATAAATGCTGACTATTTTTGCAACCAGTAAATTTCGCAGGGACTTAAAGAAACTTCTTAAAGATCCCAGCAAAGACATCGAAGAGTTAAATAAGATTATTGATATTCTGGCCAATGAACAGCAATTGCCGGCAATATACAAAGACCATGCTCTTAAAGGAAGATTTAATATTTATCGTGAATGTCACATCGCTCCGGATTGGCTTCTTATATATAGAATTGATAAGAACAACTTATTACTTACACTTGTTCGCAGCGGCAGCCATTCTAATTTGCTGCAAATGTAATTGATTGTTGAATAAGTCGAATAAACATATCGGAAGAAGGTATATTTTATGAAGAAATTGATATTTCCACTACTCTTGATTCTTACTATTGCTCTTACCGGCTGCGGCAGCGATTCTTCTGCGCCTAAAGCAGCTGATACTAAAACATCTCTACCTCCCGCAGCCCCTACTGAAAAAATAGATGATAAAAAAGAATTAGAAACTGCACGTCAACGAAATAAAGAATTTATGAATGGAACCAACGATAATGCTGATCATTCTTGGAGAAATAGCAATACAGATTTAATTGATAGTGGAAAACCACATCATTTCTAAAGAAGAAAGGTATATGTATATTTTATGAAAAAACTCATATTCCCACTGCTCTTGATTCTTGCTATTGTTCTCACAGGTTGCGGTAGTGACTCTTCAAAAGAAAAAGCTGAATTAGAAGCTGCTCGCCAAAGAAATAAAGAATTTATGCATGGTACCAATGATAACGCCGATCATTCTTGGAGAAACAAAAAACTAAAAAAAGATTTAACAGATAGTGGGAAGCCACACCAATTCAGCAAATAAGTTTTAAGGAAGGCTCTTACCATGAAGAAAACATTCAATTTGATGCAACAGGCTGCTAATGATCCTGACTTTATTGCACGTTGTAATGAAGTTCAAAAAGACTTTGCGCCTATTGATTACACAGCCAATTTAGATCTACCAGAGAAATTTATCAAAGAATTATTGATAGCAAAAAATGCTCCAACTGAACCATTTGAATTTGAAGACGAAAATAAGTTAATAACGAGAAGGTAATAACCATGAATGCTGACCAACAACGTACAATAGAACGAGTACAAAAATTATTTGCATTGGCAAGAAACAATCCTAATGCTGAAGAAGCTATGTCTGCTCGCCTTAAGGCACGCCGAATTCTAATTGAAAATGGGTTAGATCCTAATATGTTTAATGAAGATATGACTTCTACCATGCAGCTGTACGATGATGACGCAGCCAGCAGTAATACTAACCATAAACATCAACAATATAATCGGTATCAAGATAACACTCACTATCAGGAAGCTCCTCAAGGCAACGCTTATGCGGATCAGCAGACCTATACCTATACTCAGGCAGCAGAACAGCCCTCAACGTTTTCACGTATTTTTAAAATTTTTGAGCCGCTTTTATGCTGGCTGCTTGCTGCAGTTATTCTCTTTCTGCTCGTTGGTATGATTTGGCCCTGGAGCATTAAAAGCCTTGCTATAACTATTGGTGTGCTTTTTGTTTTGGCCAATATCCAATATCTTTTTGCGATTGGATTTGTTCTCGCCATCGGTGGCATTGTCGAATGGTTTCTCACCCGTTAAAATTAATATATTTCCGAAGCAGTCAGCTAAGCTGGCTGTTTTTTTGTTTCAGGTAACTATTTGCTTATATGCTTCCAGTGCTTCTTTCTGATTTTTGTATTCCAACCAATGTTCATTAAACTGACCTTTACCATAAGTCTGCAGTATCTCATTACACCTGGCTTGATCTTCTTTTGATGCGCTGCCAACATAGCTGAGCATAAAATCAGACAAAGCCAATTCAAATAGTCTGCAGCCTTCCGTAGACTTGTAATAATATTGCCGTTTCGGCATTGCCATTGCTATCAGTTGGCGTTCACGTTCGTTGATGTTGAACATTTTATAGATCTCAATATCCGAGTTGTTAATGGCATTAGCATTCGGTAAAAATATCCTTGTAAAACAGCTTTCAATGATTGCCGGCGCGATTTTACTTTTGGCAACGTCCGTTAAATTTTGCGTAGCAAAAATGATCCAGACGTTGTTTTTTCTCATTGTTTTAAACCATTCACGGATTTTTTCAGCAAACAGCGGATTATCAAGAAACACCCAACATTCATCTAATACGATTATCGTCGGACTTCCATCACAGTGCCTTTCAATTACGTGGAATAAATACTGCAGTGTAGGTAATACTGCCGTTGGTTTATTCATGAGTTCTCCCATTTCAAAACTCTGCCAGCTGCCTACCGTTAATGTATCTTCGTCACTGTCAAAAAGCCGTCCATAAGGGCCACCGTCGCTTAAATTGCTTGACTTCTTTATGAACGGCATAATTGCCGCTCTAAGCTCAAGATTTTGACAGAACATGAAAAAGCCTGTCATTGTACGTTCATTCTCCGGTGCCGCTGCTAAGCTGTTCAGTGCAGACCAAATATCTGACTTATGCTTTGGTGTTAGTACAACATTTTCTTGCGCAAATATCTGCATTAACCACTCAGATGCCCATATTTTTTCATCTTCCTGGTCAATATGCCGCAATGGTTGAAAGCTCAGCGAATTGGTTTCAGTTTCACTTCCAAGATCGTAAAACTCCCCTCCAACCCCAGCTGTAAGTACCCGTGAAGATCCGCCTTTATCAAAAATGAATATTTTGCAGTTTTTCAGAAATCTGAATTGCGCTTCTAAAGTGTTGAGCAGAACCGATTTACCACTGCCAATTGGCCCGACGATCATAGTATTTCCTACGTCACCAACGTGCAGGTTTAACCGAAACGGTGTGCTTCCAGTAGTCATCGTGTGCATGATTGGTGGAGCATTCAAATGCTTATTCCAGGAATTTCCAGCCCAAACTGCAGATACCGGCAAAATGTGCGCCAAATTCAAACTATTTATCATCGGCCATCGAATGTTTGCATAAACCATTCCAGGAATACTACTCATCCAAGCACCAACTGCGTTTAGATCTTCGCGCCTAGTTGAAAAACCTCTGCTTTGTATAGTTTTCTCTACAAGCCGCGTCTGATTATCCAGTATTGTCTGATCCTCGTTCATCAAGATTACCGTCGTACAAAAATAACCGAAATTGCAATATTCATTAGAAAGTTCTAGCAGTGCCGCATCTGCATCGTCTGCGCGGTCCAGATTAGGCGTTTCTATCATCTGCGACTCAGACTTCGTGATGGTTTCTTTAAGCATCGTCCAGAGCGTTTTTCGACCTCTGAACCAGCCTAACCTTATCTTCTTGATGGTATTTTCTGCATCCACCTTGTCCAAAGGTATATACCTGGTACACCAGCGATACTCAATCCCCAGTCTGTTTAAATCATCTAATATTCCCGGCATAGTCATCGCCGGGAACCCGATTACAGATATTACTGACAAGCTTTTTTTATCATATTGTGTGCCAAGTGCTGGATAGAGTCCGCCTGTAAGCGGGCTGTCATACAAAATAGCATCTAAATACATCGGGATCTCAGGAGCATGAATTTTATGATCTTTCGTTGACACGCAGCTATGCAGATATGTTAATAGTTCTCCATCATCCAAAGCTTCGCATTCAGGCATTATTTCTGCCAGCAAGCTATGTATGCGATTCGCTTCTGTACGGAAAGTTCTTAGATGTTCCTCGATTCTGTCATGCTCCCTTTCAGAAGCCTTTTCCGCACTTGTATAAAATACTTTTTCCAGTTTGTCATACTTGTCTGCAGGCGGCAGATAATAAAGCGTAAAATAATATTTACTTTCATAGTGATTACCGCTGTTGAAAAAATTTTTTCTTTCAATATCCATCAGGGTAGTGATAGGATCAGGATACTCACGATCAGGATACTCAGTGCTTTTACTGCGTTTTGCTTCCAGAAAAATCGCCCAGTTTCCGGACAATCGCCGCACAATATTATTTATTTTGCTCACGTAAGCCATCATTTCAGCATCAGTTCTGCTGTCCATATCTGGCCCGCGGTAACGAAAAACTTTCATTAAGCTGCCGTCTTTATTGAGCATCGTGCCTGGCTCAACCAAACAGGCCCAGGGCAGGTAATCACACAAAAGATTTTTTTCCCACCTAAAATCACGTATTTTAATCATTTTGTTGCCTTCTCTTTCAGTTTGTTATTCTGTCCTGAAGGGATCAGTAGCTGAATAACTTTGTGCTTTACTGGTCTTGCTTTTCCTTTATTTATTAGGCTGGCCGCTTTGCTTGGAGTGCAAGGCGTAAGATATTCACCACGCATGCTGAGAACAGCTACTGTCCGCAAATGGTCAATATATTTTTTTGATTTTTTAGGTTTTCCGTTTTCATCAAACGTCATTGTTAAAGTTTTATTCTCCATAAATAAAAATCACAGTCTTTTAACTGTGATGGCAGACTCCCTCCCTGTTAAAAGCATTGGACGTTTTTGCTGAAGACTCTCAAGCGACAGCTCCTAACGGTAAAGGAAATATTCTGTTATTTTTTACTTACACTTACACATCAAAGTACCTTTTATCTTTAAAATGCGCCAGCAGTGATTCAAAAAACTGTGGGTCTTTTTTTGTAAAATGTCTTACGATAAAAAATAGTATGAACGATATAGGAATAAACCAGTACATTTTAAGCATAACTCCTATCGACATTGCCATCGTTGCGAGCATAATAAAAAAATTCGTTGGAACTCCGGCCATTAAGAAAGGGTCTATCAGCGATTTATGAACCGCGATATAATATCCTTCCGGTTTTTCATCAACGCGCATTTCTTCCACCCTCCTTTAGCTATTACTGGAATCAACATATTCCAGCTCATAATCTCCGTTTTTAAAACCTTTACATATAGCTACTTCCTGTACTTTGCGGCCAAGCTCTCTGTCTCGGCGGATAAAAACAACTATATCTATAGCTTCTGCAATCAGTCTTTCTTGATTTACTGCGCTGGCTTCACCAACTAGAGCTTCTATTCTCAATAGCCCATCTTTTGCGCTGTTTGCATGAACCGTTGCAACACCACCTGGATGTCCTGTATTCCATGCTTTTAACAAAGCTAAAGCAGCCTTGTCCCTTACTTCGCCGACTATAATACGATCCGGTCTCAGTCTCATGCACGACCGTAAAGCTCGCGTCATATCAACATTATCATTCGTCCGAAGGAAAACAGCATTTTCTGCTGTACACTGCAGCTCCAAAGTATCTTCTAAAATCAACAGTCTATCATTTGTTTTTGCAATCTCGTTTAATACTGCATTTGTTGCTGTGGTTTTACCACTGCCGGTACCACCGACAAATAATATGTTTTTCTTTTCAAGAACTGACTTTTTTATTAGTGCCGCTTGATTTTCTGTCATAATACCCTGGCGAACATAATCTTCCAGCGTATATAACTTTGTTGCGGGCTGCCTTATAGAAAACACTGGTTGTTCAGTTATAGGGGGTAGTATTCCTTCAAAACGGCTTCCAAAGAAAGGTAGTTCTGCAGATATTATTGGATTATCTTTATTGGCGATAGTTGAACAATATGTGGCTACGATCTCTATGATCTGCTGACCCCTTTCAGGCTTTATAATTTCACCAGTAAATTCAGGATCAGACTCTATCGTTTCAACCCAAAGTTTTCCATCAGGATTCAATGATATTTCGACAATGTTGGGATTTTCAAAATATTTGCGTATTTCTCCTAAAGATGTTTTAAACACTTTGGCGCCATGATCCTCAGCTTCATACTGGCGAATACGCTGCATCCGCAGTTCCCTTTTTTCAGAAATTTTATCCATCACGATTATTACTGCTCCTTCATTTCAGTATCGGCAGACTCAGTAGGTTTTCTGATCTGCAGAGCCTTATGTATTTCATTTACTATGTCCGGACGATTATAGAAAAAATCGCCGAGATCCGTCATTAACTTCCTGTATTCAGCAAAAACGAAATCAAAACTATCCTTGTTTACAGTATCGGGGACTTTGAAATCCCTCTCAATTAGATCATCTAAAGTAATGTTATAATACTTTTCCATACCTAATGCTTTAGTAACATATGTAGAGCTTTGAATGATCGCGTGTGTACGTGCAGCTTCAAGCTTCCCGCGCGCTGAACGCTTTTGATCCTGGATTCTCTTTTCCTGGCGTTTATACTTTGCATTCAGTTCTGCAAGTTGCGCTTGAATACTTTTAAGCTTATCTATTGGATTTCTGCTTTGTGCTGACATTTTGACCACCTTTCAATTTCTCGGCTATTCTTATATCTCCAAACTTTATTGCATTTCCATGAGTACAGCTCCCTCTTACGGGGCTTTAAGTACTCATGTCATACAAAAAGTTTTTGTTCACTGCTGTCCCTTACTATTTTTGCTTCTCCGCCTATTCTGGGCCGATCTTTAAAATGCCAATTTTCATAGTATTTAATCTTGTTTGCCTTTATAGGTGATACACCCGCAACAATAATAATCTCCTTGCTTCGATCAAAGGTTTTTACTTCATCTGAAGTTAATAGCGGCCTTCCTATTTCCTGTAAAGATGTACTGCGACTTCCAATGTTCATAAGTGCACCGTTATATGAGAAGCTTTCGTTCCATATGGTCTTTTTACCCATCATCTCGGATATAAATTTTGGTGTCTTATTATCAGTAGGAGTATGATAAATCTGTACCTGGCAATTTGAAACAATACTATTGGATTCAGTATATAATTTCGTTATTTGGTTAATATCCTGTGTAATGATCATGAATTTAATTCCATATCCAGCAACATACGCCATCGCTCTCTCGATTGTTTCAAGCTTTCCTAATGCCGGAAATTCATCCATCAGCATAAGCATTTTGTGCTTTCGCTCTATCTGTTTACCATTTTCAAACTTCATTTTTTTAGTGTTTTTTCTATATAGCAGCTCTACAACTACTCTAAATAGCGGTTTCACCCTATCTAAATCAGATGGCGGAACAACCAAGTAAAGTGATATTGGCTGCTCGTTGTTCATGATATCTTCAACAGAAAAATCGCTGCTGCTCATATTTTTGGCAATAATTGGATCTCTATATGTATCTAATATAGTATCTAGCGTTGATAAGATACTTCCAAATTCTTTGTCTGGTGTGTTTATCATTTTGTTGAAATACTGGCGAACAATTGGATGAAATTTTGTTTCCTCATTATAAATTTTTTTAAACAGCTCTCCTGTAGGATCATGTTCTATACCAGCTGCCAGTATAAAAGTGAGTTTAGTTTGAACTTGTGTATTTACAATATTTCCTGATTCGCCATTATTATCATCGCTATCTTCACTATCAGGATCTATGTAATCTTCAATTTCAGATTCGTTAGTTTCAAAATCACTGAACGTATTATCTTCTCCATAAAAGAAGTTAAGTACATCGTAAATATTCATATCTTCTTTCAGATATTTTAAATGCAGTATTACTCCTGTAAGTAATGAGCCAGCCGATAAAATCCAATGCGCGCTTTCCCCTTCTGATCCCTTTCCTGTCGGATCGACAAAAATTTTTGCTATGTTTTGTATATCCCTAATTTCATATTCAGTACGTATGCGTATTTCATCAAACGGGTTGTACCTATGGCTGTTGATATCTGTAGGCTCAAACTTATACACTTTATTATTTAATTTTTTCTGGCGCCATCCCGATGTGAGCTGCCAGTTCTCACCCTTTAGATCCGTTACGACAACAGATTCAGTCCAGGTTAACAACGTGGGTATTATGATCCCGACACCTTTACCGGATCTCGTCGGAGCACATACCAGGACATGAGTGTTACTATTATCCCTAATGTATTCACCACTATCTAATGTACCTAATATCACTCCTGAACTTGTTAATAATCCAGGAGGATCTTTTTGCCCGTGATCAATGATCTCTTGCTTCGTTGCCCAATGAGCGCTGCCATGATTATCTGTTTGATTTGGTCTAAGATACATTCTTATGAAAAGTATCATAATTCCAAAGGTTATCGTTACTATAGACACAGCATTAAATCCATATTTATTAAAAAACCATTCTGTGGCTGGACTGCTGAAGGAATACCACCAGGCTAACCAACTGAAAGGGAAATATATTTTATATGTTCCCTGGTCAAATATCGACCAATATAATGCTTCCTGATAATTTAACAGCTCAGCTATTCTCTGAGTTGCATAGCTGCAGGCAACGATAATAGTTAATATATACAGTCCTATTATTATTCGTCTTGATTTTTTATCCACTTGGCCTTGCTCCTTATCCTCAAAATATTAATTTAAGGTCAAGGACTCTCAAGCCTTAACGGGATTTAGCTTTATACACTAAGCTAAATCATCTTTTCAGACACTCGTCTTTTTGCATAATCTATGCCAAAATCTATATATTTTTCTATCGTCTCACCTTCCAATTCACATATTTCTGATGCGTAGCGCATTGCATTTGCACGAGTTAAAACAAATTCTGCATCGTTTAGTAAAAAGGGAAATTCTGAACCGTTAGTTGCCTCATCAAAAACAAAACCAATGCAATAATATAGAATCGAATCATTAACTACAGGAATTTCACTTTGCTCGTCATAATGGTCATTTACAAAGATTTGAAAATCTGTATCAACTGTCTTATAGCGGTCAATTTTAGCCTGGATTTTTTCATCGATATAATCAAAAGACAATTTATCAGCCAATACCCTGCGATAGTTTATTACAGCTTTTACCGCTTCTTTTTTCATCCTATTAGTATCTGACAATGTATTCGCATCCGTTTCTACTTCATTTATTATCAGCTCAATCTGCTTAATCAAATCTTTATATTTCTTCTTTGCATAAGAAAGTAAAAGTAATGAAAGCAGCCCTAGGAATAAGATTCTTGCATCTAATATGAAATAACTACATAAATCAGCTAAAATAAAAAACAGCAAAATGAGTATGAGAACTACCTGAATAATCTTCATCACTCGGACTCTATTTATTTGTTCATCTCGCTCTTTCTGCAAGAATTCAATTATTTCAGGTTTTTCATTATTTTTAAATATGCTGATCATATCGTGTACTTCTTCGGCAAAATTTTTTCTATTTGGATTTTTCATAAATAAGTCCTTTCGTTTGTCATTGGTGAAACTCCACTACCTTTAAGCGTTGATTAGTTGACTTGCAGTCTCACTTAATCTTTTCCCGTATCGATAAAACTATTAATACATTTCTCATAATTTTCTTGACACTTTACTATAAATTCATGGGTTTCACAATACATTTTGTTGATGAAAAACAAAGCGATCGAATTTCCAATCAGCATCTTTATACCCGTAATACCCATAAAGATATACCTCTTGATAGTATCGTTTTCATACGAATATACTTGAGATATTAGGTAAATATTGAACACTATAGTAGTAACCATAATTGCTACTATACCAAGATTTCTTATAAACTTGATTTTGAAAATACGATTTTTGTGGTCTTTTCTAATAACTGAATTACTTTTGATACATTTTCCTCCATTCTCTTTATTGCCGCTTTTCTTCATAAGGTTCTAAAAGCAAATCTTCTTCAACCATGATATTAAATTGATATCCAGGTCTAATCATTATTGTAGGAGCAATATTGAGGTTCTTATTTACGATGCTATTTACTGCGCTGCTTATATTTTGAGCAGCTGCAGCACCAGCTTCAGCTTTAAAACTTTCATCATCTGAATCACTGCTTGTCGCAGCAGCTACGCCACCAGTAATAGCACCACCAATAAGAGATGTCCAAATAACTCTCGAATAATGACTTCGTACTTTGTCATGGAATCCGGAATATCCTGACTGATCTGTGCCTACAAAGTTATCCAGGACAATGCTGCGTCCATCCGGAAATATCAGCCGCTGCCAAATAACAAGACCACGAGTTTGGGCAAAAGAAGTTTTTGCATCATAGGTTCCAATTATTTTAGTTCCTTGTGGTATTAGCAGCCATTTACCCTCTGTTGAGTCAAAAACATTTTGGCTTACTATACCAACAACCTGCCCTGGCAGGTCTGAATTTAATCCAGTTTGAAGAATGCCTGGTATCACTGTTCCTGAAAATAATTGATATTGTGTAATCCGATCCATTATGAAATTAGACGAAATGATATTCATTTTTGATTTTTGATTAACAAAATCAATTTTTTCCTGCTTCATGTTTTGATCATAACGTTGTTGCTGCTGTTCCGGCTCGCTAAAAGGTTCTGCTGAATGCCCAATAGCCGAAATCCCCAAACTAAGTGTGATCCCTAATATTAAAGCAGCGGTTTTTCTCGTACCTTTTTTCATTGTTCACTGTTACCTTTCTCAAAATCAAACCGTATTTTACTTTCTAAAGCTTTATTACGTTTTTCTATAGCAATAAGTCGAGCCTTTTCTGCTGCGCTTAACTGATTGCTGTATTGTTGGGGGATTTTAGGTTGCTGAGGAACCACAGGCGGATTAGGCTTTTCCTTGACAGATGATTTTTCTTGTTTTTGTTCAGCTGCCTCTCTTTCCTTTTTCTTTCGTTCCTCCTCTTCTTTTTTTCTAGCAAGTTCTTCCTGTTCTGAATAACTTGCAGGGATATCTTTTAATAAATCGCCGGTAACAGGCTTGGAATTTAATTCCCGGTTTACATCAGCAGCAGCTTTTTGACTAATTCTTTTTTCATCATCACTAAAACCAAAAGTCAAACCGATCATTACAATCCCTAAAATTAAAAATAAAGCCCCATATATCCAGCTTTTCTTTATTGCTTTGGGAGAAGGTTCAGGCTTCATTATCATAATGTCACTTCGCTCTTGTTCCTCTAGCTCCTGAATATCGCCATCATCATCTTTCGTAAAGTAATTCTTAAAAAACTTTTTGAGGCTCATCTTCTCACCTCATCCTTTTTATCTTGATTTTTTCTTTCCCAACTATTAAAACGCCCTTATCAAAGAGCCGGTCAATCACGTAATATCCATTGACGATTCTGTAATTGACATATACAAGAGTCCCTTCATTATTCACCACAAAAAAAGCGGGAATATCATAGGCCGAAGAAGACGGTTTTAATTGAATATAAGTTTTTTTCCCGTCACTGAAGATTCTTTCAGGAGCCCAAGACAACTTTTTATTTGTAAAACTATAAGAAAAATCTAGCTTATCAGCATTGATTGTTCCGTAATCTCTGATTTTTTTTTCATTATCTAATTGAGTTTGATTCTTTGGCACAAGCCAAGATACGGCCGGATTATAATATGAGGTTGATACTAAATTTAATTGGTAGCTCCGACGATCTGTATTGATAATTAAATTGGTATAAATACCTTTTTGAACTGGTTTGACATACAGATGCTGCGTTGATTGCGGTCCATTCCCCACTGTGGCTTTATCTATGATCCACCTTGTTGTATCTCCACCGCCTACGTATTTTATCTGTTCTCCTTTTTCAAATCTGATATCTGTTATATATCCTTCCTGCAGGTATATTTGATATATCTGATTTTCAATATATGGAAATGTGACCTCAACACCTGCCGTTGCTGCAGCGAAGCTGTCTTGAACAAAATCAATTGTTTCTGTGCCAGCAACAGGTTGCCCACGTTCTTCTGCGTTACAAGTAGAATTTGACATCCCCAAAATATTAAATGCTATAAGCATATATAGAATTATCTTTCTCATTCTTATCTCTCCTGGCTAATAGAAAAATCTGTGATCCTAAGACCATACGGATTTATATGGATCGACTCTGCCTGCGGTGTAACAAAATTTACCGTAAAATATGCTTCTAACTCATATTCGCCTTCTTTTTTGCCATCGCGTCCATAGTGAATTTCTTGCCATCTAACATTATAAGTATCTTCTTTACCAGCTAGTGGTGTGATATTTTTCAGCATTAGAGTACTCGTTTTTCCGTTTTCAATTTTTTCTTTATGATTTTCACGTATGGCCATATCATTAAATTTCTGAGACGTCTGCGTATCAAGAAATGTATACACTTCCTGCCAGTTATTTCTATACACAATGATATCTTTGGGAATAGTTCTTGTGTTTTTTAGGATACGCCAAACAAAATATTCAACGCCTGCAGCATTAGGTCTTGTTTGCTCTACAAGCTTATCTACAGTTATGACTGCACCTGTTTTACTGTCAACCTGGACAATGTAAGGCAAGACCACACTTCTGTTGGCATAGTACCACGCAACACAGCACGCCGATACAGCGAAAATAAAAACTACAATTATTGCTATTTTTAGCTGTGCTATTAACACTACTTTAGATCCAATACGCCTATCCCATTCCTGACGCGCTACATCATATTTACATTCAGGTGTTTTTCTTGGGTATATTTCGCTGTTTTGATGCTTCAACTCAGACATTTTATATCTCCTCTTAGCTAAACATATCTAAAATCTGCATAAATCCAATTGCAAGAGCTAATCCACATATGAGTTGAAGTGCTTTACGACCGGCCTGCCCACCTTCGCCCATACCGATCATGACACCTGTGATACACACTGTAATTGCACAAATTGATTTTGCGGCTTTCCCCGTAATGCTGCTTCTAAGTTCTTCAAGAGGACCATCCCAAGGCATTGCAAAAATTGCATTAGGAAAAATCGAATTAATAATAAATACTCCTGCTATAATTCCAAATATGAATGATTTATTAATCTTTTTTTTAGGCTTATTATTCATCATTGTATCTTCCTCCAAATTTTAAAATAATTAATTTAAAATTAAGAAGAAGACACTCATGCTTCTCCGGTTGCCGCAAGGACAAATGAAAAACAACCAGTATTACCCGAAGAGAATCAATCTCCCTTCGGGTAATACTGGTTGTCTAGAATCACGTTTTTTTATTTTTAAACTGTCCCGCGTCCAGTTGGGAACAACTGCCCCCCCCCCCAAGACGCTGCAAACGTTAAATTACACATTAACATATCCAGCACCGCCCAGCACATTTTCAATTACAGTATAACATCAAAAAATTTATTGTCAATACTGTGAATTTTTTTGCTTTTTATTTCCGGATATTTTATATTTTACTTTCCAACAGCATAATCTCTCGTAAGTAATATACACATAAAAGTTAGATCTAAATTTTTAAGCGGTTTTTCTCGTAACTACAGGCAGTAAAAAGCCACGGAGCGTTTCAAACTCCGTGGCTTTTATTATCATTTTGAATAACTTTAATTATCTTCCAACAGCCAATCAATTATATTCATGACCTTAATGCCTTAATAAGTAGTACCGCTGTTTATATCTACGGATGAAACAATCTTTTCGTAATTGTCACGTATTTTCTCAAGCGGCGTTAATTCACTTTAAACACCTGCCTTTTAGATCCCAATTTTTAAAGCAGTTTTTCTCGCAACTGCAGTATGATTGCTGAATATACATTGGCTTATCCATTTCTATAGTTTTTATGATTCTAATAAAAACTAAGCGGAATTTCTCGTAATAGTTGCGAGAAATTCCGCTGTCAATTATATTCCGAGCTTTTCCTCATACTCTTTAAGAGATTTTAAGATAGCTTCGTCAATAAAAAAAACTTTTGAATATTTCGATGAATTTTCTGGATCAGCTGCTTTCAGCTCATTAAGTACTTTATTAATGCGAAGTGAAACTTCAAACGGGTATTTGATAGTTGTTGACACTAATTTGTTAGTTGCTTTTGGACTTTCTTTTACTATTTTACCTTTTTGTTCTAATGATTTATCTTCAATGACTACTTTTGTATTTTCTTTTACCTTCATATTTTCTGTTGTTTTCTTGTTTTCTTCTTTTACAGTTTCTTCTGTTTTTATCAAACCATTTATCATGTCAGCTGCAGGATCAGGAAAAACTTTTTTAGCCATTATTATTCCTCCTTAGTTTTTTCTAGAAATTCTTCAACAAAATGCTTGTAGTCAAATGTTACATCATTATAAGCAGCGTATTCAGTCAGCGATTTCCTATAGATTTGCGTTTCAGCAACAGTGATGGTATTTCTTATTGTACTTTCAAAGACTGGCCTTTCAAGCTTAGTGCCAATTTCTTCAATAGTTTTTTTCATATGCTTGTTGGCCGACGTATTTTTTATAAACTTAGTAATAAGTATGCCGGCAACTTTTAGCTTGTCATTTGAATGCTTTTGAACTGCCTGTATCGTTTTATTTACTTGCACTAGCCCCACCATCGAAAAGGCACCAGCTTCTGTTGGGATAATAGCATAATCACTGGCAGTTAACGCATTAAGGGTTATAATTCCCAAAGATGGTGGCGTATCAATGATAACATAGTCATAATATTGATCTGCACCTGCAAGTGCGTTCTTCAACTTATTTATTCTATTGCTGTCGTTTACTGTACCTTCAGCCACTTTAGCCAGATTTTCACTTGCCGGTACAATATCGCCTTGTTCAGTCTCATAGATTAGCTCTAAAATATTTTTAGTTTCAACATTACCACCAAATATATTCTCAGCAGTTCCATCCAATTCTGCCTCATTACTTAGATTATAGTATATAGATAGATTTCTCTGCATATCAAGATCAATGAGAAGTGTTTTATAGCCCATTTCCATAAGCGTTGATCCCATAGCAGCAACGGTTGTTGTTTTACCAACTCCGCCTTTTTGGTTTATAACAGTTATAACCTTCATTTTTTTACTCCTTCCTTATATTATCTGTAATTTAAATATACCAATAAAACATATTCTGTTATAATAGTAGCAGTCATAGTATTAATAGTGTTTACTGTTTTTACATCTATCACAATTAATACTATCAATACATCTCACATTGTAATAATAGCAACTACTACTATTATTATTTATACTATGTTTACTATTACCGTAGTCATTATAGCACTAACTGTCTTAGCAGTCAATACTATATACATAGTATATACTACATTAACTACTTATGTAGCGTTAGTAGTATTATCAATCGTCACTATTATTACTATATTAGAAGTTTCCACTATTATCACAACATATATAGTATTAGTAGCGATAACATCTATAACAATTATTGCTATTTTCACTACTAGAATAGCAATAATATTGTTAGCAATTTTCACTATGTTAACAATTATTACTATTCTCATAGTTATTGCTATTATAGCTATTAAAACAATATTCATAGCTATAATAGCATTTATAGTTATCGTATTTTTCATAGTTGTCATAGTGTTTATTGCGTTCACTACAAATGGCATCTTCGCTACTATAGTAGTATTAGTTAAAATAAAATTTCATCACCCTTTAGCCTTTCGGCTTTCAATCTATTTTGACATACTGGTTTCAAAAATAGCTATACATTTCGTATATTTCGATTTTAAGGCGTTTTAATGGCCGCTTAGGTAAAATCCCCTCAAAACATCATTTTAAACGCTCAAAACCAATTTTTGTTTGTCTGAGACACATTAAATTGTCATCAAGACCATCAGGATATCAAAAAAATAAAATATCATATTTCGCCATTCATAACAAAACGCATTCCGGTGAGCATAATTTCTCGTAACTACAGCGGAATTTCTCGTATGTTAAGCATAATTTCTCGTAACTTTCCCCAAACCCCTTGTGTGAAGCCGAGACTCAGCTTTTTTTCTTTTCAGCGGAATTTCTCGCAACTGCGCGGAATTTCTCGCAACTGCGTTTTTTCACCTCAAATCTCCAAACACGGCTTATAGCAAGGTCTTAAGCCACTTTTTTAAGCAGTTATCCCCAGCGGATTTTCTCGCAACTATCAGCGGATTTTCTCGTAACTGCGTTTTTTCACCTCAAATCTTCAAACACGGCTTACAGCAAGGTCTTAAGCCACTTTTTTTAGCAGTTATCCCCAGCGGATTTTCTCGTAATTAGGCTATCAAACCCCGCTTCTCATGCGGCTCGCCAAATCGCTAGAATATATAGATTTTATTATTTAAAGAATATATAAAATATATAATATATATACCTCTCACCAAAAAACAAAAAAAGATACGGAAACGGCTTTGCATATTTTCCGTAATTAGTATATAATTATCGCAAGAATGAAAAGAGGTGTTATTGTGCCCAGAAAAAAACAAGATAGCACATCTGAAGAATACTTAGGTAATGTGCAAATGGCATTAGATCTTTTGCCTAGACAAGCTGTCGTTCATCCTGAGAAAAAAGTTAAAGTTGGCAACGAATTTATTACATCGCAATTTAAACTTAATCTTTTAGAGATAAAAGCATATCTTGCAATAACATCTACTTATGATTCGTCAGACAAACCAGAGAATTTTTATTTCATGACTTTCAGCGGAAGAGACCTAGCTAAAACAATTGGCATCGGGGTTGAAAGAGGATATTTTAAAGAAATAGAACGGATATTAACTTCTTTGTCCCAGCGATTCATAAAAATTCAAGTTCGTACTGATATAGACGAAGAAAAAGAACAGTGGATCAAAGGCCATTTCATTTCATCCATTGAAGCAAAAGGGGACGGCAGTGTAGAAATTGTTATGGACCCCAAACTCATGAAATATTTTTTCAATATTCAAGACAAATACACTTTTTTAGAAATTCAAACATTACTTTCGTTTTCATCAGTATATTCAATTAGAATCTTTAATTTGCTTAAACAATTCCCCAAAAACAGAAAAAGAACTTTCAGTGTTGAAGATCTGAAAGAAATGCTATTCATTCAGGACAAATATAAGAATTTTACTGATTTAAAAAGATATGTTCTAGATCCAGCTGTAAAAGATATCAATGCAGTCTCAACAATGCAGGTTACCTATGATAGTGATGCTAAGAGAGGGAAAAAAGCAACACAAGTTACTTTTTTCTACAAAGAAATAGATTTATTAGATAATCCTGAAACAGATCAAAAAATCAAAGATGCTCTTAACAGTCTGATATTCTATAATGTTGATCGTAAAGTATCATTGGATATAATAAAAAAATACAAAGCAGATCGAATTATCCGAAATATTGAATATATCATTACAACATACCCAAAAAAGAAAAAAGAAAAAAAAGAAATTGCTGCTTTAATTATTTCAGCCATTAAACAAGATTATGCTCAACAATCTTGGGATGTTGAACAGCCAAATCAAGAAGACAAAATAAAAAACGAATTATCCAAAAAATATGATAAGTATATAAAAAGAATGGACGACGAACAAGCCGAGAACTTAATTAATTTGATTAATGATAATATCCAAAATGATACATTTAGTAAAAATATTATCAATTCATTTATAGGTGAAGCTCCATCAGAAATTATTAAAAAATTTGTATTTAAAAATATTGCTATTCCAATTTTGTGTGAGAAAAAAATCATAAAATAAGCGGCTTTAATAATCCTGGAAAATTTAAAAACAGCCGCGGAATTTCTCGTAAATATAAAGTTATAAACGAGAAATTCCGCGGCTGTTTTATATATTAATATCAAAGTAAAACTTACGAGAAAATACGCTTTGATTTTTAATAGGCGATTGATGAAAATAGGAAATAGAAAGGTAAAGTTACGAGAAAAAAAGCTGAAAAAGAATAGACAAATTTTTTATAAGCAGAATTTCTCGTTTCTAAAAAATTCTTGATATATTTTGAAGTGAGCAGTTACGAGAAATAAAGCTTATATATTTTTTTGGAAAAAATCAAAATATTTAGTTTGGTAAGCTGCAATTAGGTAATTATAAATCGCATATTTTCTTGCAGCCTTAGATCATAATTAAATAAATAACAAATCTAGTTACGAGAAAAAACGCTTAATATTTAAGATGACCATATTGTAATTTCAAATAAAAAAACATATAATCAATATAGTTAACATAGTGAACTTTTGCGACAGGTAGTGACGTGAATCCAATCCTGCCTTTTTTAGGCAGGCGCACTTATGGGTTTCTCTGCTTTTCAGCAGTAGAAACCCGTGCGACGGCTTTGCCGTACCGTTTACCACCGTAAACGGTTATCGTCGCATTCGCTCCTGCCACTACTCATATAGTAGTGTTAAAAAATTCAAGAAAGGAGGAGCTGCATAATGGCTACATATCACTGTTCAGTAAAAAGAGGAAAATCAGGCTGTGCTAAAGCACATTGTGATTATATTACTCGTGAAGGTAGATTTTCAAAAGGTAAGAAAAAAGAAGAACTTGTCTATAAAGAAGCTGGTAATTTACCGGAATGGGCAGCTTCTCCAAATGAGTTTTTTGAAAAAGCAGATTTATATGAACGAGCTAATGGTAATGCCTATCATGAGTTTGAATTGGCATTGCCAAATGAATTTTCTGATCAGCAAAATATTGAATTAGTTCAGGAATTTATTAAAGAGCATATTGGGCCAAATAAAGTTTATTGTTTTGCTATTCATTCTAAACCTGCTGCACTTGATGAAAGTCAAGAACAGCCGCATGTACATATTATGTTTTCTGAAAGAATTGATAATTTAAAATTACCAAAACCAGATTATTTATATTTTAAAAGATATAATTCTAAATTTCCTGAACGAGGTGGAAATAAAAAAGATGAACGCTTTACTGCAGCTAATGGCATTGGCAAAAATAATGTTTTAAAAATCAGAGAATCCTGGGAAAAATATCTCAATGATGCGTATAAGGAAAATGGATTTGATATTACTGTAAGTGCTGCGTCTTTAAAACAGCAAAGAGGCGAAGCGTTAATAAAAGGCGACAAAATTAAATATGAAGAATTAGACCGTCCAGCTCAATCACATCTTGGACCCAAAGTCTCTTTTAAGAGTAAACGTGAACAAGAAAATAATGATTCAAAAGACAACTCTTTTTTTGATTTTATGTCAGAAAAAGCTTGCCTTACTTTTATTGCGCGCGAAATAGCAAAAGTAAAAAAAGAAATTGCTGATTGCAAACGTGAATTGGCCCGATCGGAAGAAATTAAAAATGAATATATTAAACTTGTGAATGAACAGCAAAAAGCATTTCAAGATAAAAAATATAACGTATATAGTCATGAATTTTTAAAATGTATTATGTCTGCTAAGAGTGCATTGAGAAATGAAATACGTGTCAATAATGATAAAATTAGAACAACGCAAAAAATGATATTAAATTATGATAGAATTAAATTGATTTCTGAGTCAGTTTATACTAAAGGACTGTCTAAAAGATTAAATGCGGAAAGAAGAAAATTGGCTAATCAGCGTAAAAAATTTGAGAAAGAATTTGCTGACTTTGAAAAAATGAAACCTCCAAAAATGTTTGATTTAAATTATAAAAAACAATATAATGAAATTAAGAATAGACTTGATAATTGGCAAAATGATCTTATTGCTAAGGAAGCTAATATAAAGTACCGTTTAGATTTATTGGAAAAAGAGCTTTCTACTCCAAAAGCTCAAGAGAAACTTAATAAAATACGAAATGTGCTCCTTGAAAAAAATGTAATTAGAGATCAAAAAATAACCGAACTTAAGAGAATAAATTCAGAACTAAAGTATGCAGGCAGAGAGCTTGAAAAAATTCAAAACGAATTGTTTAAACAGGGAATTTCCTTTAATCCTACAAAGCGAAAATTCCAAATGGATAAGTCTACTTATACTGCTATAAAAAGTAATAATGGGTATAATATTACTAAACCTGTTATAAGAGATCTACAGAATGCTGTTTATCAGGCGAAAGAAGGCAGACCGCAGGGGGGTATTGTTGCTAATTTTAAAGATGAACAAGAATCTAAATATGATAATGATTATGAGAGATAGGTGAGATCTAATAATGAAAGCAGCGGAAAATGAAACTATAATAAGTTGGTTTATGCCAGCTGCAGAACACAAAAAATTAAAATTAAGTGCGCTTGACAAGAATAGCACTATGACTGATCTTTTGAGAGAATATTTGAAATGTGGCAATAAAACTTATATGGATACAAAAATTGATGTTACGAAGTATGATTTAAAAAATAAAAGCAATTATAAGCAAATTTTGATGACTATTGATAAAGTCAGTCATAATATCGCAAAAAGAATTGCTTTAAATAATGATATAACACTTAAAACCCTTTTTGTTATTTATGTTTGTGAAGGTAATAACAAAAATTAAATTTGAAATAAATTTTTTAAAAGCCCCATATTTATTAATATGGGGCTTTTTTTATTGCTTTTTTTATATAATGTGATATCATATAGTTAATATAGTGAATATAGTGGAGTGCGTATGTGATTTAGTATAAAGCATGCTTTTTGCTTTAAATAAAATATAAGGATGGGGTACTTATGAATGTTGTAGCAATTATTGGAAGGGTAACAAAAGAATTAGAGATTTCTTATACCAGACAAGGGACACCAAATTGTACGTTTACCATTGCAGTACAGCGTGATTACAAAAATTCAAATGGTACATATGATGCAGATTTTATTCAAATCGTTGCATGGAGAGAAGTCGCCCAGCTTTTGGTAACTCATGTAAAAAAAGGAGAACAAATTGGTATAAATGGTCAGTTACGCTCTCGTAGTTATGTAGATAAGAATGGAATAAAAAAATATATTACTGAAGTAAGAGCGCAGCGCATTAAATTTTTGGATCATAAAAAAAGTGATGATAATTTTACTGAACAAATGGATAGTATAAGTGAAAATTCTAGTGCTGGTGATGAATATAACGAAGAATTAGAATAAATAAAGACTGCCTTATAAGGCAGTCTTTATTTAAGAAAGGTAAAAAATGAATAATCAAGAAATAGCACAAAATATTGGAAAAAATATAAAAATAAAACGAGTAATTTTAGGAATGAGCCAACTTGAGTTATCTAAAAAAGCTAAGATAAACCAAGGGCACTTGAGTCTTATAGAAAATGGTAGAAAAATAGCATCCATACCAATCCTTCATAGAATAGCTGTTTCGTTGAATACTACTGTTTCAGATCTTATATGTGAAAAGTATCAAAAATAGTTTAACTAATATATGGTTATAATACTGTTCCTAATATTGCTTATTTAGATATTCTATATATTTTTTTATTTTATAGATAAAAACGAAAAAGAAGGGAAGTAATGATTATATCAAATGAATTATTAAATTGTATGAGTCTTATTTATGTGAGTACGGTGTTTCTCACATTATATATTGGTATCTCCCTTTTTAAAGGGAAAATAGCTTTTGAAGATCTTATCGAATTATTTCCGCCATCTATATTAGTTTTTATATTTCTAATAGGTAGCTCAATTATCATTTTTATCGAAATGGGTTTATCTTTAGTTGCGTTATATTTAATTAATTATAATTTGTATACTGATAATATAGCTATATTCATAAGATGGTTAAAATATGGAATTCCTACATTATTTATAATTGTTTTTGAAGGACTTATTGTTATAGAAGTATACCAATATGGAAAAGCTAATAAGCAGAATCAGATAAATAAAAAAAATTAAGATATAATCATCATCTTATGTATGACTATATCAATATTATTATTTTTAGTTGGTTGCATAATGGCACTTTAAGGGGAATGAATACTATTGGGAAAGAAATGTTAAAAGATGTTAGAGAGGTGTCTTAAATTGAATGAAATAGAAATGTTAACAAACAGAATTATTACGGCAATAATTCTGTTAACAATTATATTGATTGCAGCACTTACATATTTAAATAAAACTGAAGTATTAAAACAAGAGAACAAAATTATATCGATAGTTATTTGTATATCAATAATGTTTCTGATCTATCAAGGCGTTACAATTAAAAACCAAATATCAAGAGCGACAGAAGCAGTCAATAGTAAATGGACGCAGGTATATAAAAAACAGTTATTATATTATATTACGGCTTATCAATTAGAAACAGGTAAACCACAGGTTTCTATACCATATACATTAGAAGAGGAAAAAATTAAGGAGATAAAAAAAATTGCTAGTGACAAAGGGTATAGTCTGAAACCAGGAATAAAAATAACATCCGATGGTGATAAATTATATCAACAGATAGAGAATGAATTAATAGCCGTGAAAAAAGGACAGGAAAAATATATTTTAACTCCTGACTTTAATATTATTAGCACTATACCTTATCAGGAAAAACAAAGTAAGGAAGAATTAAGATGAAAAAAAGTAATCTAATTTCGTTTCTTATAACATGTATATCAGTAATTTTTTCCTATAGTAATATAATTTTCAACTATCAATTAGTGGAATATATTATGAACTCCGGAAACACTTATTTTAAAATTTTATTCGCAGCAAGTATTGTATGTATAATGCACTTAACTATACATTGCATTCTGCTGGTTATATTCTATGACTACAGTAATAAGACAAAAACAATATATGAAAATAAAGATTTCCAAGTAAGTTCAATAATTTTTGCTGTGCTTGCAATATTTTTCGTATTCAGTGATTTATATTATGATGATTATACATCATATTTTATGATGACTTGTATGGTGAGCATATTATTAATACCAGGTTGCGAATATGTTTGTCGGGGCAAACACAGTAAAGACCTACGAATGTTATTCTTTTCATTAATTGCGCATGATAAAAGGTTTGAGCTTGTGCTTCTGCATGAAAGAAATATAAAACATCGATTTTTAAAAATACAGAAACTACAAGGTAAACCAATATTTAATTTACAAGTATTATCCTTCAGGATGATGAAAATAATGTCTACAATATTACTCCTATATTTCTTTTTTTAATATTTTATACGCAGATAGAAAGAAGAAAATAAATATGATTAAAAATATGATTAAAAAGAAAAATATGATATTAAGCCTGGTTTTTGGTGGTGTAAGCTTATTTTGTGCATGTAAGGGACTTGAAAATATATATTCTAATATAGACCTTAATAATTCAGTAATATGGATGGTGGGACAATTCTTTTTTCTAATATTGACAGCGTACTATGTCAGAAAATCCGTAGTATATGACTAATTCCAAAATTTATGCTTTTTTCAAATTGGAGGGACATAAAAGATGATTGAAAATGAAGTATGGTTGATCAATAAAATACTCATGATTCTGAATATTTTGATATCTGGCATCTTTTTTATTGCCAAGCTCCATTCTCAAAAACCCAAAAGGAAATCGTTGGAAATATTATTTTTTATGATGATGGGAATGGCCGGAAGTATTCAATTATGGGAGGTTTTAAATTTGCAATATTTAAATATTTTAATACTGTTCTTTAACGTAATATGGACGCGCATAATGTATAAAGATATAGACTTAATAAACTTCTGGCAATCGTTTAGAAAGGAATAATTACACAAATGCTTACAGATATCTATGTAATGATTTTTTTTATGTTTTTCATAAATATGGTGATGTATGGTTATATTGTCTTTATTAAGGACGGAAAGAAAATAACATTATTTGAATTTTTATTTTGTTTACCTATATTCTTGTTACTTTTAGGGAAAATATATGAGATATGCGGATCAGATATAGTCAGTGTTGAAATGAAAATAGAAGAAATTATTATACTAACATCAAATTTTATAATGGCAATAATACTGATCTATAGATTAAGCAAAAAAAGGGAGTAATTGCATGATAACCGACATTCAAATAATAATTTATATCCTTATGTTTGTTGTGATAGTTATGTATGATTATGTTTTTTTTATGCAGTGCAGGAAAAAATATATTATAGTTGACTTTTATCTTATGCCGGAAATCATATTATTATTGCTTCCACACTACATAGTATTTGATTTAATACGAAGTGTATGGTACTTGCACTTGTCGGGAGAATTTGTCCTTGTCCATGTAAAAATGAATCTAACTGATTTTTTTTCATTTTTTATGCTGTTTTTTATAATAAGAATGCTTGTCAATAAAATTAAAAATAATACTTATTTGTAAATTTTCAATTAAAAAAATAATAAATTGCTGTCACATAAGGAAAAATAATTAAATTTATATTTTGTAAAAAAGGTGGAAACCATGAATAAAAAAGAATTACAAAAGAAATTTCCAATATTAACAATATTAATATTATCGATAAAAATTATTGCAGTTATATATCCTTTGTCTGCAGTTGGATATCTAGTTAGATATCTTTGGTTTAACCAAGATATTACAACAGAATATTTATTGGATTTACTGGGAATTATTTTTATTTTGGGATTTGTCATATTGTATATTGGAATGTTATTGATAGATCCAGAAGATTTTATATTTGAGTCTACTCTTATGACATGTTTTTTGTTGATAATAATAGCTTTATTTAGTCATAATGCTCCTATTGATGAAGCATTTTTATCTATGTTTATAGCGTTCTTTCTAACTTTAAGATTGGGCAATTATTTACAAGAATGATGAAGAAAGAAGGGATTTTGATTGAATGATAAATACAAAACTATTATTCCTGCGTTCCGAACAATATATATATACGATGGGAAACTATATGCCAAAATTTCTAATGGTGTAATAGTAATATCACAATATGATAATTTCACCAGAAGTTATTTCTATAAAATTTTAGAAGAATATTTGTACGATCATAAAGAAAATCAGGAAAAATTTATTCAAAATTTAAATATGGTCAAAAAACAACATGCTGAAGAAGTATTGTTTCTTCTTAATATAGATGATCTTGTTTTAGGCATGGAGAAAACTCAAACAATAATAAAAAGAGAAAACTTGTGGTGTGATTATAAAAACAGGATATTAAGAAAAATCATTTTAAAAACACTATTAATAGTAGTAGTCATTGCGATAACAATTAATTTATTGGAAGCTAAGCTATTAGAAAATGCTATAACAGATAATTTTACTCGTACTTTTGCTATTACTATTAAATATTTTACTATATCAATTATAGGATTTTGGTATTACGAAAAACAAGAAATCAGATTTTTAAAACCAGAGGAAAAAGAGAAAAACAAAATGTTTAATAAGATATACCTAGCAATGGGAATTCTAAACTGTTTGATTTACTATATGCTAGTTACCATAGTCTAGTTCTACGCTGACGCCAGAGGAACATGATACAAATTCAAAAAGATTTTTCTCGCTTTTCCCGGCTCAATTGTAGCCGGACGCAAAAAACTGCAACAGTAAATGGCACGCTGCCGCGCTGTTGCAGTTTTTTGTGTCTTTCGGCTTGCAATTTTTGCCAGGGAAAACCTCAAAAAATATTCGCAATGGGGTTTACGCGCAAGGGCTTCAGCCCTTCCAATCCCGCGGCAGGCTCACGAGCGCCGTAGGCTTCGTGTGCTGCCTTTCAAAAAGAAAGGGGTTAAGTGTTATGTTTGAAAACGAATTTTATCCGACACCTGAAGATTTAGCAGCTCGTATGGTGGGAATGGTTGATCTAGCTAAAGTTAGAACAGTCCTGGAACCAAGCGCAGGGAAAGGGGACTTATTAGATGCGTTGGAAAAACGGATCAAAGAATCATATTATCGCTATGATGCGAATAAATATGATATTGATTGTATTGAATTTAGTGAAGATCTGCGCCGGTTATTGATCGGCAAAGAACACAGGGTAATTTTTAATAATTTCTTGAAATTTGAAACCCTTAAAAAGTATGATTTAATCCTGATGAATCCACCTTTCAGCGAAGGCGATAAGCACCTTCTGAAAGCGTTGGAGCTGATGAAGGATGGGGGACAGATCGTTTGCATCCTGAATGCGGAAACGCTTAAGAATGCGTATACAAATACACGACGTGAACTGCTGATGAAATTAGAAGAATATGATGCTCAGGTAGAATATCTAAAACAGTCTTTTACTGACGCTCTGCGGCCAACAGAGGTGGAAATTGCTGTTATTTATATGGACATCCCGCGCAAGACAAGGCTGGATAGTCTAATTCTTACTGATCTGCAGAAGCCGGGAAATGAAGGCTGCACAAACTTTGCTGAAAAGGTAGATAAGATAACATTTTATGATCTTGTACTACGGATGGAGCAGCAATTTAAATTCGAGGTACAGGCAGCCTATAAACTGTTAGATGAATATGACGCAATGAAACCTTATGTGATGAATGAATTTCGCAAAGAAAAATATCCCAGACCTATTATCAGCATCAAAATAGATGATAATGACCTTGATGGTAATGACGCTAGAAATAGGGTATTAGAAAAAATCAGGCTAAAATACTGGCGTGCTTTTGGTGAGTCTCCGCAACTACAGGCAATGTTAACATCAAACTTACAAAGTCTATACCAAGAAACGATCCTTGAATTATCGCACTATGATTTTAACCTGTACAATGTGGAAGAAGTTAACCGTCAGCTCCAGTCCCAAATGAGCGGAGCTGTTGAAGAAACAATTTTAAATCTATTCGATGAATTTTCGCAGAAGCATTCTTGGTATACAGAGTGCAACAAAAATATTCACTACTACAACGGTTGGGCAACGAATAAAGCTCATAAAATCAATAAGAAGGTAATAATACCTCTGAATGGCTTTGATGATTATTATAAGGATAAAGTTAGGTTGAAATACGGAGTAAGCAGGAAATTAAGAGATATTGAAATGACACTTAATTATTTAGATACTGGGCGGACTTGTTCTAGTCTACCACTAGAAATTTTGCTGGAGGAGGCTGAAGCTGTTCAGCAAAGTAAAAATATCGATACCAAATATTTTAAGGTAACATTCTATAAAAAAGGAACTTGCCATTTAGAATTTAAAGATCTTGAATTGTTGAAGAAGTTTAATATTTTCGGCTCACAGCGTAAAGGTTGGCTGCCTCCTGATTACGGCCGCAAAAACTATCAGGATATGACCGCTGAAGAACAAACTGTAATTAATGAGTTTGACGGATCTGCGCTAGAGTACCAACAAGTTATCCAGGAGAAGGAATATTACCTGGTTGACCGGGGGACAAACTTGGTACTGCTTAATCCAGGAGCGGCAGCTTAATACATATAATCATACATTTACTGCATATATTTTGACCAGAATATATGCAGTAAATTCTTCAGAAACGTAATTTGATGCAGTAAAAAAGACTACGATTAAAAATCGTAGTCTTTTTTTACCTTGAATAACTGGTATCTTTATGTTTCTGGTTCAGTTGCTTAATTGTTTGTTCCTGTACTTTTTCGTGGAACAGGCTAATAGTTTTTCTCGCACGTTCCTGGATAAAATTCGACATGATCTTTAACACATCATCATCGATATTATATTTAGGATGCTTTTGAAATTCAAACTTTAAGAGCTGACGCAGCTTCGGCAAATGCCGTTTTTCAGCAAATAGCCGGGCCTGCTTATCAATCGGGAAATATTTACAGGACAAGGTTTTGACATAATCGTTGTAGTGTTCACTGGTCAGCTCCTGGCTTGCAGCTCCGTAGAATAGGGAATAACCGTTATCAAAAAGAGGCGCCGTTCGTAAATACTTACCGGTATTATTATCTACCATCATCCCAAAGTTACCTAAATGTCGGTCTGCATTGGCAATAAGGCTATCGAAAACCATCATATCTGCATAGTGCGGGCCCATCGTTGAGAGCATTTTCTGCTGGACGCTTAAACTACTGAGATCCGCATTATTGACGTCAATACCGGCTTGCTTGAAATAGGTCGCTGCTTCGACAAAACCTTCATTTTCAGAAGTGAATAATTTGCAGGTACAGACGATTTCTTTTTTGCCGGATCTGTGGTGGAATTCTTCTAGGTCATAGTTGACGTGTTCAAAGCCTAAAGCAGCAGCTACCTGGGCAGCGTAGTACTCAATTGTAGCCTGTGACCGTCCATCTGGCCGCGGCATGAACTCGTCGCCTTTAATCAGATAGATGCCATCGGGCCGGTTTGACCAGCATTTTTTTAAAGCGCCGCTGGAAGTCAGCTCCGGAGAAGATATTAGCCCGCTGATTTTTTGACTGTAACCGGTAAAGGCTACGTAAGATAAAACTTCGTCAAAGGGATGCTCATACAAATTACAATCTTTCCAGCTGATAGAAGATCCTTCGCTGGAGATCCAGTAAGCGTCGTTTAAAGATAAAGCATGAGATACGTTTACGTACTTTAAAGGATTAGGACTATCATCGATTGCGGCAAGGATCTTCTCAACGAACTGCCTGTTTTTAGGCGCCTTGCGTTTATTGATCCATTTCAGCAGCTGTTCTTCGGTTGGATCATCGGGAAGATTTTTTGGAAAAAGTTGTTTATTTTCCACGTGGATCTTATTGATCTGCAGACTATATGAAAAGTCAAAAGTACCTAAAGCTTCTTCTTTTGTTTCAAACAAAGAAAATTCTATTAATGGAGTATCCTTTGAACGCAATATATATTTATCAAGTAATTTTGGACTATTATTCATTGGGATACACCACCTTTTCTTTCGTATATTACAAGTACAATTATAACATACTTATATTTTTTATCTACAATGATCACGCTGCTGGTCGCGAATATACTTTCTCATGACCGGCGTGTTCATCATTTTGCTTAAATAAATTGTTCTCGACAGTTTGCTTTCTCCTGGTACCCGGGGATTATTAGCCAGTTTAGCTATGATCATATTGGGGTCTTTGCCCGCACGGATCAATTTGCAGACAACAGAGTTGGCCTGCTCTTTCGTCCATGGAATTGGCCTTACTATTTCCTTCATGACCTCCGGCAGCGGTTTAAAACTTTTAAAAGTTTCTGCAGCGTCTAATAGAGTAAACTTGATTTCGGATAACGGCAGCTGCTTGATCGCAATAGCATTTACGGACAAATCGCGTGCCAAATAAAGGCGATCAAAATCATCCTTAGTTTTCGTGAAGTGTTCCCAATGGATTTCAAAGCCAGCCTTTTTTGCCAGGCTTCTGGTAAATTCTCGAATCGTTCTGCTGTTGCCATCTGGAAACGGATGTAGTTGATCTAAAGTAATATATATACTGCTGATAACAGCAGTGAAAGCTTCTGTATTCATAGCCTGCATTTTGGGCAGGTCAACGGATTTCTGCAGAAAATCACTGGCAGCTTGGATCTCGGCTGGTGTCATATTGGAATAGACGACGGGGGAGATTTCCGGGCTGTTTTTTAACAATCGGTTTTTGCGCCAAAACTGATTTTCCGGCACTTGCGAACGAAAGCAGCCAGGCTTGTATTCTTCAGCCCATTCCGGACCCAACTTTGGCAGATCCTGAAATAAATAGGCGTTAATTGCCTTCAGATGATCCAGATCCCAATTGCCGGCAAGTGGTTCAAGGTGCAGCTGATATAGTCTATAGGCAACAGCTTTGCCTTCAGCTTTTTCTTTCTCCTTAATCGGCAGCATGCTCAAACAGACTTCCCATGATTAGGTCATCTAACTGTTCTGCAGATATCTCACCGGCAATATGCTTTTGTATAATAGCGTCAGTTTCCTCTGGAATAGGGCAATTTTCCAGCTGACAGCTGGCTTTGGCATATTCCCAGGCTTGCAGACGTTCTTTAGATTCAGTTTTAGTAATAGTCATTTTAGCCACCTCAAAATAAAGTAAAAACTAAGAATTATATATAAATATTATATCACAAAAGAGCCTAAAAAGCACGGTTTTATCAGCTTTGTTGGCACTTTTAAAAATGAAGAAAGGCAAGAAATCGTAACTAATCCAGGATATTTCTTGCCTTTGAATTTATGTGTCTGAATATCAGGCTTTTCGCTCGCTCATTTTAGCCTGGCTCAGAAATTTAGAAGGGTAATACGAAGCAGCAGAGCTGCCCTTCCAAATTTCTTCGCTGGTCGGCTTATCTGAGCTTGCGAAAAGCAAATAAAGCGTGCCAGGCACGCAAAGGAGTGGTATTTATGACACGTGGTACAGCATATTTATTTTTAGGGGGTAATGTCATCTATTCGTCCATTGAATTTAATGGGGATATGTATTTTGATGGTTGTGGCTATGGATCTGAAATGATGGAAGCTATTAAGTCCTGTGATTCTTTGGAAGGCTTCGCCGAAATAGTGAAAGAATTTAATGAAAGTCATCACAAATACAGAGAGGACGTTTTGGTTTACCAGGTTGACCAATATTTAAGCTGTGTCGATTTTGGGGAAGATTTCAGCATCGTTGATTTGGAAAAAGACTATTTTGATAACTTCTTTTCTGATTACATTTTTATAAAAAATGCAGATGCAAAGAATATCTTATTTTTGACACGAGATAAGTTAAAAGTAGTATTAATGCCTGGAGAAGTAACAGCGTTTAATTTTGGTCGTCTTGTCAATGGTGATCATGTAAAATATCGCCTTCTTGGCTAAGCAAAGGAGCGGCACCGGCCGCTCCTTTTGCCTTTAATGGATGCAAAATTCTTTTGCTCGATCCGGAATAAGGAAGCAGACGATTTCCTTGCGTCTGCTTTGATTTTTGGGTATTAAACGCTGTCGTTGTTGCATTCTAGCGGTCGCCGACTATCTGTGCAAGGGTATACAAAGCTTGCCTGCGGCTCGCCCTTGCACCTTGTCGGCTTACCCGCTTTATAATGCCCAACGACAGCGGGAAGCCCCCCGCCGGGGGGCTTAGGGCAGGTCGTAAAATTGGCGAAGTGTCGTTAAAAACAAGGGGGTAGTGTAAGTATGGGTCTGGATATGTACGCATACCGAGTAAGTAAAAAAAATCGTATAAGTGAGGTGGAGTTTAAGTTTGACGAGAATGACGCTTATGAGTTCTTTTATTGGCGAAAGCATCACGATTTACACGGTTGGATGGAAAAACTTTACTATGCTAAAGGCGGGGAAGATGATAATTTTAATTGTGTGCCAGTAGAATTAACTTTAGAAGATTTAGATAAATTAGAGAGGGATATTAAAAATCGAAAATTACCTCACACAGAAGGGTTCTTTTTTGGTAATTTCCCGCCTGATGATGATAGTGATAAAAATGATTTCCTGTTTATTGAACAAGCTCGTGACTATATAAAAAAAGGTTATGCCGTATATTACAATTCTTGGTGGTAAGAAAGTAACACTATAAAAAATATTTATATGAATGGAGTGTATGAATAATGAATAACATCGAAGTGACTGGCAGATTAACGAAAGACCCGGAAATCAAATATACTGCTACTGGCGTAGCCGTAGCTAAATTCAGACTGGCTGAAAATATTTACAATAAAAAAGAAGGCAAGCAGGACGCGCAATTCCATAATGTTGTAGCGTTCGGGAAAACTGCCGAAAATATTGGTAATACACTGTCTAAGGGGAGAAAAATCCACGTTAGCGGGTCGGTGAAACATTCAAATTATTTGAAAGACGAGGAACGCAGAACTTTTACAGAGATTGCTGTACGTACTTTTGAATACTGCGATAGTAAGCCCGGCACTACACCGAACCCAGCGGCGTGATTACATACAGAGAGGGCAAAAGCCCTCTCTGACTTAAATAAATAGTTGAAGGGGCATACTATGAATTTGAATATTTCTAAAATGGAGCAATTTTCTAAAATGCAGATTGAGTGTTTAGAAATGATGCAAGGATTGATTGCCTATGATAAGGAAGAATCAGCAAAAGGTAAGATAACACCGACTAATACCAAATTGGTAGAAGCCTTCATAGACACGCAGAAAAAAGCATTGCAGGCGTTTAGCGACCTTTTAGAAAAGCATAAACCTGCTCTGCAGGCAATTCAAAAAGAAAGTCGCAAAAAGGCAGAAGCGGAACGTAAGGAAAAAGAAAAGGCAAAAAAAGCTATAAAAGAGGAAGGTAGCCTGTTTTCCTGTATTGAACCTGCGACTATTGAAGTGGAAGAATCAGAAGAAGAACCTTTGCTGGGTGAATATGATATTGAGGAGAATGATTGTGATGACGAAACGTGAAATATACAGACGTATAAAGCTCTATAAAAAACTTATTGAACTTTGCCAGCGTTCCAAAATAAACGAGTGTAAAAAAGCTATCAATATTTGGTATTGGAAGCAGAAAATCGAAAATCTGTCTGCTTTGCTGGATAATAATAACAGTAAAAAAACGGCTTAATAAGTTTTATGTAAGAGTTGTCTATTTTCTAATTACTTTATAAAAGGAGAGAATTATGCAATTATTAGGTGAATCTAATTTTGAAATTTATAGTCGGTATTTTTCTCAATATGGTTGGTATTGGTATGGTAATACAGATAGTAATATTACTTTGTTAACCAGCAAAAGTTCTTCGCTGACTTATGCAATGTGTAGGTTTTGCAACAGACTGTTTATGATTTCGCGTAATATAAAAAATATGAAGGAAGTAATTTGTCCGAATTGTGGAAAAACACACAAAAAAGAAGGTTATGTGTATTCTGCAAAAAGCGAAACAATATTTCCATTAAATGCTAGTATGAAATTATATGAAATGAAAGACAAACTGGAATTAAGAATAAAATATATTGGATTATTGTGGAATGAAACCCCATCCCCAAATTATGAAAAAATTTATGGATTAAAAGAAAAATTTGTATTCGACATTAAAAACCACAGTTGCACTTGGCAAAAAGGTAGACCTTATTGGGATAGAGAAAAAAAGAAAATTGTTTATAAATATGTTGACTTTAATATTGGATTTATTACGTCAGACTATGAAAATATTATTGAGAATAGTGTATTAAGTTATATTTATAAACATCACAAAATTTATGGCACTTCTATAAATTGTATGCTTAAAGAATTACGTAACGCTGTTAATAAAAAAATGATTGAAAGAGGTATGACAAAAAGAAATTTATATATTGCAGGGACGAATAACAGACTGTTTATTGGCAATATTTTAAATATTGCCAATAAAATTAGATGTTGGGATATGCCCAATGTAAAAGCATTAGCTGGGGATTTTAAAAAGTGGTATCAGCAAAGTCAACTTGATAATAGGCATATTTTTCAAGAAAGGTGGGAAGAAAAGTTATACGAAGAAGTAAATAAGGGTAGAAGCTATCATAATGTAATGTTAGAACTATTTAAATTCCCTAATATATCTATAGTTAGGAAAAATCTTTGTATAGATAATATTGCTAAATTATATGTTGCTTATAATAACTGTAATAATATTGGAATAGCGAGCAAGTGCTATAATATTTTGCAATCTATTCCGTCAAAAGAGCTTTTTTATAATGCAGGGGAAGATTATTATAAAAGTACAATTTGTGAATTTTTGGAGACTTTTTACAGCAAATATTCTTATTTAGATAAAGAAATGATTATAAAAAAACGAGGTATAATAAGCGATATTATGAGATTGTATAAACTGGCTACTCCCAAAATTATAGAAGAAATAAATAGTAAGTACCAATCTTTAAATGAACTTCACGATTTTCTTTCTATCGAAATAGCCAAATTGCCTTCTAATGAATATTTGTTCCCAATTCCTGAACATATAAAAAGGCGTATTGATATGCAGATTCAAAATTTTAATATGAATATCTTGTCGAAATATAGTGATTTAAAAAAATATGCTACGGTGTTAAAGAACTGTGGTGCAGGTTATAAAAACAGTTTAGGGGTAAAAGAACAAATTGTGGGTGTCACAGATAGCAAAGGAAAAATTGTAGCTATGTTAGATATTAAAGAAGGAAAAATTGTTCAGGCAAAAATATTTGATAATGAAAAGGCTAGTTTAATCCCTAATCTTAATCAGGCACTTATTGAATTTAGTGAAAAAGCTAAGTTGAAAATCAAGACAAATGACATTGATATTTCAGAAACAATGGCTAATGTAGCTTAAAGGAGTGGATATAATGAATAACCGTTGGAATAAAAAAGAAACTAAGATTATCTATAAGCCAAGAGAGTTGAATGATTATGAAAAAAGAATAGTCTATAATGAAATAAACAAACAAAATATTATAGAAGATATAAAACGGTATGCAAAAGACCACGAGCTGATTTCAGCAAGAGCAATGGACTTAATTGATTGGGACGAAATGTATAAAATACATATAGATACGGCTCAGATGGAGTATGCGGAATTTGATAATATAGAATATACTATAAAGTTATATTTTGACCATTGTAAAAATGAAAATTTTGATAAAGATCTTTACGAAGTAGAAATTGAAAAAATTTACAGTACTACTGTAAAAATAATGGCTAGAAGCAAAGAGGAAGCAGAATCATTGATACAGGAACAATATAATAAAGGAACTTTTTTTGACGAATTAAGTGAATGTGCTACAGTTAACTTTTTTGTAAATCGACTTACTCAAAATTAAAGAAAATTTAGATATAAGCTCACCTAACGGTGGGCTTTTTTTGCGCCTTTAGCGGTTGGCAAATAACCGCTGATCAAGATTTGGAACGGTTATTTGCTCCATTCCAGGCAAAGGAAGCGACAGCAGACAGACTACGCCTGCAGCTTCGTCAGACTGCTAACCGTGTCGCTCATGCAGCACGGCGTCAATAGGAACGACGCCTGACTGCATTTTACCGTGAGGAGCAGGAGCGCAGGCTCAATTATCGCCTGCCAGGGACCGGAACAAGGAAGAATATCAGTTTTACTGCTTTTTCTTGGCGCATTATAGCGATTTCCGCAATTTGCCGGCAAGGGTCAGGCCAGGCGTAAACGCCCTTGCAGGAAAATTGCTCATCGCTATTCAATGGCTGCGAAAAAGCAAAAAAGTAATCGCAGGATAGCGGTTATTATCTAAGGAAGGTGTTTAATTTGAAGAATGTTGTCCAGTTAAGCGGGGGGAAAGATAGTACGGCTATGTTGCTTATGATGTTGGAAAGGGGATTCAGCGTAGATGATATTGTTTTTTGTGATACAGGAAAGGAGTTTCCTCAGATGTATGATCATTTAGAAAAAGTAGAAAAGTATATTGGTAAAACGATTACTGTTTTAAGTCCTGAAAAATCTTTTGATTATTATTTTCTGGAGCATATACGGACGTCGGGTGACTATAAAGGTGTAGCTGGATATGGCTGGCCTGGACATAAAAGACGCTGGTGTACCAAAATTTTAAAGACAGAGCCTTTTCGCAAATATATCGGTAAAGAAAAACATAACTTATTTATTGGCATAGCTGCAGATGAAGCACACAGAATTAAACAATATAAGTATCCGCTGGTTGATTGGAATGTAACTGAAGCAGAAGCATTAAGTTACTGTTATAAGCACGGTTTTAACTGGAATGGCCTTTATGAAGATTTTCGTAGAGTAAGCTGTTATTTATGTCCGCTGCAGCGGAAGAACGATTGGAGGATTTTAAGAAAAAAATATCCTGATTTGTGGAACGATGCAATGCGTTTGGATCTACAGAGCTGCTTTAAATTGAGGGACAAATACAGCCTGCATGATCTCGAAAGGCGTGCTTTTGCCATTGAAGATTTATTTATAGATATGTTTGAGGTAGCTTAATTGGGGGTAGAAAAATGAAAAAATATAGCGTTAAATATAATGCTGAAATAATCAAATATGAATTTGGCACTGTTAAAGCATTGGACTGCAGCAGGACTTTTTTTGCAGAGACGGAAGCTGAAGCTTTTCTTAAGGCTTGTAGTCCAGAACAAATTGAATTTATAAAAAGGACACAAGATACATGGGTCTGTCACTGTTATATTAAAAATGAAATATTTTTTAAAAAAGGAAGAAATCCAGAAGATCTAGCTAAGGCACTTGGGTTTGGGAAAAGGCTGTATTAAAAGGGAAAAATAAATAAACATAAGCCTGTGTCTGATTTTAGTCAGATGCAGGCTTATGTTTATTAAGCGTTTTACAAGGAGTGCAAATAACCGCTGATCAAGCTGTAACGGTTATTTGCTCCATTCCTGGTAACGGAAGCGACAGCAGCCATTTAACGTCTACGGCGTTTTTAGGCTGCTAACCGTGTCGCTCCTGCAGCACATCATCAATAGGGTCGATGATGTGCTGTAATTTACCACGAGGAGCAGGAACGCAGCCTCAATTATCGGCTGCCAGGAACGGGAACAAGGAAGATTTAAAGATTTTTGCAGCTTTTTCCGCTCCTATTATAGCGGTCCGCTTCCTTGCTGCAAGGTCAAGCCGAGCCGCTATGCGTCCCTTGCAGCTTCGTCGCTACCCGCTATTTAATATTCGCGAAAAAGTCGCAAAAAACAATCGCTGGGGCGGGGTAGACGTGCAAGGGCTTTAGCCCTTCCAATCCCACGGCTCATAGCACGAGCGCCGTAGGCTTCGTGCAGAGCCTTATTAAAAACAAGGGGGTATATATTATGACAGCCAGTTGGGCAGCAAATTTTATTTTATTTTTTGGGGTATTTATGATTTTGGTTTATGCAGCAACCGTTGTATGGGAAATGATGCTTGCAGAAATTCCAGAGGACGAGCCGGAGCTTCCGAAGTTAAAAGTTATCGGACCGATGCGGAAACAAAGCAGGTATGGGGCGTAGTCTATATTATTAATGGGAGCGTGAATAAACAATGAATGAAAAAAAATACCCATTTAACGGATACAAAAATGCTCATAATATCGAATTTAGAATTGTGAGGTTGAAAAACGAAGTAGACGAACTACGAATGGCTAAACAAGTTGATATTTGCCTAATCGAAAAAATAGAACATTTGATAGAACTTTTGGAAGATGTTTTGCAGGCTGCTCTTTGCTATAACAGTCAGGGAATAGCATACCTAACTGGAAAGCAGGTAAGACTTGCAAAAGAAAGTGTTGTGTGGGCCGAGAATATACGGCAAAAATATTAATAACAGTGAAAAATGCTGGCAGTCGGTAAATGTTCAAGAGGAATTAGAGTGTTTTAAAAGTAAGAAAAAATAACCAACTTCTGCCAGCTGATTATTTAGCTGGCAATATAAATAATGAGGTATATGTGATGATAACAGATAAAGATCCTGCCATGAAATATATAAAAGACGCAATGCGATTGATTGAAAATTTAACCGGTAACGGTAAAAGATCTTCGGAAAGGGTATTTTCTGATTTTCTGATTTTGTCAGCCTGTTCGTACAGCAATTTTTTTGATAGTCGCTTTCGAGAAGAGCGGGAACAACGCTATCTTGAAATCATTAAAGGATATGAGAAAAAGGAAATAGCTGTGTTTTCGGAAATATTGGCCGCAGTTAGCAATGCGGCAATAAGCTACTGGAATAGGGGAGAAATAAAAGACATACTTGGATATTTATATACTAAAGGACAGTACTATAAAAAATCTTTAGGTCAATTTTTTACTCCGGAACACGTAGCGTATTTTATGGCCAGAATAACTGGCAGCGATTATAAAGATCTTCTTAAAAAGCGTGAATTTATTTCAATAAGTGAACCGACCTGCGGATCGGGTGTAATGGTATTAGCGTTTTGCCAAATGATGTTAGAAGATAAAATGGATTATTCAAATCGGTTACTGGTAAACGCCTGGGATATTGACGAAACTTGTGCGCTTATGGCTTATCTACAATTTTCTATCTATGGCGTGCCGGCAATCGTTACTCACGGAGATACACTAGCCCAAAAAGCATATTCGCAGTGGGTAACACCAGCATATTTTGCTAATGATTTTTGTGGAAAACAACAGCGTATGAAGATGATAGAAGCACTGAAAGAATTAATGGCAGCTCCGAACGCTGAAGCTGTAGTGTCAGTAAAATCGGAACTCGCTGACATTGATATGCAGAATATCAGGGAAAAATTTGAATTACAGTCATTATTTGAAGCTGGATAAAGGAGGGCCTATGCTAAAACAATATATAGCCCATTTTAGGGCGTTACCTGTGTATTACGAATTAGGATCAGTAAAGACAGTTGATATTAGTACCGTAACTTTTGCAGAAAATAAAGTTGCTGCATTGCAACAGGTTACAGTCTCAGAGCAGCTGGAGCTTTTAAAGGATAATCAGAATATATGGATTTGCCATATCAATTCCAGCAATGAAAAGAAAATAGTCGTTGCTGGCAGCGCCGACGAAGCAGCTGAAAAAGCTCAGCTCGGGCGAAAATATTTACTTGCGAAATAGTGTCTGTAAATTTGGAACGAAAGGAAAGATATTATTATGTGGAAAATAACCAGAAATATGATTGATGGCAGAGAAGCTAATTGTAAAAAATACTTATCAAAAGACTGGTCAGAAGAAGCAGCAAAGAAAATGAGAAAACTCCATAAATTTCGGTTGTCTGATGATGATGGAGAAATTTATTTTTACGGTGTTTCTACGGATTGCCGCAGTGAAGCTGCTTTTAGGCCGTTGGACGAATTTGGCAAGCCAGGCTATGGCTGTACTAATATAGAATATAAAAATGAAAATGGACATTGGGAATTACTTTAGTAATCAGACGGTCGCAGTTGAACTGCGGCCGTAAAAGCGGTTGGCAAATAACCGCTTATTAAAAGCTGGAACGGTTATTTGCTCCATTCCTGGCAGCAGTAGCGACAGCAGCCAGATCACGCCTTCGGCGTTTTCAGCCTGCTAACCGTGTCGCTCATGCAGAACGCCATCATTAGGGACGATGTCGCTCTGCTTTTCAATCAGGAGCAGGAACGCAGCCTCAATTATCGGCTGCCAGGAACAGGAATAAGGAAAATTTAAAGATTTTTGCAGCTTTTTCTGCTCCTATTATAGCGGTCCGCTTCCTTGGTGCAAGGTCAAGCCGAGCCGCTATGCGTCCCTTGCAGCTTCGTCGCTACCCGCTATTTAATATTCGCGAAAAAGTCGCAAAAAACAATCGCTGGGGTGGGGTAGACGTGCAAGGGCTTTAGCCCTTCCGATCCCACGGCTCATAGCACGGGCGCCGTAGGCTTCGTGCAGAGCCTTTTAAAGAAAGGGTGCTGATTATTAATGAACAAACAAGAATTTGTCGAATGGATTGGAACGGTCGAAGAACGCTATATGTATATGCTGTTAAGTAGAATGCAGCAAGACTGCGAGTATTACTTAGGCTACGGAAGCAGATGCGAAGAACGTCTGTGGGCTGGTTCGGTTAACCAACAAATTGAATTTATGAGGATTCTTTATGATTCTGTACCTGAAAAACCAGAGTGGCTTAGTTTGGAAGATATTAAACAGTATGAGTTGGCTATGAAAGCATAGTTAAATATAGGAGTAGGAAAAAAATGGAAGAAATGAAGCGCAGTAGTTATCCTTTTTACAATATAGAAATTTGTGATAAAGTATTTTATTCTGGAAGAAACGAGCTTTACAGAGTAACGAGCGTCAGCAAAAATGAATTGTTGGCCATATGTGATTATTCGGGAAAGTTTGTGAAGATTACCAAGGATTTTTATAACAAAAACATATCTGATTTTACAGTATACAAATGAGAGGAAGTCAGTAAAAATGACAAAGGAACAATTCGAGAAAACTGGCTGGAAAATGAATTTTGAAGAATTTAAAAAATGTGATTGCTCAAATTGAAATAAAAAAGAAGAAACAAGGTTTTTTACCCTTGTTTCTTCTTTAAAATAATTAAAAATTTAGTTATTTCAATCCACGCACCCTTTACGACCTTAGTAGGTACCCGGTAAGCGATATACTAAAGGTCGCTATCGCTTATCGACATGATTAGTATAACATATTTTTTATAATGGGTATAGATTAAATTGCAAAAAGCCTATAGCGTTTTTGCTTTAAGAATGAAATTTTCGTGCAATCTGACGCCGCAAAACATCAATATTGGTATTAGTCACATAAATAATTTTATTTTTATCAACATTTTCGCGAAGCCGGTAGAATTGCTTGTGTGAGCAATGTGTAAAATTAAAAATAATCAAATCAGCATTTTTTATTACTGAAGTATCAAAATTAAATTCGTCTACTGGGATAAAATAAAAATCTGAAAAGTGACTGTGTAATTTGGCTTGCCAATTAGCATGACCACCCATAACAATAACTTTTTTGTCAGAAAAATCTGGTAATGTATAATTTTCTTCAGATTCTAATTCTTGATCGGCCCATGCATCAAGCTGTTTTTCTAGCGTTTCTGCATAATCCCCTAATTTTTCTAAGTCCGCTGCCGTTTCGTCCTGCTGACGCCGAAGGCGGTCAAAAGAAAGTTGCAAGTCATTGAGTGCATTTTGTTTTTCATTCAAAATTGTGCGTAATGATATGATTTCTGCGTTTAACTTGGCAAATTCTTTTTTTGCCGATTTAGTCGGCGAAGCGTCCTCCGAAAGAGCCAGTTCTAAATAAGCCTGTTTGCTCTCGTTAGCGTATTTGGCTAAAGATTTTAAAATGAACCCAATAGTTAAATATTTATTTAGATCATACGGCCTATTGATGCTATTAGCAATGTCGATCATTTCGGCAATATCATTTTTGGTAATTTTATAATTTTCAAAAGCACGCATAGGTATATTTTCTTTTTTGGTAATAGTCTCAAAAGCCAAAAAACTATCAGAAAAAAGTGATTCATCGTAACTTAAATCATTTAAGCTTTTGACATTGCCGTGATTTTTTAACCATGTATCAGCCATTTTTAGGGTATTCAGCGACAAAGTATATTGATAATCCAAAGCATTTTCACTTCGGATTATCATTTGGAGCATCTCGGATTTATCTTCCCTTAAGCCCATGACCTTGCGCATATGCACATAAATTGCAATTAGCCTTAATATCCAACTTGTATCTTGATTATATGTCCCAAATGTTTCCACGAATTTTTCAAAGGTCAGGGTATCCTTATTATTAATCAAAAACTCAATTTCTTTGCGATAAACTTTTTGCAGCAAATCTGCCACAAAAGACTGTCCGTCTGCCCCACTCTCGTTTATCACCAGCAATTTTATTGCTCGCAGCAGTGCCTTTGGTGGCAGCTCATTGATCACGCTCAGTACTTCACGCTGCTGCGTGACTTTAAAATTGCCGATTTCATCATATTTTTTATCTATTCTGCGCCAAAAATGACTTTCGGTCGCAATAGCTTTAATTAAATATTTTTCGTATTCCATTTTTTCCTCGTAACTACTAATAATATTTTTAATTATATCATAGTAAAATTAGATATTAAAGCGCTTGGCAATGGAAGCGACAGCAGCCATTTAACGCCTGTGGCGTTTTCAGGCTGCTAACCGTGTCGCTCCTGCAGCACATCATCAATAGGGTCGATGATGTGCTGTAATTTACCACGAGGAGCAGGAACGCAGCCTCAATTATCGGCTGCCAGGAACGGGAACAAGGAAGATTTAAAGATTTTTGCAGCTTTTTCCGCTCCTATTATAGCGGTCCGCTTCCTTGCTGCAAGGTCAAGCCGAGCCGCTATGCGTCCCTTGCAGCTTCGTCGCTACCCGCTATTTAATATTCGCGAAAAAGTCGCAAAAAACAATCGCTGGGGTGGGGTAGACGTGCAAGGGCTTTAGCCCTTCCGATCCCACGGCTCATAGCACGGGCGCCGTAGGCTTCGTGCTGAGCCTTATCTAACGAATATTAAGGAGAGTGCTATTTATGAAAATTTATCCAAGCAGATACTATGCTAAAAAAGAAGCCCGTAATAATGAAGTTATTGTAAAAGTTTGTGCCGGTGGCAATTCTGTTGGTTATGTGCTAATGACGGCTTCGAATTATAAGATTTGGAAAAAACAAAAATAAGGAGCAGAATGTATGAGAACAAATTATTATAAATTTCCTGAAGGAACAAATTTACAGGTTAGAATTGATAATGATTGTGCTAAAAATTATGATACTGGTGAGATTTTGGATGTTGTTGAATGTATTTCTGTTACTACAGCGAAATTATTACTTAAGAAATATGGTGGATGTGCTTGGACTGAACATACTGATCGGGAGGGTAGGCTTTTTGAGGTAACTGAAATAAGACCAGGGAAAAATAATAGTAGGTTCAAATATAATCATCATTTATAAAATGAGTTGGAGCCATATTATGATATGTTATAATATACTGAAAATGGAGAGAATAATATCAATTAGAGGTATAAATAATATGAAATTAGTTATCCACAACGAAATATCAAATCTCACAGCAAAACGAGTTGCGGCTGCAGCTTTAGAAGGAATAGATATTCCAGAAGGATATCGGGTTAATCACCACAACGGTGATCTTATAATTGAGCCGGATGATTTAGATAGCATAAATTTAACAGGTGAGCTGAATGAGTGCTATAGAGAATTGGAGTATTAATTATAAATAAAAGGTGGCGTGAAAATTGACTAAAAAATATCGTGTTAGTAAGTGGACTACTGAAGTTAGTGGGGAAGATTTAAGAAATTTAAGAGAAGTAGAATTGATGAATAATTCAAATCCTACGATAGAATTTGAATCTGAGGATTTAGAGTCAGCGGAAAAGTTTTTTTGGAATGAAATTCTTGCTATATCAAAGTATCGTAATGTGATAACTGTATATAATGTCGATTGCGTAGAATTAACTTTAGACGAATTGGACGATGACGGCGAATGTATAGACAGTAAATATATAGATATGAGGTATGCAGAACCGGAGTCCGACGAGGAACTGTATTATTTACTGTACGGAAAATGATTTTAGAGAAAAATCAAGGGCAAAAACAGCCCTTGATTTTTTGCGCTGCAGGAGGAAAAATTTAGCCATGTTCTTCGGCATAGTTGTGCAACTATGCTTTACGCTGAAACTAAAGATCTAAAAGTAGTCAAGGAAACATTAAGGCATAAATCTACGCAGATGGCTAGTCGTTATGCACATTTGCAAAGTAGAATGGAAAACAGGTATACTAAGAATATACCAATTCAAATTGATAATATATTAGATATAGAGAATAATCCGAAAGAAAAGGATAATTAAAATGAAACTATGGTCTCAAGATGAAGATATAAATAGCTTAATTACTGCTCATAATGAGTGGCTAGCTTCTAATGGTACAATAGGAAAACAGCTTATGTTAGAAAATGTACGTATGTGTGATATTGACTTTCGAGAAGTTGATTTTAGAAAAGCACTTTTAAAAGATGTAATCTTTAAGAATAGTATTTTAGATGGAGCTACCTTTATTTCCGGTATTTTTTGTAGGGTAGAGTTCTATAAATGCAGCATTGAAAAAGCAGATTTCTCAAAGTCACTATTTTTGAATACAACATTTAAGAAATGCGAGTTGGATAGTGCGATTTTTAAAAAGCTAGCGAATCTTTCCTCTGATATAAAATTTGCATATTGTAAGATGCTAAATATTAACTTTGAAAATTCGACATTAGAAAATATTGATTTTCATGGCGCCGTTATGCGAAAGGCTAATTTTAGTAATACTATAATTGAAAATGTTGATTTTCGAGGCGCAGATCTGACAGATGCAAAATTTGACAATAGCTCTATTTATTATACGAATTTCAAAAGCGGTTCAGGAATGACAACAAAGTTAAATAATATTAGCTGGACAAATGCTTACTTAAATGACACAGTAAAATTCAGTAAGATAAAAAATGCACCATTAATAAAAAAAGATATGAGTCCATTTGAAATATTCTTATTATCAGAAAAAAAGAAACTGTAAAAAATTTATAGGAATTAATTTTAATGTTAGCGGGAAATATTTGATAAATAGTACAGTCTGTGCTAAAATATGAAATAGAGACAGTCGATGCTGGCACGTCGGCTCTCCCTCTAATATCTAGAATTTGAAAGGAAGCCGCGTACGCAGTATGCGGTTTCTTTTTATTCTACGCTATCAGCGAGATAAAACGATAACAGCGATCAGAGTTCCGAAGGCTATCATTAAAGATAAGGCTTCAAACACAGACACACTATCACCCCCTGACGAGCAGAGGAAACCGACACATCGAGCTGTCTCGATGATTATTATACCATAAATTGATGCTTGAAAGTAAAAATAACCATCAGTTAAGATGGTTATTTTTATTAACATTTCTAAAAATTATTGTCCTTGTTGGGCTTCCCATTTCTTCACTAGCCGATAATATGTCTGACTACTGAAGTTATATTTAGTGTAAATGGATACAGCCGTAACTTTTTGGGCTTTCCAGGCGTTGTAGTTTGTTTCCCAGTCTGCCGGAATTTCTATTGCTTTTCGGCCAAATTTCTTACCTCGTTTTTTGGCTGCAGCTATTCCTTCAGTTTGGCGTTCTCTGGTGCGTACACGTTCGGTTTCTGCAATTGTAGCTAATACTTCAATTAAAATATTATTGACCATATCCATAATAGCTTTTTGCATTGGGCCAAACTGATTGTAGTCCATTAAACTTGTGGGAATATCTAATATCCTAATGATAATTCCCCTATCAGTTAATTCCTTCAGTTCGTTTTTGACATCTGTTTTATTTCTTCCCAATCGATCTAAGCTATGAATATACAATGTATCTCCAGATCGCAGGGTAAATTTTAAGCTTTGATATCCTGGTCGCTCAAAATTTTTACCGGACAATTTGTCGTAGTAAATGTCACGATTATCTTGGACATATTTTTTCATGCTGTCTATTTGCCGATCTAAGTTTTGATCTTTTGAACTTACTCTAATGTATGCAAAAGTTTTTGTTTCAGCCATTTTGATCAACTCCAAAATAAATTATACTTAATTATAACAAAAATACTCCAAAATTACTAACTGATTTTGGAGTATTTGCCAAAATATGGAATAGATGTTTAGGAGCGAAAAAACAATAATAAAAAATAAAACTCCAAAAAGTGTACTTTTTGGAGAATAAAAAAGCGAATTTTATGTTTTTACTTGCGACATTAAAAAATATGTATTATAATTACATCAGGAACAGGGGGGGCTACGAAGTTCTCTTGATTTTATAAAAATAATAAATGTGCTACCGATAGACGGTTAGCCCAACAATATAATTTGAATCACTAAAAAGAAAAACAGAGTGACCGCATCAGTTTGCTGGCTGGCGGTCATTTCTGTTTATAATCGACATTTGCCGATCATATATCCCAAAAAAAATATCATACTAGTATATTGTAATAAGCACCCTAGTGCTATAAATATAGCTTCAATACTCATATGGAATCCCTCCTTATATTAAGGAATTTTCGATTGCACACCAATGCAATCGAATTTCTATATAATCGGAGGGTCACAGTCCCTCCGGAGAGGGCTAACCGCCTACCGTTTAGGTAGCACATATAAACATTTTAGCAAATATCGCTCAACATATCAAGAATTAAGGTCAAATATTGGGAGTTATTAGTAGGAGGATTAATATGTTCGAAATCTTTAATGCTGATATATTTTCAAGCCGTTTAAAAACACTTAGACTTGCACACAATCTTACAATTAAAGAGCTTTCACGTTATTGCAATTGCATTGGTCGAATCTCATTGACTTCAACAACTCTAAGCTACTGGGAAAATAATAAAAGAACTCCTGTAATTGATTCATTGTTTTTTTTAAGTAGTATCTATGCAATAAGCATAGATTGGCTTATTGGCAGAACCGATATCCCTTATGCCGAAAACGTTATTTTAAATTTAGAGCCTAAAACATTCCCTGTAACTATAAATGTTCACGACTTTGAGGTAAAACTTCCTATTGATTTTCCAAAAGAATATATAGATTATAATTTACGTAAATTAAATTATGATTTACAAACTAGAGCTAATATAGTTTTTATTACTTATGTTATAAGCTATGAATGGGAACGCTTTGTTAAAGACAGAATTTATGAATTTGCAGACAAAAATAAATCCGCAATAGAATTACACGCATTAAAACTTTGGGATTATTTTATGACCAATTCAGCTCAAAAAGATATTCTGGAAAAATATCATAACAATTTGCAGCATATTATTAAGAATAAAAAACCAATTTTCGATATAACTAAAGACGTCAGAATAAAGGCTATACGCAAAAGTAGAAAAGTTTAATATATTAGTAAGAAGCTGGACATTTAAAGAGCAATAAAAATAACCATCTTATGATGGTTATTTTTATTGCTGCCTGTATAGCCACGGAGCGACAGCATTAGGAACTGACCAAAGCCCTTTTTTTTGAAGCTTAGCTTTTATTTCTATATTAGCCAACTCCTGGCTTGCGCTATATTTTTTATAATGCCAAGCATAGCCTGCACGAACCATTTCCGCAGCAACGTCAATATTCTGTGTTCCTGGTACATTAATTTTAGCAATATATCGACCGTATCTATCTTTTTCAGTAATGCTGCATATTACATCTTTGGATTCAATAAGATCTCGCAGATAAGATTTCGCTTTTTGCCCGTATGGTTGATGTAATTCAGGAGCATCGATTTCAGCGACCCTGATTCTAATATCACCGAGTTTATGACTGGATAACTGGAAGGTATCGCCGTCAATAACACGAAAGATTCTCGAGCCAGTGATGGCTGATATTAATGGAGATAAGTGTAACATTATTGTTGATTATAAAGAAAAGAAAGAAGGGAGAAAAATTATAGGAATTGAACTTTATCTTAAGTTGCGTAAATTTTAAATTTCGTCTATAATATGAAATAGAGACAGTCGATGGTGGTACGTCGGCTCTCCCTTAGAAATCTAACATTGAAAGGAAGCCGCGCGCCACTGGTGTCGTGGCTTCTTTTATTCTACGCTATTGCTAGCGAGATAAAACGATAATAGCTATCAGGGTACCAAAGGCTATCATCAAAGATAAAGCTTCGTACACAGACACACTATCACCCCCCCTGAAACCAGGAGGAAGCCGACACATCGAACTGTCTCGGTGATTATTATACCATAAAATGATGTTGAAATGAATTTTAAATAATAAAAAGAGCAATACCTTGTGGTATTGCTCTTTTAGCGTTGAAATCAGTTACCAGGGAAGAACGGCCATACAATAGGAATTACAACTAAAGATACGATAAAGCTTACAATAACAAGACCAGTACCGCATTTTACGTAATCCATAAATTTGTAACCACCAGGCCCAAGAACTAAAGTGTTTGGAGGTGTACCTACTGGTGATGCGAATGCACAGGATGCTGCAACTGCGATAGCCATTAATACAGCTTTCGGATCTGCGCCCAATTGCTTAGAAATAGCGAGACCAATAGGGCAAAGCAAAGCAGCAGAAGCAGTGTTGGACATAAATTGGGTCAAGCCGCAAGACAGGATAAACAAAACTGCGGTTACTACTAACGGAGACGGAGAACCGCCCATCAGACCTACGGTCCATTCAGCAATCAATTTACCAGCGCCGGTTTTATCCATTGCAGTAGATACAGGCATCATACCTGCGAACAGGAAGATGGTTACCCAGTCGATAGAAGC
>ERZ833515.164-NODE-164-length-63005-cov-193.642891_pt1 | contig 63005 bp, 49 predicted proteins | sample MGYA00519949_ERZ833515 | MGnify/ENA primary metagenome ERZ833515 (study PRJEB31850, sample SAMEA3708741) | human gut metagenome | biome: human gut; feature: human-associated habitat; material: faeces | place: China | collected 2014 ...
GCCGACGCGGGGACGCGTCGCCCCCAGGTGAGGACCCGCCCCCCAATTAGGCAGATAAATTGCAGTTTATTTTTGTCATAAAAGCCTATTCGTTATGGAGGCTTTTTTGTTTTGTATATACAACAAGTCCGTCCTACGTAACGCGTTACGTAAGACGGACGTACTTATTATTGCTGCTGTTGTTCGGGAGCCTCGTCGATGAGGTCCATGAACTGGTCGAGCTTAGGCGTAATGATGATTTGTGTGCGGCGGTTGCGTTGTTTGCCCACGGCTGAGTTGTTAGAAGCCACGGGGTTGTATTCGCCACGGCCAGCAGCGCTCAAGCGTTTGGGGTCAACACCATACTGCGTCTGCAGAGCCTGTACGACAGATGAGGCACGAAGGGCAGAGAGGTCCCAGTTGTTGCGAATGTTCTTCTGTGAGATAGGCACATTGTCGGTGTTACCTTCTACCAATACGTCGTAGTCCTTATAGTCGGTAATAATCTTGGCAATCTTAGAAAGCGTTTCGCCAGCACGGTCGCCAATCTCGTAGCTACCACTCTTATAGAGCATGTTGTCGGCCAATGAGATGTAAACTACGCCTTTAAGTACTTGAACGTCAACGTCGTTCATCTCTTGCTTAGAGAGCGAACGTGTGAGTTTGTTAGTCAAAGCTTGGTTCAGCGAGTCACTCTTCGTCTTAGCGTCTACCAATTGCTTGATAAACTTATTCGAAGCATTGATTTCGTCCACCAACTTCGAGATGTTGACATTGCCTTGCTGTACGTTGCTTTGGTACGATGACTGCAACTTGTTATAAGCCTCCTTCATCTCCTTATTGCGTTCTTGCTCTTCCTTGAGGCGAGCGGCCAAGCTTTTAGAGTCAGAGGTATATTCGGCAATGCGCACTTGCGCGTCGTTATAGTCCTTTTGCAGTGTAGCGTGTTCGGTTTTAAGCTGATCGTAAGATGTTTGCACCTCAGCAAGTTTTTTCTTGCTAACGCAGCTTGTCATCAGCAACAAGGCTACCAATGGTGCGAATAGTTTTAAGTGTTTCATATCGGTTTTTGTTGTTGAGTTGCTATGATTTGGGGCGAAAGTTAGGCATTTTGTTTGACGCAACAAATTATTTAGTGTTTTTTTCGAAAAAAGCCCCTCTCCTTATCCTCATCAATGAGGGAAAAGGAGAGGGGCTATATATGTTTTAGAACAGTTTGGGTTGTCAAATTGCAGTTTATTAAACCGATTTTGCCCAAACAATACGTTAAGCGTTCTACTCTTTCGCTCCGTTGTTAATCCAGTCTTTAATCATTTGCAATTCGGGCTGCTTGGTAATCATGATTTTAGAGTGGTCGTGCTTCCATGCAGTGCTGATGTCGGTAGCGAGTGCTTCGTAGAGGATGCTATTGTCGGCATCAGAGGGAAGAACGCGAAGTTTAGAAGGGTCTTTGTGAGAGGTGACGTTTACTATATCAGCATAGCTATGGCCTTCGGTGAGGTTGAGCGAGGCAGCCCAAGCGTTGCCACTGTGGCAGTTGGCGCACTCCTTGTTGAGTACGGCCGATTGTATGGCAGCATACATGCCCACGTTGAGTGACCCCGCGTTGATGCGAATGGTGTCAGAGGTGGTGGGAGCATCGGCCGAATAGAAAGTGATGATGCGACGACGCAGGGAGTTGGTGACGCAGACCTCAATGGTCTTCACCTCATCAGGAATGCCGACCAACTTCATTGATACGTGGCCGTTGGCATCGGGTTGCACGTTACGTGTAATGCTGGCATACTGATTGTCTGCACTAAAGCCCGCGATGGCCACTGTATAGTTGCTGGGCCAAGAACTGACACCATCGATGTCCATCTCGACCTTTGCCACACGGCCACTCTCAATGGGTACGTACTCCTTTTCATAAATGCGTCCGTCGTCACAGGCCGTGCAAAGCAACAATAGGAATAGTAGAGAACTTATGATTGATTTCATTCTTTCTGCTTTTGGGGAACGAGTTTTTTTGTTGACAAGTTAACGGGTAAGTTACTTTATTTAACTCGTTAGCTAAAAAGACAAACTTACTCGTCAACTTGTTAACTCGTCAACTAATTTAGAAACAATACTGCAACTGAACGGTGGCAGAGTGGGTAGCGAGGCCGAGGTTGTCGTTGTCGCGGTCGAGCTGCGTATCGTGTCCTTTACGACCAGTGTACTGATACATAGCTTGCAACTTGAGGTTACACCCCTTGAAGAAGTAGTTAACGCCAACGGCAGGCATGTTTAAGAATCCGTCCTTGCTCGTACTGTTGCGGTTCATAAAGTCGTAGCGAGCAGCTACTTGAACGCGTGGAGCAACGAAATAGCCAGCTTGGACGTAACCACCGAGGTAGTTGTAGTGTTCGTCAATCTTCTGACGCTTGGTGAAACCAACATTCATCCAATACATTTCACCAGCCAAATACAAGCGGTTGTAAATCATCGCAAACTCAGCACCTACACGTGAATCGTTCGTACTCTCGTTCTCGCTCTCCACATTCATAGAACCTGAAAGGCCAATCAACATCTTCTTTTCGTGTAAGAGGTTGGGATTGCCTTGCGTTGAAGGCATAGTGCCCCAAGGCATATAAGTGAGGCGGCCCGCATAGAGTAGAGAGGGAATGTGCCAATCGTCGCTCAACGTCTTGTTGGCTACGTTTACGCCCGATCCCGTACCATTAAAAAGACCTACTTCATAGCCAAACTTATTGTTGACCACACCGTGCAGCTCAATGCCGAGGTCGAAGCCAGTACTCATAGAGGGCGTTACGGCATTCAGCACGTAAGGCATGATAACGGCCGTGGTGAGTGAAGTGGGGAGTTGGGGAAAGAGCGTTTCGCCCAATGTGGTGAGGTAAGCGTGAGAGAACGGTGTCTTAAACTTACCCACGCGTAGTTGGACGGGATTGTTGAACTTTACATCGAACCATGCTTGCTGTAGCAAGTTGCCGCCCGACTTGGCAGCGTTGATAGACAAGTTGAAGCTTACTTTATTAAAGGCGCGACCCGTAAAGCCGAGAATGGCATTAGGAATGGCGAAACCTGAGTTTGCGACATTGTCTTGGTTATAAGCTTTGTCAAGGCCTTCGTCGTCGTACCAATTGAAGTTGCCACTGGTCTGTACCAACATATAGGGCTTAAAGATGAAGTCGCCCTTCTTGGTCTGAATGGTGAACCCCTTGCTACCAGCGAGCGAAACGACACCATTGTCAGTATCGAGGTCGACGGGAGCATATTTAATGCGATGTTCGTCAGCACAATGTTTGTGCGGACGTTGTGCAGTTTCTACGTTTGCTGAGTCAGCGTCAGTGGTGTTTACGTTCTCAGCGTTTATGGTAAGTGTGCTTGCTGCAACGAAGGCTGCAAGGCTTAATATTGTTTTGTTCATTTCCTTCTTTTTTTTTAGGTTGACGAGTTGACAAGTAGACGAGTTAACGAGCAAGTTAGTTTTTAGTTGATGAGTTATATAAGGTAACTTACCTATTAACTCGTCAACTCGTTAACTTGTCAACTCAAAGAGTTCTACAGAGATTCCAAGAATTTAATAAGTGCATCGCGGTCTTTCTTTTGCATCTTCTTAAAGATGTTCTTTGAAGCCTCGCCTTCACCGCCGTGCCACATGATAGCCTCGATGAAGTTGCGTGCACGACCGTCGTGCATAAAGCAAGTGTGGCCGTCGACCTTCTGTTGCAAACCAACGCCCCAAAGAGGAGTGGTGCGCCATTCGTTGCCGCGTGCCAAACCGCTGCAATAGTTGTCGTTGAGGCCAACGCCCATAATTTCAGACCCCATGTCGTGTAACAAGTAGTCAGAGTAGGGGTGAATGGTCAAACCGCCCAACCAAGGGAGGTGTGTGCCATTGAGTAGGGTAGACCCGCGCTTCTTAGTATGCAATGTAGTGACGTGGCAGAGTTGACATTTCGCTTTGTAGAAGTTCTGCTCGCCAATGCTCACCATTTCGCGTTCGGTAATCAGCTTATCGCCATACTGTACCATTTGCGTAGTCGAACCCAAGCGGCGAGCTGGTACGCCGAGGCATTGCATATAAAGGTCGACATTTTCCATAGCTTCCGTCGAAACGTCGAGTCGATTAGAATAAACAAGGCCCATCATGCTGCCGTACTTCTGCTGCGTCTGTCCCTCGCAAATCTCTTCTGGGAAACGGCTATTCGTAGCACCCATATCGCTTGAGAAACCGAGTTCAACGGTGAGGTCGAGGTGTTGTGCTTTGTTGCCCGAAAGGCCTACACCCGTAACGCCCTTTTCGGTAATGTAGTTGCAGCGACCGCTAATGCCATATTCAGGGTAGTTGCTCTTAGCTGCCAAAGCTTCTATCTCGGTGGGGTCGAGCGCCATCATTAGTCCCATGCCCACGTGGCGGAGCGGTTGGCGAACTGAGATGATTAAGTCCTCAGGTTTAACGGCATCGGCAATGGGTTTGCCGTAATTCTTCATACCATTGGTATACCACTCCGCAATGCGGTATTCAGGATAAGCCAATTCGTAAGTCTCGCCATCGGGGAAGGCGAACTGCTGCTTGTGCCATTTCACCTGCAATTTGCCCTCAGGCTTCATCTCATACTCCTTGCCGTCCTTGCCCACGTAAGTGCCTTGAATGCATTGGTCGTGAAGCACGCGGCCATAGTCGGGGAAGAAGGAGCCATTCTTACGTGTGATGTAAATCAAGCCAGAGGTAAAGCCCGTGCCGCCTGATACGGTGCAGAAGCCGTCTTTGTCGGCCTTGCTCTCATCGTAGTTGGCCCAAATGGCAGGTTTGGTGCGACCTGTAGTCATGTGGCAACTCTTGCACGAGAAGCCTGCGTAGAGCGGACCAAGGCCACCCGCTTCTGGATCGGTGCCGCTTGGTATGGCGTTGTCGTAAAGTTTATTGCCCGAATTAAATCGAGCCAAGTATTTGCCGCTCACCCAATTGGCCTCAACGTCATAGGCCGTTGATGAGTTTAGGAAGATAGTAGAGATGTCGGCCGAGAGGGCATAGCCTTCGGGCACGGTGATGTCCGTCACCGTTATGCCCTCATCGTCACTACAAGCCGTGAGGGCAAGCAGTGCAGCACCTACTATCCAACTATGTCTTAGAAAACTGTGAATCATTGCTATTTTCTTTGTTGATAAGTTGACGTGGTAACGAACTCATAGGGTAATGAGTTGACAAGTTATTCTTTTCGTCAACTTTTTTTAAACGCACATAGGGAGTGAAGCGAAAAGGTGTTTTTCACTTCACTCCGATGTGGAAGGATGAGTTTAATAAGTTTAATGAGTTTATTTAGTTTAATAAGTTTAATGAGATTAGCGAGTAGTAAGTTTAGAGTCGTTATTGAACTTATTAAACTAAATAAACTCATTAAACTCATTAAACTAAATAAACTCATTAAACTAAATAAACTCATTAAATTTACTTTTTAGACACGGTGCGGGGGTTGCCATCCTTGAAGATTAGGAACTCCAATGTGTGGAAGCCGCGAACGTTTTGTGCAGACTGAACTTTTGCCTCGTCGTCGCCGGGGGCCCAGTCAAGGTCGCTCCACTTCTTAGACTTCATGATTTGCATGATACCATTTTGGTCGAGAGGCCAAGAGTCCATGTTGGGGTCGAGACCCAACTCGTCAACAGGACCAAAGAGGAAGGCTTCGCTCGTTTCCCATGGTTCACGAGCTTCCATCCATGCAGTGCAGCAAGCTTCGAAACCTTCGTTAGAGGGATTAGCGGCAAAAGCGTCAACAGCAACCTTGAGCGCGTTGTTTCTCGTAACGAGGTCGCGGTAAGTAGGAACAACTACGTTGTCAACAAAGTTGTTGATGATAGCATTCTTTGTAGCTTCGGGCAATTTGATAGCCTCTGTCTTCAAGTTGGTAGCGTCACCCGTAACTTTACCATCATCAGTTTCAATCTCGCCGAGCACCTTTTGCAATTTCTCGCAAGCAGTCATAGCGTTTTGTGCTTCAACGCTGCCGATGTGGTTGCGGAAGGGCTGAGTGATAGCTTGGATTGCATTCTCAGCATCAGTGATGTACTGGCGCACCTTCGTGTCGATAGCAGTACCTTCGAGTGCCTTCGCCAAAGAGTTCTCAGCAATCTGTCCGTCGCGAGTACCATAGTAAGCGTTGCGAATAGACTTGATGTTGTTGGTATAGTCGTCACGAGAGTGCCAGCTATACCAAGACTCTACAGCGTAGAGGGCTTGCGTCTTTTGGCCAGCTACCCACTTAGCATAAGGGTCGCCAATCTTAGAAGAACCAACCTCGTTGGCAATTTCGCCCATCTTCTCTACCATTTCTTGAATGGCTTGGTCAACGTCACCATAACCAGAAGCATTGTCGTGAGCCTTGAAGAGTTCTGCGTAAGACTTGTCGTTGTCACCATACTTCTCTGCCCAGTTGGTATAGAGCTTTTGAGCATCAGACGTGAGCAAGCGAGCTGTATTCATCATGTAGTTGCCCCACGCGTCAGCATTTTCTGAGGTGTAATCAACTGTAGCAGGGTCGTCGTTCCCACCAGGATTGGGTTCGTCATTGTTGTCGCATGACACTGATGTAAAGATTGTAGCAGCCAAACCCAAAATGGCTGCGAAAAAGTACTTTTTGTTCATTGTATTGTGTTGTTTGATTAGTTTAATGAGTTGGTTGGTTTAATGAGTTTAATGAGTTTAATTAGTTTAATGGGTTTAATGAGTTTAATGAGAACCATATACTCATTTGCACATTAGCACATTTACTCATTAGCACATTAGCACATTTACTCATTTGCACGCTCGAAAAGCGTTAGCGCTTCGTAAACCATCCTACGTAAGCTACGCCGATAGAGAACTCGTTTTCGCTATTGTACTTACCCTTGCCAAATAGCTTGCTTGTGGCAAATTGGCGAGTAGAGTAGTCGGCCTTGATGACGAGGTTAGGCAGTGCGTACCAGTTAAGACCAGCGGTCCACTTGCGCGTTTCGGTGCGGCGGTCTTCGGTATAAAGGCCCGCACACTTCTTCTGTGGATTGTAATAGTCGAAGCGAGCGAAGGGGTAGAGCACGGGACAACGCGTCCCAGCAAAGATGCCAGCTAAGTTGAGGCCCACTTCAGCACCATAGCTAACGACCTTGTGAGCCACAGGTACTACACGCGTGTAGGGAGATTGGTTAGAAAGTTTCGTATTAACGGCGCTTACCTTGTCGGCATTCGTTAAGTTGCCCCACATGAAGTTGGCGCGAGCCGTAACGATAGCGTTCTTATATTGAGCATCGACCGTATAAATGCGCAATGGAGCGCGGAAGTTATACTCGGTCAACTTATCAGAGTTGGCAGTCGTGTTGGCGCAATAGTAGAACGAAGCCCCTACGCGCAAGCCTGGTACACCATTATAATTGAGGCGGAAGGTATAAGCCGGTGAAGTGAAGTTATCCTCTTCGAAGATACCTTGCTTGCCACCTTGTACCCAATTGTTACGATCAAAACCGCAAGCATTCAGTCCGGTAGTAATCAAGGCTTGGTAGTCAAAGTTGGCATAGTCTTGGCCAAACGTACCGAAGATCTCAAGACCCGTTTCGTGCCACGTTGAAGGGATAATGGTCGTTTCGCCCTCAGGACGTGTAGTGCCAAAGAAGTTAATCGGTTCGTGGTGAGAGTTTGTCAAGCCGATAGGCAGGATGAGGTGACCAGCACGCACATTGAAGGAGGGGTGAATGAGGCGCGTAATGTGGAACTGCTCAAGTGCTACTTCGCCGCCCTTTTCAACCTCCGTTTCGTATTCACCATTTTCAGAGTTTTCAATCTCGTAGGCTGTGCCTACACCGCCTGATTCAAATTCGATCTCAGCACCGAGAATCCACTTCGGTGTGAACTTATAATCAAGGGCGAGTACAAAGCGAGGAATAGAAATCGTGTTGCGGTGGTCGCGTTTATTGCCGTCGTTGCCGCCATAGAAGCGGTTGATGCCGTAGTCCTTAAAGGCTGCTACCATTTCGCCATAACCACCGAAGCGAAACTTTTGATAGTCCTCATCAGCACTGACTTGGCGTAGCTTCTTCGTGCTGCTTTTAGTTTGAGTCTTGCTCACTGTGTTAACACTGTCAGCCTTTACCTCCGTTTCCACTTCCGTGGCGGAGAGGTTGGCTGCAACGAGTGCGCTAAGGGTGAGCGTTGCAATTTTTGCGTTCATTCTTTATTCTTTATATATTGTATAGTTTCAAATCAATTCTAAAGAAAAAGCAGAGTGGCAAGCCGTGCAAATAGAGGTGTGAATAAAGAATGAATGATGCAAGGTGTGAGAAGCTTGGCAGCCGAACCTGCTGTGTGAGTCATTATTCTTTTTACTAATCTCCTTAAAGTTGTTGTGCGACGAGATGGTTTCAAAAAAACACGATGTCTCACTTCGAGCCTTTCGGTCTGTGCACTGTCCCCACATCCTTTTTGCCGCTTGCCAACTCTGTTTTATTTTTTATCTGTTTCCTTCGTCTTTTTCGTTTTCTTCGTCTTTTTAGCTTTCTTTTGCTTCTTCTCAGACTTAGATACTTTCTCTTTCTTCGCAGGGCGGTTGGGAGGTGTGGCGCATGTCATGCCGTCAATGTGTGGCCCTGCCGAAAGTTCAGTGTTGGCAGTGGTTGAGGCTACTCCTATTATAAGGAGTAAGGTAGCACCTAAAGCCAACTTTAATGCTAAATGTTTCATTGCATTAATTATTAAATTTTTCGAGTGCAAAGTTACGGAGTGTAAAAGGGGGGTACAATCACCCGCTTTTAGCAAAAAAAGTGGGTATAGGGTGAAGTGTTTTTCGTTCATTCTACCCTATTAAAACATAAAATACCCAAAAGTGGGTACATAAGCATTTTGACGGAATGTTTAAATTTGCAGGCGTGAAAAGTAACAGAGCTAACAAGTAGACAAGTTAACGAGTAAGAATTTCAATCAATTTTTAAGGTAATTAGTCTGTTAACTTGTTAACTCGTCAAAAAAGAAACGAACGTCAAAAAAAACGATGGTATACAATAGCACCTATGATTATAAGGAAACCGATCACATGTGTGATGTGATTTGCAACGAACCATCTTTGCTGCAAATGATATCGCGTTTTGGTATTCCCCTTGGCGTGGGCGACCAGACCGTGCGACAGGTGTGTGAAGCACATGGCGTTGATACGGCCACCTTCTTATCAGTGGCCAATTTTATTCGTCGAGGAGCACGAGGGGCGGCCGATAGCATCGACCAAGTGTCTGTAAAATGTTTGACAAATTATCTAAAGCAAGCGCACACTTACTTTCTTGACTTTCAGTTGCCAGCCATACGCCGTAAACTACTTGAAGCACTCGACTGCTCGCAGCCGGGCGAGGTGTCGTATCTCATCTTAAAGTTCTATGACGACTATATGAGCGAGGTGCGCAAACACATGCAACATGAAAATCGCAAAGTGTTTGGCTACGTAGACCAACTCTTGCAAGGTCGCCGCACGGGAGAATATAGTATCTCGCAGTTCGCGCGCGGTCACAATAGCATTGACGTTAAATTGCAAGAGCTCAAAAATATTATTATAAAGTATTATGCTCCTACCGAGCAGGCCGAATTGTTGAACAACGTATTGTACGACATCTTTACCTGTGAGACCGACCTTCGCATTCACTGTCAAGTAGAGGACGACATCTTCGTCCCAGCGGTTGAAATACTTGAGAAGAAAGTCGGTGTGCAAGAAGCTCCTGTCGCAGAGGCAGACGACAAGCGCCCCGAAGATACCCTCTCAGAGCGTGAGCGTGAAATTGTACACTGTGTAGTATGTGGCTTGGCCAACAAACAGATAGCCGATCAACTCTGCATCTCGCTCAACACCGTACTCACGCATCGCAAAAACATCGCACGCAAACTCAACATTCACTCTGTTGCAGGGCTCACCATTTATGCTATTGTCAACAAAATCGTCAATATTGACGAATTGCAGAAGTAGCTGTTTACGTCTCCCTATAATGTATTGTGTGGGTAAACTGCCTAATTGGGGGGCGGGTTTGTAACCCGCGGCAGCAGCAGGTTGTAGATATTCAAAGCATTCTGCTGCTGCCGCGGGTTGAAAACCCGCCCCCCAATTAGGCAGTTTACCCACACAATTCGTTATAGAGCCTGTAATTTATCGTTGAGCGGATTTGCTTATCACCCATGTCGTAATGACAGAGCAGAGGGCGAAGGCTAAACCTGTAGCGCAGACGCCAAGCCACCCCATGCGCTCCCAAGCAACGCCAGCACAGAAGGTGCCAATACTACCTCCTATAAATAGTGTAGTCATGAATATGGTATTGGCGCGATTGGTAGCATCAGGTACTTCTTTCAGACAACCGCTTTGATTGCTTAGTTGCAAACATTGAGCCCCAATGTCTACTAATATGATGGCAAGGATTAACCCAATATAAGTATCGCTTAGGAAATAGGCTACAAGCCATGCCATGATTTGCAAAAGATGGCCCAGGCATGAAATCTTGTCAATGCCATACCGTGGAATGTACTTCCCTACGCCACTGGCCGCCATGGCTCCCGCTACGCCACAAAGCCCCAACATTCCTACCTTATCGCTACCGGCATGAAAAGGCGCATCTGCTAAGTGGAATGCCATACATGACCATATAGACATCATACTGCCGAAGCCGAACGCTGCTCGAAGAGAGTAACTTCTCATGCGAGGGTGGGCGACATATATCTTGCCTATCGTGGCGATAAGAGAATGATAGCTGCCCTTAAAGGAAGACTGCATTACAGGCATCATGCGCAAACTGACCAACAAGGATAGCAACATAATGAATGCCACTAAGCCAAACATCAAGCGCCAACCTAACCAGCCACCTAAGTATCCTCCGATTACGCGTGCTGCTAATATGCCCGTGAGCAAGCCTGATAGGACAAAGCCCATGTTGCGGGATTTATGTTCGGGACGGGAGAACTGACCTGCCATCGGCACAAAGATCTGAGGCACCACTGAGCAAGCACCTATGATAATTGATGCGCCCCATACCAACCAAACGTTAGAGGCCAGAGCTATGACCAAAGCCATAAGCATGGCAATCGTCATGCAGGTGGTCACAATCTTGCGGCGAGAACACTTGTCTGCCATTGGCACTATCAGCAGCAACCCCAAAGCATACCCTATCTGTGTAATCACTGTAATGAAATTGGCCTCCACCTCATTGATGCGAAGTGAGGCACGCATCTCCTCCAATAGGGGTTGGTTATAATACAAGTTGGCTACCGTCAGACCGCTAACGATTGACATCATTAATAGGATGTTTCTTGGAATCCCCTCATTCTCTTTCAGCTTTATCATAAATCCTTTCAAAAAAAATAAATACAAAAATACGTATTTATTATTAGTTGATTATCTGTAACATTAAGAAAGTACTTGATGATACAGAGATCAAAGTAAGCACGCATGGAATCTGTTGGAAGCGTTATCCATTCTCCTGCGGGACTAATGGGAATTGCTGGCTGAATGGCATTTTGCTTGTTTTATACTCTTGAATGATGACCACAGGCTTTTCGAGTAACAGCAATAAAGCAGACAATCTGTAATAACCAATATAGTCAAGGTACTGTATGGCTTTGTTTCTGTCACAAATCTGTAAACCTCGTGATTCAAGCAAATTAACGAGATTTTCCGAAGATTCAAACCGTTTTGTAAAGGGAATAAGATTCCAAGCAGGTCGGTAAGTCAATAGAAAAGGTTATTTTTTTCCAAAATATTGACTTCAATATCATTTTTCCTATTTTCCTTTCTATTCCAGATTTAGTAGTAGGAATGCCTGTTTGGCGAGCTATTTTTTGTTTTGCCTGAGTTATACCTAAAGCTCTTTTCCATGAGAAGCTAAGTCCAGATATTCCTGTATTTGATTTTCTTTTTCCCATTTTCTTATCCTATTTATGGTACATTCATCGTTTCAAAAATAAAGATGGAACCACACAAAAATCTTTATGCAGTCCCATCTTCAAGTATTATTATTTTGTCAACAGATGCCAGATTTCGCGTACCCAAAGTACGAATGAAGAGCCAATGATAATTATTATCCAGTCTATTAGTTTCAGTCCATCAACATTGAAGAACTGCTGCAAACCAGGTATTTCAACCATTGCAATCTGACCTACAAGGATAATTGCCACAATTGTCAGCAAGCCTTTACATCCCTTGAAATGCAGAGCGCTGCGACCAGTTTCAAATGCACGGGCATTGAAGAGATAGAAGAAGTGGGTCATTACGAAAGTGGTGAAGAGCAGTGTCAACTCGTATGTAGATACGTGTCCCTTGGCTCCCAATTGCAGGTGAAGGAGATCTGTAAGCTGATTCACTTCTGCATGCTGGAAGATATAAAGCATTCCAAGCAACATGATGAAGAAGAAACCACCTACACCGATAATCTCACGAAGCATAGGCTTGTTGAGTATAAACGCATTGCGGTCGCGAGGCTTGTCTTTCATTACACTCTCTGATGGAGGCAGTGAGGCGAGAGCCATAGCTGCAAAGGTGTCCATGATGAGGTTTATCCACAACATCTGCGTAACAGTAAGAGGAGACTCTGTACCCATGAAAGCACCGAATAGAACGAGGAAACATGCAGTCACGTTCACCGTCAGCTGGAACAGGAGGAAACGCTGGATGTTCTGATACAACGAACGTCCCCACATGACCGCCTTTCCGATACTGCTGAATGAGTTGTCGATAATCGTAATATCGGAGGCTTCCTTTGCCACGCTCGTTCCGTCACCCATTGACAGACCGACATGAGCCGCACGGAGAGCAGGGGCATCGTTTGTTCCGTCACCCGTTACGGCAACCACCTGATTCTTCTTCTGCAAGGTCTCCACCAAACGTTTCTTGTCCATAGGACGGGCACGAGAGATAATCTTCAAGTCAAGAATGCGCTCTTGTAGTTCCTCATCCGACAATGCTGCGAACTCTGGACCTGTAATGATGTTAAGCTCCGTGTCCTTCTCATCATTCCAAAGACCGATCTGACGTGCAATTTCCTTTGCTGTTCCAGAGGTGTCACCTGTTACAATCTTCACGCTGATACCGGCATCAATGCATTCCTTGACAGCAGAAGGTACATCCAGTCTAACTGGGTCTGCAATAGCAGCAACTCCGATGAAACAGAGTTTGTCTGCAACAATATTGTTGCCCTCAACCGCTTTATCATTATCGTTCAATACCTGGTAGGCGAAGCCAAGTGTACGCATGGCACGATTCTGATATTCTATCAGTTGCTTTTCAACCTCATCTTTGCTTGCAGATGTTTCCTTGCAAAGGCCGAACACAATCTCTGGAGCACCTTTCACATAAAGCACCTTTTTGCCCTTCAACGCTACAGATTCTACTATGGTTGCCATATACTTGCGTTCTGTAGAGAACGGCACCTCCGCAACGGTCTTTACACTCTCACGTATCGAGCGATAATCTATGCCCTTATTGTTCAACCAAAGAAGCAATGCTCCTTCTGTAGGGTTGCCAAGAATCTGCGGTTTGTTCTTGTCCGAGAAATCAATGGATGCAGTAGAGTTTATGGCAATACCCTCATCAAGAACCTTCTTCGGCGTATCGCCATACACTTTCATCTCATCCACGCTCATTAGGTTCTGCGTCAGCGTTCCAGTCTTATCGGTACAGATAACGGTGGTAGCTCCCATTGTCTCACAGGCATGCATCTTGCGGACGAGGTTATTGGTCTTGAGCATACGGCGCATACTGTAAGCCAAACTCAAGGTGACAGCCATTGGCAATCCCTCTGGTACAGCCACAACCACAAGCGTTACGGCAATCATCAACGTCTGAAGTACGTATGCTATGAACGGGGCAACCTGTTCCATTGAACCAAAGCAGTCCGTACCATTAGTCACGAAATACATTATTATACGACCCACAATAATCAAGGCTGCAAATCCATAGCTTACTTTGGTTATCCAGTCGCTCAAACCATCGAGCTGTTCATTGAGCGGAGTCTTCACGCTGTCGTCAATCTGTACTGCCTCAAACACCTTACCTTGTTCTGTCTTGTCTCCTACAGCCAGCACACGGCAGATGCCATGACCTTCCATTACCTTAGTACCTTTCATTACATGGTTGGTAGGATAGGTGGCAGCCTTGTCGAAATCTTTCTCATCGACGCTCTTACCACACATCGGTTCACCAGTCAATGTTGACTCGTCCATATGTAACGATGTGGCTTCAAGCAATTCGCTGTCTGCAGGAACTTCCTCACCAGTATTGAGAATCACTATGTCGCCAACGACAATATCCTTACGAGGAATCTGTGTAGTGTTGCCATTGCGAATTACCTCTACTGGCTCGTCGTCGTTCACCTGATTAAGAATTGTAAATTCCTTATCAGCCTGCAATTCAAAATAAAAAGCAAGTCCCGTTGCAAGAAGGATAGCAACGAATATTCCTATGGGTTCAAAGAATACGGCTGCGCCCTGTCCGAGTCCGAAAAACTCATAGCATGATATACCTATCGACAATGCACCGGCAATCATCAGGATGATGATGAGGGGATCGCCGAACTTCTCCAAGAACTGCTTCCATAGAGGTTCTTTCTCTGGTGGTGTCAACACATTGGCACCATTTTTTTTGCGGCTTTCGAGTACCTGGGCATCGGTCAAGCCTGTGTAGTGATGTTTTTGTTCCATATTACAAATATTTATTTTTATTCTCTTATTGCAACAAATGTATCAATCTTACCATCCATAAGTACTGCTGCGTTTAGGTACATAAACTTTATTGCCACGGCTATTTGTGTAATATTGTCCGCCACGAGGTCCTGTCTGTATCGTATGGCCAGAGCCATAGTTGTACGACTGTGTGGAATAGTCTCTTGCTCGACTGCCAGTTGTTCCGTTATATGGATTGTAATTTCCTGAAGCAGAGTAGTTGTCATGGTTAGTACCATTACGTTGTGTCCGAGTGTAGCCGTTTACATAGGTACCATTGTTGCGTGTGTAGCCACTGACAGAAGTAGTTCTTGGATTTGTACCATAGCTACCATATGTAGAAGTAGTGGTTCTACGGCGGCTATTGCTGCCATAATGGTAAGACTGTGCTACGGAAACCATTGATGTTGCCAACATTGCAACCATTGCTAAGAAAATCTTTTTCATAATCGTTATTTTTATTGTTTTGTTTCTTTTTCTGATGCAAAGATATAATGGTTTTTGTTTCAAATAGGAGATCCCATAATGTTACAATCTACACTCCTCTTTTCGTATATGGCACTCTTGCAATATTACACCCCATTTTCTTTGATTTGACAACCAGTCTTAAGGCTGATTTTCTTGCTTTACTTTTTGGCGGTATGTTATTCTCAGCACTTTATTATCATTGTCTATTTCTATTTTTCCCAATTTTGAGAATACGCTTTGACCTTATCGAAAAAGCAAAGACCTTATACTCTTTTATTTAGATGGAATCTTTTGACAGCCATATTTGCAGCTTTCAAGGCACAACCATTCAATCGTTATTTAAATTTCTTTTTTAGTATTCTTATTCTTACAAATGCAATAATGCCTCCTACAATCATCGCAAAAGAACCCGATTTAATTATGCTTGCTCCTGCAATCCATAATAATATACACATTGCAATAGGAAATACCAGATTTATTATTAAAGACAATGACATTTCTTTCCTCATTTCATTCTCTGCTTCCATACCCAATGCATAAGCTTCTTTTATAATATCATCCACATCTTCATTTGATAACCCACGAGACAAGAGATCTTCCTTCATTTCGTCTTTGGAATGGTTACCCTCGCCAACTTGTGCAATAACATATTGCACATATTTGTCAAAATCGTTATTATCCATATTATAAGCGATTAATTTTATATTATTCATTAACTCTTCCGAAAGCGGTATTGAATTGAGCCATTCTCACTCTTTCTGCTCCCTTGATTGCCATTTCATAATCACATTCATTGTCTCCCATTTTGCTTATTACCACAAAAAGTTCCAAACTCATTAATAGAAGAAAGAATATGACATAGAAAGCACGAGCAACCCATCTGTTTGTGATGATAGACACCATAGCTTCAAGTTCTTCAAGAAACCCTACATTAGCTTTACACTCTTTACGAGTGTCTTCTTCTACAGTCAATTTCTTTTTTGACCATTCTTTTTCCTGTTCAACAAGTTGTTTTATTTTCTCGTTATTGGCATTTACAACATCCTGCTTGGGATTAGCCACCTGTTTTGTTGTTACAGATGGATTGTTGACTGTTTTTATACGTCCGTCAACCACCAGTTTCTCTTGGCTGTTTGTTATAGAGCGTTGAATTATCCAAGGATTAGCATTTATGTTAGCTTGAAGAATAGCGTTCAATTTATCTAATGAATCCTTTTCTGCATTTATTGCTGTCAGTTTTCCATCTATAATACCCACTCTCTTTTGTGTCAAGGCTGCAGTCTGTAGCTCTATGGTATCAGCCATTTGCTTATCAATATCTTTACCAAACATTGTTTGATCGAAGATAGTAGAACCGACAATTGCCATTATAATAGCTATCACAATTCTAAAAGATGTAAGCTTTTTTGTGGGGTGTATTGCCAATAGTATCTGACGCTCAATCATTATTACAATTGTAACAAAAACCATCGCCACCAATGCGCACCCCCATATAGGAAGGCCAATATATCTTTGGGCAAAACAGAAGCCTGTAATGCTCCATACTATCATCAAGATAAGAAGTGCAGATGTATATTTATTCAACTGCGACTTACTTGCTTCTGAGCATTGAGAAAGAACAGATGAGTTCCAACCCGTAAGTTTACAACCTAACTTTATCCACCAATTCATAATTCTATAATTAATATGGTTTGACAATTATGCTATTCCTCTCTTCAATGCAACATTGCTTTGCATAACGGGAGCTTTAATCGTCCCATTTGTTCCACTCATCTGTATGGAAGCTATTCCTCTAAGGAATCCACAATCATACGATTGTAACGGAATTGATGCTTCATTGGCATTATTACGGAAATCTGCCTCAAGTTGTTTTAGCTCTTCCTTGTGAGCATTTATAGTTGACATTGTTTTCTCTAACTCTGAAACTGTTGTAAGCAAGCCTGCAGCATTACAGTTGTCAATACGTATCTGCAAATCCTGTTTCATGACGTCATAGTTGAGATTTATCTCACGGAACACCATCAAAATCTTGTTCTTTATGAGATTCATGTTTAAGTCGCGAAAAGCCAAATCACTTTTAAGCATGGCGTCATCAAAGCCCTTGCTCTCATAATTTTTGCATAGATAGCCGTAGATAACATCTATTGGCCAGCCAGTAGCATAAGAAATAGTCATAGGCTTTTCTTTATTTGTAGGTGCTGTAACAGGTGTTTCTACACTCTTGATTTCTTCCTTAGCCTCAGCTGGATCAATCACTGGCAGTGAAACGGAAAACTTTGCTCCGTTGTCACTCTTCTTGTTGAAAAGATTTAAAAATCCCATATGCGTATATATTTTATTGTTTTTATTTTTGATACTGCAAAGGTGTCTCAAATAATGTTACTAATATGGGTTTTTATAACATTGCAATTCATCATTAACCTTATTCCATGTATAGCGGTTGCAATATTACATCTTTGAGCTATTGACGTAATTTCGATTGATAATCAACACTTTGCTTTAAGTACACAGTCAGTAACATTAAGCCAACAAACACCATAATCAATGAAACCAGCCAGTAATTTGACAAAGCATCATATAATCCATGTATCACAGCTGGTACACATAATGCTAAAGTATACAAGCCTCTCCTATACTTAGGATAGAGATTGGCGAATGAAAGAAAATATCCAGCAATGCCACACCAGCAAGCGTGTAGAAATGGTAAACTTGTCAGCCTAGCGATATTCAAGAAGAAAGAAACATCGTATGTTTGTTGCGCATTGACGGTAATCTGGTATTGCACTCCTTCAAACACACCAAATGCTATTCCCGACATAAGTCCGTAGAAAACCATTGTTTGTGGAATTAACGGCTCTTTTGCTTTACGCAATATCAAAAGAAGAGGTATCATCTTGGCAAACTCCTCCGTAAGTCCGACTCCAAATACATATCCTAACACATTCATTGGAAAAGCAACGTCTGTGAAGAAATAGAACGGATTAAGTTTTGGCAATCCAATTATGTCCCATACTACGAACACACACAATTGTGTCAAGAAGAATACACTCAAGGTCGTTTTTCAGTCTGACCTGAGGTGTTTTGAAGTAGGCATAGAAGAACAAGCCCTTGATAATGGAGAAATACAAGTACACCTCATAAAACAAGAACACGCCGCCTAAAGGAATGTTTATGATCAATTTAATAGGGGGGCCAGTTCTATGTTCCACTTTTTGATATTACAATATAATTCCAAAGCTTTGGTATTTAAAGCGTTACATATTTGAAATGGACTAATTTTTAATCATAAAATAGCGATGTATAATTGAGGGTGTATTCGTTGTTTGCACAACATCTGATTCTCATAATGTTAGAAAAAGTACAAGTTTCTTTTTAACTCGAAAATTGGAACACAGAACTGGACACCCTAATTAGTAACTACTGATATAGTAAGAGACTGAATATTCACCGCCCCAAAGTTGCTCTGTACCAGCGTAACTTCGTACATTAGACGCAGACACGAAAGCTGCTATTTGGTATGTTCCATTATTTAATGATATAAAATCTGATGCTTGTGGAGCAAGAACCAATCTTTTGCTATCTGTACCACTATAAAGCAACGTAAGAGTATAATCTGTGTTATTATCGACCTTTATTAAAGATTTAGAGCCTTTGCTCGAACTTACTTGATCCATTTGGGGCAGAGAACCATGTTCCCCAGAAAATGCATTTGCAATTCCAATATCTACAATTCGCTTTTCTGCATCCTTTGCATGTATACCACGTGGATACATTGATAAATATTTGTCATAAGAAGAAATTGTATTAGCAGTTGAAGCTTGTCTCCATGCTTTCGAGTCTGTATTCCATTTTTTGGCCTCTAAATTCTCTATTTTCTCAAAAGCGTCTTTGTAGTATTCTTGAGGAACAATTTTTATATATGTTAGCCAATCTTTGCTCGTCCCTTTATTTTCTGCTATTTTATACAAAGAGTCACATACAATTTTTATTCTATTTTTTATTTCATCTGATTGTTTTTTATCTTTTGCAAATGCAGCAAAATCTTGCATTTTATCTATAGTCTTATTTTTTGCGTCAAATGTTATTATATGCGATTTTTGCATTAACTCCTGATATTCTTTTTCCTCTTTTTTGTTTTCAGCATAGTCATCTAAGATCAAAGCTCCTCCCAGGCATATACCTCCCCAAAAAAGAGATTTAATCAGCATTAAGCCTCCATCATTAGATATCGCACCAAAGCTACCAATAATGGCAAAAACAGAAAAATAAGCAAAAACATATAATAATCCAGATAATGCAGACGCCCCACCAACAAAATATGTAAGAACAAGAATTGCTAAGAAAAATAGTAGTACTTTGTATCTGGTTTTCATAATAAATGAATATTAAAGGTTATTTACTAGGGTGTCCAGTTCTGTGTTCCAAATTTCGAGTTAAAAAGAAGCTTGTACTTCTTCTAACATTATGAGAATCAGATGTTGTGCAAACAGCGAATACACCCTCAATTATACATCGCTATTTTATGATTAAAAATTAGCCCATTTCAAATATGTAACACTTTAAATATCAAAGCTTTGGAATTATATTGTAATATCAAAAAGTGGAACATAGAACTGGACACCCTAGTTCTTTACAAGTTGAACAACAATTAATCTTCCTCCCTGTCCTTTGTCAAGGAGTATTTGTCTGCCCTCGGTGAGCGGCACGTACTGGCCGATGCCTATGGGCTTTTTGTCTGTGACATCATACATATCTGGCAAGCGGCGGTTGATGAGTATCCATTGGCCATTGTAGAAATGGAAGTCGCCAACAGGTTTTCTATCCTCCGCACTTGTCTTTTCGTTACAAGGCACAAGGTTGTTGGAATGCCATTTGTATAGTGTCTGCTTGTCGTACACCATTAAACGATAATTCTCAGAGATATACTTGCCATGTGAGGGGGCATAGTAGAAATTGAGAATCGGCAATTGTCCCTTATACTCTGTTCCACAGAACGGACAACGTGGCTTTGTAGTATTGTCGAACACATACCAATGAGCTTCACATTTGGTATTCTGACATGGCTGCACCAAGTCGCAGGTCTTCACCAAAGCTTCCTCCCACTGTAGGGCAGTAGGGCGAACTGACGGATTATGCAAACCGTCGATAAAAGCCTTGTCGAACAATTCCTTCAAATAAGGACCGCATATAGTGTAAGGCATCTTTGACGGATCGCCTTGTGGCAACTGTGATTTTGCCAACTGATCAACCTTCACTTTGTTTGTCTTATCTGTAGGATGTTCAATAAATAGAGCCTTCGAACCATAACGCATATCATCGTCTTTCTGTGGATCATCAACATCCCATACTTTGCCACCGTCTAACGGATGACGGTTAAGCAGGAATGTATATATAAGGACGGCAAGTTGATATCTATCCGTGGCTATTTTGGGCAATTTTTTATTGGGATCGCTTATTGACAATGTCTTTGTAGCTAAAACTTCAGGAGCTATAAATCCTGGAGTTCCTATGACTTCAGGAGGATATTTTCCTGGTACAACCAAACCGTCATCGTCAAGTATCAGTGCAGAACCAGATAATGGATCTACAAGAACATTATTGTATGACAAATCACCATGTGCTAATCCCGCTGCATGAAGACGCCGCATTGCACGGGCAATCTTAAGACACATATGAAGTTTATCTAAATATGTTCCTTTTTGATTTTCAGGAACAAATCTGTTAATTAGTTTGGCAGATGCAAACCATTTACCGTTTTTCTCTTGTCCATTTTTTATATAGGGCCATGTATCTGCAACTCCACTAAAGAAGAATTGTTGAGGGAAGAAAGGAACGACCAATCCTATTTTGTCATTCCATTCAACTATTTTGGTTGGCCAAGCGAAGAGATTTTTCCAATATCCACCATCCGAATTTGCTAAAAAAATTTTTTCACGATATTGACCTACAATACTCGCCAAACGATCCTTATTGTTTGCATCAATTTTTCCACGAAAAAATTGTACAACATACGTCTTATCCGTAGAGAAATACACATCCTTGATACCACCTTGAGCCTTGATTTCGTCATAGAACTCTATGGTGCTGCCGTCTTGCGCTTTTAATGTTATTTTATTTGCCATAGCCTATTCATTTTGTTGTTCTTCAGGTTCTTTTTCCGATGTTTGGTCTTCTGCTCTATTCTTCTCGGTAAGATTATTATCTTCTCCCTCATAAAGAATAGCAATAGTACGGTCATCATGATTGCCAGGTGCCCAGAAATCAAGCCAATCAAGTAATTGGTCTTTCGATGCTTCGTTGTCATCAGTCAGATCTACACCGTTTTCTTTCAAATCGTCCCATAACGCATCCCATTTGTCAGGATTGTTGAGATTTGCATCAGTCTCAAATTTCGGATCGCTGACTCCGTCACTCATTAAAAACAAAGCTGTAAAGTCATCTACGATATAGAAGCGAAGACGCTGATACAGTGCTGTTGTGTCTTTGAAGATTTCAGACATAGTCAGGAAGCGAGTCTGTCCTGCATATTCGCCCTCGTCGGGCACTCCAAGTATCTTTACAGTGTGAGCATTTTTGTTATATAGACAAATTGCACCATCGCCCACCCAGAACGAAGCCACAAACCAACCGAAACTAAACTTTTTGCAAATGGTCAACAAAAGGGTTGTAGCATATATTTTTATCGGTTGTTTGGTTAATGCTGCTTCTGCTTGTATAGCTTTGTGAGCCTTAAACGCAGCTGTGCCTACAATCTCATAGATGTAATTGCCAACAATCTTACGGGCTTCTTCTTCTGAGAGATCTTGCAGATTTCCATAATTGCCAATGGCTTCCTCAAATGCTTTACTTTGTCCGAGCTTCGACATGCAGTAGCTAACTGATTCATCGCAAGCAATTTTTGATCCCTGACGTGAGTACTTGGCAGATCCAGCTCCGTCTGCAACTGCCATGATATACCACCCATTGTCCATGTGCTCCATGCGGAAATAGTCGTCACGCGGCTTCCCTTCCTGTGCATGACTACGACCGCGTTTGCTTGCAGCTACAATATCTTTCTGTGGAGTGCCGTCGGTCAATGCTTCAACCTTTACATATTCCACCTGCGTGTCGTCATTCTTATATTTAGGTTCGGGCATATTATCCCAATCTACCGGCAGGTTTTTCCAGAGTTTACGTGGGTCTTGATTGATAACGAAAGGAATCTTATGTTCCAATGTCGGACAATCTTCTGACATTTCGATGCTTCCAACGAACTTGTAACTCAACGTAATCTCAAATGTGGATTCGGCTACTGCTCCATCCTTTCTGAATGCTTCCAAAGAAGGAGAACCTGTGATTGCAAAGCTTTTGCCGTCAGGAGCAACAGTTAGCTTTATTCCATGTTTCTCTTCAGTTAGTCCTTTAACTTCCACAAGTTCTAACTCGACATCGGGAAACAGGTCAGAGTTAATCGTTGGCATTAATACATTTTGATTGTATTCTGTGTTTTCTTTGGCGTTTGGTATATTGAGATTCCATTTCAATTCACCATTAACCATCTTTATCTTGTCCATAATGTGTTCTTTGTATTGGTACCATAATTTATCTGACAAGAATTTAAGGAATGCTTCCGCTTTCTTGTCTTCCTGGCTCCCTATGAGAATTTGTAAAGCTTTTTCTAATGTCATAATATTGTTCACTTCTACTTTTTATCTAACAAATCATACGTTGAACAGGGGATAGCCTCCTTATGCTTTCTAAATGTAGATATCAGCTCTTTTTGTTTTTCTACCAAAACACTTTCGATATACCCTGTTATGTAGTATTCGGCATCCTTTTCTTTGGGGTCAGCTTTTATTTCTGTTTCAATATTTAGATACAACCCTTGGGCGCCCTTGTCAACAACATAATAGGTTACTTCTTTATCATTTTGGCTTAGCTCTTCATAAGTAGCCTTAACTATTGGCTCTTGATAAGGCTCGGCATGGTAAGCATCTAATAACGCTATGGTGTAAGTTCCTTTATAATTAGACCTTACATACACATTGCCGTCAATAGTTTCCAAAATAACTTCTCCTTGTCCACTTTTGCTTCTTCGACAATGAGCAACGTATTCATTCTCATAGGCCAAAGCCATTGCATAATCTACAAAGGAGCCATTGCTTTTTCCTCGCCGTTTATATAGCATTATGTGATAATTCGTGTTTAGCCAATGTAAAATTTCTCTTATTACTTTTAGTACTACGTCGTCTAACATATCTTTAAGTTAATAAATCAGCTTCGGTGGACGGTGGGGGTAAGTTCTTGCGTAAACAAATAAAGCCTACCCTCTACCTCTTGTTATATCCATACCTCCTTCTGCTATTTCGCCGAGCGAGCCTTCCAAGCCACACCACGGGCAAGCAGTAGTATTTCCATCAGAGCACATGATGTTTCCACATTCGCAAATTACTACGCCAAGTTGTGCACCGCAGCAAGGACATGTCGGCATACCACGAAGCGACATCGTATTGATATGACTGTTCGATTTGCCATCGCTCAAGCTGTTATAGGTCTCCTCATCCACAGGATAAGCCCCCACGAGTTTGAAATCCGTGCCTTTAATATCCAAGGCTTCCATCCCTTCAATGTGAGAGATATGTTTGGCATATTTTACAAGATAGGTCTTCTTGGTGTTGGAACACTTGCCTAAGAGAACAGTGTAGTTCTCGTCCACAACGCAAGGTTTTGACGTATCTACTTTCTCAAGATTGATGCCGTTGGTAGGTGCCAATGCTACACTGTCGTCACCCATATCCGTAACAGAAACACTTGTTGCCTGAATGGAAGCGGTAACCCATTTGAAGAAAGCCTTGAAGGACATCTCGTCCGTGTCGTTCAGTCTGAGCACATTGTCCGAAATCTGCCCCAACAACTGAGTGTTAACATTATTGCCGATAGAAATAGCCACGATATTTGCCTTACGACGATATTTGTTATTCCATCTTGCAAAGGCTGCTGAAGGATTGTCGGTTGGTGTTCCGTCTGTAAAAAGGAATACGATTGGCTTCCAATCTCCTTTACGTTCTTCTGTTGTTTTAACTACATTTTTGTCAATGTCATCCATAAGGAATTCGAGTGCACCACCTAAAGAAGTTCCACCGCCAATAGGAAATGTTGGTGGATAGAACTTATAGAGTTCTGTCAAAGGCGACAGGCTCTTTGCTTTGCCTGCAAATGCAATCACTGAAATGAAAGCAGTTTCAAGAGCATACGGATCTGTACGCAGTTCTTGAACTATTTGGCGCATGCCATTCTCTACTTGCTGAATAGGTTCTCCTACCATTGACTCTGATACGTCAACAAGGAAATATACTGGTAATCTTCTCATGTTATGATGATTTTAAAATTACAAATTAAGAAACATTTCTTTAAGTTCTCTGTTGAAGTTGTCTCTATACTCTTGTTGCGAAGAACAAAGTGGGGCTTCCACTGGCCAAAAAACAATTTTATTTAAAAAAACTGGCAACTTACTCATTGTTAAATCTGTTTGTGGTAAAACGCAATTCGATATAGGTTCAAGCAATTTTGCGACGTCTTTCCGTGCCACAGATATCAATATATTTCTATACTCAAAATTACAATTCCACTTTTCTAAAGCCAAGGTAATATTGTCTATTGGCATACCATTTGCGAAAAGAAATACTACAGGTTTCATATCTCCTTTGCGCTCTTCAGTGGTTTTTACAACATTTTTGTCAATATCGTCCATCAATAGATTCAAAGCAGCTCCGAGACCCATTCCTTTTTCTGTATTAAACATTGGAATCGCTTCTATATCGCAATTATGAGTCAATGGCAGGGCGATTTTTGCTGTATCGCCAATAGTGATAATTGAGATATATGCTATATCTAACATATATGGATCTTCACGTATACAAAGCAAGAACTTTTTTAAGCATATGTTCAACTGATTAATATCATTTGCCTCCGAAATATCAACGAGGAAATAGATTGGTAATCGTCTCATTTTCTTAATTTTTATTGTTTAGGAATTATCATAGCAATAGGACTCAGATATACTTTTCCTGGTCCCGTTATCTTCATCAAACTCAAACCTTCACCTCTCAGCACGTTGCCAAATGACCACCCTGCTTGTATTTGAGATGTGTGAAAGCCCTGCAAAGCAACGATGTGGTTTTCATCCACTTCTATTGTCTCACCATTAGCCAATATATTTTCGATAGGCGAGCCAAGTGAATCAAGAAATACGGTGGCATTGCCGTCCACTTTTTGGAATAGACCTACACCCCCTAATAATCCTTGCAGATTGAGGTTAAGATTAAGTTTCACTTTGTCTGTGGAAGCCACGTAATGTCCTCGGCGGCATATCATATTCTCGCCCTGCAAGCGTATTGGTACAAGCGCACACATACTGCCCGACAACACCATTTTCCTGTCTGTGTTGGTTGGGTTGTAGAAATGTATAATCAGAACCGATTCGCCTGAAAGTGCTGAGCGCAACACCCCGCCAATCAGATTGCCGAGTCCGCTTCCCGAACCACCACCATTCCACTCTGCATCACGTTGCAGAGCCTCATCAACATAGACAATACTGCCATGTTCTGCATAGAAAGATTCTCCTGGTGAAAGTATCACTTCAAGAGTCTTGTATTCATAACCTACAATCTTGCAATTCATATTTTTTATATTACGACATTAACTTCTATCGGTGGCGGTGGAAGTTCGACGCTATCAGTTACTCCCATTGTACGACCACCTTGCTGAACATTTATGGTTACCCATTGGAAGAATTTCTTAAACGTGCTACTATCCATAGTGTCAAGCGTGAACACGTTGTCTGTAAGTTTCTTCAATGGCTCTGTTTTGGCTTTGGGACCGGCTGCACAAGCCACTATGTTTGTGAATTGATGACGTTTTACATTGTTGATGGCTTCTTCATAAACCATGAGGTCAGAAGGTTTTCCGTCGGTAAGGACGAACAACAGTGGCATCCAATCGCCTTTCTGTTCTCTGCTGCCTATATTCACTTCCTTGTCATAACAGTCACATAACATATTCAGGGCAGCTCCTGTATGTGTAGGTCCAGAGTCTGGACATTCTATGTCTGGTAGTTGCAGATTTTCGAGTTCTGTCAAAGGCAGAATTTGTTTTACATCCTTGTCGTATGTGATGATGCTGATACATGCAGTTTCCAAAGCATACGGATCTAAGCGCAGAGAAGCAATCATATCTGACAGCCCAACCTTAACAGATTCTATAGGTTCCCCTTTCATGGAACCAGATGTGTCTATTAATATGTAGACTGGTAATCTTCTACTCATAAATGTTGTTTTTTTATGAATATCGGGTGATGTCATAAGTGCAGACACCACCCGACAAAATCTAATCGATGTATTATACCACAATGTTTACCTCTGGTGGTGGAGGAGGAAGTTCGCTCATAGTAGTGGCTTCCGCTGCTGTTTCCTCTACAGATTTGCTGCTTGTGCTAATAGAAGCAGATACCCACTTGAAGAAAGCCTTGATTGTGGCACTGTCTGCTGTGTCAAGTTGAACTACATTTTCGGTGATTTGCTTCAGTGTGTTGGTGTTAGCACCTTGTCCTGCTGCACAGGCTACGACCATACCACATTTACGCTTCTTGAACTCGTCAAGCCCCTTGGTCATTGAGTCTGTTGGCTCACCGTCAGTCATTATGAATACCAATGGTCGCCAGTCGCCCTTTACCTCAGCCGTTGTCTTGGTTATCTCTGTATCTATTTTCTGAGACAGAAGTTCCAAAGCTCCTCCCAATGCCGTGCAACCACTAGCATCGATGTTTGGCTGCTGGAAAGCAGCAAGCTCTGTAAGCGGAGTGACCTGCTGTGCAGAACTATTGAATGTTATGATACTAATGTATGCCGTTTCGAGGGCATACGGGTCGCTACGTAATGTGGAGATAAGCGTTTGTACGCCATTCTTCACTGCCTCAATAGGCTCGCCATACATTGAGCCACTTGTGTCGAGGAGTAAATATACGGGAAGTCTTCTCATTTTGTCTTATTTGTGATATTTATTTAGAATAATCTCTTGCAACTCGGCCTATGGTTACAGCGATGATTCGATCTTCAAAAGCATCACCAATAGCGGCAAATTTCCAACCGCCATTGTGCCTGTAAAGTTTGCCCATAATCAAGGCTCGTTTGCCAACACATTCCGTTTTAGTTGCCACATCGTATTGTGCAAAAACTTGCTTGGGCGGGCGATTAGGCGTTCCCTCAAACATACGGATTGAAGCATACGGTATTCCCGAGAAATCACCGCTATATTCATTGTTGTTATAGATATTGAGGAAGAACACTATAGAGTTTACATTTGAACTTACACGATTCAAGTCAACCGTTATAATCTCATTGTCAAGACCATCATCACCGTTTTGGTCACCAGTGAGGTCGTCGCCTGTGTGATGCAAAGCATGGTCATTGGATTCTAATTTCCCCTGTGGTAGTTTGCCTCTAAAGTTATACAATGGCGACCATATATGATCTACCACATTTCCTGCAGCATCAAACATCATACAACTAAGGTCTAAGTCTACGTCAACAACGTGAGTTGAAAGACCGAAGAATTTCTTTTCGATGATAGCCCCCCAGTTGCAACCTACACAGAAGTTTGTCAACTTTGTGCCGCTCTCTTTTTCAAGATTAATGCGTTGTCCTTTTTCAAGTCTAATAGCCATATCATTAAGTTTTAAGTTAATCTTTACTGCCTGGTGAATAGTTAAATCCCCAGCCATACAACTTGTCACAGTCACTATGACCATCATGGAAAGTGACAAGTTTTTTTACTGTAATAGAGTTGTCTGTTCCGAAGTCAAGTTGGGCAATGGCACAAAACCGTTTGTTACTACTTTGGTTTCCCATTTCCACAACGACATCTTCACAGCCAGGAACCTTTACTTTTACAACGGCATTTGTTTCAGACCATTTTGCTACGCCTTCATAAATAAATGTATATACAACTATACGCTTTATTTGATTTGCGCCATTCGGGTTAACAAGTATTGTTTCGCCTGATAAAGATCCTCCGCCACGGTCATCTCCTTGATGCCAGATATAAGGTGCCTTATCATAGCATCCCTGTCTTGTAACTTGATGACGGTTACCTCCACGTCCATGCGAGAATTGCAAACCGTCTATCAGCATCTTTTTGCCATCACGCATCTCGTAAAAACAACCAAGATCCAAGTCTACTGCATTGCCGAATAGATTTTTAAGAAAACCTCCTTTATTCCAGTCAAGATTGATGACAATCTCACCTGTCAGAGGTCTTCCACTCGGCTTTTCAAGATTAATTCGGTGGGTGTCTCCACCTTTTTCAAGAATAATAGCCATAATTACATAAATTTAGATGCATACTTACGGCAAATAGGCTCCAAGCCATCTTTATGTGCCTCGCCCACTGCTTGGAATTTCCATTCTGTGCCACGGCGGTATAAACGTCCGAATTCTACACCCTTGTCAGTAGAGAAATCTTCATCAAGGTCGTAACGGCATATTACTTCGCCATTCACAGCGTTCTTTATCTGTATGTAAGCATCACGAACCTGACCGAAATTATATCTCATTCGTGGAGCATTATGAGGGTCATTTGCGTCTGACGGATTCCAATAGATACTGGCAGTGAAAAGAATTTCCTTAACATGAGAAGATGTTTTGGTCAAATCAACTTCTATTTCTTCGTTTCCTTCACCAGTGTCATCGTCATCATCTCCAAGGTCGTCTACAGAGCCAAGGACACTTTTATCTACAGAGATTGGACGCATTACAGCATTGCCATCTTCATCGTAAAGTGGTTTACCATTATCGTCTAATGCTTGTACTTGATTGCCAGATCCATAGAAAACGAAATCATATTCGTTTTCTATCTGTCCGTTACTTCCCAACAAAAATGTTGAGGCGTCCAAGTCGTATGCGGGATCAGCATTGGGGTTTACTTTCCAACCCATCTCTACTTTCAGACGAGTCAGTCCGGCTTCTATCTCAACTCGCTGTCCTTTTATTAAGTTGATAGCCATAAGCGATTATGCGAATTGTTTTGCGTATTTGTTTACAAGAGCTTGCAGACCACCTTTGTTTCCATTGCCGATAGCCTCAAACTTCCACTCACCGTTATGACGATACAGACGACCAAACTCTACAGCTGTTTCAACAGAGAAGTCCTCGTCCAAATCATAACGGGCAATCTCCGTATTGGTCTTGGCATCATAGATGCGGATGTATGAATTACGAACTTGTCCAAAATTCTGGCGGCGCTCGTCTGCTTTATAAATAGTAGCAGTGAAGATTATCTCTTGGATTTGAGGACTTACTTTTTTCAAGTCAACATTCAGTGTTTCATCGTCTCCGCCATCGCTATTACCGCCAGTCAAATCGTCTCCTGTTGACTCTACAGAACCATCAGGTGCTTTCTGATTGCCATAGAATACGAAGAATTCTTGTTGCGGAATCTGACCATTCTTACCTAACATAAAAGCAGATGCGTCCAAATCGAAGTCATAACCAGAACCTTCATTCGGATCCCAACCAAGTCCTACACCTACAAGTGAAAGACCTTTATCCATGCTTATGCGCTGTCCTTTTTCGAGATTAATCATAATAACAATATATTTTTTATTAAACTTATTTTGAATTTCACTTGCAAAGTTCGTTGTTTTGATACAGATAATAGGTAAACCACAAACGTTACAATCAGAACAGTGAACGAGGCAAGCTTATTTAGTTGCAAGGTTACAACGCTGATATTTTCTGCCATTCTGCCGAATCTGACAACTTGTATATGTCATTAGCGTTTATGTCACAGAAGCAGCAAAGCGAAGGATGTATGTTGACACAATAATTGCCAAACATATTGCGCTGAACCATGTAGTCATCAACATGAAACAGAATCTCACCTAATGCTTTAAGTTGTTTTTTAATGAGGGCTATCATTGGAAGTCTGATCTCTGATATGGTAAGGTTTGGAGCATTTTGTGGTTCCCCGCCAAACTTTTTATAGATAAGCTTGTATTTCTCCTGCACGGCTACCATTCGCTTTTCGTATTTGGCAAGTTGACGAGGTGTTGTTGGTTTGGAAAAGTTTATTCCCCCACTTGCTGATTCCAGCAGGAACAAAGCATACAGAGCTTTTTCTCTTCTATGCAGTTTTTCTAATTTTATATCGGCTTCAGGAAAACGGATGGTTTCTCTATATACATCAATGACGACAGAACTTTTTACGCCCTTGCGTAACATGTATATGTCGAAAATCTGTTTGTAGAAACCAGTAAAGATGAAACGTCCTTTTTCCTCCTTTAGATAATTCAGACGGAAAGTATGGTAGTGTTCAGAAAACAGATCAAGAAAATTCCTTATTGTATTGATAACCTCTTTATCCAATTCAACTAAAAGAAAATTTGCAATTTCTTTGTTGCTGACAAAGGAATTACCAATTTTAATCATCAGAGAAGGAGCTATTACCGAAAATTCTTTTACTCCCAATTTGCCAGACAACTGGTCTTTGCAAAATTCTGATGTTGATAGTCTCTGCAATTGCTTGGTGATAGCTTCTACTCTTTCAAGACTTGCATTTGGATATAAGAAACTCGCAATTCTCAAAAGATCATTGTTGGAAATTGTCCTGTAGTGTTCAGCGATTTTGGGGAGATAAACCAGATCAAAACCTGCGAGACGCACTTCTGCCATTATCTCCCTAAACTTTTCGTTAATTTCCCAATTAACATCATTATCAAAATCACTTTCTACATAAAGGATTTGCGTAGGGTCAATATACACACTTGAAGTGTCTATTGAGACAATTCTGCATTCTAAATTGATACCAAGAGTTAAACACAAGCGTAATGCCACTAACAGCAGGGCTTCTTCTCTTGCACAATAATAGTCAGACATTGCAACTTCATTGAATGTAGCTATCAATTCATGTTGCAAGCACTTAGGAGAATCTAATAAAGTGTGTACTGCTTTCGCCAATGTGTAAGATGAACCAAGTATCTCGTCCTCTTTTTTGATTGCATACTTATCACGTATGGAATCAAGTTTTTCCATCTCACGAGTATCAATAATGGCATCTGCCTTTATTAAATCGGAAACAATACGGAATATGCTTGCTCTTTCAGTCTGTTTCATGGTTCAAACTTTTTTATGGGGAGGGTAGTGGAAGTATTGATACACAGACACAAAAAAAAGCGTGAGTCGTCCCGTCGTCCGTCCCACAGTCTGAGGCTCTAGCAATTGCCTATTGTTGTTGAACAGACAACGTTAGAGCCCACGCCGATATGATATACGCCTCCGTTAAGAGACCTCAGTAAACAGACACACTGCCCCTACGGGTACAATATATGCTTACAAGGTCTCCACGGGATTGATGTAATCACACCCCTGGACATCTACCGTTGCTACGTTCAAGACAACAATTAACTGTTAATTTGCTAGATTACAGACTGCCTTAAACAGAGCGTTGAGTAAACGCCTTCAATATGTCTTGGATTATCGTCCCACCCAAGCCCGCTTCGCATAGATCTTTCTTCCGATTTCACCATGCTCCACACGGCGTGAACTGTCTCATATTATTTTTACAAGAACTCGTCTTGACCCAATATTGAAATTGAGACATGATAATCCAAAGACAAAATTATACAATTTTTTTAGACTAAAAAATAAATATTAAACAAATCTTTTAATAAACCAAGCATTTAAGAAAAAATGTTTTTTTGTCATATCAAAATAGCAAAAAGCTGGTGCTTTTATGATGACACCATAAAGGTTCTATCTTTTTTTCTTTGGCAATGCACCCAATCCTATTTTCTGTGTTCCGTCCCAATTGGTGAGCAGATTGGCACAGCCGTTGGAACCTCCAGTTGTGACATTGGTCTTGGAACTGCATGACATATAGTCGATGAAGGAAATGAAGGCTCTGTAACGAATCGTGTGGGTAAACTGCAATTTATTACAGAGTCCTTAAAATTTAACGGAGTATTGTTTTTAGCCCCTCCTTAAATCTATTATGCGATTTTTGCTTAATCAATATTACAATTTTCGATATTATTAATACTTTTGCGTGTAGAAAAAAATAATACAAACGAAAACATTTTAACTACAACGCAAAAATGAAACGCATCACATACCTACTCATGGCCTTGCTTGGCACAGGACTATTCAGTCCGTTGGCTGCACAACGTAGCGAGACGGTGCTCGACACAGGGTGGCGCTTCCATCGTGGCGAAGCACAAGGCGCTGAGGCTATCAACTATAATGCCTCTAAATGGCAGAGCGTAACCATACCACACGATTGGGCCATTACGGGACCTTTCTCACGCGACAACGACCTACAACGCGTGGCCGTAACGCAAAACTTTGAGACCGAAGCTACTGTTAAAACGGGGCGTACGGGGGGACTGCCTTATGTCGGGGTGGGATGGTATCGCCGCACATTCAGTGCTACCCCTGGTAAGCGCACCACTTTGGTATTTGATGGCGCAATGAGCGAGGCACAAGTGTACGTTAACGGTCAGAAATCAATCTTTTGGCCCTATGGCTACAACTCGTTTTATTGCGACGTGACCGATCTGGTAAACAAAGACGGTAGCGACAACCTCTTGGCCGTAAGATTAGAGAATAAACCACAGTCCAGCCGTTGGTATTCGGGAGCGGGATTGTATCGTAACGTACACGTAGTCGAAACCGAACCTATCCACGTACCCACATGGGGCACACAACTCACGACACCTCATGTAGCGAAGGACTATGCCTCTGTAACCTTGCGCACGCAGGTGGAGAATGCTGATACGTGCCTCCTTACGATCGAAACGAGCATCATCAACACCGAAGGCCGCGAGGTGGCGGTAAAGAAAAACCAAGGCTACATCAGTCATGGCGCTCCCTTCGAACAACACTTTACGATTGATAAGCCACACCTATGGTCGCCAGAGGAGCCTTATTTATATAAAGCCATCACCCGCGTATATGCCGCAGGTCGTCTGCAAGACACATACACCACGCCCTTTGGCGTGCGTTCGATAGAGTTCGTGGCCGACAAGGGCTTCTACCTTAATGGTGAGCATCGTAAGTTTAAGGGCGTCTGTCTTCACCACGACCTTGGGCCCTTGGGGGCTGCCGTCAATGAGAGCGCTATTCGCCACCAACTCAAGTTGCTCAAAGAGATGGGCTGTGATGCCATTCGCACGTCGCACAACATGCCAGCCCCCGAATTGGTGCGCTTATGTGACGAAATGGGCTTTATGATGATGCTTGAGCCTTTTGACGAATGGGACATCGCCAAGTGTGATAATGGTTACCACCGTTACTTCAACGAGTGGGCCGAACGCGATATGGTCAATATGGTACGCCACTATCGCAACAACCCTTCTGTCGTGATGTGGAGTGTAGGTAATGAAGTGCCCACGCAGTGTTCGGCCGAAGGCTATAAGGTGGCCACCTTCTTGCGCGACATTTGTCATCGTGAAGACCCCACACGCCCTGTTACGTGTGGCATGGACCAAGTATCGTGTGTGCTTGACAATGGCTTTGCCGCTATCTTCGACGTGCCGGGCTTTAACTATCGTGCGCATCGCTATGTAGAGGCTTACAACCGTTTGCCACAGAACATTGTGTTAGGTTCGGAAACGTCGTCAACCGTTTCGTCGCGTGGCGTATACCACTTCCCCGTCGAACCTAAGGCCGATGCAATCACCCCCGATCATCAAAGTTCGAGCTACGACCTCGACTACTGCTCGTGGTCGAACATACCCGATGTAGACTTTGCCTTAGCCGACGACTATCCTTGGACGATAGGCCAGTTCGTATGGACAGGTTTTGACTACTTAGGCGAGCCTTCACCTTACGACACCGATGCTTGGCCCAACCACTCGTCCATGTTTGGTATCATCGACCTCGCCTCTATCCCTAAAGACCGCTACTTCCTTTACCAATCTCAATGGTTGCCCAAGGGAAATGATATGCTCCATATCTTGCCCCACTGGACATGGCCGGGGCGTGAAGGAAAGGTAACGCCCGTCTTTGCCTATACCACCTATCCTTCAGCCGAACTCTTTGTCAATGGCAAGAGCCAAGGCCGACGTTATAAGAAGACGAAGGCGGAGGCCGCCTCTGTACAAGAGCGTTACCGCTTGATGTGGGACAGCGTGCGCTACGAACCGGGTAAGATACAAGTCGTCGCCTACGAAGCCAATGGCAACGAAGCTATGCAGCAGACTATCTGCACGGCAGGTCGTCCACACCACATCGAAGTGTGGGGCCGTGATGGTGAAGGCCTCAAGGCCGACGGCAAGGACTTGTATTACTTGACGGTGCACGTGGCCGATAAAGACGGCAATCTTTGTCCTGACTACAACGGCTTATTACAGTTTAAGGTAAAGGGTAAGGGCACATTTAAGGCCGTAGCGAATGGCGATCCCACTTGCTTAGAGTCGTTCCAAGCTCCACAGATGCATGCCTTCTCGGGCAAACTTACCGTCATTGTGCAGGCTGCTAAACAGCCTGGAACAGTAACACTCGAGGTGACAGGTAAGGGATTACAAAAAGGCACTGCAACTGTACTTGTAGAATAGCACATATAAGAACTACGGAAGTTATTTTAATAAGTTACTAACGTTCCAAAAGACTTACTATTATGAAGAAGATATTTATGTCCTTATTGGCGTTTTTCGCCATTACGCTTACCGCCTGTGGCGGTGATGACCCCACTCCTATTCCTACGCCTCCCTCACCATCAGAACCTTCTGAACCTTCTGACTTGATAGAACGCGTTGTAGGAGCCGACATCAGTTGGTACACTGAAATGGAGGCCGACGGTCGCCACTTCTATAATGCTCAAGGTGAGCAGATGAGTTGTCCCGAATTGATGAGGCAATTGGGCGTACGAGCAGTACGCTTGCGCGTATGGGTTAATCCTGAGAATGCAGCCTGTCAGTTTAACAATACGGCCGATGTTGTAGCCAAAGCCAAGGCTGCTGCAGCGGCTAAGTTGAACGTGATGATAGACTTCCATTATTCCGACCTTTGGGCTGACCCCAGTCGCCAACAGAAACCAAAGGCTTGGGAAGGACTCAGCTTTGACCAACTCCTTCAGAAGGTGGCCGAACACACACGTGAGGTGCTCACTGCCGTAAAGGAGGCTGGCGTAACGCCTCGTTGGGTACAAATAGGTAATGAGACGCGCAATGGTATGATCTACCCCGACGGTGCGCTTTACGATAGTAATTGGAAGGCATTGCCCGATGGGTGGAAGAAGTTCACACAACTCTATATGGCGGGTTATAATGCAGCAAAGGAGGTGTTGCCCAATGCCCAAGTAATGCCTCATATTAATACAGCTTCAAAGCAGAGTGACAACCTTTGGTGGTTAGAGCAATTTAAGGCGCAAGGAGCAAAGTTTGATATGGTAGCTTTCTCACACTATCCACAAGTAGACGACAGTTCGAAGCAACCCACCGAACTCAACACCTTGGCTGCGCAGTGCATGAAGCAAGTTAAGCAGAAGTACAATGTGCCAGTCATGGTGGCTGAATTTGGCGTGCGCTCTACGGCCAATGAAGCTTTAGCTGCAAGTATTACAAAGGACTTCGTCACGAAGGCAAGTAGAGCAGGCGTCGGTATACTCTTCTACTGGGAACCAGAGGTGTACGGTGATTGGCGTCCAAAGTCATACACCACTTTCTTCGACAACTGGCCAGTCTATGACATGGGAGCTTTCAGCGCCAATGGTCGCCCCACTAGCGTACTCGAGGAGTGGAGTAAGTGACAATAGGGGAAGAGACTTTCAAACAGCAATTTGTCGAATAGAACAAGAATAAAAATTAATGAAATAATTAATGTTCAATTAATGATAATTAATGTTCAAAACAATGCGCGAAGCGCATAACATAAATAGTTAACGTTTAAGTTTAGGCGCGCTTCGCGCATTGTTTTGAACATTAATTATTTCATTAATTTTTATTCTTGTTCTATTCGACAAATTGCAGTTCATCGTTTTCGCCTTAAAAGTTTTCTGTGTTTTGTGTTAATCACTAACTTTGTAGCCAAAATAAAAAATAAAAGATTAAGCATGAAGATAGAACAACAACTCCAAGCCGCAGTGATAGAGGCCGTAAAAGCACTTTACGGACAGGACATCACCCCCGAACAGGTGGCATTGCAAAAGACAAAGAAAGAATTTGAAGGCCACTTGACACTGGTAGTTTTCGGTTTGTTGCGCATCTCGCGCAAGAAGCCTGAGGACACGGCACAAGAGATTGGTCAGTGGTTGAAGGATAATACTTCGCTGTTGCAGTCATTTAACGTAGTAAAGGGTTTCCTCAACCTCGTTATCGCTCCTGCGCAGTGGATTACGTTGCTCAACGACATTGACGCTGACGACCACTTTGGCATTACGAAGCCTACAGAAGATAGCCCATTGGTGATGATAGAATACTCTTCACCCAACACTAATAAGCCCCTCCACTTAGGCCACGTGCGCAATAACTTATTGGGTTGGGCCTTGGCTGGCGTAGTAGAGGCTAACGGCAATCGCGTCGTGAAGACGAACATTGTCAACGACCGTGGTATCCACATCTGTAAGTCTATGTTGGCATGGCTCAAGTATGGCAATGGCGAAACTCCTCAAAGCAGCGGCAAGAAGGGCGACCACTTGATTGGCGATTACTACGTAGCCTTCGATAAGCACTACCGCGCTGAGGTGAAGGAGTTGCAAGCCAAGTTTATGGCCGAAGGCATGAATGAAGAAGACGCCAAGGCTAAAGCTGAAAAGGAAAGCCCCCTTATGCAAGAGGCACACGCGATGCTCGTGAAGTGGGAGGCTAACGACCCTGAGGTACGTGCCCTGTGGCGCAAGATGAACGAATGGGTGTACGAAGGTTTTGACGAGACTTATAAAGCACTCGGCGTTAGCTTCGACAAGATCTATTACGAAAGCGACACTTATTTGGTAGGTAAGCAGGCCGTAGAAGAGGGCCTCAGCAAGGGACTCTTCTTCCGTAAGGAGGACGGCTCTGTATGGGCTGACTTGACAAAGGACGGACTTGATGAGAAATTGTTGCTCCGCGCTGACGGCACGAGCGTCTATATGACGCAGGACATTGGTACGGCAAAGTTGCGTTTCCAAGACTTCCCTATCAACAAGATGATCTATGTCGTAGGTAACGAACAGAACTACCACTTCCAAGTACTCTCTATCTTGCTCGACCGTTTAGGTTTTGAATGGGGTAAGAGTTTGGTTCACTTCTCGTATGGTATGGTCGAACTACCTAACGGTAAGATGAAGAGCCGCGAGGGCACGGTGGTTGACGCTGACGACTTGGTAGCAGGTATGATTGCTCAGGCTCGCCAGACCATCGATGAGGCGAAGAAGAACACCGACATGAGCGAAGAAGAAAAACAAGAGGTGGCTCGCATCGTAGGTATGGGTGCACTGAAGTACTTCTTGCTGAAGGTGGACGCTCGTAAGAATATGCTCTTCAACCCCGAAGAAAGTATCGACTTCAACGGCAACACGGGGCCCTTCATTCAATATACTTACGCTCGTATCCGTTCTATTTTGCGCAAGGCTGCCGACGCTGGCATCAACGTGCCCGACACGTTGCCCACCGACATCGAGATTTCTACGAAGGAGGAGGAGATTATTCAACACATTGCCGACTTTGCCGCTGTCGTGCGCCAAGCTGGTAAAGAATATCAGCCTGCAGCCGTAGCCAACTATTGCTACGAACTGGTTAAGGAATACAACCAATTCTATCACGACTTCAGCATCTTACGCGAAGAGGATAGCCGCAAGCAAATGTTCCGCCTCGTGCTCTCTAAGAATGTAGCAAAGGTAGTTCGCATCGGCATGGGTCTCTTAGGCATCGAGATGCCTGAACGTATGTAGTTTTTTTAGTTGACGAGTTAACGAGTTGACAAGTTAACGAGTTAACGAGTTGACGGGTAAGTTACCTTATACATATAGAACAAACCTACCCGTTAACTCGTTAACTTGTCAACTCGTCAACTTGTTAACAAAAAAAGAAAAGAATGTCACAACCCAAATACTACGTAGTATGGAATGGGCGTGAACCTGGGATATATCGCACGTGGGAAGACTGCCAACGACAAGTGGTGGGCTTCCCCGCTGCTGTTTATAAGTCGTTTAAGTCGGAGGCGGAAGCGAAACGCGCGTTCGAAGCTCCTGCAACGGATTACGTCAACGTGCCTACAAACCGTTCTAAGACGAGTGAAGAGGACAGGACGCAACGTCCTCCCCAAGTGACTGCGCCGAAATGTTGTCCTCCTCCACCACCTGACTACCGACACGACACGGTGTTGCCCTTACCGCTTGAAGTAAAGGCCGATGCCTTAGCCGTCGATGCAGCTTGTTCGGGCAACCCCGGCCCCATGGAATATCGGGGAGTCTACTTAGCTACAGGACAGGAAATCTTTCACTACGGCCCAGTACACGGTACGAACAATATTGGCGAGTTCTTAGCCATCGTGCATGCGTTGGCACTCCTAAAGAAGCGTCAACGCGTGATGACGATCTATACGGATAGTCGTAACGCGCTATTGTGGATTAAGGCACGCAAGTGTCGCACGAAGTTGGCCCGAACGCCACGCACCGAACAGCTCTTTCAAATGATTGAACGTGCCGAACATTGGCTCAAGACAAACGACTTCTCCGACATACCTATATTGAAGTGGGAGACTTCACGTTGGGGCGAAGTACCCGCTGACTTCGGACGGAAATGACATCATCATGAACTTGTCAATCCACCTACAAAAATAATCAATGAAACATCTATATATCGAAACATACGGCTGCCAGATGAATGTAGCCGATAGCGAAGTTGTAGCCTCTGTCATGAAGATGGCGGGCTACGAACCTTGCGAGTCATTGGACGAGGCTGATGCCGTGTTCCTCAACACTTGCTCTGTACGCGACAATGCGGAACAGAAGATTATTCACCGCTTGGAGGCGCTCAATGCCATGCGTCGTAAAGGCCGCAAACTGATTATCGGCGTGTTGGGCTGCATGGCCGAGCGCGTAAAGGACGGACTGCTCAATGAGCATGGTGCCGACCTCGTAGCGGGTCCTGATGCTTATCTCAGTCTGCCCGACCTCATCGCACAAGCCGAGGTGGGCAATAAGGCGATTGACATTGAGTTGAGCACGACCGAGACGTATCGCGACATCGTACCCGAACGCTACTGTGGTAGCCGCATTTCGGGGTTTGTTAGCATTATGCGTGGTTGCAACAACTTCTGCCACTACTGCATTGTGCCTTATACGCGTGGTCGCGAACGTTCACGCGATATTGAAAGCATTCTGACCGAAGCACGCGACCTCGAAAGCCGCAACTATAAAGAGATTACACTATTGGGCCAAAACGTCAACTCTTACTGTTGGAAACGCGAGGACGGCACAGAGATTCGCTTCCCCGAACTCCTGCGCACCGTAGCACGCGCCGTCCCTGGCTTGCGTATTCGCTTTAGCACCAGCCATCCCAAGGACATGAGTGACGAGACGCTGCACGTGATAGCCGAAGAGCCAAACGTTTGCCGCCACATCCACCTGCCCGTACAGAGTGGGTCGAACCGTATCTTGAAGTTAATGAACCGTAAGTATACGCGTGAGTGGTACATGGACCGCGTGGCTGCCATTCGTCGCATCGTGCCTGACTGCGGTTTGAGCACCGACATCTTTGCGGGTTATTGCTCTGAGACGGAGGAGGATCACCAACTTTCGCTCTCGCTCATGCGTGAGTGTGGTTACGACTCTGCCTTTATGTTTAAGTACAGTGAACGCCCCGGCACTTATGCTTCGCGCCACCTCCCCGACGATGTGAGCGAAGAGGTGAAGATCCGTCGTTTGAACGAACTCATCGCCTTGCAGAATGAGTTGAGCGCAGAGAGCAATGCCAAGTGTGTAGGTAAGGAGTACGAGATATTGGTGGAAGGCGTGAGCAAGCGTTCTCGCGAACAACTCTTTGGTCGCACGGAGCAAAACAAGGTCGTTGTCTTCGACCGTGGCACACACCACCCTGGTGAATACGTCCGCGTACGCATCACCAGTTCTTCAAGCGCCACGCTACAAGGCGAAGAGATTAGATAAGATAAGCCCTCTCCCCCTAACCCCCTCCCCGACTAGGGAGAGGGTAGGGGAAGAGGCTTTCCTAATGTGGAACAGAAGAACTTTGAGAAGATTTTTGGGGGACGATTGGATTTCAATTAGCTGTTTGCAGCTAATTGTAAAGAAGCAAATGAAAGAGAATATCCCCCTTACCTATATTATAAATTGAAGTGTACAACTTTATTCTATTGGTTATCAATACATAGCGATTATTGATAACTTTTTGAACGCTAAGACAAAGAAAAGTTTTCCAAAAAAATTATTTTCTTTTCCTTTTTTCGTAACAAAGTTTGCCGTATCTTTGTCCTCGAAATCAAGATTGAAACGCAAACAGACAACGGTTTTTTACTAAAGTATCTGTTACTGATTTTTCCATACTACGCTTAGTAAGCAATGCTTCTAACTTATTGATTATAAACGGGTTGTAATCATTCTAAGCCATCTACGCGAACACTTGCTAGCAACATTACATGCAGATTCTTACGCTCATCGTAGCTTATCATTTGACAAGCAAAAGAACGAAGAAGTTCGCTTTTTTTGTGCAAACAAATTGGACAACTTTACATAACGAAAATTTCTAAAAGTTGTCCAAAACGGAAAATTTCACACCGCGTTTTGCCCTATAAAAAACTCCCTTTTTACTATGTGTACCGACAACTTTATTATCACAAAGCGCAACGGCAAGACCGAGCCTCTGAACGTTGAAAAGATTAAGACCGCAATCATCAAAGCCTTTCAGAGCCAAAATAAGGACATCGATGCCGAAACGCTCAATCGCATTATGCAACGCCTCCGCTTCTGCAATGGCATGAGCGTAGAAGACGTGCAAAACCAAGTAGAAGTTGCCCTCATGGCTGAACACCACTACGAAGTGGCTAAGGCCTTCATGCTCTACCGCAAGCGTCATGAGGATGACCGCGAAACGGCTGACAAACTCCGTTTCTTAATCAACTACTGCAACTCTACCAACCCCGCAACAGGTTCGAAATACGATGCCAATGCCAATGTAGAGAACAAGAACATTGCTACCCTCATCGGTGAACTTCCCAAGCAAGGCTTTATCCGCTTAAACCGCCGCTTGCTCTGCGATCGTATCAAAGACATGTTTGGCAAGGAATTGGCCGACCGCTACATCTACCTGCTCAAGAATCACTACATCTATAAGAATGACGAGACGTCATTGGCCAACTATTGCGCCTCTATCACCATGTACCCCTGGTTGCTCAACGGCACAAAGGATATTGGCGGCAACTCAACAGCTCCCACTAACCTCAAGTCATTCTGCGGTGGCTTCGTCAACATGGTGTTCATCGTTAGCTCTATGCTCTCAGGCGCTTGCGCTACGCCCGAATTCTTGATGTACATGAGCCACTTCTTAGAGGTAGAATACGGCACTGACTACTATGAACACGCTGATAAGGTAGTCGACCTCTCTACGCGTCAGCGCACCATTGATAAGATGATCACCGACTGCTTCGAGCAGATTGTCTACTCTATCAACCAACCCACCGGTGCAAGAAACTTCCAGTCTGTATTCTGGAACATCTCTTACTACGATAAGTATTACTTCGAAAGCATCTTTGGTGAGTTCCGTTTCCCCGACGGCTCACGTCCTTCATGGCCCGCTCTCGACTGGTTGCAGCGCCGCTTCATGAAGTGGTTCAACCAAGAGCGCACAAAGGCTGTTCTTACCTTCCCCGTTGAGACCATGGCTTTGCTCTCTAAGGACGGTGACGTAATGGATAAGGAGTACGCTGACTTCACCTCTGAGATGTACGCCGAAGGCCACAGCTTCTTCACTTACATGAGCGACAACGCCGACTCTTTGGCTTCTTGCTGCCGCTTGCGCAACGAGATTCAAGACAACGGATTTAGCTACACCTTAGGTGCTGGTGGCGTTTCAACAGGCTCTAAGTCTGTTCTTACCGTCAACCTCAACCGCTGCATTCAGCAAGCTACCCGCGAAGGCCGCTCATACGTTGAGTACCTCGACGACATCATCGATCTCATGCACAAAGTGCAGTTGGCTTACAATGCCAACCTCAAGGACTTGATGGACAAGGGCATGCTCCCTTTATTCGACGCAGGCTATATCAACATCAAGCGTCAGTACCTCACCATCGGTGTGAACGGTATGGTAGAGGCTGCTGAAAGTTTGGGTATCACAATCTCTGACAATAAGGAATATGAAGAGTTCGTTGGCAACGTATTAGGTCTCATCGAGGGCTACAACCGTAAATATCGCTCAAAGGACGTGATGTTTAACTGCGAGATGATTCCAGCTGAGAACGTAGGTGTAAAACACGCTCGTTGGGATCGCGAAGCTGGTTATTACGTGCCACGTGATTGCTACAACTCTTACTTCTATGTAGTAGAAGACCCCAACACCGACATCATCGAGAAGTTCCGTCTCCACGGCCGTCGCTTCATCGAACACCTCACAGGTGGTTCGGCCTTACACATGAACCTTGACGAACACCTCAGTCAACCGCAATACCGTCAGTTGCTGCGCGTTGCTGCCAAGGAGGGTTGCAACTACTTTACGTTCAACATTCCTAACACTTTGTGTAACGACTGTGGCCACATCGATAAGCACCACTTGCACAAGTGTCCCAAGTGTGGCTCTACCAACCTCGACTACTTAACGCGCATCATCGGTTACCTCAAGCGCGTGTCGAACTTCTCTCTCGACCGCCAGAAGGAGGCCGGCCGCCGTTACTACCAAAAGGTGGAGGCGTGAGAGAGTTGACAAGTTGACGAGCAAGTAAGTAATGTTCAAAAAATAACTTCAGTAATTTTTAGCGAGGGCGGGCTGAAAGCAATCATTGGGCTTTCAGCCCGTCCTTGCTGAATTTTGTACAAGTTGTTTTTTGAACATTACTAACTATCAACGTGATATTACTTTATAACTTCCAAACTGAAAAACGAATTACTATGCTGAAATATTACAATTACGATATTGTCTTTCAAGAATATCCTGACGAGGTGACGTTAGCCATTAATCTAACGCTTTGCCCCAACCGCTGCGTGGGTTGCCACAGTGCCTTCTTGCGCGACGACATCGGGGAAGAGCTTTCCCCTGAACGCCTCACGGCGCTCATCGACTCTTACGACGGTACGATTACTTGCGTGGGCATACAAGGGGGCGACAACGATCCCGAAGCCGTTCTTCAACTCTGCGCTTACATTCATGAGCACTACGACGGCCGCATTCACACAGGTTGGTATTCTGGTCGCACTTGGCTGCCAACGCCTGAACAATTAAAGGCTTCGCTGAACTATATCAAAACGGGACCCTACATCGCTAAGTTCGGCCCGCTCTCATCACCCGACACCAACCAACGCTTCTATCGTATCAATACGGAAGATGGTTCTCTCGAAGACCTTACGCACCGATTTGCCAAGAAGAAAGTATAATAACTGCAGTTTGTCAATGTCTCGAACGCAAGCTCACCTGGGGGCGACGCGTCCTCACCTGGGGGCGACGCGTCCCCGCGTCGGCATTTGCAGGTCAAGGCTCGATGCCTTGACTTGCAAATACGTGAATATCACTAATTCAAGTATTGCCAACTTGGGACATCGAGCCCCAAGTTGGCAATGCCGACGCGGGGACGCGTCGCCGCCAAGTGAGCTTGCGTCGCCCCCAAGTGAGGGTGCGTTTACTCCTGCTTGCTCACCATGAAGTAAGTAGCGTGGGGCGAACTGAGGTAAAGGCCACAGGTGCTGCTTTGCGGATACATGGCGCCATTCTCAGTCAACTTGATGCCTAAAGCCTTGAAGTCAAGTAGTCGGCTGACGGGGAAGATGAGTTGCTGGTCAGGCAAGGAAGGATAGCCCACTGCTGGACGAATGCCTTGATAGGCAGCACGCGAGAGTTCTTCTAACGCCAAGTGTTCATCAGGACTGTAGCCCCATAGGCGCGTGCGCACCTCGCGGTGTAACCACTCGCTCGTGGCTTCAGCCAGTCGGTCGCAAACGCTTTGCAAGAGAAGAGCCTGATAATCATCGTTAGTCTGCTTCACTCGCTCCAACTCCTCTATCAATGAGGGCGACACCGTAATGGCAAACACACCCACATAGTCCTCGTAAGGACGCGGTGCTACGTAGTCGCACAAGGCCAAACACGGTGCTCCCGCCTTGGCCGGGTGGCGCTGGCGAGGCGTGGGCAATACAAGGTCCTTGCCCCCAACGGCTCCAGGGAGTACAATGCTATTCTCAGTGCCGTAAGCTGGATAGAAGCCTACTTCAGCCTGCATGTAGTGGCGCTTTTCGAGTTCATTGAGTAGAAGTTCCGCCTCTTGCTTAATCTTTTCCGCCTCAGGCGTGCCTTTGCGTACACGCCAAAGGTTGAAGAAGTACGTCCAATTAATCAACTTGCGCACCTCGCTGATGCGAATGTGCGGTTCCGCACGATAGCCAATAAAGGAGGGGCGGGGGAGTGTCTCCTTGCTCCAATCGATGACGAGGCGACGCAAGATATGCTTTGGGTCGTCACAGCCACAAGGACACCCCTTAATGGTAGCCTTATCCTGTGGAGACTCGGTCGCTTGACTTAGCAACTCCTTTGCGCGCTTTTGCGCCTCGTGTTTCTTGACGAGCTCAGCCTGTTGTTGGGCATTCTCCGTAATGACACGTTCACGATCAGGACCCATGAGTTGCATTGAAAGCACCGCATTGATAGAAGCATCTTTCACGTGGAATACGGGTCCTTTGTATAGGGGAGCAATCTTCAGAGCCGTATGTAGCGGTGAGGTAGTAGCGCCACCCACCAAGAGCGGCACGGTGATGCCAGCTTCCGTCAGTGCGCGTGCCGTGTTACACATCTCGTCGAGTGAAGGCGTAATCAAGCCACTCAAGGCGATAAAGTCGACATTGCGTTCAATGGCCGTCTGCACAATCTGTTCGGCAGGCACCATAACGCCGAGGTCAATCACCTCAAAGTTGTTGCAACCCAACACCACCGTTACGATATTCTTACCGATGTCATGCACGTCGCCCTTCACCGTAGCTACGAGATAGCGGCCGTTGCTCTTTGCGTTGGCATCTTTTGCCCTTTCGAGATAAGGCTGAAGTAGTGCCACCGCCTTCTTCATCGTGCGTGCCGACTTCACCACTTGGGGCAAGAACATCTTGCCCTCGCCGAAGAGGTCGCCCACCTGTTGCATGCCCTGCATCAGTGGCCCTTCGATAATGTCACCCGGAGCTGCGTATTGCTGCAAGGCTTCCTCTAAGTCTGGCTGCAAAAACTCGTCATCGCCCATACGCAGTGCTTCCTTCAAGCGGTCGACGAGAGGAATGGTCGAACGGTCCACCTTCGGCTTCTCTACCGCTTGGAGTTGGTCCTTTGCTTGTAGGAGTTCGGCCGCCTTGTCGATGAGCCGTTCAGCCGCATCGTCGCGACGATAGAGGATAACGTCGTCAATGAGCGTAAGCAAGTCGGCTGGAATGTCGCCATACATCACCTTCGAGGCTGGGTTGACAATGCCCATGTCCATGCCGCGTTGCATACCGTGATAGAGGAACACCGCGTGCATGGCCTCACGCAAGTAGTTATTGCCACGGAAGGCAAACGATAGGTTGCTCACGCCACCACTCACGTGGGCATAGGGCAAGTTTTGCGTAATCCATTCCGTAGCGCGTATAAAGTCAAGACCATAAGCATCGTGCTCCTTCATGCCTGTGGCCACAGTCAGCACGTTGGGGTCGAATATGATATCGTGAGGGTTGACTCCCGCCTCCTCCGTGAGCAAGCGATAGGCTCGTGCGCAAATTTCGATTTTACGTTCATAAGTTGTAGCTTGGCCTTGTTCGTCGAAGGCCATTACCACCATAGCTGCTCCGTATTGGCGAATGGTGCGCGCGTGACTCAAAAACTTATCTTCGCCCTCTTTGAGCGAGATAGAGTTGACTACACACTTGCCCTGCACACACTTCAGCGCTGCTTCAATCACTTCAAATCGTGATGAGTCAATCATCCACGGAATGCGTGCCACCTCAGGGTCGCTGGCCATGAGGTTTAAAAAGTGCGTCATTTCTTCCTTCGCATCGAGTAGGCCGTCGTCCATGTTGACATCGATAAGGCTTGCCCCATCGCGCACCTGCTTACGAGCAATGCCCAATGCCTCGTCGTACTGCTTCTCATTGATAAGGCGCAGAAACTTACGACTGCCCGCCACATTGCAGCGTTCGCCTACGTTCATAAACGTACCCTTGAGCGGTGTAAAGCCTTCCAGACCTGCCAACCAATCAATCTTTCCTTCAGTAGGACGAATGCGTGCTTGGCGTCCCTTAGCCATTTCGGCAATGGCACGAATGTGGTCGGGTGTGGAACCACAGCAACCGCCTACAATGTTTACTCCGTCGTCAATGAAGCCTTTAATAGCCGCCGCCATCATCTCAGGCGTTTCGGTATAATTACCCTCTTCATCGGGCAGTCCTGCATTGGGGTGAGCACTGATATAATAAGGTGCTTTCTCAGAGAGTACGCGTAAGTAAGGACGCATATCCTCTGCTCCAAACGAACAGTTCAGCCCCACACTGAAGATGTCCTCATCGTGTTGCACAGAAGCTAAGAACGCATCAAGCGTCTGTCCTGACAGCGTGCGTCCGGAAGCATCAGCAATGGTCACGCTCAGCATGATAGGAATGCGTCGCCCTGTGCGTTCTTTCACCCTTCGTGCTGCCATAAGTCCGGCTTTGGCATTGAGTGTGTCGAAGATAGTTTCAAGCATAAAGAGGTCAACACCCCCTTCGCTCAATACCATCATCTGCTCTTCGTAAGCCTCGCACAGTTGGTCGAAGGTGAGGGCGCGATAGGCAGGGTTTTCAACGTCGGGCGACATTGACAGCGTGCGGTTGGTCGGTCCGATGGTCGCCACCACGTAGCGTGGCTTATTGGGCGTGAGCCGCGTCATGCGTTCCGCCTCTTCTCGTGCTATCTGTAAGGCAGCGCGGTTCATTTCTACTACGTAGTCCTCCGTTTGATAGTCCGCCTGTGAGATGCGTTGTGCGCTAAATGTGTTGGCCGTAATAATGTCAGCCCCCGCCTCTAAGTATTCGCGGTGAATCTGTCGCAACACGTCGGGGCGTGTGAGCGAAATGAGTTCATTATTCCCTTGCAACCGCACGGGCCAGTCCTTAAACATTTCGCCCCGAAAGTCGTCCTCTGTGAGGTGGAAACGCTGAATCATCGTGCCCATGGCGCCGTCGAGGATTAAAAGCGAGGCCGCCTCTACGGCCTCACCCCCTAACCCCCTCTCCTTGAGGAGAGGGGGAATAAAGTTACCTTTGTTTGCTGCGTTTGGTGCTGAGGTATATAATGCGATTGCTTGTGATATGATGTCAGACATGGATTCTTTACTTAGTGCTATTTTGTCGGGTGTTCAATTCTATGTTTCATTTTGTGCATACGCGTTAGGCTGAAAGCCTAGCATTTATATAGCCTAGGGTTTTAACCCTAGGTTCCCAGATGTTTTTACGAGCTGTGCTGAAAGTACAGCACGTGCGTGAACATTGTGGTATATTAATGTGTAGTACTTTCTGTATCACATTGAAGATAAATTGTTCTACACTTTTATTAAAATAAATCATATGCACATTGTTAGTCACGAAAAACATAGTCTTCATTATAGTCAATGTCATATTCTTTTAGAAACATAGTATATTCCTCTCGGAAGGTCATTGTATGGTGATGCATCATTTGGTTGTCAATGTATGCGATAGTTTTGTCTACGATAGAGGAACTTACGGAGAATGCGCCATAACCTGCTTGCCAATAGAAGGGAAAATAAAAATTATCTTTTTCCTTTAAAAAGGAAGAAGAACTATGTTTTATCTTTTTTACAAAATCAGCTATTAATATATCCCGTGGCAGAGTGCACAAAATATGAACGTGATCATTGGTTCCACCTATGCGAATAGGTATGCTATTACAGTGTCGTATGATCCCCATCATATAAGCATAGAGTTCTTCTCTATCTTTTTCTTGTATCATTACGCTATTCGTTTTTATGTGAAAGACAAGATGAATGTAGACTTTTACAAGCGATTGTGCCATGTTTTGAATATATATATGGAATATAGTTTGATGTAGTCAAAAAGAATGCGCAAAAGCAAGGCAGAAAGCCTAATATTTAAACAACTTAGGGTACCCCGAGGTTATATATGCGCCTTTAATGCTGTGCTGAAAGTACAGCACATTAATATACAATGTTTACGCACGTGCTGTACTTTCAGCACAGCTCGTAAAAACATCTGGGAACCTAGGGTTAAAACCCTAGGCTATATAAATGCTAGGCTTTCAGCCTAACCTCTATACGCGAAATTCAGAACATGAAACTGTACCCCTAGTTACCCCTCTCCTGACTATATAAATGCTAGGCTTTCAGCCTAACCTATGTTTAGCGGGGGGTGAGACCGTGGCCCCGCTACTTCAATATTCTCTCCGTACTATACGCGGCGTTCATCGTGTAGAAGTGGATAATGGGCACACCTGCAGCTTGGAGTTCACTCACTTGGTGGCGTCCCCATTCGATGCCGAGCGCCTTGACGTCGTCGTTCGACTTACATTTCGTAAACTCATGTGCTAACTCCTGCGGAAAGTCGATGTGGAACGTGCGAGGCAACATTGTGCAGTGGTTCAACGTCGTGAGTGGCTTCAAGCCTGGTATGACAGGCACGGTGATGCCCTCCTTGCGTAGGCGGTCAACAAAGGCAAAGTATTTAGCATTGTCGAAGAACATCTGCGTGACAATGTGGTCGGCTCCCATAGCTACCTTAGCCTTGAGGTGTTCGATGTCGGTGTCGAGGTTCATAGCTTCGTCGTGCTTCTCTGGATAGCCTGCTACGCCATACTTAAACGGAGTGGTGGGGGCGGGCATGGTGATGCCACCTAACAGTTTACCTTGGTTGAAGTCGTTCACCTGTTGGCAAAGTTCAATGGCATGAGCGTGGCCGCCAGGGGTGGGGATAAAGCGGTTTTCCTCTTTAGCGCGGTCGCCACGCAGCACGAGTAAGTCGTTAATGCCGAGGTAAGAGAGGTCGATGAGTTCGCGCTCAATCTCGGCAGCTGTAAATCCGCTACATATAATATGTGGCACAGTGCGTACCCCATAGCGCTCCTTTACGGCCGCAGCAATGGCCACCGTACCAGGGCGGTTGCATACGCTGAACTTCTGATACGTGCCAGCACTCGTTTCGCTATAAATCGTCTCAGAGCGGTGGGTCGTAATGTTGATGCATACGGGGTTGAAGGGCATGAGCGTATCAATCGTCTCATATATCTTTTGCATGCCCTTGCCACGCAAGGGGGGGAGTATTTCGAATGAAAATGCTGTCATGTATGGGGAGTTTAGGGAGTTTAGTGAGTTTAATGGGTTTAATGAGTTTAGTAAGTTTAATGAGTTTAATGAGTTTAGTAAGTTTAATGAGTTTAATGAGTTCTGGTATCTTAGTAGGTTAAACTTACTAAACTTATTAAACTCATTAAACTCATTAAACTTATTAAACTTACTAAACCCCATTAAACTCATTAAACTAAAAAATTACTTTATCCGAATTTCGTCGCCAATTTTGAAGTGGTAATTTCGCTTGATAGGGTTCATCTTACAGAGCGAACTGAGGCGTATGCCGTAGCGCTGTGAGATGCTGTAAAGGCTTTCTCCTACGCGCAGCGTATGTGTGCGTTGCGTAAGTCCTGCGTCCGCCTTCTTCTGCTTCTTGCCTAAGTAGACAATATCGCCACTCTTGAGTTGGAAGGTAGCGTCTACGTCGTTATATTTACGCAGTTTGCTCTCCTTTACCTTAAAAGTCTTGGCCAAAGAGTCGTAAGTGTCACCTTCAAGGGCAATGACATAGTACTGTCCGTTGCAGCGGCGAATGGGGTGACCATTCGTGCGTTGCTGTAATTTCTCCTTCTCTTTGCGCTCATGTCGCTCCTCGCGACTTTCGTGGTGACGCGCTTTGTCAAAGGCATGGAGATCGTACTTATCAATCATGTTGATGAGCGCTTGTGCATACGTTGGACTGGTGGCATATCCTGCCCGTTTGAGTCCATGCGCCCATCCCTTATAGTCCGTCTTCTTAAGGTCGAAGAGCGAGGCATAGCGTTTGCCGCTACGAAGAAACTTAGAGTGGTCTTCGTAACTCTCAGCAGGTGAACTATATACGCGAAATTTGTCGTCGGGACGATCGTCCGACTTCACGATGTAAGGCCCTGTCCAATAGCCGCTCACCTTAATACCAAAGTGGTTGTTCGCCTCCTTTGCCAGTCGACTTTGGCCAGCTGCACTTTCGAGCAGTCCTTGTGCTAAGGTGATGCTGGCCGGAATGCCATAACGCTTCATTTGGTCAATCGCCATGCCCGAATATTGCTGTATGTAGCGTTCGTATGCTCCATTTTGTGCCTGAACGGAGATGCAGAGCAACATGCTTAAAATAACAAGTGTAAACTTACGTATTGTCATATCTTTTAAAGTCAAAATACGGAATGTGGCAAATTTACATATAAAATCTCGCTTTATGCCTACTTTTTGTAACATTTCCGTGGTGTCGCTGTGTTATAAAATTGTAGCGTCCAAATTGGTGTTTGCTGCAAACGTTTTTTCTCTTTTTATATAATAGAGAAATAAGCTACAATTTGTCTGCCTAATTGGGGGCGGGTTAATTGGGGGGGCGGGTTTTTAACCCGCGGCAGCAGCATGCTTTGGACATGCTACTTATAGTCGCTTAGCGACTATAAACAGATAATTTACAGCATGCTGCTGCCGCGGGTTAAAAACCCGCCCCCCAATTAGTCCCCCAATTAAGCCGACAAATTGCAGCTTATAAACAATGCTTGATGCTTTTTAAGTGCAAAATATTACTAATTAACATATTTTACCCCCCCCCGTTTGTATATTTAATATTTAGTAAATACTTTTGTAGCGTTTTTTTATAACAAGTCTCAAAATACTAAAATAATAAACACTAAACAAAAATCAAAATGGGTAAAATTAAACACTTGTTTTTGTTGTGTACGCTCTTTACATTGAGCGTTATTACAACAAAAGCTCAAACAGCTGTTGACTATCAAACGTCAACAGCTCCGAGCAATGGTTCCTTTGCCGCAGACACGCATTGGTTTACAATTTATTTGCGTGGCACTTACCTTTCGGTTGAAAACGTCGACGCCGACTCTTACCTTTATGGTGGTAATGGCTTTAACACAATTAACAACACCATTGATAAAGGACTTTGGTGTGTAGTTGGCGACGAGACCAAGGGCTACAAGTTCTATAACAAAAGTATAGGTCCTACTAAAGTCTTAGCGATTAATTATGTGAGCGACGACACAGGTGGCGCTGCACGTGCAAAAATGGTAGACGCTTCAACCGAAAATGCAACTACCGGAGGTGCTGACAATTGGCTTACGACTTTTAACTTATACAAAAACGTGACCTCTAATGTTGGGGCATATTCAGTTTCGGTTAAAGGGCTTACAAACTATTATCTAAATCAGCGTGGTTCTTATTTGGCCTTTTGGATTAATCCTAAAGCAAAAGAAGAAGTTGGTTCATCGTTCTATTTTTATGACAAAAGTAGTTATGTTGGACCGGCAAAAACTTTAGTCACCACCTATACGGGTAAGACGGGGGGCATTTATCAACCAACAGAAGAAGAACTCAGTGTCTTCTCAAGCAAAATCCCAACGGATTATACGTGGGATAATTTAGCATCAGTTTGGACGTCAGTCAACAATGCAATAGCAACTTTCAAAGCAGCTATTGACAAGCACACCCCCACCATTGGCAAGCGCTACTTAATTAAGAATAGCCATAATAGCAAGTACATCGTTCCGAACATTATACCTGGTAGTGCACTTAATGTACAAACAGGTGACATTACGAAAGATGCAGTATGGACACTTGAGGCTGGCGATACTGAAGGCACCTACAAGTTGAAGAATGCCTGGTCAGGATTATATATTAATGGCGTTAAGGCTAACACGACTGGCACCGATTTAAAAGTTGTTACAGCCAACGTTTACAATAATACAGTAGCTATCGGCACGGGAACATACGAAGAAAGTCAACAAACTTGGCTTCATGGTAATCAAGACCCGCTTATTCTTTGGACGGCTTCAGCAGGTGCAAGTCGTTGGACGCTCACCGAAGTGAGCGATGCCGATTTTAATACCTATGCTGCATTGCCTAACTCTTACATTAGCACGTTGGTAAATAATGCTAAGAACTTTTTGGGTGTTGGTGTTACCGAAAAGGAAACATTTCAAAACAATCCTACGTATGAAAACTATTTAACCTATTACAATAAGGTAAAAGCAGGTACTGACAACCAATATGTGCGTTTGCAATGTGCTAAAAGCGGTAACAATTGCTTTATGGGTTTGAACGATGCTTACACTGAAGCAAACGCCTTAGTGGCTTCAACTCAAAAGACCAACCTTAGCAACATTTGGAAGCTTGTGCCTGTTGAAGGAGAGGAGTTTTGCTATAAACTGATGAATGCCAATACAGGCACTTATATCACCAACATTCAAAATGCGGTTAATGGTGCAAACAACCCTAATCCTACTCTTACAGACGAGAGTAATGGCTACAAATTCACCTTTACGTTGAAAAACGAGACCAATGGCAATTGGAATGTGATTGATCAAAATAATAATCAGCTTAATGCTGAAACAGATGGTCGTATAAATTATTGGACGCATGGTGGTAATGATGGCTGGTGGATATTTAAGGCAACAGACATTGAAGTGGCACTGCACGAATTGGGTGATGCTTCGTATGCTTCATTATACTTGCCCTACAGCATTTCAGCCGTAAGTAATGCTGAGGCTTATGTAGCAAACAATGCGGCTGTTAATAATACACTTGTCATGCAAACCACTTCAGATGGAGGTTTTGATGCCAACCAAGGTGTAGTGCTCGTTAGCGACACAAAGGCCAGCACGGCAACACTCACATTGGGCGAAAATACGAACAAAAGTTTGCTGCGTGGTACCAGCCAACCTATTACTTTGACTGACGAAACGCGTGCCAACTATCTTGTGTTTGGTCCTAAAGATGGGGCAGAAAACACAGTTGGATTTTGGACACCTGCCGCTTCGCTCACCTCTATTGCTGCCAACCGTGCTTATTATCTAAACGAAGGCGGACAGCAAGCTGTACGTTTAGTATTTAATGGATCTGTTATTGAGGGCATTGACCATGTTGTTGATGTAAATGACAATGTAAATGCTCCCATTTACGACCTTATGGGACGTCGTGTAAATAATACCATGAAGCATGGTGTTTACATTCAGAATGGTAAGAAGATGATTGTTAAGTAACTCACAAAAGAAATAACTATGAACAAGCAATACGTAGCACCGAAGTCAACGGTGTATAATTACATACAACCACTCACTCCACTTTGTGCAAGCAACAAAGAGTTTGGTGTAGGTTCGAGCGACGACCCCAAAGGGGGCACTACATCAAGCATTTGGTCAAATGGACTTGAGAAGCCCACACAAGGTGGTATGTGGAGCCACATGGATGACTAATATTTTAAATAAGTGCTAAAAAAGAGGGTGTTTGTTGATACAAACACCCTCTTTTAGCGTTTTGAGGTCATTGGGAAGGCTGCCTAATTGGGGGGCGGGTTTTTAACCCGCGGTAGCAGCATGCTTTGAACATCTATTTATAGTCGCTAAGCGACTATAAGCAAAGATAGTGCAAGGCATGCTGTTGCCGCGGGTTACAAACCCGCCCCCAATTAGGCAGACAAACTGCGATTCGTTACAGAGCTTATTTATTTTTGCTTCTCGTGCTGCATAGTGAAGTTGTAGCCTTGGGGAATGCGTAGTTCGATGCGGGTGCCGTGGTGGGGTGGGGCTACGTTGGTAATCGTGAGACTGGCACTGCGACGGTTGTACTGGTTGAGAATTTCAAGCGTGCGTGTGAGTAAGCGTAGGCCTGTGCCTGTGTCGCGATTGGTGCGCTTGATGCGGCCGGGGTTGTAGCCCTGCCCATTGTCGGTCACTTGAAGCGAGAGTTCGTTGGTAGGGAGGAGCGTGATGCTGACGTGAATGGCACTCTCAGCACTAAGCGTGGGGAAAGCGTGCTTGAGGGCATTCTCTACGGGTATCTGTAACGACATAGAGGGAATGAGCCATTCGCTCTTTTCTAACGCGGGGTCGATGGTCCACGTGACAGTGGGCCATTCGCCCTTACTATAATGGTGAAGTGACACGAAACGTTGCACCAAGGCGAGTTCGTCACATAACTTCACAGCCACCTTGCCTGAGGTAAGGAGGTTGCCACGCAATACGTCGATGAGCAGTTCGACGGGTTCGACCAACTCGGGGTAGCGTTGGAGCTTCGGAAGTACGGTACCTAATACGTTGAAGATGTAGTGAGGCGACACGCGATTGCGCACGATGTCCATGCGAAGTTCCGTCATGCGCTCCATTTGTTGCTTCATGCGATTTTGCGTGTAACGTCGGTAGCACACAATGATGAGCGTGGCTGCAAGAGCCAGTGCTACGGCTACAATTATAACAATCAGAATGATGTTTTGCTGACGTGCCGTTTGGGCAGCGTATTCCGATATAGAGATTTGTTGGCGCAGTAGCGTCGTGTCGCGTTGGTAACGGCTGGCCAATTCGGCTACGTTGTTGCGCGTCTGGCGGCTGCGTAGCGAGTCAGCATATTGATCGCTGAGCGTCTGATATTGGTAGGCGCGTTGCCACTGACCATATTGCGCTGCGTAGCGCATAAGGCGGCGGTAGTGGAGCATGAGGTAACGCGGCGAACGTATCGGGTGAGGCTCCTTGAGCTGCGTTAAGAAGTCATTGACTTGACTCCCTTTGTGTTGGGCAATGTCGAGATCGGCCAATAGGCTCTTAATGTAGAACACGTTCTCAGGCGTGAGCTGATTGCCCTCTTGTTGTAAGAATAGCTTGGCATTTTGCAGTTGCTGCTGTGCTTCAGACAGTTTATTTTGCATGAGATAAATTTCTCCCATGTTAATCTCGCAGATGTGAATGAAGAACGAGTTGTCCAGTTGGAGGGCTATCTTGTAAGCTTGCTGAAAGTTATTGAGGGATTCGTCATACTTGTGTTCGAAATAATAACAGTTACCTAACGAGGAGTGGTAAAAGTGTTGAGTCTGTAGAGCTTCTTGTTCAATATCCTCCTTAGCAAGGTTGAAGAAGTGGTGTGCCTCTTTAAAGTTTTCCAACTCCATATAGATAAGTCCGAGTCCGCAGCAGATAGCGGCCCGATTGGTACTATCGTGCAATGAATCAGCTATGAAGAGGGCGTAACGATAACGTTCTGCTGCTAATGGCAGACGGCCTGACTGTTGGTACATATCGGCCACGTTGATGGTGGCGGCTATGAGGTCGTTTGTTTTAGGTGGTTGGTTTAACAAGGTGTAGGCTCGTTCGTAGTACTGGCAGGCTTGGCGGTTGTAACCTGCAAGCAGAGCGGAGGTGCCGAGATGATTATACACTAAGCCTTCAAGTTGGGGTTCGTGGTGTGTCACGCTCCACGTTTTCACCTTATTATAAGTTTTGTTGGCCCAAAGGGAGTCACCCGCACGTTGGTGGGCGGTAGCGCGATAGAGTTCGAAACGATACCATTGGGTGCTGTCGCTGACACGTTTCTGCCACTGCATAAAGGTCGTATCGGCCTTATAAGGGGCAGCGTAGAGGAGGTCGCGGTTGGCTTCGACGACGCTGTCTATTTGGTGCTGAGTGACGCTTTGTCGCTTATGCTGGCAGCTGAACGTTAATAATACGAATAGTGGGAACGCAAGGAAACGGTAATACTGAGAGGAGAACATATAATTCTGGAGGGGAAAACGTTAAGGTCGCGCTTCGCGCTCTAAACATTAATATTCATAATGCAAGGTCGCGCTTCGCGCTCCTGGGGGAGGAACATTAATTATCATTAATTGACCATTAATTTCTTCATTAATTATTTCGTTAATTTCTTCATTAATTGTCTCATTAATTACCAAAAGAGAATAATTAATGAAATAATTAATGGTTAATTAATGATAATTAATGTTTCTCCTCCTGGAGCGCGAAGCGCGACTTGATGTTAAGCGTTGTCATTATTATCGAAGAGGGAAGGCTCTTGGGTTGGGTCATCCGTATCGACTTCGGGGGAATTGTCGTTATCATTCTCGTCCTCTTGAGGTTCAGCCTCGGTGACGGGCTGACGAAGCGGTTCGAGTTCTTCTATCTTCTCAATGGGAAGCGTGGTGATACGTTTACCTTTGGCCTTGTAGCCCTTAACGGCAATGAATGAATCCACATCAATTTCAAGTGGATCGCGGAAGTTCTCGTTGCCACCATAGGTCACTTGCAGACGCGGATATACTTGATCGGTGAGCAAGATAAAGCGAGAGTTGGGGTTGTCGCCCAAGAAATTTAGTGGCCGCGTTTGTGCACAACGTTCAAGGACGAAGCGCTTAACGTAAGGGAAACCTTGTTGATCGGCATCGAAGAGTACGGCCGTCCACACCTTGTGTTCGTCAAACTTCTCAACGCGCAGAATGCCCGAAGGCTCGTAGTGATTGTTGAGGTCGAAATTGGTGGTGTAGAACTGCCCGTTCTGCAGGACAACGAGTACGAGGTCGTCAGAGTGGAACTCACCCAAGTACTCTCCACGACCATCGTAATTAAGGCGCTGTACATCATGGTCGAACCAAACTCTTCGACCGCCGAGGGTAGAAGCACCATGCGCCTTGAGCGTAATCTTATGAACGTCAACACGGGTGAGCAAGTTGCCTCGGCTCTGACGTCCTTTGACTAAGATTTCTCCAAAGTCGCGGTCCATGCTGATGCGTTTGAGTTTGGGATTAGGACGGAACGTAACCTTGATACTCTCAGCCTCGCCATTCGGGTTGGCTGTGAAGTAAAGCACCTTGCTACCTGGCGTACCCATTGTGAGGTCGTACTCGCGGTCGTGGGTGATGCTGGTCACGTTGAAGCGTTTGATGTAGCAAGTGTTGGTGGCAGCGTCGCGATAGACGACATTATAAATTGTGCGTTTATCGCCCTTCTTAAAGACGGCGATGTGAATGACCTCTACTTTCTTTTTCTTCTCCGCCTTCATGCGCTCGGTCTCACCGATAAACACCTTATCGGCCACGCGCGTAACCTTATACGTACCGTCGCGATAGAAAATGATGACATCGTCGATAGGAGAACAGTTCTCCACGAACTCGTCCTTCTTGAGGCTCATGCCCATGAAGCCATTTTCGCGGTCGATGTAGAGCTTCTCGGTAGCTTCGATTACCTTGGTGGCCTCGATGTTGTCGAACGAGCGTATCTCGGTATGGCGAGGGTGCTCGGCCGCATATTTGTCGCGAATGAGGCGGAACCAGTTAGAGGTGACTTCGACCATGTTCTGCAAGTCGCGGTCAATGCGTGCCACCTCTTCTTTCATGTGGGCGATAAGCTCGTCGGCTTTGTCTTTATTGAACTTAAGAATGCGACCCATCTTAATCTCCATGAGACGCAGTATGTCGTCGCGTGTCACTTCACGATAGAACTGGGGCTTGAAGGGGTCTAAGCGACTGTCGATGTGAAGAATGGCAGCGTCCATGTCTTTAGCCTGTTCGAAAGCGCGGTCTTTGTAGATGCGCTCCTCGATAAAGATACGTTCGAGTGAGGCAAAGTGAAGACTCTCCATGAGTTCGCCACGGCGTATCATGAGTTCCTTCTCAAGCAAAGAGCGAGTGTGGTCTACCGAACGACGCAACACCTCGCTTACGGTGAGAAACTTTGGCTTCTTGTCTTCAATCACGCAGCAGTTGGGATTGATACTGGTCTCGCAGTCGGTGAAAGCGTAAAGGGCATCGATGGCCTTGTCGCTTGATGTGCCAGGCGTGAGATGAACGTGAATTTCAGCCTCGGCAGCGGTGTTGTCCTCCACCTTACGAATTTTTATCTTACCCTTTTCGTTGGCTTTGAGTATAGAGTCGATGAGCGTGCTGGTGGTTTTGCCATAGGGTATCTCGGTGATGACGAGCGTCTTACTATCTAACTTCTCGATTTTGGCACGCACCTTTACGGCACCACCGCGCATGCCGTCGTTATAGCGTGACACGTCGATGGAACCGCCTGTCAAGAAGTCGGGATAGAGGTGAAACTCCTCGCCATGCAGATACTTGATAGCGGCTTCGCAAAGTTCGCCAAAGTTATGGGGTAAAATCTTTGCTGAAAGTCCTACGGCAATGCCCTCGGCCCCTTGAGCTAAGAGTAAAGGAAACTTTACGGGTAACGAAACGGGTTCCTTCTTACGGCCGTCGTATGACATCTTCCACTCCGTTGTCTTGGGATTGAAGAGTACGTCGAGAGCGAACTTTGAGAGTCGCGCTTCAATATAACGAGGGGCAGCAGCGCTGTCGCCCGTGAGTATGTTACCCCAGTTACCCTGACAGTCGATGAGCAGGTTCTTTTGTCCCAACTGTACCAAGGCATCGCCAATAGAGGCATCACCGTGGGGGTGGAACTGCATGGTATGACCTACGACGTTGGCCACCTTATTATAGCGTCCATCGTCGAGCAGTTTCATAGAGTGGAGTATGCGTCGTTGTACAGGTTTGAGACCATCACCCAAGTGGGGGACGGCACGTTCGAGAATAACGTACGAGGCATAGTCTAAGAACCAGTTTTGATACATACCCGTCAATTGTAATTTGCCCTCTTCGTCTTTCACCCCACTGGGGTGATAGTCGGAGTGGGCTTCGGGCGTGGCGGTGTCGTTAGTGGCTTCGTTGGTAACGTCAGTTTCGTTCAATATTTCGTCTTTATTTTCTTCGCTCATCGTTTTAAGGGTAGTTTCAGCATTTTACGTTGCAAAGTTAACAAATCTGTGTTAAACATTTAAACGCGGATTTGATAAACTGCAATTTGTCGACCTAACGAGAATGAACATTAACGAAAAAAATTAATGGAATAATTAATGTTCAATTAATGATAATTAATGTTCAAAACAAAGCGCGAAGCGCATAACATAAATAGTTAACGTTTAAGTTTAGGCGCGCTTCGCGCGTTGTTTTGAACATTAATTATCATTAATTGAACATTAATTATTCCATTAATTTTTTTCGTTAATGTTCATTCTCGTTAGGCCGATAAATTGCAGTTTGAAAGCCTAATATGAATAAACATTAACGAAGGAATCTAATTCTTTTCGTTTACTGTTCGTTAATGCGCTTTAACGTTATCAAAGCGGATTCGACACTTGGCACATCATTAATTATCATGCGTCGGTGTCCACGATTTTCATCAAGTTTACAACGCTGGTAAGAGTTGGTAGCAAAAGTAATGATGCGTTCAAAAGTGTCGCTCTGATAGAAAGCACTCTCGGTGTTACGCACAAAGTAAAGCGTCATGCGACGCGCCTTGAGCGTAAGACGTTCTGCCCCCAACTTGCGTCCCAAAGCACGCAAGGGAACAATGCGCAAGAGTTCCTCACCCTCAGGCGGAAGCGGACCGAAACGGTCCTCCATGCGATGACGGAAGTCAGCTATCTGTTCGTCTGAAGCTAAGGAGTCGAGCTCACGATAGAGCAACATACGCTCTGTGGCCCCTGGTACGTAGGTTTCGGGGAAATAAGCGTGAAGGTCGCACTCTACGGCACAATCGTCCACAAAACGCTCGCCACTGAGATGGCCCGTCTTCTTGAGTTCATCAGCATAAAGGTCGGCAAACTCGTCATTCTTGAGTTCCGTAACGGCCTCAGCCAATATCTTCTGGTACGTTTCATACCCCAAGTCGGCAATGAAGCCACTCTGTTCCGAACCTAAGAGGTTGCCCGCGCCACGAATGTCGAGGTCTTGCATGGCTATGTGTATCCCCGAACCAAGGTCGGAGAAGTTTTCGATAGCCTCCAAGCGGCGACGCGACTCATCAGGCAGCAAGGCCAAAGGTGGTGCCATAAGATAGCAGAAAGCCTTACGCGAGCCACGTCCTACGCGACCACGCATCTGGTGAAGGTCGGAGAGTCCGAAGTGGTGAGCCGCATCAATGATAATGGTGTTGGCATTCGGCACGTCGATGCCATTCTCAACTATAGTAGTGGAGATGAGTACGTCGTAATCGTAATTAACGAACCCCATAATAATCTTCTCCAACTGATCGGGCGGCATCTGTCCATGACCTATGGCAATGCGTGCATCTGGCACGTACTTGTGTACCAAACTCTCTAAGTTAGGCAGTGCGGCTACACGGTTGGTAACGATATACACCTGCCCATTTCGGCTCATCTCAAAGTTGACGGCCTCAGCGATGACTTCATGGCTGAAGGTGTGAATCTCCGTCTGAATGGGGCGACGATTGGGGGGCGGCGTCTGAATAACGCTAAAGTCGCGTGCCCCCATGAGCGAGAATTGTAGGGTGCGCGGAATGGGCGTGGCCGACATGGTGAGCGTATCAACATTCACCTTGAGCTGGCGCAACTTCTCTTTCACCGCTACGCCAAACTTCTGTTCTTCATCGATGATAAGCAAACCGAGGTCGTTCCACTTCACACTTTTGCCAATCAACTTTTGCGTACCAACAAGTATGTTTACCTTTCCATCGGCCAAGTCCTTCAGTAAAGCCTTAGTTTGGGCTGTCGTACGTGCACGGGTGAGGTAGTCAACGCGTACGGGGAAGTCCTTCAGACGACTGGCAAAAGTCTTATAATGTTGCAAGGCCAGCACGGTGGTGGGCACCAGCACGGCCACTTGCTTATTATCAGCACAAGCCTTCATAGCCGCACGCACGGCTATCTCGGTCTTACCAAAACCCACATCGCCACATACGAGGCGATCCATAGGTTTGGCACTCTCCATGTCGCGCTTCACCTCTTGCGTTACGCGGAGTTGGTCGGGCGTATCTTCATATACGAAGCTGGCTTCCAACTCATGTTGCATAAAGGAGTCAGGACTGAAAGCAAAGCCCTTTTCTTCCTTTCGTTGTGAATAAAGACGAATGAGGTCGCGCGCAATGTCTTTTATCTTCTTCTTGGTGCGCTCTTTGAGTTTCTCCCAAGCTCCTGTACCTAAACTACTAATACGAGGTGGTTCGCCCTCCTTGCCTTTATACTTCGACACTTTGTGGAGAGCATGAATGCTCACGTAGACGGCATCTTCATTCTTGTAAGTGAGCTTGATCATCTCTTGCATCGCACCGTCTGCTCCTGGCATACGCACCAAACCGGCAAAACGTCCCACACCATGGTCGATGTGGACCACATAGTCGCCTGGTTCGAACTGCATCAGTTCCTTGAGCGAAAGGGCCATTTTGGCATCGCGGGCATGGTCGCTCTTTAGGTTATACTTATGGAAGCGGTCGAAAATTTGGTGATCAGTGAAGCAGCAAATGCGGAGGTCGTTGTCAATAAAACCTGCATGCAGGGTGCGCTCTACGGGTTGGAAAAGCACAGAAGCGGTGTCCATCTCGTCGAAGATGCTCTGCAAACGCTCTGTTTGTTTCGGACTGTCGGCCAAGATGTACACTTGGTAGCCATCGACTTTGAGTTGGCGTAGGTTTTGACGCAGCAAGTCAAAGTTTTTGTGATAGAGTGGCTGTGGCTCTGTGTTAAACTGTACCTGTGTCGTAACATTTCCCAAGGGGGGTGTACCGATATTGACGCGCTGTAACGAGGCCACACCACGCAAGAAGGCTTCACCCGTAATGAGTAGGAGTTCCTTCTGCAAACGTTGACGCTGGGCTTCGGCCTCCATCTCTGAAGTAGCCTCCACCTCTTGTTGGGCTTGACGCGCAAACCCTTCGCGATATGTACGCTCTATCGTGTCGTGTACGAAGGTGAGGTCTTTCACGACTAAGAGGGTGTCGGAAGGTAGGTAGTCGGTGGGCGACACCAGATGAGCAGCACTGCTGCCTTGTTCCGTGTCGGGCACGATGCTGACACTATCCTTTGCTTCCTTCGATAATTGGGTTTGCACCTCAAAGGTGCGTATGCTTTCTACATCATCGCCAAAGAAGTCTATACGATAGGGGAACTCTGAGGCATAAGAGTACACGTCGAGTATGGAACCGCGCACGGCAAACTCGCCTGGCTCGTAGACGTAGTCTTTGCGTGTAAAGCCTATTTCAAGTAATCGTTTGGTGAGTTCTGTGAGGTCGTAACTGCCGTCTTTTGTGATATTGACCGTGCGCTCTACCATATTTTGAGGTGGAGCGACGCGTTCTGATAAGGCTGCGGGGAAGGTTACTATATATAAAGGAGCCTCCGTAGCCGCTCCTCCAGTTTGGAGTGCCGACAAGCGGTTGAGCACTTCGGTGCGCAAGATTTCGTTAGCAGCATCGCGCTGGGCATACTTTACGGCACGGCGATAGGTGGAGGGATAGAAGAGTACGTGTTCGTCGTCGAGCAGTTGGGTGAGATCATGGTAGAAGTAGCCTGCCTCTTCTTCATCATTGAGTATAAATAGCAGGGGACGATTAAGGGGCTTTTGCTGCTTGCTCAATGCCGCAAAAGCTACGGGAGCGGCCGAGGCTTGCAGGCCCACAAGGTGGGTTAGCACGTTCTTTCGGTCGCTCAATATTTCGGATAATGCTCTCACCTGTGGGTGAGTAGCAATATGACTTAACAGTTCTGATAAATGCATGATGCAAAGGTAGGACATATTTTGGTTCGTAAACGCCTTTTACATGAAATAGTATTTGACAAACTGCAATTTATCTGCCTAATTGGGGGGCGGGTTTGTAACCCGCGGCAGCAGC